>Ga0209039_10001926_pt1 | contig 18432 bp, 18 predicted proteins | sample BogFormECP12_OM1_FD_188238 | JGI IMG/M metagenome (GOLD analysis project Ga0209039, IMG submission 188238) | Bog forest soil microbial communities from Calvert Island, British Columbia, Canada - ECP12_OM1 (SPAdes) (version 2) | ecosystem: Environmental > Aquatic > Freshwater > Wetlands > Bog ...
CTTATGAGATTCGACCCCTTTTAGCTCATCTGTCAGGTTTCGCGCAGACTTGTATTGCTGGCATGCCGCCAGCGGGGATGTATCCTCATCAACAATGAAATAATAGCCATTTCACGGAAAAAAGAGTAGAAAGAAACTAGGCAGTGCCCGGGGGCACCGAGAGCTCGGTCTTCATCGCGTGGATGAGGTCCACGATCTCCTTGGCCTTCGCGTACCGCTCGTCCCGCTTCTTCTCCCGCTGGAGCTGGGACGGGATTTCGATCGGGGCGGCGACCTTCACTTTGAGGGACTTCTTCCAACCGAGAGACTTGGTGCCGTGGAGGGCTATGGGGACAATCGGTGCCTTGGCCGCGATGGCAAACTTCAGGATCGACGCCACTGTTTTCACCTGCACGTCCGGCTCGAGCTTTTCCTCGGGCGTCATGGCGACGAGGGCCCCTTCCACGTTGAGATAATGCATGGTACGCTCGACGGGTTCCTGATCGTCCTTGTCTTTGGTGGACCTGTACATGCCGAGGGAGTCCAGCACGGTGTGCAACCCGGGCGTCTTGAAGAGCTTGGGGGACATCATGAAGTGAATTTGCCGGCCCGAGAGCTGGATGATGACCGCCATGTCGGCGATGGGGTTGTCCGCGATGGTTAATAGGATGGCCTTCCCCACGACGGGGATGTTCTCCTTGCCGTCGACGGTGAACTTGAGGATATTTTGGATCCCAAGGCCGGCAGCGACCTTGACGCTGTTGTAGAACATATCGTCGATCTTCTCCAATAGCGGCATCTTCTTCAGGGAGTGCCGAATCTTCTGGAGGAAATCGTCAATGGGGTGCAGCTTTTCGTGGTGTTCCTCGGAACTGGTGGCATCCCCCGGCGCCGCGCTCGCAGGCGCTTCGGGGGTTGGTTTTTGCTCTGGAGTTTGCATTTATATCACGCTCACAATTCGTAAATGACCCGGTACAGGTCTTTCATCCGCTGCTCGTAGAACTCCTCGAGGTTCTCTTCGGACACCGCAGCGGGGATGGCCTTAGTGGTTACCAAGTCGAACAGCGTGGATAATTTGGCCTTGGACTTCACCGTGCCGATGACGTCCTTCGCGGCCCGCAGGAATGTGTTGAAAATCTCGGCCATAAATATTCCTCCTTAGAAGACCTCCCACTTGCCGCACCGGGACCCCCAGCGGGCGATCACTTGGTCGCCTTCGTTGGGCATCTGGACTTGTATGATTTCACAATTGTTAGGGCAATCCCCACAATTGAATGCCGAGGTGCGGAACTCGATGTCGGCGAGGTTCAGTCCGCGGAATTGGGAGGTCTCTTGGAACCCGTCTGTATATTGTTCCCGAGAAAGTATCGCCATGCCGATAGCCCCCATTAGGACATTATGCCGCGGCACAATCACCTTAACGCCGAGGTTTCTCTCGAAGGCTGCGACGATCCCTTGGTTAAAGGATACGCCGCCTTGGAACACGACAGGTTCCTCGATATCCTTGCCCTTCGATAGGTTATTGAGGTAATTACGCACGAGTGAGTCGCACAAGCCCGCGATGATGTCCTCCTTGGAGTACCCGGCGTTTTGCTTGTGGATCATGTCACTTTCAGCAAAGACAGTGCACCGGCCGGCGATGGACACGGGATTCGTGGATTGCAGGGCTAGCTCGCCGAATTGCTCGATAGGGATGCCGAGGCGCGAGGCTTGGTGGTCGAGGAAGGACCCCGTGCCTGCCGCGCACACGGAATTCATGGCAAAATCGGTCACGATGCCGTCTCGCAAGAGGATGATCTTGCTATCTTGCCCGCCAATCTCCAAGATCGTGCGTACGTCAGGGTATTCCGTTTGTGCGGCAACCGCGTGGGCCATTATTTCAGTTTTGGCGATGTCTGCGCCCACGACTGCTTTGGTCAAGTACCGCGCGGACCCCGTCGTCCCGCATGACAAGATTTCGAATTCCGAGAGTGCGGAGTTTCCCTCCATTTGCTCTTTCAGCTGGGCCATACCGGTCTTGGCGGACTCAATCGGTGACCCGCTGTTGCGCAGGAAGACCGAGGTGAGGAACTCGCCATTACCGTCGATGAGCGCGAATTTCACGCTAACACTGCCGACGTCGATGCCTAGGAATGCTCCGTTGGAGGGCACTTGTTTCTGGCAGACCTTTGCACTGGTTACCATGTTGCTTACTTCCTCTTTGATTGGATGACGGATTCAATAGCCGCATGCAATTCCGCGGTCGTTTGATAGTTATTATTCAAGTAGGGGTCTTTGTGCCCTGCGTGCATCTCGTGCCCTTCGGTAGCGAGCTTACCTGCCTCCCGGGCGTTTCGTCGCCCACGCATGAGGTCGCAGAAGGCTTCGAGACGCGTGCGGAATCCTTCCGACCCAGATTGCTCGTCAAGACTGAAGAAGATCGTGGGCAGGTCATACTTTTTCTGGAGTAAATTGCTGATGATCGTGCGTGCGGCGACTTCGGGCATGCACGTGAACGGATAGGTATGAACAAACCCGTCAAAACCCTTCCGGGCGCGGTCGATGTACTCGCCAAGGACCCAAACTGCCTCGCCGCCAATGTCCATGGGCATGTAGGGTTTGGAGAGGTGCTCCAACCACTTGCGGTGGAAATTCATGTGGAACTTGTGGGCTACCCAGTCAAAGAGACTCAGGTTCTGGTGCACCTCGCAGCCAAGTTCCCCGAGGCGCCGCCGGATGTCCATGTTCACGTAAGACTCGAGGGTGACGTGAATCTCGCCCGCGATGGCAACCCGCAAGGGGTGGCGCGTGGCATCGACGTCGATCTGGCGGAACCGGTTTGCAATCACGTTCCGGAACGAGCGGAGTGCCTGGTCGGTATTGGCCTCGTCGAGCTGGACAAGAAGGTCCTTCACCGCTCGCGTGGTGTCTCCCATGTGGATCTCGTAAGGGCGGAGCTTGCCCTCGCACCGCTCGATATCCTCAACGTACTTGGCTTTCTTGACGAAATATTTGGCCGCTTTCACGGCTTTGTAGTAGGAAATGGGATTGCGGATGCCCGTCATTTTCACGAACAGCTTGAACCAGCTGAAGTCGAGCAGGTCGGCCTGGTCGAGGGGGATAACCTTGACATTGGTATAGCCCATATCGTGCAGGATTCGCTCCTGCACGGCGTGGTAAAAGCCAAAACGACATGGCCCACAGTCCAGTGCCATTACGAGCGTGTCTGCGCCTTTCTCGATGGAGTTAACAAAATCCCCCAAAGTCGTTTTAAACGGGAAGCAAACGAATTCTGGGCTATATTTCACGCCGATCTTAACTGCCTCGCGATTCGTCGGGTCGGGCAGGACGACGTCAAAGCCGAGCACGTCGAAAATACTCTTAAATGCCACCCACGCATCCCCCATATTTGGGAAAGAGACGATCAAAAGGATTCCAACTCCGCATCTTGTGGGTAAATACGTGCCATTGGGCGGGTTTCATCTGGGATTTGTTGGGCGGCGAGCGCGCGCTTCTTCCGCTTGATCATATCCACGAAACTTTCGATCCGGGTTAATAAACCAGCTTCTCCCGAGTGCTCGTCAATGATAAGGGCAAGGAACGGGATGTTCACAACTTTCATGTCTCGCATGATGAGCTCAGAAATGAGTGAGTCCGGCCCGCAGGCAAAACTAATCAGAAAAATGACGCCGTCGATTTCCCCACGCGCCTCGTGCAGGAAATGGCGCGCGGCACATAGGATTTCTTCCTCGTGTGTCCAGTAGTTCCTCAATGACCCATTGATGACAACCGGTTTGACAAATACACTTTCTGGTAGGTTTTCGAGCGTAATGACCTCGGCGCCCTGGTTTTTCAGTTTCTTGTGGAAGTCGAGGTTGACGAACGTGTCGAAGAGGTTGTACCCGTGCCCCAAGAGGAGGAGCCGAAGTTGCGGAACCTCCTTCTGTTTCGGAACCGTGAGGGGGTTGCCCTTTTCCACCCGTTTGAGGGCATCGCCAAAGTAAAGACCAGCACGCACCGCGGCACGAAATTCCTTGAAGGCTTTGGTGGCTTTCTCGTAAGCCTTTATGGATTCCTGGGAACTCTTACCGAGCTTCGCGCCAAGTTCGGTCACCGTGACTATCTCAGGTTTTTCTTTCACGTTGACTTCCCACTCGAGAATGGGCGGTGCATTAGGAATGATCTTGACGACGTCCGGCAGGGACATGAATTTCGGACAGTAATAGCCATCAATCCGGGTGGACACGTACCGAGGAACGAACACAAAGTCCAGGTCAGGATTCTCCCGGATGAGCTTCATGAAGTGCCCGTAATAAACCTTCATGGGGAGGCACAGCTCGCCGAAGCCCATTGCGCACCCCTCTTCCACGGTTGGCTTATTCGTGGGGTTGGAGATTACGATTTCCGCGCCAAGCTCTTCGAGGAGGGTCTTCCAAAAGGGAAAGAACTTGTAAAAGGGGAGCGCACGCGGGATGCCAATTTTGAGGACTTTCCCGGGTTGGGCTTCCGTAGATGTCATTGGATAAATCACCTGTCTTTAGAAATATAGAAAGAAAAAGGTCGTTGCCGCTTCGATATTCCCCTTAGATGGGTTTGTTGTAGTAGAGCAACTCCTTGATGTCCGCCATTAGTGCGTCCGTCAATTCCTTAAGGACGTCGTATTCAGGCATTTTTCCCTCGTGCGCGTACTCGCGGTGCTGCTCGAATACCGGGCCGCCCTTGATCACGCACCCTTTGCCGAAATTCAACATCTTGGCGTGCTTTGGATAGATGTTTTCCGTGCCCGTGATGCCCACCGGGATGATTGGCACGTCCGCTTGGATGGCGAGGCGCATGATGCCGACGTGACCTTCGAGGAGCTGCCCATTGCCATCGTTGGTAGTGCCTTCGGGATACATGCCCACGAGTTCCCCTTGAGTCAGCAGGTCGAGGCCGTAATTCATTGCGTCCCGGTCACTTTCGCCGCGCCGCAGGGGGAAGGCAAAGTGAGTACGCACCCACGCGTTCACGACGGGAATCTTAAAGAGGGAGTTCTTGGCCATCTGGTGGAGGGGCCGGCGGATGGCTTGGTCAATAGCCGTGGCGAGTATGATTACGTCCCATTCCGAGTTGTGGTTGGAGGCCACGATGGCCGCGCCTTCCTTCGGGATATACGTGTCCAAGTCGATCGACTTGTAAGGATTGGCCACCTTCGAATACGCGCTAACCGTGTTGCTAGAGAAAGCATACATTGCATCTTGGTAGTGCCGAGTAAGGCTGAATGGCTCGAGAACCTTTAGCAGGCCATACCCCGCATCATCGACGAGTTGGAGGGCAGTCTTGCCGAGATTTTTGAGGAAACTCATGATTGCATTTCCCTCCTTAGTCTTTTGCCTTTGGGTACCCGATGGACAGCTGTTGCTCGGTGTCCCGGAGCGTGGATCCGTCCCGGAGGCCGTGAATGTCATTCAATTCCTTGCGCATCTCGTAGACGATGGTCTGCAACTCGTCGGTGAGGTTCTGGAGGTTATTATAGGTCGGGGTCTTGCCATAGTATTCCTCGTAGTAGATCGCCTTGCCTACCATAATGCTGATGGGAGTGCCCACTTTGATGAAGAGGGACCCCTTCGGGAGGACTTTGCGAATGCCGGCAGTGATCACGGGCACAATGGGCACCTGCATCTCGATGGCCAGGCGGACGGCACCCGTGTGGAAGGGCAAGAGGTCTGCGGTCAAGGAACGGGTGCCTTCGGGGAACATCCCGAGCCAGTCGCCGTTCGTGATGACTTGCTTGGCATGATTCATCGCCTCCTCGTCGTGCTGGCCACGGGCCACGGGGAACGCGCCATAGTTCCGGAAAATGCTCGTGATGATGGGAGTCTCGAAATTTTCGTCTTTGCTCATCCAGAGGACACGCCGGTGGACGGCTTGCGAGATGAAGAAGGGATCCACGTGGGAAACGTGGTTGCCCACGACGATGCCAGCGCCGTATTCGGGGAACATCTCACCATAGACGTGGCACTTCCACGCGAGGCGGCAAAGAGTGCGAAGACCTACCCACGTAATCCAATATAGCGTTTTTTCCGCTTTGTCAATGAGACCGAACTGTGCGAGGACATCCCTCCACACCTTGTTGGCCCAGTCAAACCCGAGTCCTTGTGTGGACTTGAGAATTTTGGAGAGGGCTTTTTGGAGTCCTTTCGAGGTAGACAACGTCCCCAAGACATTTGCTTGGAGTTCCTGCCCTTGTTCCTGGTCGGTGGCGACCGCGGCAGTAGCCATATTTTCGTCAACATTTCGCTGCTTTTCCATAATCTGATTCACCTATAAGTTTTCAAGTGGTTTTTCCACGCGTCAGGCGTGGGATGCGACCGGGGCGACCTTTTTGATCGCCTCTAAGTGAGAGTTTTGCCCGCCTTCGAGCGCGTCGTAGAATTCCACAAAGTTTCGCACGAGCAAGTCTGGTTGGGCGGCTTCGAGGTGTGAGTAGGGGATAAACCCTGTGGAAACCGCGACGGTCCAATACCCGGCGGCCTGCCCTGCTTGGATGTCAGTCGGCATATCGCCGACGACGACGATTTCCTCGGGCTTGTGAGGACCGACTTGGGCGGCAGCGAATGCTACCGCTTCGGGATTGGGTTTGAGCGCGGGGAGTTGGTCAGCACCATAAACCCCGGCGAAATATTGGGCAAGCTTGTGCTTGGCCAGCGACTCTTGGACTTTAATCGTCAAGTTGTGGGACACGATGTAGAGCGGCACCTTTTCGGCGAGCGCCGCAAGGAGGAGCTCCACGCCCTGGCATAGCTTGGCATTTTCGGCCAGTTTCTGGTACTTGGAAAAGATGGACGCCGCCACTCGCAGTTTCTTTATCATGCGGTAGCCTTCCAGGGCGGTCACGAGGTTGAAGATGTCATAGGCTTCGAGGATGATTTTCGGGAGGGGGATGGCCTGCACCGTGTCGAGGACGGACCCCACCTGTGCCATCGTTTGTTCCCATTCCCCGTAGATGCCGTGCTTCTGGAATACTTCAGCGACAGACTTGTGTAGCGGCTCGTTGACATCGAGAATGGTGCCGTCGAAGTCGAATATGATGGCCTTGATGGCGCCTTTGTTGATTAATTCATAGAGGGTTTTTTTGCGGGGTCCGGGCATCGGTCAACCTACTCTCCACTACTCCAGTTAGCGCGAAATCTGCAACTGCGGAGAAACGCCCGACAGGCAGATTTCTCGGACTTACATGCTTCGTGGGAATGTGTTCCTTTTATGTCCCACGTAAATCGCGCCGTGTTTTACTAAAGGAGTAATTTATACAAAGGTGAATACCCCTATATAAAAAGGCTATCAGATGCCTGTTTTTCTGTTCCTAACGAACTATTAATACTCGTAATATTATATCGGCAAATATCTATAAGTATAGAAAGGGCATCCTCTGCCATTCAATAGGTCATTCGGTCTATTTTTACCTAACAATATGAAAAATATAGTGAATATTTTAGATGAATTGGTATATTGTAATTGAATTTCTAATAGAATTTGAAACTAGTAATTTTTAATGGTATATCCAAGGCAGCTACCAAAACGGGTTTTTCCCGCAATTACTAGCAATTTCATGAATTTTGCTAGGAAATTGACATTCAATTATGCATTTTGCATAGTCTCAATAACGTGGAGTATGTAACGACCTAATTCAAAGCACACCTAGGGGATGTTGGCCTCCAAGGAGAAAGGCTTGAGACCCTTCCAACCTATTCGGGGACTGGATAATTCGCGGTTTACAGGAATCAAATATGATTTAAATCATTTATTTTTGATTGCCGCAAGCAACTTTTTTTTCCCTCGTTAAATGGACGCACATAATTTCTTATGATGCTCGTAGATACCTTCCTAGCGCCCTCAGAAATCGAAGGGTTGGGATTGTTTGCCGCAGCAGACATCCCGGCGGGGACGCGAATTTGGCGACTGGACCCCGGGTGCGACTTGGTGCTAACTGACGAACGTCTAAACGAGATGCCGGACTGGCAGCAAAATTATTTCCATCGCTATAGCTTCAAGTGGAATGGGTTGTTTTATTTCTGCGTTGACAACGCCCGTTACATGAATCACGCGGCGGAGTCAAACACTTACGAGGAAAAAGGTGGAACGTACGCCAGTCGCGATATTACGGCTGGCGAGGAAATCACCTGCGACTATTTCAACCTGGGGGAGACGGCTGAAGATGATGCTTATAATTTTCCCCCGGAGTTCGGGCAATAGACGCGGGATAATTATGGTTTACTGCTTCAGGGTTGCTCCCCGCAGGATACCCAATTTGCTCGAAGAGGGCCTTGACTAAAAAAGGGAGAATTATCGTCGCATCGCAGTAGATTTCCGCGAAATACCCATTGGGGTTAAACTTCCCCCATGAGATTCCTTCCGAATACGTGCATCCCGACAAACCACCCAAGTGGGTTGGTTCGGGGCAAATCCTCACGCCATAGTCAAATTGCTTGACTTTATCGGGATTTTCTTCCCGCCACTTTTGCATCGCGTCCTCTATGTCGTCATCGTAAGTGAGGTCCCTTTCGCCTATCGTTTCAATGAAGGGCGCGACTTGTTGGGTCCAATTTCGGGGCACTCCGCCCCCGATGGTGAAGACCCCGAGGCGAGGCGCATTTTGAACAATCTCGGTAAAGAGCTTCAAATCGGCAAAGGCATCAAAAGGCGGCCGCGCATTATCATCCCATGACCACATGGCGAAGTCTAAGCCCATTTCCGAATCAGTGAACGCAGGAATGAACACCGGCACGTGGTGATCAAAGGCACTCTTGAGAATGCCCCGTGCGTCCATAAAGTGGTCGTGAATGTATTCCCCGAGCCATTCGCAGATAAATTTAGAGCAGAAGACCTGCTTTTGCTGGAATTCCCCTCCCTCCACGTGGGCGTCGAGGACATCATACACAATTTTTTCCATTTCATTCAGGTTATAGTCCAGCTCCAGCGTATCATAGATCCGAGGCGTGTTATTGTTGTAGAGATCGATGTCCTTCACGTTGTCTGGGCACTTATAATGCTTCAGGCCCATATTTTCGATTAACCCGTGGGAGATGAGGGCCCCCGTGCTCACAATGACGTCGATGGTTTTAGACTCTATTAAATCACAGATAATCCAGCTCATTTGCGCGGGCGTCATTGCGCCGGACAGGGTCAGAATTTTCAGGCAATCTTCGTCCTGGTACATTTTTACAAGAACGTCTAACGCATCGCCAACCCTCCTCGCGCCAAATGACGTATTCTGCATTTGGCGAATAATATCGCTAACTGAATTAGCATTGCGGAGATCAATGGGTTGGAGCGCATCTAATTTCTTTTCTACCATTTAATTGATGCCTCACGTTTCCGAGTTCACGCGGAGGTTAATAAAGGTGACGGGAACGTGACCGGCGGCAACCATTCTTGTAAATTAACTGGCGTTTATCCGATGGAAAGTCAATTGGGAAGCTATTAATTGCACCCGAGAAATCAGTAATTTCTTATTTAATCGAAAGCAGAAAGGAACTCATTATTTGTTCAAGAGCAAGGGAAACATGCCCCGAGCGAAAGACGAGTACCTGCAAAAAAAGGTGGACCCTTTTAACCCCGAGAATGTCAACTCGGTGGAAGAAGCGCTCGAGGCATTACAAGGTTGTAGTTTCCAAGGGCGAAATCTGGGGAAAGGGCTTGAGGTTTGGAGTCAGATGGTCTCCGAAGGACCCGATTGCTTGAAAGTACTTGCCTTAGCGGGGTCTATGGTCCCTTCTGGCATGGCAGAGGCCATCTGTTGTGCCATCGAGCGGAAAATGGTGGACATCATCGTCTCGACCGCGGCCAATATCACCCATGACCTTGCCAACGCATTACTTGGGCAATCCCATTATATTGGTAGTGAAAATGAAACCGACGACGACGAGTTGTGGGACTGCCGCATCAACCGCATTTACGACACTTACCTGCCCGAGCAGGCACTGTACGACGCCCAAGTTCTAGAAACAGAGATGCTGCAGGAAATTTACGTGGGACAAGATGGCCCCGTTCCCCCCTCGGATGTTTTTTTCGAGATCGGGCGCCGCCTTGAACGCCGGTCGATGGTGTCCGTGGCGGCCGCAAATAACGTCCCACTGTTTTGCGGGGCGCACTCCGACTCGGATTTTGGCCTGAATTTGGCGGAGGCTAAAATGAAAAAAACGGTCAACGTTGTGTTGGACGAGATTGGGGACATCCTCAAATTTGCGGAACTGACCAAGAAATACGAACGCCACGGCATTATCATAGTGGGCGGGGGCGTCCCGAGGAGCTGGGCGCAGCAGATCTTTCCTTTCATTGACCAGATTGACGGTAATGCTCCCAACCGTGCGTATAACTACTGCCTTTTGATCCAAACAGGAATCCCCTACGATGGCGGGATGAGCGGGACCCTAATCTCTGCGGACAAGACCTGGGGGCGTTATGCAAAAGATGTCCTCGACGTGAATATCTGGTGCGACGCGACGATCGCGTTCCCCCTAATCGTGACCGGCCTCGTCCAGCGAATGAAGGCTGGAAAACTGTAGCCTATTTTTACCAAACTCAAGATTTTATTTGAATTCGGCATAAATGGGAACCAAATAGGATGGAACTACATGCAGGAAATTCAAGTTGATCCTGACGAAGCGAACATGCTAGGACAAAATGGCATCGTTATTCTACGGGCAGATTACCCCGCTGACTTGTACCGGACCGGAGAAAAAGTCATCTTCGCGGACGGCCATTCCTGCATCGACATAGGGTCCGCGTGCCGGATTTGCGGCGGCAAATGTTGCAATCAAAATGTCATTTTGTCCCCACTGGAAGTCGTGGAAATTGCGGACTACTTGGGCGCGCCCGCCAGCAAGTTCTGCGGACTCAAGCCTGCCCCGGATTATGCGGAAAATATGCGTAGCTTTTTTGCAAATTACTTTCGGGTCGATAAGGGTCTTCTCTGTACCAAGTTGAAAGACTCCGGGGATTGCGTGTTCGAAACCGAGACCGGGTGTGCCCTGCCCGCGAAAGTGAAACCCGCGACTTGCCGCCTCTTCCCCCTCAATTTCGAGTATGACGGACCCGACTTGTGGGAACCTGGCACCGGTCCTTCCGCAGTAGATTTCTATATGGCAGACTACTCGGATTACGAGACCGCGTGCTTCCTCGTGACCTCATTCGAAAAAGTAGACCTCGACCAAGTTGAAATGAAGACCCTATTTGACGCGATGGGCGTGGATTTTCGCGCGATGCAGCTGGCGTGTTGGAAATTTGCCAAGAGTATCCCATTCTGGAATGATGCAGTTTATCCACGCATCGATGGGCAGGAAGTGGACGACATCTTGGAGCTCATTCGGGCCGTTTACGACGAGCGGGCAATATTTGGGAGGTTACTAGCAGATATTGAAGCAGGTTGGTTTGGGGAATAATACCCCGCGTCACTTTTTTATCTGCATCCCACCGATTGTCCTCTATGTGGAAATTCGCCGATGATAAACTGCTCGCGTTACTTGATAGCGATACCGAAACTGTGCAAGGACTAGCGGTTTTAGCCTTGGGCGCGTTGTATGCGAGATCCCCTACAGGTGAAAGCCCGACAAGCATTAATATTATGATGCAGCTAATGCAAACATGGATTCAAGCCGCGCCGAAACTCGAGCTCGCGTTAACCCAAGGAATTATTGCGATGGGGATGGTCCACGCGGGCGAGGGCGAGGGTTTTAAGGATCTTGTCGGGAGTGATTTTGAGTCTTATAAATCGTCGCCCGACAATGTCCGCGAGGGAATTGCGATTGCGGCTGGACTTGAAGCATTTCCAGAGCCCGCTCGGGTACTTGAGGCTGCATTGCGGGATGAACGCCCCAATGTCAATTTTGGCGGAGCTCTAGGTACAATTCAATGGATTCTTGACAATGGGGTATTCCCAGCGGAAGATTTCCAGGCTCTAATTCAGAAAATGATAATGAGTGAATATTTTGATGGCAGTTCCCTTGCTTTGCTCGCCTATGGCCTGCAATTATGGAATGCTTCCGATGCGCAGGCAGCCCTCCCCTTTATTGAACAGGCAATTACAATTGACGAGCCATATGAAAAGCGAGTGGCAGCGGTCCTCGCCAGCGTCCTTGCCCACGTGACCTTCCCGGACAAGTACAGAGCAATGCAAGACTTTCGCAAGTATTTGGACGCGGGGGGGTGGGCAATTATGGCAACAGGCCCCGCGCTCGCGCTGATGCTTATATCTGACCGCATTCCCATTACGATGGCCGAATTTGAGGCATCACCCTTTTTTCTCCCGTCCCCCGACCAGGATATTTACTGCATGAATGCTTTCCTGCTTGCGATTACGATATTGGCAAGTAATGGTGCCAATGACATCCGGGATTTTGTGCTGCAAGCATTTAGCGAATGTGGCCCCCAAGAAATGGCCCGGCTCCCTGATGTTGCCTGCGTTTTTCAGGCGTGCCAAGGAGTCCTGGCGACCGTTGCCGACAACCCGCGGGAATACTTTTTACGATTGTTACGGGAGGAGTTTGGACCCGTCCTCGAAAATCCTGGAACGGATTTCGACGCAACCCGCGCGAAAATGGGCGCCGCCTTAGGGATTGGGTTGGCATTATATTTTGCCCGTGTCCAAGCGGGTGGTGCGTCCCAAAATCAATCGAGGGACTTGCAGATCGCTACCGTTGATGGCATTACTGAAGAGTTATTGACCGAGGTAACCCGCCTCCTTAGCTTCGTGTTGGACGGTCCCGCGAGCGAAGCTGCCATCGTGGCGCTTGTAGCGGGCGCGGCAGACCTTGAGTTTTTTCGCAAATTCTTGCTAATTTATGCGGCGTACCAGATTTCCTTAGGTGACTACACATATTACAAAATCCTACTGATAATTTTAGCAGTTTTTCTTATCGTCCACGCGAAATTCGCGGGGAAATAATGGAGTGACAAAATGCTCCTATTTTTTAATACCACAATCTTTTTGTGGGGACGGGCGAATTTTACAAGGACGTCTTAATGCCTGATGTTGCCAAGATCTTCAATGACATGAACGCGGACTACGATAATTTAGATGATGTTTGGTACTCGTGGCTGTATTCCCGGCTGCACTATTTCATCGCGAAAACCGTGATCAAGCATAGAAATCCGGAGACTGTGCTGGACATTGGGTGTGGCACCGGGTTTCAGTCATATTTGCACGCCGCCGCAGGTAGCTCCGTCGTTGGGATTGACATGGCGAGCGACTTGGTTGCAAAGGCCGCAGAAAAGCAAAACCGATTTAACTATCAAACCGTCGAGCTTTTCCCGGTCTATTTTGACTACGTGGCTAAATACAACCGCATAATAAAGAAAATAGTAACGCAGAGCCGGGGGTCTCGCCCCTACACTCCTCCAAAGTTTCACGTGGGCGACGCCACAGAGCTTCCTTTTGAAGAAGGGCATTTTGACCATGTGAATATTTGTGGGAGTGTCTTGAATTTCATCCCCCAACATCAGAAAGCAATCGCAGAAATCGCCCGCGTCCTCAAGTTAAATGGCACATTTTTCATAGAAATTGACGCGCGGTGGAATTTCGACACCATGTGGACGGTGATAGACCCATTACTACGTGGGCGGTTTGGACTAAATGAAGACTTAACGCAGAGCGCTCGCCTCCTGCGGACCCAACCATTGCAAAACGTGATGATCGATTTTCCATTTGGGGAGAAAAACAAACCTGTCCACATGAAACTGAAATATTTTACTCACCATTTCTTCAAGCGAATCCTCCAGTCCTACGGTTTGCAAGTAGAAAAGCGGTGGTCCATTCACTCGCTCACAAATCTCATTCCAAGTACGTTGTTGGACACGTCATTCCCATCCAAAAAGCTGGTCAAATTATTCACGTTTTTGGCCCGCCTCGAAGAGCGCCTTCCCTTTTTCCTCCCCGGGAGCAGTCTCGTGTATTATGGGCGCAAAATTAAATAAAAAGGGGAATCTCAAGCGCAAATGAGTACTCAGCCCTGCAAGCACGTTATCGCAACCCTCCTCGATAATACGAACGGCGAGAATTTCTTTGATTTCATCGAGGCGGGACTCCTCCCCCACACAAAGGAATACAGATACACGAAAGCGTGCAGTTTCGCGTTATAGTATATTCTGGGAAAAAGTGAAACAGAATCTCCCAGTTTTATTAGACTGCTACTCATATTGAGCAGGCGGATGCCTACAAATCACCCGTCGACAAAATCAAAAGACTTAAAATATTTTTGCTTGTATTTATTTTAGAAATTTTCATTGGGTGAAAGTAATGGTTGACATATCTGTAATTGCTTGGATCAATGGTCTAAGTGCTCTTGCTGTAGTTGTAATGTGCATTTACATAGGGGTTTCTTTTGCCGTCAAGTATAAAAAAGAGCGGAAACGGTTACAGCCGTATGTTTCCGTGCTCGGTTTTATCTGGGCTAGCAGTTATTCCGCAGTAATTTGGGACCTATTATCGCTAATGACAACCGGTGTGAATGTTACGCCTGTACAGCTCGCCTATCTCGCTTACTGGAATGTGCCACTAGTCATCGTCTTAGTGATGTTCCTTGGGTTTGATTTATTCGCTCCAGAATCTCGCAACAAAGTAATGATTATCTACGCGGTAACTGCGATTCCTTATTACATTTTATTCTTCGGCTTCACACAATCTTTCTTTACAGCAACAGTCACACCCGGCGAATTAGTGAACATCGCCATGACAGGTATCCTCGCATTAATGCTCCTGTTATACGTGGTAAGTGCTCTAATTATTGTAGCAGGCGGATTTTTCCAGTTACAGCGAAGACTTACGGGACCAGAAAAACGAAATACGATTTACCTCTTCCTGGGTTGGACTTTTTACCCCCTAGGTGCACTAATGGAAACGACATTTCCAGTCGCATTTACACCAATTGCGAGAGTCGTTATGATTCTTGCTTTTTACTTCCTGATAAGAGGTTTTACAGGAACAGTCCCAAAAGCTCCGGAGTCAATTATTTCAACCCAAAACCCTGTACAGACTGAGTAATACTTTTTTTGCTTTTTTTATACATAAATCCGATGTTGACGATGTGACGGCGCCTATTTTAGTAGGAGGCGGGTGGGGCAGGCGAGGGTTAAAAATTCCCATATACCAAAATGTGGATATCTTCCTATCATTTGTACACTTTTCGAGTCCCTTTCTCCCTCAAATGCTTCCATAGTCGCCCACTAAAGGAAAGGTTAGAAAAAAGCTTGACCATTCATTCTAAAAATCCAGAGAATAACCAAAGCCTTTAATCTGACTGAGTTCCTTTCACAAGCATGGATTACGAAGAAGTTGCTAACATCGCTAACCTGCCTGAGGGGAGTTACCAGATCGTGCAAGTGCAAGGGACGTCAATAATTCTCTTCCATTACGACGGCGAGGTGACGGCTCTTGCCAACAAGTGCTTGCATAAAAGCGGCCCCCTCGGGAAGGGTGTAGTGAAGGAGACCGCCGAAGGGCGCTTTATCACATGCCCTTGGCATGGTTGGGAATATAATATAAAGACTGGGAAAGCGCCCGCAGGATTTCAGGACCAGCAAGCGGTTTATGACGTGCAGGTGAAAGACGACGGCAAGATTTGGGTTTCGACGGAACCCTCCATCGAGGGTCTGATGGTAGCGCATGCCGAGAACCCGCTGGCAGACTTGGAAGAGTTGAGATACCAAACCACTCCGACTTCTCTTAACATACTGGGCATTTCCTGCACCAACATGAATAAAGAGCTGCCGCGTTATTCGACTTCCGAGGCAGCATTGGAACAGGCACTCGAGATGGCCCAGCAGGATTTTGGGGCAGAAACTCAATTGATCCGCCTCCGGGACTTGGATTTCCGCCCGTGCGAGGGGTATTACAGCCTGCACGAGGAAGCGTGCACGTGGCCGTGCTCGATTTCCGAAATGGACAAAGAGGAGGACGGGATGGTCCAAGTGTATCGGGCAATGATCCTTTGGGCGGACATTGTCATTATTGCCACTCCCATTCGGTGGGGGAATGCTTCTTCCCTGTATTACAAGATGGTTGAGCGCCTGAATTGCGTGCAGAACCAGATCACGCTCTTTGACAAGATTCTCATCAAAAATAAGGTAGTAGGGTTTATCATCACGGGAGGCCAAGATAATATCCAGCACGTGGCGGGGCAAATGTGCTGGTTTTTCACCGACCTCGGGTTTATCATCCCGCCCTTTAGCTTCTTGGGGTGGAGTCGTGGGTGGATTGCCGAAGATATGGAGCAAAATACGGAGACTTTCAAAACGTCGGGATACATTAAGCGTTCTCTTACACAATTAATCCAAAATTCCGTGAACCTTAGCCAGCAGATCAAGCACATCGACCGGGAGCACATGCACACGTCCCTGCCCAATATTGCCGAAGCTCCTTCCAAGGGGCATTACAGTGAGGGAATGTTCATCGAAGGAGCCAAAGAGGAGCAAGATGGTGAATAATTCACCGGCGGAAAAAGCGGCAAAAAACAGTCAAAACCCCGAATGATTAATTATCGCTTGCGGAGCTTCCCAATGACTACCTGATTGACCACCGCTGTTATGTTAATTACTGTCATAATTAATCCGAAAGACCACGCGCCAAGAGGGGCATAGTATGCTAATGGCACCAGCGTCTCCACGGCGATCCAGCAAAAAACTGTTATTATTTCGGCGATCCAGAATTTTCTTTCGTACCATTTGATTTGTGCACTTTGGTCAACCTTAGACAGCAATTTCAGGGCTGCCTCGCCAATGTCTGTCAATGAATATTTACCTTCCACTTGGACAATTAAAGCTTGCAAGCTTTTCAGGTGGTATGCAAGGGTTGGACTGTCAATGGGGTCCAATGCTCTCTTGATTTCGGAAAAACTGAGCGACTTCCCCTCGCTGAATCGCTTAATGACCTGCCGGCGGATTTGGTGGGTCAGCGACTTGAAGATAGCGTCTTCGTCTAGCGAAATTGATTCGTCCGGTGTATTAATCCCCGATTCCATACAATTTCTTGCGTAGGGTGCATTTATTTAGCTTTCGCCGATTCGAATTTTAGATGCTCGCCTTATTTCGATAATTTGCGGTTCTATTTGGGTACAGCTCAGTCAAACACTCTTTACTAAAGGTCGTTCCACTTTGGTGTTCATATTTTCGCGATGCATTTGAAGATCGTGCACGTGATAACAAAAGGCCCCAGATCGTCCTATATCAGAGGGAGCCAAATTGCACACAATAACGGATGTGAGGAAAAAATGCACAATAATTCTGTTGGGCGCGAGAATGGTTCCCAACTCCCGCGAGATGGAGTGGAAATCCGCGTCACGGGACTGCAAAAGCGCTTTGGGGATGTCAAAGCGGTTGATGGCGTTGACCTAGAAATCAAGAAGGGGGAGCTTTTCGGCCTCCTTGGTCCAAATGGCGCGGGCAAGACGACGACGATTAATTTAATAACGGGGTTGCTGCGGGCAGATGGCGGAAATATCTGCGTTGGTGGATATAACCTCCCAAATGAGGTCGCAAAGGCACGGGCGTTAATCGGATTTTGCCCCCAAGAGATTTCAAGCGTTGACTACCTATCGGGTGCCGAAAATGCGCGACTCTTCGGCACCCTCAACGGGTTGCAAGGTCCTGCCCTCCAGGCGCGGATTACGCAGCTTTTCGCGGAAATGCAACTCGAAGAAAAAGCCCGCAAGCGGGTGAGCACGTATTCGGGGGGCATGAAGCGGCGCCTGAACCTCATCCTTGCAATCATTCATGACCCCGCAATAGTTTTCCTCGACGAACCCACGGTCGGGCTCGATCCTCAGACGCGCCACGTGGTCTGGGACTACATCCGGTCTTTCAAGGAGATGGGGAAAACGGTTGTGATGACGACTCACTACATCGAAGAAGCTGATGACTTGTGCGACCGGGTCGGGATCATCGACCAAGGGCGCATCATTGCCCTCGGGACCCCGCGGGAACTCAAGGAGCAATTGCCTGCCACGGAAGAGATAGAAATTGACCTGCCAAGCGACGCCCAAGTTTCGCTAGATGGGTTCTCTTCGGTAGATTGCGTGGTGGATAGCAAATATGACGAGGTAAATTCGGCGGTTAAAGTGAGGACCAAACAGGGAATTATGCGAATTGGGGACCTGCTTGCCCTATTGCCTCCGGGAGTCCAAGCGGAGGGAATTCACGTAAGGGACTTCAACTTGGAAGATCTATTCATCCAGCTCACGGGGCGGGAAATCAGGGCAGATTAAAGGGAGGGATGAAACATGAATAAACAAAATGTCAAAGAAATATTCCTAAAAGAAATTAAAGGCCTCGGGCGCGATAAGGTGCGATTATTCTTCCTGATCGCATTCCCAATTATGCTTATGTGCATCTTCATGCTGGCCTTCGGAGGTACTGGAAGCTCGAAATATACCATCGGCGTGGTGAATTCGGACGACAAAGCGGGAGACGCGGGCTCGTGGTCCCAACAATTCGTGGGGAATTTGA
>Ga0209039_10001928_pt1 | contig 18401 bp, 18 predicted proteins | sample BogFormECP12_OM1_FD_188238 | JGI IMG/M metagenome (GOLD analysis project Ga0209039, IMG submission 188238) | Bog forest soil microbial communities from Calvert Island, British Columbia, Canada - ECP12_OM1 (SPAdes) (version 2) | ecosystem: Environmental > Aquatic > Freshwater > Wetlands > Bog ...
GAAATACGAACGGCCCGAGGTCCGGAGGACCTCGAGGCCGTTCGCTTCGGTGGTAGCGGGGGGGCGCTACGTAACGCGCGACTCCGCGAAATCTCTCGGGTTGCGTGGACAACCTCCGCGGCGCCGCACCGAGCGGCATAAGCCGCGCCCGGAACTCCGTATGACTCCGGGAGGGCCGTGAGTCAAAACCCAAGGGCGCGCTCCCCGAGCGAGGCGCCTCCTGCATGGAGGCGTCGGAGAGTGAGGCTCACGATGTGCGGGTGCGTGGCTCAATGGATGGGGTCTGCCCGGCGCTGCTACCTCGCCCGATCCGCACCCACCAGCGTCACCGCGATCACGCAGCTTTTAGACGATCGATTGTGCCAGGTGTGCCGCGTCCCGTTCTGCACCACGCAATCGCCCGCTTTCAGCAAAACTTCGGCGCCGTCATCCAACTCCAGATACACTTCGCCCGATAGCACGACATCGAAGTCCACCGTGTCCGTCGTATGCATGCCCGGATGGTCCGGTTCGAGCACCTCGGCCATTCCGGGAAGCTTCGCCTTCATCTCGGCGAACGCCGCCGCCATGTCCACGTCGGCCGACAGGCGCTGTGTGCTCGGCGGCACAGTGAAGAACCCGAAGCGAAAACCGTTCTTCGGCGGAAAGTAATCGGGATGTGGCGGCGGAGTTCCGCCGCTCGGCAGCTTGACCACCGATTCGCTCCCCCACAACCGATGAAACTCGAATCCCGGTAACAGACTGAGTGTCACCGGCGCCACGACCTCATCCTTGACGAAGATCGACTTACCCGACGCAGTCTGCCCCGTCACCACGCGGCGGATGTTCATGCGGACCTCCCGTAAAATTCCTTCAACGCCCGATAGAGCTACTGATCGGCGGCGGCATCTTTATTACCCAACCCTCGCGCGGAGTCGAGGCACTGCGCCCGCGCGGGGGGGTATCACGATTGTACGGCAGGGCTGCGGCGTCCGCGTCAGTGACTCTCGCGCCAGGCGTCCCACCCGGCGGTGAGCGCTGGGAGCAGGGCGCGATCGCCGAGTACCTCGCCCGAGAGGACTGCGCGTCGTAGGTCACCCCCCGTCGCCGCTTCGGCGGCGCAAAGCCCCGAGAACATCACGGCGGCGATGCCGTGGCCCGCGGGCGTGCTCGCGCCGCAGAGAAAGAGGCCTTCCACGTCGGTCGCGTAACCGACGCGCATCGGGCCCATCTGGTCAGTGGCGTACTCGATCCCGTACGACGTGCCGCCCGTGGAGCGCGTGAAGCGTTCATGCGTCCACGGCGTCGCAGCCTCCTTCCAGTCCACGTGGCGCCGAAGGTCCGGAAGAACCGTCTCCGCGGTCTCGAGGAGCATCTCCACGAGCTCGGCCTTGCGACGTCGGTACGCGGCCGGTCCGGCCTCGAGGTTCCAGACCCCGTAGTCGCGCGGCACGAGCGTCATCACCTGGAGGTTCGTATGGCCCGCCGGCGCGACCTGCCGGCTCTCGGGATCGCGCAGCGACGTGACCGTGACATACACGGAGTTCTTCTCGGGAAGCTCGCCGTTCTCGATCTGCTCGCAGATGCCCTCGATGTCGGTGGTCCCCCAGAGCCAGTGGTTCGTGTTCGGAAGCCCCTGCGCCGCGAGCTCGAGGTCGAGTCCGACGTAGACGACGAAGAACGGAAGGGCCATGCGGAAGGCGCGCACGCGCTCGACGACGCTTGCAGGGAAGTGCTGCTCGCCCACCAGCTCGAGGACCGTGCGCTTCAGGTCAGCGTTGGAGACGATGATCGGCGCGTCGATCTCCTGGCCCGTCTCCTCGAGCACGACCCCCGCGACGCGGCCGCGCTCGACGCAGACACGCTTCACGGGTGCGCACGTTCGAACCTCACCACCGTACGCGCGGATCGCCTCGACGAGGCGCCCCGCCATGGCTTGGCCTCCGCCCTCCGGGTAGAACGCGCCACGCATGTAATGATCGGTGAGGCCTGCGGCGAGGGCCGTCGGGGTCTTCGAGGGCCGCACCGCGTAGGTGCCCTGCTCGCCGAGCAGTACCGCGGTCGTCGCCTGCGAGAGACCGTACTTCGCGAACAGCCCGGTCACGGGCTGGAAACCCCACTCCATGAACAGGGGCGCCTGCCGCGCGATCTGATCGAGCGTGAGATCGCCGCGCTCGAACCGGCGGCCGCCGTCCGCCACCTGACGCAGGACGTCGACGACCGCGGTGAGGCTCTCCCGTTCTGCGGGAAATGTGTCGAGCAAGACGCGCCTTGTAACGTTCCCAGTTCGACGGCACGCGGAAAGTGAGCTCCGGGAAATGGAGCGTCGAATAGCCGTCCGGATCGAGCGGGCGGAACACGATCCGCTCGGCCAGTCCGAGACCGTTCAGCAGCTGCGTGATGAGCCCGTCGGGACCGCACTCGCCGATGTAGTGCAGGCCGACGTCGAATTCGTACTCCCCGCCACGGACATTCCGCCGGAAGGCCTGTGAGCTGCCGCCTGCGACGTAGTGCGCCTCGAGCACCAACGTGCGCTTCCCGGTCGCGCACAGGTAGGCGGCACAGGTGAGCCCGCCTATTCCGGATCCGATCACAATCGCGTCCCAGCGCTCCCGTTCCGCCATGCCCCAACCTCCGGCCCCGTCGCGCGCTCGGAGTGCACGAGTCGCCGCGAAATGGTGTTGCATCACCTATGCCATTAAGCGAAAGCACCCGCACGCTCGGGAATGTAGCGGCGGCGCTTACAGAGCGGGGCGCCCGTCCCCCAGTGCTGGGGCGGTCGGCCACAGACGCGAGGCGCGAAAGGCCCTCGAAACAAGCAGCGAGGTCCAGCGCCTGCAGCGTCATGTCGTCATAAGTGCGAAAGTAGTAGACCTTGTTGCTGTGGTCACGAAACACTACCCACTGGGTGATGTCACTTTCGTCGGAATTGGCATCGCGAGCGAGATCCGCCGGCAGATCAACGCGGTTCATTAGCTTCTGCGCCAATATCAACGCCCCGGTCGCGTCCTTCGGTTTGACCGCGGAACTGACGCCAAAGACCGTTTGAATCATCCTTGATGGCGGCGTCGGGTCGCCCGGCATGCTGAACAGACCCGATCCCTGGCCATTGGCGGCGTAGGAAACCCCGCCTACCTTTACTGGTTGCGAATTTGTGGGCGAGAGGCTGACGTAGTTGCGCAGATTGGTCATCTGCCAGTCGTAAGGCGGCGAGTTGGTCATCACGCCCACGTTGTCGTCATAGGTATTGAGCTTTCCGCCCACCCATTCCAGAATTAAACTTTTGCCTTCCGCGTCATGAATCACATAGTGCAGCGGCACGACGCTGTTGCCGAACACCGCAACTTGTTCACCCCAAACCCGAATATTGGCAAGCGCTGCCTTGACCTACTGTAAGCGATGGTGCTGAACTGCGACAAGATCCACGCGCCGATCTGGAGATTCGATACCGCCTTGCCATTGTCGGCCGGGGTAACGGTCTCATAGGCGGCGAAGCCGGGGAGTAGAGCGCGCCGAACCCGAGACCCGCTTCGTTTAGGCCGTTTGCGGGCATGTCGATCTTGAAGCCGTCCATGTAGACATACCCATACTTGCCCGTCCAAGTGAGCCGCTTGGTTCCTCCCGGGGCCGCTGACTCGAGCCGAACCCCGCGCGGACGCACGACGAGTCTCGACTCCAGCGGGGGTCCGAATTCCATGCTGCGCGCGGTGACTACCGAGCCATCTTCCGCAACGACTCGGGCGTCGGTGCACGCAAACGCGGGTTGAATGGAGGCGGTGCCCTACATTAGCATCGCGACGGCGCCGCAAATGGTTTCGTTTAGCGCGTTTCGCTTCATGGGTAATTCCCTTGCTAAGTGAAGAGGTTGGTGCAGTCCATACTGCACGACTTCCACGGCCTTGCGGATCGCGGCTACCTGGAGCCGCCCCAGTTCCACAACAGTGTCGACCGCGGGTCGACTCTGCGTCGACCGTCCCACCGCGTAGACGCTTCTTCACAACGCTCGAATGCAAGCTGCTCGATCGGCAGTCCTTCCAGACGCAGGCCGAGGCACGGAGGGCCGTCTTCGAGTGGATCGAGGGGTATACGCCGCGGCCGCGCAGCGCACCCCTAAGTGCGACAGCAGCTCGAAGATGTCTTGCGTCGCGCTCGCGCCGACGAAGCCCTCGGAACCGTCACGATTCCGAAGGCTTGAAGTGGTAGCGGGGGGCCGATTTAACACGGTCGGTCAGCATGCCTTCGACTTCCCGGTGGCCGCGTGAGCGTGCCCTGTGCGCCACAGCGGTAGGCGAACACCGAGAGATCCACAGCGAACCGCAAGTCTCGGCTCGACTGAATATGGGCCGACCCGATCACCGCGTGAACGCCAGGCCAACAGCGGGTAGCGCCGCTCGGGCACAGGCGAATCTGCTAGGAGACCGACCCAAGACTCGGAAGGCACTCACGGATTGCCGCGTTTGGTCGCGCGATCCCGGGTTCGCGAAAAAAAATGAGGGCATCCGTGAGCTCCGATCTGAGTCTTGAGTCACTCTCCTAGCCTCCGACTCGCCGTCGCGATCAGCCAGGACGCCAGGCTCGTGCACGGCGGCTGGGGCTACGCCGAGGACAAGGCGATCGGCTGCTACACCGTGGATGCCCTGGTGCTGCCGATCTTCGTTGAGCTCAACGTCGTGGCAAGGAATCTGCTCGCGGAGTAGTGCGGCCCGGCACCGCGCCTACGACGCCGGAGGTTGCGATGGAGATCTACCGTCAGATCCTCGAGAGTGCTCCCGACGCGGTCTTAGTCATCGACGAGCAGGGGCGCATCAGCTGGGTGATCGGCCAGACCGAGAAGGTCTTCGGCTACGCCCGCGACGAGCTCCTCCAGCAGGCCGTCGAGATCCTGATCCCGCAGCGTTTCGCGACGCGACACGTTGAACATCGCGCGTGCTACCGCGCGGCCCCATACGTGCGGCCAATGGGCAGCGGGCTAGCGATCCTCGGCCGGCGCAAGGACGGCAGCGAATTCCCTGCGGACCTCATGCTCAGCTCCTTCGAGACTGAGCAGGGCGGCTTCGTGATCGCCATAGCGCGCGACGTGAGCGAGCGGCGAAGCGCGGAGGAGCGACTCCAGGAGCTCCAGGAGCGCCTGCGCATGGCGGTCGAAGGAGCCGAGCTCGGCTACTGGAGCTACGACATGGCTACGGAGTCGCTGTCGATCGACCCGTCGTTCGCCGCCCTGCTCAGCGCGAAGCCGGCTGAGATCCAGAGTGGCGAGGACGTCTTCCAGCGCGTCCACCCCGACGATCGCGATCGGATCGAGCGCGCAGTCGACGCTGCGCTGTCAGGGCGCGATTCCTTCGAGCGCGAGTTCCGCGTGGTCGATCGCGATGGCTCCGTGCGCTGGCTGGCGGGAATTGGCCGCCTCGTCCGCGATGCCCGGGGCGAGCCCGCTCGATTCGCAGGTGTGAGCTTCGACATCAGCGGGCGCAAGCGCGCCGAGGAGACCATGCGCGAGACCGATGAGCGCATGCGGGAGCTCGTCGAGCATGCGTCCGACGGCATCCTCATTGCGGATCTGGACGGCCGCTTCACCGACGTGAACAGCGCGGGTTGGCAGATGTTCGGCTACTCCCGCGAAGAGATCGTGGGCAGGAACATCACCGACTTCATCCCGCCCGAGGAGGTCGAGCGGCTCTGGAAGACGCGGGACGAGCTCGTGGCGGGCGGTATCCAGTTGGCGGAGTGGACCGTGCGCCGCAAGGACGGCACGCATGTCCCCGTCGAAGTGAGCGCCAAGATCCTACGCGGCGGCCGCTGGCAGGCGATCGTCCGCGACATCACCGACCGCAAGGAGGGTACTCGCGAGCAGCAGGCCCTCGTCGGGCGGTTGCAGAAGGCACTCCAGGAGATCAAGGCCCTGAGCGGCCTACTGCCGATCTGCATGCACTGCAAGAGAATTCGCGACGATCGCGGCGACTGGCAGCAGCTCGAGGCCTATCTCCGGAACCGCACGGACGCGGAGTTCAGCCATGGCATCTGTCCACGCTGCTACGACGCGCACCACGGTGGCTTGGAATGATGATCCCGGAGCCGGGTGGGAGACGAGCGACGACTTCGCGATCGAGGGAAGCTTGACAGACAGGCAAAATGGCGCATGCAAACGAGGATGGGCGCGACACTGGCCGGGCTGAGCGCGGGCTCGCGACGGGAGGCGTGGCTTACGGCTTCAATGTCGATGCAGGCAAGAGGGTCGTGATCGTAAGGCCGTGCGCCTGGTTGATGGGACGAAAGTCCGGCTCCACGCTGTCATCGACAACTTCAGCCGTAGGATCTTGGCTTGGCGTGTAGCCGAACGTTTCGAGATTTCCAACGCGGTCGCGATCCTGGACGAAGCGGTTTGCAACCCCGTCAGCCGGGAGGACCGCCCGACGGTGATGGCCGACGGCGGCATAGAGAATTTCAACGGCGAGGTGGATGCGCTCGTGGGTGACGGACTGCTCAGCCGTGTCCGCGCTCTCGTGGACGTGCGATTCTCGAACGCGATGATCGAGAGCTGGTGGAGCAAGCTCAAGCACCACTTGCACCGGCTCGAGACGGCCGCGGCAGTTCGCCGTCACGTTGCGTTCTATGTCGCGGAGTACAACGCGACGATTCCTCATGCGGCATTCTCCGGGCAGACGCCGGACGAGATCTATTTCGGCAGGGGAGAGGCGATTCCGGCGAAGCTGGAAGCGGGAAGGGATGCGGCGCGCGAGGCGATTGAAGGTCAACCGGGCAGTCTGGTGCGGGCGATGCCGAGGTCTCTCCGGGAGCGTGGAGGGCGAGGCCGCCTGACGCGGCTTGAGTTCGCCGGTCGCAAGGCCTGGCCGGTCAGTGGCCCATTCGGTATTCGACATCAACGCGAAACGGGCGAACGCCACCCGGTCGGTCGCTCGCTGCGTTTGGAAGCCGAGCTGCCGTCGGAGAGCTGCCGGCTCCCGGTGCGGCTTCGGCTGCCATGTCGAGTACTCGCACAGAAAGTGCCTGACGACGATGAAAATCTGCTGGGTCGATTGCCGCGGCATGAGCCGTACAGCTACCACCGCAGAGTTTGGTCAAGCTACTGCTCGATGAGCCGCTTGCTCAGGATCGGCGGTTCCCACTTGCGACTCTGCGAATCGTCGGAAGCATCGCCTTTGCGACCTCGGTTGCCACAAGACGCGCGCCATGGTCGTTGAAATGAACGTCGTCATAGAAATTGTCCAACGACCGCGGCACGAGTGGAACAAGGTCTAAGCAGCGTAGATCGTGCCGCGAGCAAGTATTGAGGAGTCTTTCATTCAGCCTCTCGAGAAGCTTGGCGGCCGCCGAGGCTCGCAACTTTGCCAGCTGGTCGTTATGTGAGTATTGGAGAAACCAGAATACACTCTCTTCCTCTGGGGTGTTGACATCCTTCCAAAGTGCTGGCTGATCAACGAAGAGTATTTCTATGCCGTTCGCGCGCGCGATCGCACCGATCGAAACGATCTCTCTTTCGTAGTCAAGTAAGGCCTCCGGCTTGAAATCAGGTACGTCTTCAAGAACTGGAACGTCGTGGAGCAATCGAACCCTGGGCTGAAAGTAGGGTTCGTCGGATCGCGTCTCTCCGATGATCCTCAGATAAGCGTCCCGAATATGCCTGCCAATTTGCGTTCTGGTGCCGAGCCACCGACCAACAAGGCGTGGCGTCAGCTCTGGGCTCGCTATGAACATCGTATCGAGCATCATGTTCTCATAATCAGCACGGGCGCGTGCAAGATCGTTGGCGCCAATCATGACGACTACCAAATCGACATCCAGTCCGACCACATGGTGTGCGAGGTTAGAAAGATGGGTCCAGGTAGCCTGTGCCGAAATACCGAGGTTCAGGACGGTAAAATCTAAAGTCGGCTCCGCCTGCCGTAGAACGCTCTCAAGAACCGCAGGCCACCTATTCTCCGGACGAAGTGCGATGCATTCCACCGTTGATCCACCGAGCACCGCGATTCGAAACTCGTGCCGACGAGTGCGCCGCTGCTTCTCCTCGGGATAAAAGAAGCCCCACCGGTTGATGACATCCGGCCGGTCATTCGGAGCCACGCCATGAAGCTTCCCGGCTGGGAACAAGTAACTCAGCGGCGGCGTACCATATTGATTCCAAGCTGGAAGAAAACGATGTATTCGGTCACTTGGCGGCTTTAGGGGATCGGGCTCTGGCGCAAAAAGACGCAGAAGCAATTCAATCGCTACTGCCAACACAGCGATACCCAGCGCAGTTCGCCGCGGTCGAGTCAAGTTATCTCCTTCTATCGAGGACGCCTCGGTCCCAAGCCGGCAGACCCACATATAACCTGCTGAATCCCGCAGTGCGCATACACTGGTGGCGGCCTCCGTACCTTGGTCCCACTTCAGCCGGAATCAAGTCCTCCCGCGGGGTCATCTAGGCGACGAGTCGACGAGTCACCAGGGCAGGTGACCCGCGAGGCGCTCGACGACCTGCTCTACATCACTGACGGGCCAGCCTGGGGACGAAACCCAGGAGCGCCGCCGCGCCCGGCACGCGGACGGGTACCCAGCGCTCGCATTTTTGCGGCGACGCTACGAAGTGGTGAAGTGAGACGCCAGGAAACGGACGCAAGCAGTGCTTCTCGCTCAGCCAGAAGGGACCGCGCGTATTCGTCACACTCACGAAGTTTGTCAAGCGCCAAAAGATACTGATCGCTCAGTTCACCCGCCCGGCGCCACACATCCAACTCGGTCCGATCTAGATCGACGATTTCTCCGACATACGATGTCCCATTGAGATGAGCATGCGGAGGAAACGGAGTTGCATCCTCGAAATGGCCCATGCTGTCGTGACAAATATACTCGTTCTTCATCAGCGGATAGACCACCTCAGACATGAACTGGTCATTTTGTCCTGTTCGATCATATTGTCCCCACTCGTCTATCAAATCAGCAATATTCGGCAGCACGCCTCCAACAGCACCCCACATCCCACTCAGAACGCGCTTCTTGTGATAAAAGCAATCGCGCATGATGTGATAGGACTTCTTGGATTGGATCCACGCATCGACCGCTGCCTTTTCACGGGTGTTCAACCTTGAGTCAACGTCCCGAACAATGAAGCGATCCACGTTCGGGTCGGAGGCGACCCAGAATCGCCAAAAGCGTCCATAGAGAGGCCCAAGTGTTTTGCTGACTGGAATGATCTCGCATTGCATGTTTTCGAGTTCCTTTGTGTATTTCTCTGGCACTCGATCGTCCACATAGAAGCGGCATCGCCAGCCTGGATACACCTCATTGGCCAAGATCGCATTGCTGAGGGCACCTTCGCAGTACAGAGGATCGGCGCCATAGAGACTAAAGCTGATGATGTTCATCGCCTGGTATCCGTTGTGAAGGATTGTGAAAGAAAGTGGACCATTGTACAGCGTACCGCTCGGTGCCCGCGCTGGCGGGCGTGGCGGCGGGTTCGAGTAGTATGCCCGTTTTTGGCGCCCCGCGTGCGGTTGACGCCGTCGCGCCTAGGGGGGGTCTCCGCGGTCTGTCGATCGAAGACCTGGATGCGGAGGATTGGTTTCTGGATTGGACGGGGGGACAGGGCGCGAAGATGGAGCATGGACCACGCGTAGCTTCGCGAGGGTGTCGCGGGTTCGGTCGGGAAGTCTCCACGCCGGATGCGGTCGACCTGGCATCGTGGTGCTGAACCGTGTGATGGCGCAGGCACGCTGAGGACGTCGAGATCGTCGACTACCGCTGAGGGAGAGGGAGCATGCGTAGACTCAAGCCGGTGACACCCGGCGAGCTCCTGCTCGAGGAGTTCCTGAAGCCGATGGGCATCAGCCAGTACCGCCTCGCGAAGGAGATCGGTGTTCCGGCGCAGCGCATCGGCGAGATCGTGGCCGGAAGGCGGGCATCAGTGCAGATTCGGATTTGCGGCTGAGCCGCTTCCTCGGGCTGTCCAACGGCTACTGGCTGCGCGCCCAGGCCGCTTACGACACCGAGGTGGCCGAGCGCACCGTGGGCCCGAAGCTGGCGTCCATCCGGCCCTGGACGCAGACGGCTGCCGAGAAGCGTCGGGCGCCATCGCGCTCCTAGCCGGCCGCGTCTACACCGGCCGCCACAACCGTGACGCCCCGCTCGATCGTTCCGAGACGCCCCAGCCCGGCCGGGTCCAGCGCCGCCAGCGCCGCACGTGGTTCGCTTGCGGATGCTGCTGGCGGCGTAGGCGGACGAAAGCCAGGGCTTCGGGAAGAGGCGCAGTTCGCCAGCAATCGAGATGAGAGGGGTGCGAGGAGCGCGCAGACGGGCAAGGACGCGTGGTCTACCGAGGCTGATGATGGCGCGTAGCGCCGCCTGCGTGGCGTAACGGGTCGTCGGCCAGAGTATGTGTGTGGCGAGGTGGAGCAAGCGGCAAGGCCGGCCGTGTGATAGCGAACTACAAGGGCCGAGAGGCAGGCAGGGCGCATCATCACGCCGGTTGGCCTGCCGTACCAAGAACATCAATGTTCACGCGCCGATCGAGTTTTCGGAATAGACAGCGGCAGAAGCGCCCCTAAGAACCGAAGGGTCGCCAGGGAGTCCGTCCATGATCCGCGGAGGTAGCGCCGTGACATCGGAACGCGTCGCGGAAGATCGGGTGTTGATGTTGGGGCGCTTCGGGCGGCCCTCAGGGGACCCCCGTCGCTCCGAACGCAAAGCGCCCGAAACCTGTTTTGGTCCCGCACGCTTACATGGTATCGGGGGCAGGATTCGCGTCGCGGAGGAGCCGTCGAGCGAGATTGCCGTACCAGGAAGCGCGTCGAAAGAGGCATAGTCGAGCGCCGCCTCGCCGCGTTCGACCGCAAGCCATCCCTGCAGCAGTTCCACGTGCGCGAAGACATCAGGCGCGTATGCGGCGCCCAGGACGATCTCCAGTACCAGCCGGCTCATCGGAGTCGCTGGCGGAGTTCGCTCGGTCTCGGTCGCGATCCGCGCGAGAACGCCTCGTTCATCGCGATCGCTCTTTCGAAGGCGTGGTCCGCAGACCAATCCTCGATTACGAACAGCCCGCGGGCCGAGCTCCGTGGATGCGGCTGGTTTGACGTCGACCGCGACGAGCCTTCTAGGCCTCAACAAGAGCGCCAAGAACGCTGTACCGCCGCCACGGTGGATCCCAAGCTCGAGAACATTCGCCCGCTCGAAGCGGTCCCGGAGCGCTACGTAGCGCTCAGCCATCCAGCGAGGCTTCAGGAGCACCAGGTCTGACGCGTCTTCCTTCGTCCCTGTGTCCTCTACGTCTTTGAGCTCGAACACCGTTCCATCGAGCACGCAGTGATGATCGTCGACCTAACGGAACATGAGAGCTATCCACTCCTACGCCTGAGGCATGGCTTCGATTCAATTTCCGAGCAAAGGCTGCGGTGATTCCTATCTGCCAGTGGAGGTCCTCGAGGAGCCGCATCACGCACTCGAAGCTATTGGTTCCGACGCGACCCAAAACGGCTTGAGCTCGCTTGCTGAGACCTCTGCGAGACAGCCGCGTCGTAGAGGCTCTGGTACTTGAAGATGGAATCACAAGCGATGCTGGAGCCGTTCCCAAGGAGAAGATGTAGCGTCGACTCCCGATCCAATACCTGAGTATACGTCAGCAGAGCGGCATCTGCGGCGGGAGCTTCTTCGACGTTCACGGGACGGGGGCTTCTCGGCTGCGGCTGGAGCCGAGACCGCGGGCCGCGAGCGTGCGTGAGTGCCCTCCGCGTCTCCGCGGCGGTAGCTCGCAACCGGCGCCAGCACGAGCGCGCTGCTCCAGGCCGCCACGAAGCTCCCGCGGAGTGCGAGGAAGAAGCCGAGCCCACGGTCGCTGGTCGAGAATGCGGGAATCGCGTAGACCGACGCGAACCTAGGGCAGCACGCGGCGCCAAAGCGGCGTCTCCCGCCCGGCCGAGAGCTCGTCGGCGAGCCGCAGCGTGAGGGCAAGCGCGATCGGAATCCCGAGGATCTCCACCGCCGTGCCCGCGTACACCATGACGCCGCCGACGCCGCGCGGCGCGACGAATCCGGCGCTTCCGAGGATGCAAGCGAGGAAGAGCCTTCGCGCGTGCCGCCAGCCCTTCCGTCGGGCGAGCATGATCGCGCCGCAGGCCGTACACCCGCGAGCGAAGAGATGAGGCTAAGCCCTCGCGTATCGGGGCTTCCGCCTTGCCGGGGCCGCTCCTTCCGCGCCGGGAGTTGACCGAACGTCCCTACTCTGACGTAAACTGTCCGCTTGAACGGACTTCCGCCACGCGGAGGTTGCCATGAGTCATGGCAAGATCGAGATCGTCCTCATGCGCCAGCTCGCCAGCTATCTCGCGGTACCGATCTTGATGGTCAATCGCAATCTCGATCTCCTGTTTTTCAACGAATCGGCCGAACCGATTCTCGGGCGCCGCTTCGAAGAGACCGGCGAGATCCACCGGGGCGAGTGGACCCGCCTGTTTCAGCCGGCCGACGCGAACGGGGCTTCCATTCCCCGCGAGGAGCAGCCGCTCACGCTCGCCATCGAGCGCCAGGAGCCGTCGAACAGGCGCTTCTGGGTGACAGGTCTCGACGGCGTTGCGCGTGTCATCGAGGGAGTCGCCTTTCCGCTCGAGACGCGAGAGTCAGGGCTGATCGGTGCGGCCGGCATCTTCTGGGAGGTGCGCGAGCGCGCCGAGACTCCCTCCTCTCTGATTCCAGACGGGAGCGGGCTCTCGCACTCCCATCACGACGTCGAGGTGATCCTGCTGCGCAGGCTCGCGGATCGGCTGCTGATGCCGGTCTTTGTCGAGGATGCCGAGGGCCGGCTGTTGTTCTACAACCCGGCGGCCGAGCCACTCATCGGGTGTCCGTTCGCCCAGCTGGGTCCGGTCCAGCTGCGCGACTGGGACGACGCATTCCAGGCGACCGACGAGAACGGCTCTCGGATCAAGGTGGAAGACCACCCGCTGAGCATCGCGCGCCTCCGGCAGCAGCCTTCCTACCGACGCTTCCTGTACCAGGGTCTCGATGGGGTCAAACGCCGCGTCGACGCGACCGCATTTCCGCTGGTGGGTCAGTGCAACCGGCACCTGGGAGCCGTCGGGATCTTCTGGGAGGGACGCCATGAGGATTACGCTGTGGGGGACGCGCGGTTCGCTGGCGTCTCCGGGCCCGGAGACGATGCGATACGGAGGCAACACCTCCTGCGTTGAGGTGCGCGCCGCGGATGGGACGGTGCTCGTGCTCGATGCAGGAACCGGAATTCGCCGGCTGGGTGACGCGATCGTCGACGGGATCCAGCAGGTAGACGTACTGCTGACGCACCTCCATATGGATCACATCCAGGGCTTGGGCTTCTTCGAGCCGCTGTTTCGCCCCGCCGTCGGCGTGCACATCTGGGGGCCGTCCTCGACCACGCTGGATCTCCGCGCCCGTTTGTCTCGCTATCTCTCGCCCCCACTGTTTCCCGTACGCCTGCGCGATCTCCCCCGTCAGCCGGTCTTGCAGGACGTGGTCTCTCTCAGCAGCTTCCACGTCGGCCCCTTCGCCATCCAGGCGGAGTTGGTTTGCCATCCCGGACCCACCGTGGGCTATCGCATCGAGGCCGACGGTGTGTCGCTCGCCTACCTTCCCGACCATGAGCCGGCGCTGGGACTGGAGGAGTTCCCTGGCGACCTCGACTACGTGCCCGGCCTGGGTCTCGCGGAGGGGGTGGACCTGCTCATCCACGACACGATGTTCTCAGCCGACGAGTACCTGCGGCACGTCGGCTGGGGGCACAGCTCGCTTCCCCAGGCGCTCGCCTTTGCGGACGCAGCCGGCGTCAAGCGGTTGATGACGTTCCACCACGACCCGAGCCACAGTGACGAGCAGCTTGATCGTCTGTTCGCGAAGGCAGCCTCATCGTCGCCGCGCTTCGAACTGCTGCGCGGGCTCGAAGGGACCTCCTTCGAGCTTTCCGCGTCCACAACACGCTGAGGCAGACGCCCGACCGGAGCCCCATGGAGCCGCGGTGAGCGTCAGCAGCTCCTAGTAGGCTGCGGAAGGACGCCGGCGATGCGGCGGGGGCCCAGGGGGCCCCGTGCTCAAGTGATCGGGGCCTGCGGCAAGTCAGGGCGTCTGACGCGCTCTACAAAGCTCGGGCTGCGAGGAGATGCTTGCCGGTCGGTGGCCGTGCTTGAACCGCCCCAATGGCGCACCGGGATTCGAACCCCCGATAGCCGCGCACGACGCTGCGCAGCTCCTCGGCGTTGAGGCGCTGGGAGAGATCGGTCGAGCCCACACGGTCACAGAACATCACCGTGAGCTGGCGGCGCTCGGCGTCAGAGACCAGTGTCGCCTCGGAAGCTCGAGCGGCAGCTTCGATCGGCGCGGCGGCGTCATCTCGAGCCTGCGGCGTCGTGGCCCCGATCCAGGCGAGCGCCTTGCCGTCGCGCGCGGCGACGTGCTGGATGTCCACCAACTCCTCGATCAGCTCCTCCAGTGCGGCTTCGTCGAGAGCAACTCGCGGCGCAGGGCGCCCAGCGACACGCGCCCATGCTCGCGCAAGTAGGATTTCGCCCGCGTCGCCGTGTCGAAGAAGCTCATCTCAACGCACCCGTCCTCCAGCCTCGATCCCGGTCGCAAGCGCGGTTGCCCAAAGGCCGCCAGGCGGCCGGGCGCACGTGCCGGCGGACGATATCGTCCCGTGGCAGCCCGCACGACAAGCAACGCTCCGCGCCGGCGCCGGCCTCACTACGCCCTCGTCCCGAATATGGCCGCCCCCGCCGAGGGTTGGGCGGGGGGCCAAAGGGGTCCTGCCAGCGCCGGGTACGTTTGGTCAGCCCCGTCCTCGTCGATTGTGATCACTACGACACAGCGGAGCTGGTGCCGCGTCCACCGTGCACGGCCTCGGGGTTGTCGCAGTCCGGGTCCAGAACGACGGCCGCGAAATCGTGCCGATGGGAGGGACGCTCTCCCGCGCGATCGTCGTCGCGATGGACTACGACGCACCGAGCTGCGCAAGAAAGATCAGGAAGGCGATGCCGGTGAGCGCGGTCCGCGATCCATTTGGGTGGGTCCGTGCGCCGAAAACCTCAATGTTTTCCATGGAGACCATGGCTTGCGGAAACACCGCTCCTCGCGGCAGCGTCCGACCACGCATGCATACGATCCGACGACCGCGTTCTCAACTGATTCCGGAGGGTCCCGGCGCTGCGCTCGCGCCCGCTTGGTAGTAGGCGATTCGACCGAAGAGCGTCCCGCGGTGGGAGACCTCGTGCGGCCGCGCGAGGCCCGCCTCCTCCATCATTTTTGGAATGCGATTCTCGAAGTTATCGGCGAGGGGCTCGCTCGCGTGCAGCAGGCGTGCGATCAGGCCGCGATCGCGCGCTGTCGGACCCCCGAAGTCGAGCAGGTGCAGCGAGCCGCTCGCTTTGAGGACCCGACGCACCTCGCGCAACGTCTTCTCTTTCACCGCGCGCTCGAGGTGATGGAACATGAATGAAGAGAAGACGCGATCGAACGACGCGTCGGGGTAGGGCAGTGCATCGGCGAAGCACTCATCGAAGGCGATGTCGACGCCCGCGCGTGCTGCCTTCCTGCGGGCGCGCGCGAGTCCGCGCGGATCGGGATCGAGGCCGACGACGTCGGCATCGGGATGCATCTGCTTGAGCTGCACGACCAGGCTGCCGGTTCCGCAGCCGATCTCGAGCATGCGCTGAGCCGGCTGGATCGCCGCGCGCTCGATCAACTCGCGACGGGCGGCGTCGCCGCCGAGCAGCCACTGGACGGGATCGTAGAGCGGAAGCAGCCAATCCTTGCCTGCGGCGGGGACGTAGCTGCGTGAGGTAAATTCCATAGGGTCGGGCCTCAGAGGGCGCACACTGACAAAGGTAAGCGAGGCGCGCGTCGCGCGTCAAACGCACTTCTTGCAATCATCCGGTATATGCAGCGCCCATCGTCCAGCGGGCAGCGCACGAGGGTGCGCGGCACCTGATCGATCTCGAGGCCTAGCCTGTCCTTCAACGGCCGCTGGCGCTCCGCTTCGATCGCCGCGCGCGTAGGAACCAGATTGGGGTAACGCTCGCCGGCCGCATAGACGAGCTCCGACACCCGGAGCGGACGGTGCAGCCCATCGGTGAGCTCGTCGTAGATCGATTCGATCTCGTCGCGCAGGCGCCGTTGCCGCTCGTTCCGCGCCGCGGTCGCTAGCAGGTCTGTGTCCTTCTCCCCGCGCGCCCGGTTCACAGCTCCTCGTCCTCAACCACCGGCGCGCAAGGCGGTGGGGTCCGCTCTCGGACTCTGACGGAGCGCTCGGTGGTGCACCTCGGCGTAGAGCGCGGCTCGCTCCCAAAGGAGGAATCGGAGCGCGGCGAAAAGGGCCGAGAGGGCGGGCGGCAGCATCGCCCATAGGTTGACGTAGCGTACCGAAAACATCAAAGATTATGGAGCTAACGAGGTTTCCGGAAGGCAGAAATGAATAACCCCCATGGCTGCGGTGAATCCCGATCTAAGGGTTTTGACTCGTTCCCTCGCGGCTCGCGCCCCGCCTCTGCCATCACCTTCACCGTCTCCATGGACGGCCTCCAGGAGATCCCCCCCGACCGCTTCCCCGCGCCAAGGAGCAGAAACGAAGCGGGCTCCGGAACCACAGAACGCCAGCAGGGAGACCTCCAGCTCAGCTCTGCGTTCGTCGTCTGAGCGCCGCCGTACAAGCGAGCCCGAATCCCACGAGCACCAGCGATGCCGGCTCCGGCACGGCGGTGGTATTGAGGACCACCTCGTTCAGACCGGCGAGGGATTCGTAGAGAACCTGGAAGGTGACGTTCCCGTCGTGGATGACGTTGTCGGTGAAACTCCCACTCAGGCCGGCCGAGGTCAGGATCACAAACTGCTCGTTGGTGGACGGCGTGAACCCGTTGATGAGGCTGACGTCGAGCGTGCCCTTAAGCAACGCCGTGCCGAGCACCGACAGTTGGGAGAAATCAGTGCCAGCGGTCGGTCCGCCGAGCTGGATGGAGAGAGTGGAGGCGGGGTTCTCGGTGTAATTGCCGGTGACCGTGAGGACGCCAGCCTGGCCTGGGAGACCAGGTAGGACGAGGCCGGAATTGACCAGCTTGCCCTGAATCGTACCGGAGCCATTGAGCGTTCCTCCATTGAGGGAGACCGAATGGCCAGAAGCCACCACTAGGGTGCTGGTGCCGCTGGTTAGGGTGGTGGTACCGCCGGATTGAGCGTAGTCGTTCGACCCACCCACGGTGAACGTGCTGTTCGGACCGATGGTCACAGTCCCGGAGTTGGAGAATCCCGTAGAAGCGGTGGTCAGGTTTGCGCCGTTCTGGATGGTGAAGCTGCCCGAATTGGTCCCGAGGAAGTTCCTCAGGATATCGTTGCCGCTCCCATCAGCGATCTGTGCCGAGGCGCCGCTCAGGAGGATCGTTGCCGCGTTGGTCGCAATGACCGCTCCTCCACCGGCTTGCGAGAACTGGATCGCCCCCGACAGGGCGTTGTAGGTCCCCCCGGTCAGGGTCGAGGTCCCGGCATTGTAGTTCGTGAGCGTGCCATTCATGAATAACGTGCTACCGCTGTCGGCTTGGAACGTGCCGGTGTTCGTTGTGTTGCCGCTCGGGGCGATCGACAGAGCGTTGGCCGCGTTGGCGAGGATCGTGCCGTTGTTCGTGAGGGTGAAGCCGAAGCCGCTGTTGTTGATGCCGAGCTGGCCTGCGCCTTGGATCGTGTTGCCGGCGTCGTTGATCAGGGTGTCGGTACCGGTGGCGAAGATGCGGTTGTTGAGGCTGTCGGACAGCGACAGGGTGCCGCCGCCGGCCAGCTCGACGGTGCCGCTGATGTGCAGGTCGGTGAAGCTGCCGCTCGAGCTCTGAGCGATGGTGCCCTTGTTGGTGATGGTTCCCATCAGCGTGGTGCTCGTGCCGTTCAGCAACGTGACCGTGCTGCCGTTGCTGATGGTCGGGGAGTTCGTCGTGCCATCGAGGGTCGCAGTGCCGCTGTTCTGGATCGCGCCTCCGCTTTGGGTCGCGAGCGTGCCGCCGGTGATCGTGCTGCCGTTGAAGTCCACGACGGACCCGCTGCCGGTCGCCAGGATGAGACCGGAGCCCGTGTTGTTGAAGGTCCCCCCCGTGAGGAGGAGCGTTCCGCCGGCGGTGGCCTCGAGCGTGCCGCTGTTGACCACCCCACCGGCCCTGTCGGTCGGGGCGACCTGCAACGCGGCGCTCTGGTTGGCGTTGATGGTCCCCTTGTTGTTGAGAAAGAAGGCGAAGCCGGTGTTGTTGATACCGAGCTGGCCGGCGCCTTGGATCGTGTTGCCGGCGTCGTTGATCAGGGTGTCGGTTCCGGTGGCGAAGATGCGGTTGTTGGGGCTATCGGACAGCGACAGGGTGCCGCCGCCGGCCAGCTCGACGGTGCCGCTGATGTGCAGGTCGGTGAAGCTGCCGGTCGAGTTCTGCGCGAGCGTGCCGGTG
>Ga0209039_10001931_pt1 | contig 18390 bp, 16 predicted proteins | sample BogFormECP12_OM1_FD_188238 | JGI IMG/M metagenome (GOLD analysis project Ga0209039, IMG submission 188238) | Bog forest soil microbial communities from Calvert Island, British Columbia, Canada - ECP12_OM1 (SPAdes) (version 2) | ecosystem: Environmental > Aquatic > Freshwater > Wetlands > Bog ...
TCCCCGTCGGCGAGGTTCCGGACGCGTTCGGCGTGGTAACGGCCGAGAGCAGCATTGCGCCGGGCTCGGCGATGGTATGGGTCGCGAACGAGCTATCGGGGACGATCAGCGTACTGTCGAGCACACCCCAGATCACGTACTTCGGGGCGAGTCCCTCCACCATCGATCTCGGGTACCCGACCTCGATCCGTGTGACCTATGAAGGCGGCGCCGGGACCTCCGTCATCGCCTACTCGGGTCTTCCCCCAGGGTGCCTGCCGTCGAACCAGCCGTTCTTGAACTGCACTCCCTCCGCCGCGGGCCGGTTCAACGTGACGGTGACGCTCACAGACACCCTCGGTGACACCACCAACGCCACGGCTCCGCTCATTGTGGCGCTTACACTCGTCATCCATCCGGGGTTCTCCGCGATCTCCCAGTTCGAGGCCGGGTTACCCTACAAGGTCTGGACGTACGCCTCGAACGGCGTGCCCCCCTACTCCTACGAAATCTCGTTCGGAGACGGGACCATCGTGCCGGGTCCGAACGCCACGCACACGTACGCAGGCCCCGGGACGTTCGTGGTCATGATCGGAGCCCGGGATGCGACCGGTGCGGTTGCGAACCTCTCGGTCGTGCTCACGGTTCTCGCGAGGCCGACGGTCACGCTTTCCGTGGTACCCGGGAATGCCACGGACGTCGACCTACCGGTGACGCTGGTGTCCAGCGTTAACGGCGGAATGGGCGCTCGGTACGAGAACTGGACGTTCGGGGACGGCACGGAGTCGAGCGGCCCCAACGCCTCCCACGCGTGGACTCGCCCGGGGAACTACACCGTCACTTTCGCTTACGCCGACGCGCTGGGCGTGACCGCGGACCGGTCGGTGGAGGTCACGGTGCACCCCTCGCTCGCCGCGACGTTCAGCGCGGGGAACGCTTCCTCTTCCAGCGCGGCCACGCCGGGCTCGCTCGTGGACTTCTCCTCCAACATCTCGGGAGGCACTCCCCCCTACCAGGAGAGCTGGTCGTTCGGGGATGGCTCGTACGCGAACGGCCTCTCGGTCAACCATAGCTACGCCTCCGCGGGGACGTACCGCGTGAAGGTGACCCTCTCCGACGCGGTAGGCGGGAGCATCGGGACCAACCTCTCCGTGACGGTCGCGGCGAGCTCGAGCTCATCCGGGGGCGTGACCCCGCTGAGCGGAGGGTTCGCCTCGGGGTTGTTCCTCGGTCTCGTGCTCGGGGGCGTCGCGGCGGCCGTGGTCCTGTTCGTGGCCGGGCTCCAGAAGGGAGGGCGTCCTCCCGCGGGACCGCCTACGCCCTACGTTCCGCCCTGAGGCGGCCGGCGGGACGAGGGGCGCGGCTCCTCCATCCGTCTCGGTCGCCCGTCGATCCCCGCTTCGGAAAAGAGGTACCGGACGGGCACCCGACGCGCTCCGTGAGTCCAGTAGTCGCAGCGGGTGCATCGCTGGCCGAGGACGACCGTGCCGCCCGTGAGGGTGCGATTGTGGATCGGAGCGAGCGGCGAGCTGCAAATCGGACACACAACGAGCGGGCGGGACGTCGCGCGTTCCGTGAAGCGGACGGTCATCCGCACGCCCGGGACATCGATGAGCAGCCGACGCAGCCGGCCCCCTCCCAGGACCGCGAGGGGCTCGTCCCGGCGCAGCAGCTTCAGGAGCGCCCTTTGGAACTCGGCCTGGGAAGTGAACGAGGCCTTGCCCCCCCGGACGACGCGCCGGGCGGCTCGTTGGACGACCTCCGCAGCGGGGCGTCGGAACTTGACGGCCCGCTCCCGCTTAGCTCGCGGCGCGTCCGTGGCGCCCTTCTCGGGCACGGATCTCCTCCTCGTAAAAACGGCGGGCGAACTCGGATTCCTCGGGGCCGATCTTCACGGTCTCCTGGGGCGCGGTGGCGAAGTAGGTGAGCAGTGAGGCGGCTGCCGCGAGCCGGACGGCCCTCGACTTGAGGCGGGGCGAGAACTTCGGGAAGTCGGTGGTCTTCAGGGCCCGCTCGGAGACCTCGCGGAGCTTCACGTAGAGGGCTCGCTCGAGCCGGACGGGCTTCGCCCGGAACTTCCCGGCGACGAGCGGGTGCCCGGTTTCGATCGCGTACACGAGCGTGAGGTGGTCCCGGATCCTCTCGGCGAGCGAGAAGTCGAGCTCTCCGAGCTCGAGCCGCTCGGAGCTCGCCTCCACGGCGCGGAACCGGGCCCGGGTCATGGGGTGGAAGCGAAGGAGCATCCGGTCCTCGAGCGCCGCGAAGTTCGGGTCCGCGATCGTCGTCCAGTAGTCCTGGGCCCCCGCGGTCCGGACGTTGTAGTTCACCGAGAAGAACGAGCGGAACGTGTAGGGCCCGACCGTGCCGAAGGTCGTCTCCCACTTCACCTCGCGCTGTTCCATCACGAGCTTCAGCGGCTCGACCATCCCTCGATACTTGAACCAGTCGTTGAACTCGGGAACGATGAAGTTGAACGTTCGGCCCGTGTACGCCGCCCCGACCCGGAGGAACTGGACCGGGGTGATCCCTCCGCAGTAGCGGTTCCGTCCTGGGAGGCCGTGCGGTGGGACGCCGCTTCGCGGGTTCCCCCGGACGATGTCGTCGATCGAGAACGTCTTTCCTGTTCCCGGGGGCCCGAAGAGAGCCAGGTGGAATCCGGTGGTCCCCGTCGGGCGTCCCGTGGGGGCGAGCAGCGGCGCGTCGGCGAGGGCGTACTGCTGGAGGATCGAGATCAGGGAGTCGAAGTAGAGCTCCTCTCCGAAGAGGCCTTGCAGGTACGCGGCCAGTTTCTGGACGTTGAAGGTCTTCCCGAACTCGAGCGTCGCCTCGAGACGGTCCCGGAGGACCTCGCGCAGGCGGTCGAGGAACTCTCCGTCCATCGCCCGGATCTCCGCTCGCTCGTCGGGAACGGGGCCGAGCGCGGACGTCTCGACCGCCTCGGAGCGTTCGAGCTCGTCGAGGAGCAGTTGGCGCAGCTCCTCGGGGTACGGGACCTGGTAGACCTTCTCGCCCTTCCCCTCGGGCAGCTCGAGCAGAAGGCCCCGGCGCTTGAGGCGGGTCAGCAGGCGCGACGAGTCCTTGAACACGCGTTCCCGGAGCAGACGGGTGCGCAGCTCCGAGAGCCGGAATCGCGCGGGCTGGGCCGCCAGGCCGCGGACCGTGCGTCGCCGGTCGGAGTCGGCGACCATTCCGGCCAGGACCCGTGCGACAGGGAGGTCCGACGACAGGATCTCGAGGTCGGCGGAGGCGGTCACCTTCCAACACGAGTCCCCCGACCGACTTATATTATCCCACCAGGAGAGTCTCCGGCCGTGGTCGGACACAGCTCCTCCGCGTACGAACGGGAGCTTCGCAGCCTCCTCGAGGGCCAGTCGGACGCCGTCCGCCGCTACGCACGCACGCTTCCCCCGACCGAACGCTCCGAGTTCGAGCGGCTCATCGAGCAGCCGTTCCTCATCATCCGAGCCGCCGGGTCCCTCGGGTTCGACCTGGTCGCCCTTCGCCGGGAGTTCGCCTTCCCGCTCGAGGTCAAGGCATCGGCCGAGCCGGTCATTCGTTTCTCCGCGGCCAGCGGACGGGCCAACCTGCAGCTGGAGGCGCATTCGAAGGCCGTCGCCCGGGTCGGCCTCACGGTCCTGTACGCGTACCGACGGGTCGGCCTTCGGGGGGCCGAGACCTGGCGGGTCTTCGTGGCGGGTGAGCTACCCAAGTCCGGGATCCTCCGGCTGGTCTGCCGACGGTTGCCTCCCGTCAGCCGGACCCCGGAAGGGAACGGGATCCTCCGGTGGGAGGAGGGGTACCCTCTCTCGCGCTTCCTCTATGAGGCTCGCTTCCTTATGGAACGGCAGGCGGAGTAAGAGGAATGCCGCTCCACGTCGCCTCGGTCGGGATGGGTCGGTTCGGCAAGCGTCCCGAAGGGCTCATCGCGCTCGCGGCCGAGGCCGCGAACCTCGCCCTCGAAGGGGTCGGCCGGAAACCAATCGACCTCCTCGTCGTCGGCTCCATGTTCGCGCAGGGTCCGCACGGGCGCGAGGCGCTTCTGCCCCGGCTCGCCGGCCGCCTCGGACTCGAATCGGCTTCAGGGTTCCGGGTGGACTCCTCGAGTGGCACCGGCGCGATGGCGTTCCACAGCGCCGCACTGGCGCTCGAGACCGGCCGGTTCGAGCGGGCGCTGGTCGTGGCCGCCGAGAAGATGACGGACCGCACCACGGCCGAGATCACGAAGGACCTCTCGGCCGCCCTCCACATGAGCGAGGTCGCGGCGGGAGCGACGATGCCCGGACTCGCGGCGCTCGTGACGGCGCGCTACCTCCAGCACTACGAGCTATCGACCGACCTCTGTGACCTCACCGCGGTCCACGCCCGGTCGATGGCGGCGCGGAACCCGAACGCGCACTTCCAGAAGACCGTGACCGCCGAAGAGGTCGCGTCGAGCCGTCCCGTGGCGCTTCCGCTGCGTCTCCTCCACTGCTCCGCCATCTCGGACGGCGCCACCGCGGTCGTTCTGGAGAAGGGCGTGGGCCCGGCGACCGTCCTCGGCCTCGGTCAAGGGTTCGACGCGCTGCGCCTGGTCGACCGCGAGGAGCTCACGAGCTTCACGGCCACGCGCGTCGCGGCGCGCGTCGCCTACGAGGCGGCCCGGCTTACCCGCAAGGAGATCGACATCGTCGAGGTCCACGACGCGTTCTCCCCGTTCACGCTGATCCACCTCGAAGACCTCGGGTTCTGCGGCCCGGGCGAGGCCCCGAAGTGGTTCGAGAAAGGATGGGTCGGCCCCGACGGCCGTCTCCCCGTGAACCCGAGCGGGGGCGTAGTCGGGCGCGGGCACCCGGTCGCCGCGTCAGGGCTGGCCGCGATCGGCGAGGTCGCGCTTCAGCTGAGGGGCGAGGCGGGTCAGCACGCCATCGCAAAAGTACCGAAGGTCGGCCTCGCTCATGCGGTGAGCGGGATCGGGTCGCACAACTTCGTCACCATCCTGGGAGGGAAGGCGCCGTGAAGGCCGCCGCGACCCTCGAGTTCACCCGGTGCGCCTCGTGCCACGCGCGGTTCCTACCCACCGATGGACCGTGCCCGAAATGCGGGTCGTCCGACTGCGCGCCGTACTCCGCCTCGCCGGTCGGTCGGGTTCTCGTCGCGACCGAGCTCCACTACCCCGCGTCGGGGTGGCACGCGCCGCACCGATTGGCCCTCGTCGAGATGGCCGACGCGGTGCGGGTGCTGGCGATCGTGGACGAGGTGCTCCCCGTCCCGGGAGACCTCGTCGAGGTCCGGCGGGACGGGGACATCCATCGGGCTCGACCCGAGCCGACCAAGTAGGGACGCGGGGAGGGGGACGTCCCGAGGGGCCGGTCCGTCCGACCCCCCTTTTGAACCCCCGAGGTGAAACCACCACTGGATTAGCAATCCAGCGCCTTACCGGGCTGGGCTATCCCCGCGCGAGGCCGTCGAGCCGCGTCCGCTCCTTAAACCTTCGGATACGACCCGAACATGACCGCCCTCCGCCGGCACGGACCGGTGGAGCGTGGCCGGGGGCGCGCTCTCACCGGCAGGTTATGTAGCGGTCCCGTGCTCCCGCGGCCGGAGCCGATATGCGCGTCGCAAAAGCCGGGGTTGTGGGCGCCGGAACGATGGGAGCCGCGATCGCGGAGGTCCTCGCGCTCAACGGGATCGAGGTCGTCCTGAAGGACGTTGACGGGCCGCTCGTCGAGAAGGGCCTCTCCCGGGTTCGCGGGTTCGTCGACGAGCTCGTTCGGTTCCACGAGGGCCGTGGTCCCAGGGAGGTCGGACGGGTCACGGAGCTCGCGGGGGAGCTTTCGGAGGAGCAGACGGCGAAGCTCCGCGCCAAGCTCGCGCCGAAGTTCACCCGGGCCCAGGGCGACGAGGTCATCGCGCGGGTCCACGGCACGACCGAGTACGGTCCGTTCGCAGACGTCGACCTCGTGATCGAGGCGGTCTTCGAACGCTCCGAAGTGAAACGCCCGGTCCTCGAGGCGCTCGACCGGATCCTCCCCGAGCACGCGGTCATCGGGACGAACACCTCGTCCTTGTCGATCACGCGCCTCGCCCGCGGTCTTGCGCACGCGCCCGACATGCTGGTGGTGCACTTTTTCAACCCGGTGACCACCCTTCCGCTGGTCGAGGTCGCCGGCGGGGTCGAGACGCGGGAGGAGGTCATCACCGGCACGATCGATTTCCTGCGGGGTCTTCGCAACCACCGCGGCCCGCTCGTCCCGATCCGGGTGAAGGAATCGACCGCCTTTGTCGTAAACCGGCTGCTGGTGCCGATGCTGAACGAGGCCGCCTTCGCGCTGGAAGAGAACGTCGCTTCGGCACGGGACATCGACACCGCGATGAAGACCGGGGCCGGGATGCCGATGGGACCGCTCGAGCTCGCCGACATGATCGGCCTCGACGTCTGCCTCGAGGTCGTGGAAGTGCTGTACCGCGAGTTCGGGGACTCGAAGTACCGACCCGCTCCCCTACTGCGACGCCTCGTGGACGCCGGCCACCTAGGGCGAAAGACCGGAAAGGGCTTCTACGAGTACCCGGCCTGAGGGCTCCTCAGAATACCTCGGGACTTCCGATGTAAGTCAAGACGCGGAAAGGCCCCCGTCACTGAGGCGGTGAGGCCGTGGGTTAGGGCTTCCCCGCGGGTGCCGGTGATGCGGTCGGGGCCGAGGGTTTCGCGGGAGTGGCCGCAGCCGCAGGCTTGGGAGGCATCACGGGAGGTTTCGGTGGCGGAGGGGCGAGGTTCCGCTTGAGGAAGGCGAGGACCCATGTCCACCCGGCCTCCGCGCGGCCGACGTCGTATGCGGAGAGGTCGCGGGCGAGGAAGTCGTGGCGGGCTCCGGGGATCTCGATGAACTCGAACGAGCTCTTGGTCGCGGACTGTGCGGCAACGAGCTGGGCCCAGGCCTTCGGGGAGGAGCGGTCGGCCGAGCCCCGTAGGTAGAGGAGAGGCACCGTGATCAGGTTCGCGAGGTCAGGGGGGCGGACCGGCATCGGGTAGGCGAGGGCTACGGCGGCGAGCTTGGTGTCCTGCGCGGCGAGGGCGAGGGCTACGCTCCCTCCATAGGAAGTCCCGAACAGGGCCGCCTTGGTCGGGTCGACCATCTCCCGGCTGCGCAGGTAGTTGAGGGCGTCCGAGTAGAGGCGCAGGAGGTTGGCGACGCTCCGGGAGTTCACGTCGACCCCGCCGCGGAGCTGGGCGCTCGACCGGGTCGCGAGGTGGAGCGCGGCTCCCCGCCCGTCCGTCTTGACGATGTCCGGGATGAGGACCTCGTACCCCTCGCGCGCGAACCGGATCCCGGCGTCGAGGAGGGTCGTGGTGATCCCGTAGGTGTCCGGGGTCAGAAGGACGACCGGATGCTTCACGGCCTTCGTGGGCGAGAGGACGACCGCTTGGGCCTTTCCCGCGCTCGTGGCCCCCGTGTCGAACGTGACTCGCTCGCTGCGGTACAGGCGGGCGGGGACGCCGGGCTTCTTGTCGGTCTTGATCCAGGTCTTGTTGAGGAAGTCGATGACGCAGAGCTTGTACCGCTCCTTCGACAGCACCACGACCGCCTGACGCGAGCCGCAGATGTCGCAAACGCCGACGATCCCGCTACCGAACTGGGCGTCGGTGAGGTTCAGCATCCGGTCGTCGTCGCGCATCGGCCTCGGAAAGGAACGAGCGCACGAGCCGAGGCCGATTCATAACCGTTGCCGACGGCGGGCGGGCTCACGACGGACCCCGGACGGCGGGGGGGAGGAGGTGGGGCTCCGGCCCCGGTGCAGTTCCAGACGGTGCCGGTCCCGTGGGACGAGGACGGTGACCCCTTCCCTTCGGAGCCGCTCGGCCAGCGCCCGGTCGGCGGTTACAACCCACCCGCCGTGCCGGACGGCCGCCTTCAGGATCGCAGCGTCCCCCCGCCCCTCCACCGGGATCACCGGGAACTTCTGGGCCAGGGCCAACGCCCCACGAGCCCCGGGAACCCCTCGGGAGACCAGCCGCCCGAGCTCGTCGATCACGGAGGAGGGCACGAAGGCGCGGGCGCCGGGATGGATTCGGTCGACCTCCGACTCGAGGGGAAACCGTGTCCGGATCGGGAGCAGGAGCGCGTTGGCGTCCAGGAGCACCCGCACCGGCCCCCGGGGGGACGCGGGGCTACGGGCGCGAGAGGACGATCCCGAGCTTGTCCCGGTCGTGTTCGACGCCCCCTCGACGTCCTTTGAGGACGAATCGCTGCGCTTTCTGGTTCGCGGTCCTCGGGATCTCGTCGAGGAACTCGATGTACTTCGGGACCATGAAGAACGGAAGGTTCTCGGCGCAGAACTCGAAGAGCTCCTTCGGAGTGACCTGGGCCCCGGGCTGCAGCTGGACGAACGCCTTCACGTCCTCCTCCCCAAGGGGTGAAGGAACCCCCACGACGACCGACTCGAAAACGCCGGGATGTCGGTTCATGATCGACTCGACGTCGTACGGAGCGAGGTTCTCCCCGCGCCGCCGGATTACGTCCTTCTTCCGATCGACGAAGTAGTAGTAGCCGTCCTCGTCCCGGGTCACGTAGTCCCCGGTGTGGAACCAGAGGTTCTGCCAGGACTCGACCGTCTTCTCCGGTTTGTTGAGGTACCCGGAGAACATCGTGAACGCGCCCTTCGGGCGGACGACCAGCTCCCCCCGGGTGTTCGCCGGGACCGGCCGGTCGTCGTCGTCCACGACGTCCGCCTCGACGAAGCCGAGCGGGGTCCCGATCGACCCGACCCGAATCGCGTCCGGAGGGTTCATGGTCGTGGTGCAGCCGCACTCGGTCATCCCGTAGAGCTCGATGATCGTCACCCCGAACCGCCGCTCGAACTCGGGCCAGACCGCGCGGGTCGCCCCCGCGGTCAGCGCCGTGCGCACTGTGTGGGTGCGGTCGGTCGGCTTCTCGGGCTGCTTGAACAGCACGTTGATCATCGCGATGAGCAGCGAGATGTGGGTCGCGCCGAGCTTCGCCGCCGTCTCCCAGTAGGTGCTCGCGTGGAACCGTTCGTCGAAGGCGGCGGTCACGTCGTTCAGGAGGGCCGAGAGGGCCGTCATCTCCTGGGCGTTGCAGTGGAACAGCGGTAGGCCCGAGTACAGGACCGAGTTCGGCGTGATGCGGCTCCGAAGGCCGATCTCGGTCGGGGTCGTGATCAGCTTCTGGTGGGGGATGATCGCCCCCTTCGGGGGCCCCGTCGTCCCGCTCGTGTACATGATCGAAGCCGCGTCGCTGGCCCGGACAGTAGGCCAGGGGTTGATCTCCCGGTCCGACGGCAACTCCGAGTACGGCATCGCCCCGGTGGGGAGCGGCTCGCCTTCTCCCTCCGGGGTCGCGATCCATTCACGCGGGATGTGCAGGGACTCGCGGAACGGGGCGTAGGAGTCCCACAGGCGACGGTCGGCGACCAGCCCCGCGGGCGCGCTGTCGGCCAGCTCGTAGCGGAGGATCTCTCCCTTGAGCCCGGTGTTGAGCGGAACGAGGGTCGCGCCGCGCTTCGCGGCGCCGAACCAGAGGAACGGGAACTCCGGCGTATTGAACAGCAGGCAGGCGACCCGGTCCCCCACACCGATGCCGGAGGCCGCTAGACCGTTCGCGACCCGGTCCGACTCCCGGTCGAGGTCGGCGTAGGAGATCTCCCGGGACGCGAATCGGAAGGCGACCCGGTTCCCGTTCTTCCGAGCTTTCCCGCGCACGAGCGCCCCGAGCGTTGGGTACTCTTCGTTCGGTTCGAGCACGGGGACGGGACGACCGTCTCCTGTCCATAAGCTTCGTGGAGGGGAGCTTTCTTAGAGGGTGGCGGGCTCCGCCGGAGCGTGCCCCCCCGGAGCGAACCGTACCGTCCTTCGGCCCCGATCGTGGCCGAGCTTGCCGCGGGGGCCGTCCTGCTCTCCGAGTCGGGGGAGGAGACCCTCCTGTTGCACCAGCGCGACGAGGACCGTTGGTGCTTTCCGAAAGGGCACGTGGACCCCGGGGAATCCCTCCAGGACGCCGCGTTGCGGGAGATCCGGGAGGAGACCGGCCTTTCGGAGGTCCACCTCGGGAGCGAGGTGGACGAGGTCGCGTACCGGTTCTACCAACCCGCGACGCAACGGAACGTGCAGAAGACGGTCGTGTATTTCCTCGCCTTCACCCGGGAGCGGTCCGTGCGCCCCGAGAAGATCTTCGACCGTGCGGAGTGGGTCAACCTCACCGCCGCTCGAGAACGGGTGAAGTTCCCCACCGACCGCCGGGTGATCGACGCCGTGCTCAGGACGCGCCAGCCCACCCCGAGGAGCCCGACGAGGACCTCGTTCGAGTAGGACCGAAAAGAAAGGGCGGAAGGGGTTGGGTGGGCCCGCCGAGGGGCCCACCGTTGGGCGCCGAATCGCCTCTAGGGTCGACGGTTCGGATCGTCCGCGAGCATCTGCTCGTTGTTCGGATCCATCGTGGGCGGGGAGAGGGCCGCGGCGGGGGGAACGCCGTTCGGCCAGCTCTCGCCGTACCCACCGACCAATCCCTTCTGGGACTGGCGCCGGGCGTAGGAGCGCCACTCGATCACACCGACCGTTCCGACCACGACCGCGACCGCGACACCCACGAGAGCGACGAGGAGCGCGCCGGACGGGCCGGCGGCCGCCGCGCCGCCGCAGCCGTTCGTCAGGCAGTTCGCTTCCGCGTTCGCCTGGGCGACGCTCATCGGCTGGCCGACAACCGTCCCGCTCGGGGAGGGCGGGGCCGTCGCAGGGCTGACCTGGCTCACCGGGGTCGCGAGCGCGTTGACGGACGCGTCGTTCGAGCCGAAGCTCGTGGACGCCGCCGTCACGCTCGTCCCGCCGGGGCCGGAGCTGACGTAGAGGGTCTCCGCGGAGATCGCCGCCGAGCCGAGCGAGGTGGAGTCGTAATCGTGCGCGGCGCTCCCGAACAGGTCAAAGGCGCGAGGCACGAAGATGAACCCGTCGTAGTTGTCGAAAACACCCTGAACGATCAGCACGACCGCGGTCCGGGGCTTCTTGTCGCTGAACACCGGAGGCGCGATCTTCAGCTTGTAGCCGTTGAGGTTCACCGGCCCGCTCCCACTGAGGGAGCCGGCCTTCGACCCCGAGCCGGACCCGGTGGTTCCATTGAAGCCCTTGTCCGTCCAGGTGTAGCTCACGTTCCACGAGGCCGACGGGGTTCCGGTCGCCGTGGAGTTCCACTGGTCGATGCCCGTCAGGTTGAGGGGGATCAGACCGAGGGAGGGGCTGAACGACGTCGACGCCTGGGCGATGCCCGTCACTTCCAGCGACGCGCTGGAGGTCAGTCCGTGAATGGTCTTCGAGACCGCCTCGGAGATCGAGCCCGAGACGGACGCCGAGGCGTTGTCGATCCCGAGGGCCGGGACCGCCTGACCGTTCACGTAGACGACCGACTGGTTCGTCAGGTTCGCGAACGCCACATCCACTTCCTGCCCGTGGTAGTTGTAGGAGGCCTGGAGCACGGGGCCCGAGTACGACGCCGAGATCGTGATCCCGACCGTCCGCTGTTCCTCGAGCATCCAGGTTCCCGGGGTCGTCGGCGTCACGGTGAACACCACCGTCCATCCGAAGGCCGCGTCCCACGTGATCGTCACATTTCCGAACTGGAGGGTGGTGTTCGACCAGCCCTGCCCTCCGTACGCCCACTGGGTCGCGGGGTCGGCCGCGCCCGTGACCGGGGCGGCGCTCGCCGCACCCGATAGCGCGGGGATCGCCACGAAGGCGAAGAGGAGCACGAGGCCCGTCGCCGCCACCCAGAGTTTCGTTCCGCCGATTTTCGACATGTTTCCTTCCGACAGAGCTCATTCCGTCAGAGAACCCAAGTCGGGAAACCCCGAGATAAGGCGGTGTTCCGAGACCATCCGCCCTTGTTAGACCCCCTGCGACAGCGTCGCACGGGGTCCCCCTCGAAGGTCTCTTAGACGATGCGGCCGCTCCGGACGACCGTCCGGCCGTCGATCGAGAGCTCTGCCCCGGCCACGGTGAGATGAGCGATGAAGTTCGACCGGGTCTTGCCTCCGTAACCGACGTTGTTGCCCACGAAGGCCGTTATGGCGCCCCGCTCGCCTTCTTCCATGCCCGGAGACATGTGGATGGAGGGGTTGAGACCGATCTCGAGCATCCCCGGGCGGTCGCGGCCCTTCCCTCCTTTGGCGTACGCCCCTCGCACGCTCGCGGCTCCGTCGGCGTAGTTTTGGCCGACGAGACGTCCGCCCCGGAACTTCCATCGCCCTCCGCGCACGGGCTCTCCAAAGAGATTCGACATACGGTTCGAGACGAGCGTTCCGTCCGCGGTGGCTTCATCGACCGCGACGTAGACACACCCATCCGGGACCGAGGCCATCGAGCCGAACCGCACACGGCGGGACGCGGCCGTAACCCAGCCGAGGTCCACCCGCGGCTTGCGACCGGCCAGAGCCAGGGTCAGGTCGGTACCGTTGGGGTGACGGATTCGGGCGGTGTGGCCGCGCTCGAGCGCCTCCTTAAGCTTCCGTGAGTCGGACACCATCAGCTTCGGGTCGACCAAGGCCGCGTTCACCATCTCCTTCCTCCAGGCGTCGAGCGACACGCCCCAATGCCGAGCGTTCGGCGCGGTTACGCGAGCGATTCCCATGCGGGCGCCCCGCACGCCTGCGCGCTGCGCCACCTGGTACCACTTCGAGTTGAACGCCACCAGCTTCCCGAAGGTCGCCTCCGGCAGGGCCTCGAGACGCGCTCCGTCCTCGGGTCCCCAGAAATAGATGTAGACGTCGGTCTTTGCGAGCGCGGCCCATTCGTGCGCCCCAGGTTGACCGATGGAGTCGAACCTTCCCTCCTCGACCGCAGTCCAGTACGAGCGCTCGTCCTCGTAATGCAAGAGGGGCCGAGCGCCGAGGCGACGTGCCTCCCGGACGAACCCGAGCGCCCACGGCAGCGCCGACGGATAGGTCTCGATCGTGACGTTCTCGCCAGCCTTCACGTGGAGGCGGACGGTGAGCACTTGGCGCGCCAGCCGGTCGGCTTGTTGGGGAGAGGGGTCGCCCATGGGAGGGCCAGCCGGCAGGGGTTCAAGTTCCTTTGCTTGGTGCGTCGGGGTCGGTCTCGAACCCCGGAACCCGGAAACGGGCCCCGGCGAGAAGCGCAATCGACGATGGGTATCCCGCGTCCGCATGGCGGGCGACCCCGAGGCCGGGGTCGTTGTGCAGGACCCGACCGATCCGTCGGTCCGCCTCCGGGGTCCCGTCCGCGACCACGACGAGCCCGGCGTGGATCGAGTTGCCGATGCCGACCCCGCCTCCGTGATGGACCGAAACCCACGTGGCCCCGCTCGCGACGTTGAGGAGTGCGTTCAGGATCGGCCAGTCCGCGATCGCGTCCGAGCCGTCCCGCATCGCCTCGGTTTCCCGGAATGGGCTTGCGACGCTCCCCGTGTCGTGATGGTCGCGCCCGATCGCGACCGGGGCGCCCGTCTCGCCATCATGGACCATCTGGTTCACCCGATGGCCGAAGCGTTCCCGCTCGCCGTAGGCCATGTAGCAGATCCGGGCGGGGAGCCCCTGGAACTTGACCCGGTCGGATGCCAGGCGGATCCAGCGGCACAGGTGCTCGTTCGACGCGAATTCGGAGAGGATCATCCGGTCGATTCGGTGGATGTCCTCGGGTTCGCCGCTCAGCGCGAGCCAGCGGAACGGGCCACTACCCACCGCGAACAGCGGCCGGATGTAGCGGGGGACGTATCCTTCGATGTCGAAGGCGTTCGCCACGCCGGCTTCGCGCGCTTGGGTTCGGAAGTTGTTCCCGTAGTCGAACGCCTTCGCCCCGCGTGCCCGCAATTCGAGGATCGCCCGAGCTTCGATTGCGATTGACGCCCGGACCCGCGCGAGGTACCCGGGCAGGTCGGCCGCGCGAGCGGCTTCCGCTTGCTCGACGGTCATTCCCTGAGGAATGTACCCGACCCGGATGTCGTGGGCGGCGGTCTGGTCGCTGACCACGTCCGGGAGGATCCCTCGCTTGGCGACCTCCGGGAAGACGTCGGCCGCGTTCCCGCAGAGGCCGACCGAGAGGGCTCTTCGCTCGCGGACGGCGCGCTGAACCCGGGAGAGAGCGTCGTCCAGGTCGTGAGCCTCCTCGTCGAGGTACCGGTGCTTCAGGCGTCGTTCGATCGCGCGAGGGTCGACGTCGACGATGAGACCGACGCCCCCGAGCATCGTGATTGCAAGAGGTTGGGCCCCCCCCATCTCCCCGAGACCAGAGGTGAGGGTCCACCGCCCCGCCAGGCTGGATGCACCGAACTCGATGCGGGCGAGCGAGGCTAGCGTTTCGTAGGTCCCTTGGAGGATCCCCTGGGTCCCGATGTAGATCCAGCTGCCGGCGGTCATCTGACCGTACATGGTCAGGCCCCGGCCTTCGAGGTCCCAGAAGATCTCGTCTGTCGCCCATCGGGGGACGAGAAGGGCATTCGCAATCAGCACGCGGGGCGCGTCGGGGTGCGTGGGGAAGACGCCGACGGGCTTCCCCGATTGCACGAGCAGGGTCTCGTCGTTCCCGAGGGTCTTCAAGGCCGCGACGATCCGGTCGAACGATTCCCAATCGCGAGCCGCCTTCCCTCGCCCGCCGTAGACGATGAGCCGCTTCGGGTCGCGCGCGACCTCGGCATCGAGGTTGTTCTCGAGGAGCCGCAGCGCCGCCTCCTGGCCCCAGCCACGGCACGAAAGTGTTGGCCCCCGAGGAGCACGAATCACACGGTCGGACTCGAGCGTCCGAGTCATCGCTCCGCGCAAGCGGCCGTCCCCTAAGTAGGCTTCCTGAAGAGCAACGGACGGAACGGAAGACGCGTACGCGGACCCCGCCCTCGCAGATCGCGCTACGCTACCTGCCTCCCGCTCCTGCTGCCGGCCGTCGGTCGAAGTGGATCGGCCGACGCCTCTGGAAGAGCCTCCCGGGGGGAGGCGCTGCCCGACGGTCGCCCAAAGCTACAAGCCTCCGCTCTCGATTGGCTCGATGGAGGGAAAAGCAGAGTGGCGATGCCTGCCCGCCCGGTTTACCGTAGTTCCCCGACACGTCTTGCGGAGGAGAAGCCTCTCGCGGCACCGGCCCTCATCGCGGTGGGAGGCTTCCTGGTCCTTCTCGAGGGCCTGCTGTTCCAGGAGATCATCGTCGCCATCGCCGGGCTTCTGCTGTTGGGATGGGCCCTGCTCGTCCGGCATGAACCGCACCACCACGTGGCCAATGGGATCACGATCCTCCTGTTCGTGTTTCTTAGTTTCGCCTACGGGTCCGGAGGATTCTTCCTCGGCGGCATTCTGGCGGCCATCGGCGGAATCCTTTCGCTCGTCTGGAACCCGCGTCCTTTGGCGGCCCCGGTCTCGGTCGCCCGATAACGACGCGCGACGGACGGCATCCGGGTGGGAGCGAGGTCCGAACCCCCGCTTTTCGAGCGGGAGGCGATGGAAAGCCTTACTGCCCCAGGGCCGTAACTCCCTCCCGGATGCCGCCATAGCTCAGTCGGTGGCTTTACCTCAGGAGCCGACCCCGGAATGGCTCCGTCGTTCGTTTCGAGCCCTCGCCGAACGCCTTCGCGACTATCCCCTCTCTCGTTCCTCCAACGAATCGGATAGGTAGCTAGGCTGTCAACCCCTTCCGCCCCGGGGCCACCCGGGGCGACCCCTTTTCAAACGAAGTTTCGCGAGTGGGCCAGTTCTATAGTAGGTGTCCAATCATTTGAACCCAGAGCGACCAGGTTCGATAAGCTTCGTGAATCCTTCTCCGTTGCCGAAATCAGTAAGTGCTGTCGGATTGATGCTCAGCTTGACTTCAGAGGGACTGGTCGTTGCCTACCACTGACGGACTATAAGGATAAGGACAGTAGAATGTTCGACCTTTCTCAGGTTTCCGAGCAATTCTACCGTGATCAGTTGAGATTGGCACGGTGGACTTGTGGAGGAGGGTTCATCGTTTTGGCCGGCGTGGTAATCGGCCGCCTAGCGCTCGTAGGGATAGAGCTGAATCTCGTGCCCATTTACATTGCAATTGCCGCCCTCGAAGGTCTGCTTCTTAGTATCGCACTCTGGTATGCAGTGCGTGGCCCTGTCGAGTTAAGTGTAGCGGCCGGTTCGATTGCCTTCTCTTACAGAGGCGGCCGTGTACGAAGGATTGACACCAATAAGAAGCCATCCCGCTTTCTGCTTCTCGAGCGCGTGGTCCCTCCCACATCCACCAGGATCCGAACGAAACCCGGGCCCGGCCTCTTCTTAGTAACTGGGCTTACGCGAATACCCCTGACGCGGGCCGCATTCGACGCTATAACGAGCGAGATGGCTCGAGCAGGATTCACACACGGAGTTCGAAGGAGGTCCAGTACTTATGAGGGAGATTGGCAAATCAATGACTATGCTCACGTGATGAACTAGAGTTCGCCCACTGCGCGGAGGTCGGCGCGCCGCGGATTCACATCGTTCGTGGGAATTGACTTCCCGCTTCGACCTTCCGAGTCATCCCCACCCGCGCACGTGCTGCCAGTGCGGTTGTCGCGACCCCCCCGGGCCGGGTCGAGACGCTCGGGCGCGGACGCGGTTCGAGTCGCGGGTCGCGTTCGGCGGCCCGGACGAGGACGAGGACGCGGAGGAGATCGCGGCCCCAACGCGCCAGTTCAGCCTCCTCGAGATCACGAGCGGCCTCCCGGACGATTCGCGGGAGGCGGACGAGCGGGGCGTGGACCGGAGGCTGCGCGAGCTGCGCGGACGCGTGAAGGCAGCCCGGGCGGCGATTTCGGCCACGCCAGGCGCGGAGGAAGTGCTCCGGCGGGATTGGGCGAAGGCGGCCCGCTTCTACGCGCGGTTCGAGATCGCTGAGACGCAGTTCCGGCGTGGCGTTCCCAGTTGCCCCCAGGGCGGGAAGTTTATCCTGAACGGGGACCTGGTTTGGTGGGGTCCAAATGAGTTCCCCGAGCCTCGCGGGCGGGTCTTAGCTACACTCGCTGATTCTCTGGTTTCCGCCGTTGATCGCCGGGCTTGGGTTCTTGCTTGGGTTGACGTTCTACGGTCCGGGCGCGATTCTCCTCGTTTGGGGCATCTCATGGCTTCTAGCGTACCTCATCCTCTTCATTGAGTTCCGGCGTGCCCGTCACGCTTTCAGGCGTGATCGACCAGCAAGTCGGTGGATTCCCGGTCAGCGTCTCGCCGTCGTATCAGTCGTTCTCGTCGTGATTGGCCTCGCGATCTTTCTGGCGTGGGTCCTAACCCCTGCGCCAGCTGTGGTGGAGGCTCAGGTTCATTCTGTCTCAGTCATCCAGCCAGCGTGCCGTTGACCTTCGGAATCCTGACCCCGCTTGAAGCCATTTTGGCGGTCTTCCTGCTGCTTCTGGCCGGTTTCGCTTCGCTAACCGTCTCGAGCAGGCAACTTGCGAAGGCGCAGCGGCGCGCAGGCCCCGCGCTCGTAGACGCTCAAACCCCGAAGTCCCCTGCCCGCCCCGTTTGAGCCGCCAGCGCGGGTTCTCCCCGCGAGCGGAGCGAGGGGGTCCCCACGACTAGCGCGCCCGGTGAACGGCTTTGAATTCAGAGGGCCCCGTGCCGTGCCGTGCCGGAATGGCTCGTTCCGGACTTCACACGCTGTTCACTGTCACTGAGCCGTTGTACTGCGTCGCTGACCCGGATGCGGTCATGCATAGGGTCACCGGGTTGGATGAGGTCGATTGGGAGCTGGAACAAGCCGATCCGCTGGTTCCGAAGAACGCGTTCCCGCCGGCCGTCCAGCTCGCAAAAATGTAGGGGGAAAACGTTGCGGCCTCGATCACCAGTGAACAACTTGATGCAGTGCAACTATCAAATCCGGTGGAGTTCAGGGTGACTGAGGTAGAGTTCGACTCGCTGCAAGGGACGGATGCCTTTGCCGTCACCACCGAGTGATTGCACGAGAATTGGATGTGGAAAGTCCCGGTAGGGACGGCAGTATTTGGGGGTTGCAGGGCCACCTCGTACACCGTCGCAACGACGATGACGGCAATCACGACTGTCGCAACAACGGCGATCGCCAACCTTCGGCGCGGTCGCCTCGCCCTGCTCCGGCGTTGCATTGCTTCCGGAGAGTCGAAGAATGTTTCCGGCTCGATGCCTTCGCCCGAAGAAGAACCGGAGCTCAGCCTCATTGACAACATGGGAAAGTCCACCGGGCTACTCTAGCGGCCCGAGGTCGGGCAAGGTCGCAGGAACCGCCATCGCCATGCCAGTCAACTCGGGACAGGAGCGCCGTGATTTCTACTTGCCGACTAGAATGCATCAAGGCACTGCAGGATGTGCTGGCGACCCCCCCGGCCCGAGACCCTCGCGCGCGACAGGCATGATGTGACGCGACCCAGACGCAGACGCGGTTCGAGTCGCGGGTCGCGTTCGGCGGCCCGGACGAGGACGCGGAGGAACTCCTCGCGACCCCGGCGCGGC
>Ga0209039_10001933_pt1 | contig 18377 bp, 22 predicted proteins | sample BogFormECP12_OM1_FD_188238 | JGI IMG/M metagenome (GOLD analysis project Ga0209039, IMG submission 188238) | Bog forest soil microbial communities from Calvert Island, British Columbia, Canada - ECP12_OM1 (SPAdes) (version 2) | ecosystem: Environmental > Aquatic > Freshwater > Wetlands > Bog ...
CCAGTCTCACCCTCCATCGGCTAGTCCATCCACTAGCCGAGGCTTGCGCCGCTCGGGTTCCCTTACGCTTGCTTTTCCTTGTCTCCGCTCAGCCACCACTCGAGATAGTCTGACTGTTGCCTCGACTTCTTCCTGCGCTCGTCCTCCACCGGGGCTCTCTGCTTGTAACGCATGTCGGAGAGCTGGTCTCTGGTCAGGAAGAGTCCGCACTTCTTGCAGCCAAACCGCTTGGTTGGGATGTCAAAGAGCATTATCCCGCCGCACTCAGGACACTGCTGATCCAACTGGTTCGGGTCGAGTTTCGCCCGAGCCCTCCTTAACTCTTGCGATGTCCACGGGGAAGAAAAGGCGTAGATTGGAAACGCGTTATATACGCACAGGCAGCGACCGAAAACGAGGAACCGTGGGTGAGAAGGTTGTCGTCGCCGGACCTGCCTCCGAAGACCTGGGGAAGTCGCTCGCCTCGAAGCTCGGGCTCTCGCTCCTGAAGTCCGAGTTCAAGGTGTTCCCGGACGGGGAGTCGAAGTTCACCTCGGAAGAGAAGGTTTCGGGCAGGACGGTCTTCATAGTCCAATCCACGTACCCCCCGGTGGACCAGCACCTCTTCCAGCTACTGCTCATGTCGCACAAGCTGAGCCAGGATGGTGCCAAGGTCGTCGCCGTCGTGCCCTACTTGGCCTACGCAAGGCAGGACAAGGAGTTCCTCCCCGGAGAGGGTGTGACCCTGGGCATAGTGGCTCACCTGATGCGCTCGGCGGGGGTGAGGAGGCTCGTCACCGTCGACATCCATTCTGCCGAGGGGATGTCTCTGTTCTCCATCCCGGTCTACAGCGTGTCTGCCATACCGACCCTGGCGGGATACGCGAAGGAGCACCTCGGCTTGAATGACGTGGCAGTCATCTCCCCCGACTTCGGCGCCTCCAAGAGAACAGAGGCGTTCTCCGCCCTGTATGGGGCTTCATACTTCCAGCTATCGAAGACGCGCGACCGGAAGACCGGGGAAGTCAGCATGAAGGAGGCGGCGCTGGACGTGAAAGGGAAGGACGTCGTCATACTGGACGACATCATAAGCACCGGGGGGACGGTCAAGGCGGCGGCCGAGAAGGTCCTGGCCCAGGGGGCGTCAAGCGCGGTCGCGATCTGCACGCACGGCCTCTTCGTCGGCGGCGCGGCCCGCAAGCTGGAGGAGGCGGGGGTCAGGAAGATAGTGGGGTCGAACACGGTCCCGGGAGAGTTCAGCGTGGTGGACATCTCCGATGCGCTCGCTTCGCACCTGAAGACCCTTGAGGAATAGATCCCTGGTCCTTCTCTCAGGAGAGCCAACCACCATCCCAGTAGCCGAGGCAAGGGCGCTCTTCCTCGCCTACGACCCTGGATCTCGGTTCGAATCGCCTGAAAAGGGGGTGCTGCTCGCGGAGTCGGCCGCCGACCCCTTCCGGGTCGCCTCGAGGATAGCATTCTCGAAGAGGGTCGGCCGACTCGTTTCTTCACCCTCGGAAGTGGCGGAGACCGTGCGGGGAAAGCCCATCAGGGTGCGCTCCTTCTCCCTCCCCACAGGAAAGAGCCCTGCCGACCCGGAGGAGGTCCTCCGCGGGCTCGACGTCAGAGTCGACCTTGAGAACCCGGCGTTCGAACTCACGGTAGTGGAGGGCAGGCGGAGGTACATCGCCCTGACCTCCCCGGCCGGGATGAAGCAGGGATGGTCCCTTCGCAGGCCGAGGCGTCGTCCGTTCTTCCACCCAGCAGCCATCTTCCCCAAACTCTCGAGGGCGCTGGTGAACTTTTCGCGGTGCAAGGAGGGAGAGTTCTTTCTGGACCCGTTCGCCGGAACCGGGAGCCTCGCCATTGAGGCATCAGTAATCGGCGCCCAGGTGGTAGCCTTCGACAGGGCCGCAAAGATGACCCACGGGTCGCTCGCCAACATGAGGAAGTTCGGGCAAGAGTGGCTGGGGGTCGTGAATTGCGATTCGTTCAGCCCGCCGGTCACCAGGGTGGACGCCATCGCGACCGACGTCCCCTACGGCAGGGCTTCCAGCACAGGAGGCAAGGGCGCCGAGCGGGTCGTCCGAGATGCGCTTTCCTCAGCCCAGGCTCTCCTGAGGAGTGGCTCGATGCTCGTGATCATGCACCCCAAGAGCCTCCCCGCCGAGCCTGGCTCCGGGTGGTCCTTCGAGGAGGAGCACGAGCTGTACGTTCATAAGCGCCTGACCAGGGCGATCACAGTGCTGAGGCGAAGATAGCACTGGTCGATCTCACCGTGACTTTCCTGGGTACCAGCTCAGCCGCGCCGACGAAGGGCCGAGGACTCCCTGCGATCGCGGTCCGGCGGGAAGGTGAAGTGGTGATCATGGATTGCGGAGAAGGAATCCAGCGCCAGGTCATTGGTAAGGGGGTGGGGCTCAACAAGGAGACAACCATTCTGATAACTCATCTTCACGGCGACCACGTCACGGGGCTCCTGGGTCTCCTGCAGACAATGGCCCTCGCTCAGAGGAGCAAGCAACTCAACCTCGTCGCTCCCGCCCCTCTGCTGAAGTGGCTTCAGGTTACGGCTGACCTCCTCAACGTCGGCCTGACCTTTCAGATCAACTTCAGACCGGCCAGAAGCGGGGTCGTCGCGAAGACGAGCGGCTTCGTCGTGAAGGCGACGAGGGCCGTCCACTCCGTAGATGCCTACTCCTACGTCGTGGAGGAGAAGAAGCGGCCGGGGGTCTTCTTCCCGCAGAATGCAAGGAGGCTGGGCGTGCCGGAGGGGAAGCTGTGGTCCCGACTCCAGAAAGGGAGGAGCGTCGTCGTGGGCGGGAAGAAGATAGCGCCTGCGCAGGTGACCGGACCGCCGAGAGCCGGGCGCAGAGTCGGGTACTCAGGGGACACTAGACCCTCCGAGCGGCTGGTCCGCTTCTTCTCCCACTGCGACCTCCTCATCTTCGACTCGACCTTCCGGGGGGGCGATAGGGACAAGGCGGTCGAGAGGAAGCACAGCACCTCGGTCGAAGCCGCGGAGACGGCATTGAAGGCAGGCGCCCGCAGACTGGTGCTCACCCACTTCAGCGCTCGATACAGGAACGTCTCACCGTTGGTCCGGGAGGCGAGGGCCGTCTTCCCAGAGACCATTGCCGCCTCAGACGGGCTCGAGGTGAAAGTCGACTATCCGGAGGGGTAGTCGCTCAGCCACACTATCCACTTCTCAAGGTTCTTCGACTCGATGGTAAGGTAGATGGGTCCGAGAGGCGACTCTCCCTCAGTGTCGCAGAGGGCGACTACTCCCGCAGCCGCCGCCTGTCTGTTGATCATCACCGTCGTCGAGTTTCCCGTCGTCCCCACGTAGAGCCTCCTCCTGGCGGCCCCCCTGACCTGCCTGTCCCTGAGCTGGTCGTGTACCCTGTCCAGGTTCCCTGGGGCCGATGACTCGACCCTGATCAGGCGAGGGGTCTCCCTGACTGAATGGTCTACCTCGCCCAGGACGTTCTTGACTGACTCCAGGACCTTGCCCGGGTCCTCAGACGGGGACACCGTTGCCTCTAGGGCGACTCTGGCGGGGGGTTCAGGGCGCAACCGTAGCCAACCAGCGGTTCACGATTTCGGTCATCTGCCTCGACACATCCCCGGGGGTGCTGCGCTCGTTTGAAATCACTTCGTCAGCCAGAGCTATCGGAACGCTGATCCCCACCCCGAGCTCCCTCTGGTCCCTCTTGAGGAACATGTCGTAGGTCAACGGGTCGTCGCTTCGCCCCCGCTCCCTCAGAAGCGCGTACCTCCTCCCTGGGGACGCTTGAACGGCCACCAGGATGACCCTGGCGGACTTCTTGAACTCCTCGACCTCTGCCATCGACCTCACACCGTCCACGACGACTTTCTCCTCCCCCGACCTCGCAACCGCCTCCATGCAGAGTTTCGCGACTGCAGCCTCGCCGTGAGTCCTCCTCAGGTCCTGCATCACCTCTCCCGTGTTCGAGGCGTCGGGCTCGAGCCCGCGCCTCCTGGTCTCCTCCCTCACGACATCCCCCATCACCACGCGTCTCCACCCCCCTGACACGAGCCCCTGGGCAGCGGTCGACTTGCCTGCTCCAGGCATCCCGGTGACCGCCACTATGATGAGCAATCTCTCGCCGATTCGCCCCGTGCCGCGAGAGGATTTAAGTCGAGTTGCATGACCGAGGGCGTTTGCGAACCTTCGTAGCCCTCGAGATAGCAGATGACGCCGTGCTCGGTTCGCTCGTGTCATTCCAGGGGGAGCTTGCGGCCACGGGCGCCGACCTCAAACTCGTCGGAAAGGAGAACCTGCACTTCACACTGAAGTTCCTCGGGGAAATACCCGAGGCTCAGGCAGAGGAAGCCGACCGAAGGCTCCGTGCCCTGAGGCTCGAAGGCGGCCCCGCGTCGGTCTCGACAGTCGGGGCGTTTCCCAGCCTGCGCCGCCCGAACGTCGTCTGGGTGGGCGTCTCGCAGGAGGACGAACCCAAGGTCCGGGGGATAGGGGAGGCGGTGATCAGGGCGCTACAAGGGATAGGGGAGGCGGAGACGAGGCCCTTCCAGGCGCACCTCACACTGGCAAGGGTGCGGTCGGGGAGAAACATCGAGCAGCTGTCATCGACGATCAGCGCAAGCTCTCACAGGGACTTCGGAGGCTTCAAGCTAGGGACATTCAAGCTGAAGTCCAGCCAGCTGAGGCCGAGCGGACCTGTGTACAGCGACCTAGGAGTGTACGACCTAGTTTGAGTCCAGCGGGCCAGGTGGTCCGCGTTGCCTCCGCCTTGGTCGCTCCCAGCGAACAGGAGCGGAAGAGAATAGGCCGGGTCGCCCGGCTGGCGCTGTCGAGGACTCGGGCCGCTTCGGCGAGGTTCCCTGAGGTCCGCGGAGTCGTGCTCGGAGGGTCGTTCGCGAAGGGGACCTGGCTCCCCGAAAGCGCCGACATCGACATCTTCGTGAAGGTGGCCCCAACGGCCCCAGAGTCGCGGTTCGAGGAGGTGGGCCTTGCCATCGGGGCGGAGGCGATGCGAGGGTATCCTAGGGGGAAGATGTACGCGCAGCATCCCTACACGGAGGCCTCCGTTGACGGAGTCAAGGTCAACATCGTCCCATGCTACGCCGTGGCTCGCGGGCATTGGATGAGCGCGGCAGACAGGTCCCCCTTCCACGTCACGCTCGTGAAGGGCCTCTCGGATGGGCAGAAGACCCAGGTCAGGCTCCTGAAGAGATTCATGAAGGCTGTAGGCGTGTACGGCGCCGAAATCGAGACCCAGGGATTCTCAGGTTACGCGGCCGAGGTCCTCGTCATGCAGCACGGGTCATTCGTCGCCGTTCTGCGCTATCTCGCGGGTTACAAGGCAAAAGGCGATGACCTCCTTTTCAGCCTCCTGGACCCCGTAGACCCTACGAGGGACCTGGGAAACGCTGTCTCAGGCGAAAAGCTGGGCAGGCTCGTCCTGGCGTGCAGAGAGTTTCTAAGCAGGCCTCAGAGGGGCTTCTTCGAGCGTATGGCAGGCAAGGCCAGGACCTCGATAGCCGAATCCGTCGTGGCGGTCGTGTTCCGCCACAGGCGACTCAGCGAGGACATACTTTGGGGGGAGCTCAGGAAGACCGTCAGGCACGTCGTCAGGCACGTCGAAGGGCGCGGATTCAGAATCGCCCGCGCCATGGCCGCCTCCAACAACTCCGACCGGAGCGCCTTACTCTTCATTCCGGAGTTCGCATCTCTCCCGGCCATTGAGCAGAGGGTGGGGCCAACGGTCGACATGAGAAAGGAGACTCATGAGTTCATCCTTCGCAACAGGGGCAGGGCCAAGCTCGTATGGGTCGACGATGACGCCAGGGTCCGGCTCCTGCAGGAGAGGGACTACACGAGCCTGGACAGGCTCCTCGAAGACATTGCCAAGGGGAGGACGGGCCCCGTCGGTGCTTCGGAAGAGGTCGCCAGAGGGATGGCGAAGAGTGCGAGAGTCCTTTCTGGCCGGCAGCTATTGAGACTGGCAGAGTCGGAGCAGTGGATGAGAAACGGAATCAGAGAGATCTCAAGCGACGCCATCGGAACTCGCGGCTCCTGAGCAACTTACGAGGACCCCGTACATTCAGGTCCTTTCCTATCCAAGAGTCTCCCTTCGGGCGGCAAAGTCGCGGGTCACCCAGCTTCGGGCATTGGGCGTCGAGGAGCTGGTGTTCCAGGGCAACGCCAAGGTCGGAAGGCTCGGAATCCTGGGGCTCGGCACAGTCGGAATCGTCGTTCGGGCAAGAGTTGGCTCCGAGGTCCTCGCCTTGAAGATCAGGAGGACGGACGCGAACAGACCTGACATGGAGCAGGAAGCCAAGGTGACCGCCTTTGTGAACCGCATCGGCGTGGGAGTCCCGATCCGGGCCCACTCTAGAGACCTGATTCTCATGAAGCTCATCGAGTACCAGGAGCTGCACGACTGGCTGGCTGGGCTGAAGGGTCCGGGGACTCGCAGGACTGCGAGGGCCATGATCCATTCAGTTCTCAATCAGTGCAGGAAGCTCGACATCTTGGGGGTCGACCATGGGCAGCTCAGCAATCTGCGAAAGCACGTCGTGGTGGCCGAAGGGGTCCCCTGGATCTTAGACTTCGAGTCGGCCGGAACAGAACGGCGCCCCAAGAACGTCACTGCCGCAGCCCAGTACCTCTTCGTCGGAGGGAGCGTTTCTCCGCTCGTCAGGAGGACCCTTGGAGTCAGGGGCACAGGGGCTCTGCTGGGGCTTCTATCCGACTACAAGAGGGACTCGTCTGACTTCACCTACTCGAAGCTGCTCGAGTTTCTGAAGCTCGCCCCTCCCTAGAGCGTCCCAGATCACTTTCGTTTCCCTGACTCCCCCTGCGCCCTTTCCGCTGCCCTATCTTTATAGCCCGGCGAGGGGCCAACTGCTCGCATCCCATGAACGGCAAAGTCGTACATTTCGAAGTTCCGGCAAAGGACCTGAAGCGGGCCAAGGCGTTCTACACGGACGTCTTCGGCTGGAAGATGATCGATGCCCCAGAGATGAACTACACGATGGTCGGGACAACGGCGTCGGACAAGGATGGTCGCCCAAAGGAACCCGGCTCAATCAACGGCGGGATGACCAAGAAAGCACCTCCGGTCGAGTCCCCGATCATCACCATCCAGGTCGACGAGATCGACGCCGCCCTAAAGGAGGTGGAAAGGCGCGGGGGCAGGACCGTCGTAAAGAAGACCTCAATGGGGAAAAACGGATTCTTCGGATACTTCAAGGACACCGAAGGAAACGTGATGGGCCTCTTCCAGGCTCCGTAGGGAAGCCTGGACCCGTTCCCTGTGGCTTCGCGAGCCGCTAACGTTTAAACCGACATCTGCTTCGGCACCGTTCAGTGGGGCCGTTGTGCAGCTTGGTCCAGCATACCAGAGTGAAAGCCCTTCACGGTGAGCCTGGGGCGCTGGCGATCCCGGGTTCAAATCCCGGCGGCCCCATTCAGCAGCTGCTTCACCTCCTCTAATCCCCCCTGTCCGCTTCGATCGCATAGGCCGAGTCCCCAGCTTACCTTAAGAATCGGGCCACGCAGGAGGATTCTCCAGGGTACATGCGCCTGACACTAGACCTCCTGGGCCCGCGCTCAGCAAATGCTGGTGACGGTTGATGGCCAGATTCGTCCTCGTGGCGGACACCACTCTGTCGCGAGAATACCACAGCTTTCCGCTCCTGGACTTCCTCCCCAGCGCGCCCACCCAACGCGTCCCCGGCTCGGTCTACCGACTCCTAAGGGGAAGCCCGCTTCGTGCCGTTGGTGGTCGGGCGTTGCGTGCCCCCTACTCGCTCCGGAAGATCGAGGCTGGCCTGCTGAGAGAGTATCCCGCGTCTGACGTTGTGGTCGCACACGAGGACTACATCCAAGACTTCGTGGACGAGGACACGGAGGTGATAGGGGTGACAACCATGGACCCGCTCGGCCTGGCCCCCCTTACCATGTCGTTCGCGGTTTTCTTCAGGACCCGGGGGTATGCCTACGTCCGCAAGGAATTCGAGGCGCTCATAGCCAAGGTCAACGGCCTGAGGCACGGGAAGAGGGCCAGGCTCCTTCTCGGGGGGCCCGGCGTCTGGGAGTTCACAGTGATGCCCGAAGAGATGGAACGGCTCGGAATCGACCGGGCATTCCAGGGAGAAGCGGACGACGTGGTCGGGGACCTCTTCAGGTACATATCGCAAGGAGGAGCGGGAGGCAGCCTGTTCCAGGGCGGATTCCAGACCTTCGACGACCATTTCCGGAGGCACCGAGTCTCCGATGAGCGGTTCCTTTCTCGCTACCAGTTCTCGAAGCAGTCCCCGAGGCTGGAGGAGATTCCGGAGATCGTCAACCCCTCCGTAAAGGGGATGGTGGAGGTCATGAGAGGCTGCGGGGTCGGCTGCGACTTCTGCGAGGTCACCCTCAGGCCGCTCAGGTACTTCCCTCCGGCGAGGGTCAAGAGGGAGGTCGAGCTCAACGTCAGGTCTGGGCAGACTCACGCCTGGCTCCACAGCGACGAGATCTTCGCCTACGAGCACGGGCCGCACTTCGAGCCCAACGGCGACGCTCTGCAGGAGCTCTTCAGTACCGTGATGGGGGTGAAGGGAATGGCGTACGCAAACCCCACCCACGGAAGGATATCCATTCCCGCGGCGTATCCGGAGATGATAGGTCGACTCTCCTCCGCCCTGAAGGCGGGCCCCAACAACTGGATTGGAGTCCAGGTCGGCATAGAGACGGGGAGCGACAGGCTCGCCGCAATCCACATGCCAAACAAGACTCTCCCTCTCAAGGTCGGCCCCGACGGGTCCTGGGCGGAGATCGTGTGGCGCGGGACCCACACTCTGAACAAGAACCACTGGAGGCCGGCCTTCACCGTCCAGGTCGGGCAGTCGGCCGAGACCCCGGAAGACAACTGGGAGACCGTCGCCCTCGTAAACAGGATGAGCAGGTCAGAGGTCGACGGGAGGCCCTTCGAGTTCACCGTCACCCCCATGCAGAACGTTCCTCTGGGCAAGATCAAGAGCAAGAGCTTCACGTCTCTCGCCCCAGACCCGTCGCAGCTGGCCGTCTATTACGCCTGCTACAGGCACCTCTACAGAGTCGCCATGCGCAACGCCGCGACTCCCAGGAGCAACGGAACCGCGTCCGCCGCAGGGATCGGAACGGGCGCGCTGCTGGCACTCGGAGCCTGGGCGACGCTACAGGTGATCTCGTTGGAATGCAAGAGGGGAGGGCTCGACCTCGAGAAGGCCGCCCGCTACGGGCTCGACAGCAGGATTGCCCAGGGCCCGCTCATCGCCTCCTGACCCGCCGGGCTGGCATCTCCCGAAGTTGTTCCGCTTCCTGCCTCCTGCAAACTCCAGCGCAGGGGACTCAATCGGTTAAATCGGGGCCCAGCGGCTCCTACGGCGTGGCGAAGAAGACCATCCACCACATGGACTTCGATTCGCTGATGGCAGTGAACCGAGAGGTCGTCCTCCTGACCAGCGAGCCCCATGAGTTCTCCGCGGCGGACGGGAAGAAGTTGAAGGAGCTCCTCGCCGAGGCAGAGGAGAGGGCGAGCAACGAAGGGCCCGAGGAGGCAATCTCGGATAAGGCGGCCTTCCTGATCTTCAAGCTTGCCAGCGGCCAGCACTTCAAGAACGGAAACAAGCGGACGGCCCTGGTCGCCGGGCTTGTCTTTCTCCGCAAGAACGGGCACGGGATCGACATCTCGCATCCGGACCTGGTCTCGGCCGTGGACAGAGTGGGGGTCGCCGCCGCGAACCTGGACGACCTGTACGAGGTGATAGAACGGCTCGTCACCAAGTCAGCTCCTGAGCGGAAGGCCTGGGAGGGCGCGATCAAGCAGGCCGTCGAGGCCAACAGGAAGTTCCTGATAGAAGCCGGCTCGTGACCTGTTCCATCAATCCAGAGGCAATTCTCAAATCTAAGAAACGCATTCGTTCCTTATATCGAGTGCGAAATCGGCCCACGAACGACCGAGCATGGGCTCCACCCCGGCTGAGGCCACTCACGCTTATCCAACGGATACGTCGCTGGCGCAGCCCTCTGAAGACTGGGAGCGCACCGCGCAGTCGTGGATGAGGGAGCCCGGCGGAGGCAAGGTTCACTTCGTGGGGGTGGGGAACCCGATCAGGCAGGACGACGCCATCGGGCTCGAAATCGTCTCTTCGCTGCGGAAGAAGCTGGGGCCCAACCCTTCCCCGAACGTCGTCATTCACCAGCCCAGCCTCATGCCTGAACGGCTCCTGTCCAAGGTGGCGGCGACCGGAGACCGAGTAATGATCTTCGACGCGGTGGAGGCGAACAGGACGCCAGGCGCGGTAGTCTGCGCGAGCCTCGCCGACACCAAGTTCGGGTTCTTCGCCACCCACAACGTTCCGCTCAGGCTCATCCCCGGGGTCGCAGGCAACCTCGGAAGAAGCTTCGTCGTAGGAGTACAGCCAGAGTCACTGGAGGTCGGAGAGGGGCTCTCGGCGACCGCTCGGGCGGCCAAGGGCAGGATAGTCGAGGCTATGGGCGCCATGATTGGAGGAATGGGCAACGGACATCTCTGACGTCATACTCGGGCCGATCATCATAGTGGTGGCCGACCTTGTGGTCTTCTCCCTTGTCGGCAGGCTCGGCAGGAGGACCACGGGAAAGGGCACGAAGTACGAGCCGTTCGCAGGCGGGGAGAGCTCCATTCCAACGCGCGGGCTCTACCGATCTGAACTGTTCATTTTCACCGCCCTCTTCCTGGTGGTAGAGGCTTTCGCCTTGCTCCTCGCCGGGTCCTTCAGCGCCACCACTGCTTTCTATCCTCTTCTGTTCCTGATCGGCGGCGGGGGAGTAGTCACGGTCATCGTATGGTGGTACCTGCTCATGGGGGGTGGCGAGTTTTAGGTCCGGTCTGACCGCCTGGGCGAGGAAGCGGTCCATCTGGGTCTTCCACGTTAATGCAGCTTCCTGCAACGGCTGTGACATCGAGATCCTCGCAGCCCTGACCCCCAAGTACGACGCGGAACGCTTGGGTGTGGAGCTAGTCCCCAGTCCACGGCACGCCGATGTCCTGCTGGTGACAGGTACCATGAACCCGCTGATGAAAGACCGCCTCAAGACCGTCTATGACCAAATGCCCGAGCCCAGACTCGTGGTCGCCATCGGAGCATGCGCGCTCGGAGGAGGGGTGATGAGAGACTGCTACAACGCAGGCCACGGAATCGACACCTTGATCCCCGTCGACCTTTACATTCCTGGTTGCCCACCGAATCCCGAGGGAATAATCTACGGGATTCTGAAGCTGGTGACGGGAATACCCGACAAGCCAGAGGAGGCGCAGCAGGTTGTCAGTTGAATCAATGCAGGCGATAGGCGTCGAGACCGGAGGCACGGTTACCACAAGCAAGAAGGCAATTGTCCTCAATGTCAGCCGCGAGAAAGTCCCAGAGGCCTGTGCCAAGGTTGCCGCCATGCCAGGCTTCTACCACCTAAGCACCATCACCGCCCTGGACTTGGGCGAGCAGATTGCCGTAATGTATCACTTCTGGAAGGGGAAGACCTTCGCCGTGGTCAAGACATTGGTTCCAAAGAGCGATGCTAGAATTCCCTCGATTACTCCCGCCGTGCCAGCTGCGGTGTTCTATGAAGCGGAGGTGAAGGACCTGATGGGCGTTTTCTTCGACGGGAACCCCTACATGAAGGGAAGATTCGTTCTGCCCGACGAGTATCCGACAGACGCACCGGCCCCCCTAAGGAAGGAGGCCGACCCAGCCAAGATTAGGAAGATGCTAAAGCTTGAGTGACAATACAGAGGGACCCCACTACACGGAATCGAGCGCTGGGCTCATGGAGTACTCCGCAGAGAGCGCCATGCCCTTCGGGCCTGTTCATCCTTCGCTGAAGGAGCCGGAGTACTTCAAGCTGATCCTTGAGGGAGAGAGAATAGTCCAGGTCATGCCCAGGATCGGATACGTCCACAGGGGGATTGAGAGGGCCGCCCAGGACCGGACCTGGGTGAAGAACGTCTATCTTGTAGAAAGGATTTGCGGCATTTGCAGCTTCTCTCACAGCCTTGCATACACTCAAGGGGTGGAGAATCTGACTCCATTTGAAATCCCGAAGCGGGGGAAGTACCTGCGCACTGTGGTCCACGAGCTCGAGAGAATCCACTCGCATCTTCTCTGGCTGGGGCTAATCGGCCACTGGGCTGGCTTCGACACACTCTTCATGTGGATATGGAAGGACAGGGAACACTCCCTCGACCTGCTCGAAGCGATAACAGGGAACAGGGTCAACAAGTCCTACTCGACCATTGGGGGGGTCAGGAAGGACTTGCCCGACGGCATGGCCGAGAAACTCAAGACGGAGGCTGGGTTCATCGAGAAGAGACTCGACTACTACGAGGGCCTCATGAGTAGTGAGGAGACATTCACAATCAGGACCAGGGGGATGGGGCGGATCAACCAAGAGGTAACCAGACGCCTGTCGACCGTCGGCCCTCTCCTCAGGTGTACTGGCATATCTCGAGACATCAGGGTCGAGGACCCGTACGCAGCGTACGACGAGGTCATCCCTGAGGTCATGACGAGCAATGACGGGGACATAGCCTCTCTCGTCACAATCAGGCTTGACGAGGCGCGCGACTCATGCAGGATGATCAAGGAGGCGGTCGACAAGATGCCGTCGGGGGACTTCAAGGTCAACATCCCAAGGGCCATCCCGGCTGGGGAGTCCATGTTCCACGTCGAAGCTCCGCGTGGTGAACTCTTCTACTATGTGAAGTCGGCAGGAGGAAGTACTCCCGAGAGGGTGAAGATCAGGACCTCGACCATGGCAAACATTCTGACCGGCGTGGAGATGCTGAAAGGGCATACCCTGGCAGACGTCCCCGTGGTGCTGACGGGCATGGACCCATGCTTCGGTTGCATGGACAGGGTCGCCGTGCTTGAAGTCGACAAGGGGAAGGAATGGTCCATCGGAGGCGAGGCGCTCAGGAGATACGGGATTGACTACTACAGCAAGAGGCGTGGAAACAAGTGACCCCAGTAGAGATTCTGCAGCTCCTCCTTTTTCCGGGCCTCACATTCTTCGTCTGGCTGGCCTTCCTTTTCGAATGGCTTGAGAGGAAAACGGCCGCACGCATGCAGGGGCGTCGCGGCCCTGTCGTAACCGGCCCCTACGGAGTCCTCCAGCCCGTAGCCGACTTCTTCAAGCTCGCGGCAAAGGAAGAGATCGTCCCGACCGAAAGCGACAGCTTCGTCCTCAGATGGGGCCCGGCACTCTACTTCGCAGCCCCGGCCATCGGCGTGGCTTTCATCCCTGTGGCAGGCGTCCAATCCATACTCTACGACCCCTTGGACTTGCTCTTCATGCTCTTCATCCTCGCATTCTCTACACTGATGGCATTGATGCTCGGGTATGCTTCTGCGGGGCGCTACTCTACCATAGCGATCGGCCGCCTCGTCGTCCAGTACACGGGTTACGAGATTCCGCTGATAATTGCGATGGTGACCCCGGCCGTGCTCGCCCGCAACCTGTCCATAGCGGGAGTCGCAGCCGCCCAGGCCAACCTGTGGTACATCTTCCTGGCGCCCGTCGCCTTCGCGGTCTTCATCATCGCGGCGCTTGCCGAGCTCGAAAAACCCCCCTTCGACATCCCCAGCGCCAAGACAGAAATCGTTGGCGGCTGGATGACAGAGTTCTCAGGGAACACTTTGGCCTACGTCAAGCTGACGAAGAACCTGAGTTACGCCTTCCTCTCGGCATTGGCGGTGAGCCTCTTTCTGGGCGGAGCAGGAGGGCCAGTGCTCAGCGCGAACGAGACGATCCAGGCCATCCTCTACACAGCATACTTCTTGGCTAAGCTCTTCGCGGTTGGCTTCCTCATCTTCGTCATAAGGACCGCCCTGGCCAGAGTGAGAATCGACCAGGCGACGCGGCTCTTCTGGACCATCCTGACGCCGCTCAGCCTAGCGCAGCTCGCCGTCGCCATTCTGGTGGTGTCGAGGTAATAGAATTGGTGCGAAGAAGAGTCGGCGGGGCAGTGGGAGAGATGTTCAGGACCGGCTTGGAACGTCCCGTCACTGTGGAGTACCCGTTCGGCAAGAAGGTAGTCACCGAGAGGTTCAGGGGGAAGCTCGACATAGACCCTGTCAAATGCACCGGGTGCAGCATCTGCGAGATCGTCTGTCCGGCACAGGTGATCACGATGGTCCCTGTTGGCAAGAAGAAGGTCGGGGACAGAGAGGTGGACATCAAGCGACCCAGCTTCGAGCTCTTCTCCTGCATCTCCTGCGGCCAGTGCGTGGACGACTGCAAGTTCGGCGCTCTAAGTTTGACACATGACTTCGAGCTGGCCGTGTTCAAGAAGGAATCGACCATGATGAGGAAGGCGTTAGTGCTTGGTAAGTGAATACATAGCCCTGGCGATTGGGGGGGTCCTCCTGGCGACCGTCCTCGTCGCCCTCTTCTCCAAGAAGGTTTCAATCTCCCTCATCGCCCTCTTCTACTCCTCGATAATGCTGGGAGTGACGTTCACCGTCTACGGCGACACCCTGGTCGGCCTGCTCACCATGGTCACCTTCGCCGGGGCCGTCTCCGTCCTCCTACTCTCGGTGATACTCATAACGGGGGAGTCGAAGCTGGACATCGGCGCCGGAAGAGCGTCCATGGGCCTCACCGCCCTGACCATCGCCGTGGTGGTCTCCTGCGTCTACGTCCTCACCTCCGGGTTGGCAGGGGCCCCAAGCGGCATCCTCCCTGACGTCTCGACCGTTGTGATGCTGTTCGCCTGGCAGTACAGACCCTGGGACCTCCTCATTCTCGTAACGGTCTTTGCGTCAGCCATGCTGGCGGTCGCCAACCTTCTATCGAGGAGTGAGTAGATGCAGCCAGACGAGACAGTGCTGATGGCAACGGGGACCGCCCTGCTCTTCCTGGGGATCGCGTCAGTCTCCTACTCCAAGAACCTCATCAAGAGCATGATGGCGTTCCAGGTGGCTGTGTTCGGGGCCAACCTCTCCCTCTTCAGCTCGGGCCTCCTCGCCCCTCCGGACCTTCAGATTCACGTGTTCGTTGTACTTTCGATCCTGGTCGGCGCCGCGGTGGAGGCGGCCGGGCTTGCCGTCATAGTGACCGTGTACAAGAAGTACCGCACCCTGAATCCGGCAGAAATAAGGAGGCTCCGCGCGTGATCTACACCGCCTGGCTCATCTGGCTCATCCCGCTCTTCTCGGTCCCCTTCGTGGCCCTGCTCGGGATGGTGGACCGTCGGCTCAGGGGGTGGTTCGCCGTGGCGGTGAGCGGGCTTTCGCTCGTCCTCGCAACCCTCGGGGCGCTGGACTTCGCCGGCCCGACCACCGAAACCCTCCCCGTCTGGTTCCCCCCGCTGAACATCTCCCTCCAGGTCCAAGTCGACAGCCTTTCAGTCCTGGTCGCCGCATTCGTCTCGTTCGTTTCCTTCCTTGTGGTCGTCTACTCCATCGGCTACATGCAGAAGGAGGGAGGAGAGGGGCTGACGCGGTATTACTCCCTCATTCTCCTCTTCATCGGCGGGATGCTCGGGCTCGTGATGGCGGGCAACCTCATCCAGTTCTACTTCTTTTGGGAGATTGTCGGTGTCTGCTCCGCGCTGCTGATCGCCTTCTGGACCGACAGGGAGGCGGCAAGGAAGGCGGGAGTGAAGGCCTTCGTCGTGACCAGGTTCGGGGACGCAGCCCTGCTCTTGGCGGTCATCCTCATCTGGACGATCTTCGGCAACACGAGCTTCTCGTCGATCCTGGGTCCGCAGGGCTTTTCGACCCTCGGGGGCGGGACCGTCTTCCTCATCGGCGTCCTGGTCCTCGTGGGCGCGATGGGCAAGTCCGCCCAGGTCCCTCTCCACGGCTGGCTCCCTGACGCAATGGAAGGGCCCACCACCGTGTCGGCCCTCATACACGCCGCAACCATGGTCAACGCGGGGGTCTTCCTCATGGTCAGGATGCTCCCCCTGTTCCAGCTGCAGCAGGTTCTGCTTTCCGTCGTGCTTTTCGTGGGTCTTCTCAGCGCCCTCGTAGGGGGGGTGTGCGCCTTCGGTGCCCAGGACCTCAAACGGGTGCTCGCCTACTCGACCATAAGCCAGCTGGGGCTGATGTTCGCGGCGGTCGGGCTGGGGAGCGGAGTCGCGGCCACCTACCACATGGTGAGCCAGGGGCTCTTCAAGGCGCTCGCCTTCCTGGCCGCGGGATCGGTGATCACTGCAGTGGGAACCAGAGACATGGAGGGGATGGGCGGCCTCCGGAAGCAGATGAAGTACACCTTCGTCGGCTTCACGCTCGCGATGCTTGCGATGAGTGGCCTTCCCCCTCTGATCGGCTTCTGGAGCAAGGACTCGATACTCTCTCTCGCCTTCGCGGCGGGACCGCTTCAGGTCGCGGCCTTCGTCCTTGCGTTCACTGCCACGGGGCTCTACAGCTTCAGAGCCCTGGTCAAGGTCTTCTTCGGCCAGCCCAGGGGGACCGAGACCGCCAAGGAGTCCCCGGCGGTCATGCTCGGGCCCATCCTCGCGCTCTCCGTCTCGGTCGTGCTCGCCTGGGGGGTCCTCTACCCGCAGACCCTCTACCCGATATCCGCGCTGGGCCTCCCTGACGCCGTCACCCTGACGACCTCCCTGGCCGTGTTCGCGGCCAGCCTGGTCATGGTCTACTTGGCATTCTCAGTCTACGCCCAGCGCACGAAGCAGCTTGCAGAGACGTCCTCCGGCATAAAGTCCCTGAAGGGGGCGCTGCTCGAGGGGCTCGGCTTCGACCGCCTGTATTCGGGGATTTACAGAGGAGTCGCAGGGCCGCTGGCGCGGCTAGCCGCCTCGATTCAGACCGGCCTGCTCGAGACGAACACGGCTCTGATACTCTTGGCGGTGGCGGCAGTCTTCGTACTGTTCGCCGTGGGGGTCCTCTGAGAATGTGGATTACCACTGTGATGGAAGTCCTCTTCGCCGCGGCAGTGCTGTCGCTGCTCGTCGACCTAGCCGCCGGACGCCGGGCCACCCGCAGAGCATACGCCGTCGGGGCGGTCTGCGGCGGGGCCATCCTGGTGTCTCTCGCCCTTCTGCTCTCCGAGTGGGCCCCAGTCCAGGGGTTCACCACAACCCAACCTGTCGTTGACGCGTTCGCGACCGTCTACGTCGCAGACAGGTTCAGCATCTTCGTGGCCTTCACCGTCCTGGTCGTCGGCCTTGTCGTCACTCTCTTCTCGTGGAGGAGTCTCGGGGCCTCGGACAACATCGGCCCCTTCTATGCACTAGTCTTGCTGCTGATTGGGTCGCTCGTGGGGGTCATCTCCGCCGGCGACTACCTGACCCTGTTCCTCTTCTGGGAGGGGATGAGCGTCGCAGCCTACGGCCTCGTCAGCTTCGGCAGAACGCAGCTCTCGCTCGAGGCCACAATGAAGTACTTCTTCATGGCTGGGATAGGGAGCCTCCTCGCCCTCTACGGGATCTCGCTGGTCAACGCGGCCACCGGGTCGATCCAGCTCAGCGCTGGGCTTGCAGCCCTAGGGTCTCCGGCAGGAGCCCTCGGTCTCTCCGTCCTCGTGCTGGGACTGGGGGTCGAAGCTGCCGTCGTCCCACTGCACACATGGCTCCCGGACGTCTACGCCGCGGCCCCGCTCCCGTCCGCGTCCCTGATATCGGGGGCCGTGACAGGAGTCGGCGTCTTCGCAATCCTGAAGGTCCTCCAGCCGCTTGTCGGTTCCCTTGCCCCCGCATCCAGCCTTCTCGACATCCAGATTCTCCTAGCCTCCCTCGCGTTCATCACGATGTTCGTCGGCAACCTCAGCGGCCTCGCCCAGACGAACCTCAGGAGAATCCTCTCCTTCAGCTCAATCGCCCAGACGGGCTACATGCTCGCCGCCCTGTCGACCCTCAGCGTCCCGGGGCTCGTCGCCGTCGTGTTCACCATCTGGAACCACGGGCTGCTGAAGTCGAACTTCTTCATGCTGCTGGGGAAGGATAACTCGAGCTACGAAAGCGCCGAACTGGAACACCTCAAGGGGGCGGGAAGGCAGGACAGGCCACTGGGCTTCCTCTATGCCTCCAACTCGCTCGCGATGATGGGCGCTCCTCCCTTCGGCATGTTCTGGAGCGAGATTCTCGTCGTGTGGGCCCTCCTTTCGGCTCAGTCCGGCCTCTTCTTCTGGCTCGCGGTGGTCGTGGTCGGCAACATACTGCTCTCGATCGGCTACTACTACAAGATAATCAACACCGTCGTCTTCGGCAAGGGCGAGGGGTCATGGATAGCAAGGCGGCCAGCTGACCTCGCGCCCCCGGTGCTGATGCTACTGCTGAGCCTCGCGACCGGCCTCGTCCCGTTCCTGCTCTTGAACCAAATTGCCTAGGCGCGACTCGTTTAAAACAGCCAGGAATTCGCAGGTCGCTGTGGTCCCATGA
>Ga0209039_10001934_pt1 | contig 18376 bp, 13 predicted proteins | sample BogFormECP12_OM1_FD_188238 | JGI IMG/M metagenome (GOLD analysis project Ga0209039, IMG submission 188238) | Bog forest soil microbial communities from Calvert Island, British Columbia, Canada - ECP12_OM1 (SPAdes) (version 2) | ecosystem: Environmental > Aquatic > Freshwater > Wetlands > Bog ...
TCTCCAGATCGGCGAGAACCGACGGATACCGGTCGAAGCCGTCCGTGGCGATCGTCACCACGTTGTCCTCCGATCCCAGATTCAGGTGCCGCGCCAGTCATCGGGCGTGAGAAGGCCAGTTGACGTGACGGGACTTCACGAGACTAATCTAGAGGCACACTTGCTCCAACGCCGTTGGGGGGCAACGACGACAGCAGAAGTCCGGCATGCCGATGCTCCGCCCCGCCAGTCCCGGCACGAAACTCCGAAATCACATCCGCTACTGCATATCCAGCACTTTCCTTATTGCCGGGACCGGAAGGCCCGATGCGATGACCATCTCCCGCAGATCCTCCGCCAGGGCCCGCATCTCATCCGGGGCCTGCGAGACGTGCCAGGCGGCTCCCACTTCGCCAAGCCTGGATTTGAACAACAAACGACTGATAAACTCCAAGACGCAGAGGGGCACAACAGCAAGGAGACGCTGGCTTGCGGGCACGATCTTATGGCCAAGGGCTTTCAGGACGGCAATCGACTCGCGCATCGCCGCCACCGTCAGCCTGACATCATCGGCCGACCTGGCCAGCGCTTTGATGTCGTTTTGGTATTTCATCACCATCGGCCCAAGCACCGCCACGCCACTCGCATGAGTGGCGAGCCAATCGACGATATTCGTCGAGATCTGAGCTTTGAGGCCCGCCCGGTTGAACACGCGTACCAACCTTTTCAATCGAGGAGTAACCGTCCCTTCCAGCTCGCCGAAGGGTGAGGCTGACCCGGGCAGTCTGGTCGGGCCAATCGCCCTGATGATGTCCCTGTCCCTCTTCCCACCGGCGAACACAAATCCCATCATCACCCGTTGTTTGCCCAGCGCCCGGATGATCTCTCCGGGACCGGCAAGGTTGTTGGTCATGAAGACGACATTAGGAGAGTGATTCGCCGCCAGTACCGGAAGGAGGTCCGGAGCCTGGTTACGGCGTACGACTACGAGAATGTAGTCGTACATGTCATCAGGCAAGAGTTCCCCGATTGTCTTGATCCTGGTGACGGTACGCTTGTGGCTGAAGGGGTTTTCAATGACGATGCCTTCCCTGGCAATATGTTCCAGGCGTTCGCCGCGTGCCAGTACGGTGACATCGACGCCGTGATCGTGCAGCTGAGTGGCGCAAATGGAGCCGTTAACTCCCGCGCCGATCACGAGGATTCTGACGTTGTCGTGGTCATTTTCCATGGTTTGGTTGAAGGAAGTCTGCGAGCCGCGCCCCGCCCCCCAATCAACCGATAGCCACGGCGGCGCTGGCGCCCAGGAGTGAGAGACGACTCCGAACTACAGCGCGGGAATCACAGGACTGAAGCACGCTCGGAACCGACGATAGCATGTTGTGCACCGGCGCGGTGGCTGTCGCGACATGTCTGGACATGGCTTAACACTCCTTAACCCAGCTTCAAATCAATTCAACTGGCAACCGGGTGAAACCGAACTTTCCATGACAAGGCTCGGACCAGCAAGTCATATCAGAAGGGACGCACTCAGTGTGACGGCGAGCAGCGCCACGACCGGGGGATTTCCAGATCGGGCGCGAACAGCGGGGAGATCGTGCAATGAAGAAAAATAGCCGCATCTTGCTGATTTTTCGGCCAAATACAGCCCAGCAACTCCTGGAAGATGGGGAAAAAGAAGTTGGAGGCGCGGGTCGGAATTGAACCGACGAATAGAGGTTTTGCAGATCCTTATTGAATTTTAGTTGTAGATGTTTTATCAACAATTTACAGCCGTCATAGCTCTACCAGGCCCACCACAGGCCCACGGCGCGATACCCGCGAGTGGCAGCCGAAACCAGGCGCGGCCCGTTCGCGCCTGAATACCCGAGCATCAGGAATGTCAATCAATCGGTGTGCTCCACTGTCCTCCCGTCCTTTCACCCCAGACGTCAGTTCGTGTCAGGTCGTCGCGCAAGGAGTTGTACGTCTTGCTCAGAAACGGGGGCGATGAATCCCCGTTCGTAATTCCACTCAGGTGCAAGCAGAAATGTCGCGTCGACTCCGTTGCACGTGCCTGTGCCAATGATCTGTCCGAAATCGTTGATGTCAATGGCCTGCGTCAAATGCCATTCATCGTGCAGGTTTTGGTCGATCAGTTTATTCAGATCGAAAGCCTGTCGGAGTCCATAATCGTAGAGGAATGCAGCCGAACAGCTTTCGTTCCATCCGTCGTGACTCGTTCCCAACCAGACCGGGACTCGCCTCACAATGCCGTGCGAACCTCACGCCCCCGCAATCACAACCCTCGGCCCGCCCCCCCGCACTTCCTCCGGGCACTCATCACCGATGAGTCGGAAGTTTTGGACAAACCGCGCGGCCAGCGTAGCATACTTGTTCGCGTACGCCTCGCGGTTCGGCCACGCCGCCGCCGGGTCCAGAATCTGAGCCGGCACGCCCTCGCATTCCACCGGCACCTCGAACCCGAACACCGGGTCCGCGCGGAATTGCATGCTGTTCAACTTCCCCGCCAGCGCCGCGTTCAGCAGCGCACGCGTGTACCGGATGCTGATCCGCTTGCCAACTCCGAACGGCCCGCCAGTCCAACCAGTGTTCACCAGCCAGCAGGTTGAGCCGTGCCGCAGCAGCCGCGCTTTCAGCATCTCCGCGTATCGATAAGGATGATGCACCATGAACGGCCCGCCAAAACAGGTGCTGAACGTGACCTCCGGCTCCGCCCCCAGCCCGATTTCCGTGCCCGCGATTTTGCTCGTGTACCCCGAAATGAAATGGTAAATGGCCTGCTCCGGCGAAAGCCGCGCGATCGGCGGCATCACCCCGCTGGCATCGCATGTCAGGAACACCACGTTGTGTGGCTGGCCCGCCATCTTGGGCGGCAAGTAGTTCTCGATGTAATCCAGGGGGTACGCCCCGCGCGTGTTCTCCGTCAGGGCATCGTCGTTGAGATCGAGCCGCCGCGAGAGCGGATCCAGCACCACGTTCTCTAGAATCGTCCCGAACCGACGCGTACATGCGTGGATCTGCGGTTCGGCCTCGGGCGAGAGCCGGATCACTTTCGCGTAACAGCCATCTTCGAAATTGAATACACCGTCTTCGCTCCAGCCGTGTTCGTCATCGCCCACCAGTTGCCGCGAGGGGTCCGCCGAAAGCGTGGTCTTGCCTGTGCCCGAAAGCCCGAAAAACAACGCCACGTCGCCATCCGGCCCTACGTTTGCCGAACAGTGCATAGGCAGCACACCATCGAGCGGCAGCAGAAAATTCAGCACCGTGAAGACCGTCTTCTTGATCTCGCCGCCGTACTCCGAGCCGCCGATAATCGCCAGCCGCTCCGCAAAATTTATGATAATGAACGTTTCGGTGCGCGTCGAGTCCATGATTGGCGAAGCCCGAAACGACGGCACCGCGATCACCGTGAATTCCGGCACGTGGCGCTTCAGCTCCTCGGTGCGGCGGATCTTCATGAACATGTTGCGTGCGAACAGGCTGTGCCAGGCCTTCTCGGTGACGATGCGGATAGGCATGCGGTAGCGCGGGTCGGCGCCCGCGTAGCAATCCTGCACGAACACGTCGCGGCCCTGCAGAAAGCCCTGGATGCGCGTCAGCAACGCGCTGAACTTTTCCGTGCTGAACGGGCGGTTGTATTCTCCCCACCAGATGCGATTTTCGGTGGAGTGCTCGCGGACTATGAACTTATCGGCCGCCGCCCGCGCCGTGTGCTTCCCCGTGGTCACCACCACCGGCCCCAGATGTGAGACGCGTGCCTCGCCGCGGAACACCACCTCTTCGTACAGCGATGCCGTCGGCAGGTTCCAGTAAACGCGGTGCAGGTTCGTCAGTCCGTGGTTCTCGAGCCCGTAAATGCTCGCCAGCTTGCCCGCTTCCGGCTGCGCCGGAGATGGCAGATCTAAATAAGGATTCATCGCCAGTCCCTCACCAGCTTGCGGTCGCCCAGAAACATTTCGTTGGGCGCGCTCGGGTCGACCGCCCAACGAATGCGTTCGATCCCTTCGATCACCTCCCGCATCGCGCCGCAGAAACTCAGCCGAAGGTGGCCCTCCATGCCGAACTCGCGTCCTGGCACCGTCACCACCCGCACCTTTTCGAGCAGCAGCCGCGAAAGCTTCTGCGAATCCTTCTCGTAGGCGCTGAAATCCGGGAAGCAGTAAAAGGTGCCTCCTGGCTTGGCCACCTGCAAGCCGTCAATCGCCGACAGCCGGTTCACCATCACGTTGCGGTTGTTTTCCAGTGTCAGCCGCAAACTCTCGATCGAAGACTGCACCCCGTTCAGCGCGCCCACCGCCGCCCACTGCGACGGCGCGGCCGGCCCCGAAGTCTCCTGCGACTGTATATTCGCCATCGCGCGTATCAGCTCGCGGTTGCCGATAGCCCAACCGATGCGAAATCCTGTCATCGCGTACATTTTCGACACGCAATTCACCACCACCAGCTTGGAGCTGTCCAGATTGTGAACTTTGCTGAACTGGTAGCAGTTGGTGGGCGCGCGGCCGTCGAAAATCAGGCGATTGTAAGTGTCGTCCATCACCAGGTAGAGGTCCCGCCGCTCGCACAACTCCACCACGCCCGCCACAAACTCCTCGGAGTACACCATCCCCGAAGGATTGTTGGGACTGTTGAGGACGATCGCCTTGGTGTGCGGGCCCACCGCCTCGGCAATCTCGTCCACGCTCGGTTCGAAGCTGCCGTCGCGCGCCGTCACGGGCACCGGCACGCCGCCCGCCAGTTTGATCATCTCCGGATAGCTGACCCAGAACGGAACCGGAAAGATGACCTCCTCCTTCGGGTCGAGGATGGCGTGCAGCAGCACCATGATGGCCTGCTTGGCCCCGCTCGAAGCGATCACGTTTTCGGGAGCCGCCAGCCTCTGGTAATGTTCTTCGGTATAGCGGATGATGGCCTTCTTGAGGGCTGGAATCCCGTCCGCCGGAGTGTACTTCACGTCACCGGTAGCCAACAGCGCCGAGCAGTTCACGATGGCGTCGATGGGCGCCTTGCTCTTCGGTTCCCCTCCGCCGAGGTGTATGACGGGTTCGCCCTTCTCGCGCAGCAGCGCCGCCGTTTCGTTCAGCTTAAGCGTCGGCGATTCAGAAATCGATCTTGCCAGTTGGCTCAGACTCATAGCGCTTTTCCCTTCAGATAGACTGGTCCCCCTGGGAATCTGACGGGGATCAATACAAGTATAGAGGATCTTCGGATCTGATATGCGATGGGCTCGAATCGGCCTCCCGCCTTGCCCCATGATTTACTCTGGTACGCGCGCACGTGCTGGCGACATGCCACCAGGGGTCAGACAGCGAGGCCGCGAGGCAGTCATTTGGACGGACAAACGTGTTTGCGATGGGGCGTTAAGGCGTGTCATCGCTAACGGTTCCGCGGGCAAAGAGACCTCCTAAACAGGCGAAAGGGTCGAAGAGTCCTTAGCGAAGGGCGGATTTGGGAAATCCAAGCTGTTGAGAGTATCGACAAAGATCAAGGTCTACAGATCTCAATATGATTCGTTCTTGATCCTCGCGGCAAACTGGTGGAGAATATCCCCACAGGATGTTTAAAACGTAGATTCTTGTTAAGGGCGAACTGTGAGAAGACACCCGCCGTACCCACTCCAGACAAGGAGAATGAACAAGATGGTCTCCGAAGGGAATAAGGCACACGACAGGAAAACGAAACAGGGACAAAGGTTGGCCGCCTGGATGGCAGTTGTGTTGGCGGGAACAGTACCGCTGGCCGGGCAGACCACGCTCCGGCAGGCGGCAGCAGCGCGGGCGATGCCGATCGGCGCCGCGGCATCGGCGGATGAGTACGGCCCACCCGATCTGCTGAAGAATCCGGCCTACGCCAATTTGCTCTCCAGCCAGTACAGCATGCTGGAGCCCGGAAACGCCATGAAGTGGGATGTGACGCAGCCCACGCAAACCACTTTTAACTTTCAGCCAGGTGACGAGTTGGTGGCATTCGCGCAGGCCAACGGGATGCGCGTGCGAGGTCACAATCTTTGCTGGCACACGCAGTTCCCGTCCTGGCTGGCCCCGTATGCGGCGGGGTCCACGCCGGCGCAGATGGCAACGTTGCTGCAAAACCACATCACCACCGAGGTGACTCATTTTAAGGGGCAGGTATTCGCGTGGGACGTGGTCAACGAAGCCTTCAACGATCCGACCGGATCGGCAGTGCCCGGCCTCCGGGATTCCATTTGGTACGACCAGCCCGGCATCGGGCAAAGCGGCACCGGGTATATCGAGCAGGCGTTCCGCTGGGCGCACGCAGCCGACCCCAACGCACTGCTGTTTTACAACGACTACAGTATCGAGGGCCCGGGTGCCAAGTTCACCGCCGTTTACAACATGGTTCAGGATTTTGTGCAGCGCGGTGTGCCCATTAACGGCGTGGGCTTCGAAATGCATCTCACGACCAACGGCTATCCGAGCGCCGCCGGCCTAGCGCAGAACCTGCGACAACTGGCGGCGCTTGGCATCCAGGTACACATCAGTGAAATGGACGTCCGGCTGCCGGTGGATTCGAACGGGAACGCGTCTGCGGCGGATCTGCAGGCCCAGGCGCAGGTATACCAGACCATCATGACGGTGTGCCTGCAGCAGCCCAACTGCACCGCGTTTCAAGTTTGGGGCGTCTCCTACGCCGATTCGTGGATTCCTAGCTTCTTTCCTGGGTATGGCGCAGCGCTGCCGTTTGATAAGAATGATCAGCCCACGGCGGCGTTTAACGCGCTGGTGACCGCCATGCAGACGACTGCGCCGGTGTTGAATGCGAATTACGTGTTGAACGCTGCGGGCTATCAAGGCGGGGCGGTAGCGCCGGGAGAAATCGTGACGATTTTCGGCGCCAATTACGGCCCGGCCAACCTGGTGAACTACCAGTTAGACGCCAGCGGCAAGTTTTCGACGAACCTGGGCGGCGTGCAGGTGCTGTTTGACGGCGTGCCTGCACCGCTGGTGTACGCGCTGGCCGGGCAGGTGAGCGCCATTGTGCCATTCGGGGTAGCGGGCAAGCAGCAGACGGTGATCCAGTATCAATACAACCCTGGCAACGGAGCGGTGGTTTCGAACACGGCGGCAGTGCCTGTGAGCGCCGCCGTACCGGCGATTTTCGCCCTCGATGAGAGCGGCCGCGGCCCGGGCGCCATTCTGAACGCGGATTACAGCGTCAACAGCGCGTCCAATCCGGTGTCGGCGGGCGGGGTGATTCAGGTATTCGGCACCGGCGGCGGCGCGATTGTGGGGGGCGCGATGGATGGCGCACTGGCACCGGGCGCGGCTGATCTGGTCACGCAACCGATCACAGCGACGATTGGGGCGGTGGCGGCAAATGTTGGATATGCAGGGCCAGCTCCGGGGTTGGTGAATGGCGCGATCCAGGTGAATCTGACGATTCCGTCTGGCCTAATGCCGGGCCCGCAGCTCGTAGTGATCACCTTGGGAACAGCGGCGAGCCAGGAGGGCATCACGGTGGCGGTGAAGTAGGGAGCGGGCGGGACTTCATCGGAGTTGCCAGCCGCAACACTCAGTAGCCCCAGTTCTGGCTTGCGCCCCGAGAAGGCGAGCTTGGACCGCGGCGTTGCGATCGGCTATCGGCGCCGGCGGAAGGGAGCGTTATTCGTTGATATCGGGAGTGTTCTCGCGGGCAGGGTCTGTTCCAGCAGTGGGCCCTGACCTGCGAGTGCCGAAGCCGGTCGACCGATGTCCTCGTTGGGCAAGTGTCGCGGTAGGGACGACCATCGCTGATCGCCCCCCCCGCACAGATCCGTACGGGTGCGTTGACGCATACGGCTCTTACTTCGGATGCGTGGCGGTAAAACGTGCCTGAGGGTAAGGATGCAGAACCCGAGGGAAAGGAATCCAGCGTTCCAGCAGCGGGGTTAATCAAGCCGTCAGCGGCGGACTCATTGCCGTGTATGGCGCGATCTGTTCTGGCAAGATCGGCATCCTGACGCCAGCGGTCCCAGGAAGGGCAAAACGCTCAAGTCTCCGCCAATTGGCGGTCGTGCCAACTGCCCAGAACTCTACAGATGTGGGGATGATTGACCTCCTAGACCACCATGATCAGAAGCATATTTAAGCATCCCTCGCGGGCGTTGGCTAGCGGGACAGAGGCGTCTGCACACGGACAAGCGGGCGTTGTCTGGGGTTATCGGAAGAGTTCACTAAACCGCCCCTTCAGTTCCTCCTGGTCACCTCCCGCACGGCCGGAGTGAAGCGGCTCGGGCCGACGATCGGCACTCCCTTGAGTCGCCCGCTAGTGCTAACTGAAGCCAACGTACGATCAGGACGTTCATTTCATTAAAACCCTGCTCTCGGGAACTATGCAGCACCTATTGAGCAGGTGACACTGAAGTCGTGAGGCGTACCAGCCGATCAGAAATACGAGAGGACGAGCACATTCCGAACGATGACCCAGATGCAGTGGAAGGAATCGGCTTCGAAGCTTAGATGAAACTCTCATTTCGAACTGTAGGTGTTGTGGCGGTTTTGGCGGGTGCGGCTTCCTGCTACGGGGACACGCTGCTGTTTGCCACCGACGGAGCTAGCCAGTTTGGGACCATCGACGTGACGACGGGCATGTTTGTGCAGATCGGTGGGCTGGAGCCATCCACGCTGTGGGGGCTCGGATGGGTGGGCAACACAGTCTACGGGCTAACTAGTCAAATCAACCCGGATCTGGGTACCATCAACCCGTCTACGGGAGCGATCGCCACGGTTGGCGCGACGGGGTTGTGGCAGTACACCATCATGTCGTCGACGATTGACGGCGCGCTGAACGCAATCGACGGGAGTTCCAGCAAACTATATACGATCAATCCCGCGACGACGGTGGATGTCTACTTCGCCACGCCGAACGAGGCCACCCCGGAACCCGGCACGGTTTGGCTGCTTGCGCCGGCATAGTAGGACTCGGCGCGGCACGGCTGTTGTTGCCGGGCAGGAGCTTCGAACAGCGCCGCAAATCCCATCTCCGGCGTAGGAGCGTATAACTGAAGGTGCAGGGCGTTCGGAAGTTGGTCTCGAACGGTGTTCGCCCTAGGCGCACCGGGGTCACTTCTCGGTGCGCCGAATCACGGCGTTATTGCTAGGACCGTATCGAAACCACCGTAGGTTTTGCCGAGCATGCCAAAACGGCCACTGGCCGCGTCAGGTCTCCCCAGCCCTGCTGTGGCCAGATATCCGCCCATATCGTTAGCTTGTTGGTGAGTCACTCAGCGCGAACTGCACATCCGACCGCGACGACCCAGCCCCAGAAAAACCCGCCTTGCGTTCGGAACAATACGGTACCCGTCAACGGCGCCCGAACTTTCGTTCACCACCCCCAACCTTTTTGTACTAGAATCACAACCAGAAATTGCAGGAAGCCTATGACCGCCATCACCTTCCCGCCCCTCGAATCGCGCGCCATGCAAGTTTTGAGCTGGCACGTCCGCCGGCAACTCGAGTTGGTCAGAAAGCCGCTGCTCGCAACGATCAGAGTCGCCGCGCTAGCAGTCCCGCTCGCCATCGGACTGATGCTCACGCCGAAACTGCCGGCACAAACGCAGACCGGCGCGCCCTTGCGCTTCACTGCCGCGTCGGTGAAGTCGGCCGCGGATCAAGGCATCGTCTCGAACCGCCCGACCCGTTTCATAGGAAGGTTCCGCTGGAGCACGACTGTAGGTCTGATGATCAGCTATGCCTACCATTTGGAGCTGTGGAGGATTTCCGAAGCGCCGGGCCTCACTTCTCTGAACGTTATATATGATGTCGAGGCCACCAACCCTCCGAATGCCACTGAAGATCAGGCGCGGCTCATGCTGCAATCCCTCCTCAACGATCGTTTCCACCTGGTAGTCCACCACACGACCAAAGACGCCGTCTCCGGCTACGCTCTCACTGTGGCGAAAAATGGCGCCAAGCTCCAAGAAGCGAAGCAAAGCGAACCGTCCGAAGAATCCGGCCAGTTGGATGAAGGATGGGTGGCCGGCACGTTACCCACGGCCGATGTCATGTTGATCACGGCCCACAACGCCAACATGCTGCAACTCAGCGCGGACCTGCAGAAACACCTGGGAACCACCGTCCTCGATCAGACCGGCCTCACAGGCCGCTACAATTTCGAGCTCAAGTGCCCCGGCGCCGCCTCTTCTGACGAATTTCCCGGCCTGCTAGCCAGTTGCGTAAAACAAGCCGGCCTCAGGTTGGAGAAGTACAGGGGCGTAGTGGACTTTCTCGTGATCGACAAAATCGGCCCCTTCGTTGAGAACTAGCCAGGTCGACGCCTTTCGGCTGCGGCAGCCGGGCGGAATCCCCACCAGACGTGGCGCGAAAGAAAAGGCTGAAGAAACTGCTAGTAACACGTCGCCACGATATCGGCACATATGGGCAGCCATCCGATCGGTTCAAAGTCGAATATTCAGCGAACGTTGGCGTTCTCGATTTTCCCGTCCGCCCCGAGCCAGATCCGGTACACCACCGATCCCTTCTCGTATTTGGCCTGATAAATATCGGCACCGCCTGGCCCCACCCCTGTAAAGGATAGCGACTGCAAAGCGCCGAGCTGGCTGATTGGCGTCGGGAGTTGCTCCTGTTGCCGGCGTAGCATCGCAAACAAGTCGGGACTCATGAGATTGGCGTCCGGTTTGTCCAGCCGCAAATCCTCAATCATCCGGCTTAGCGCGGCCTCGCCTCCTGGCGCCGGGGTTTGGTCCTTGAACCTCTTGTCGAATGCAGCCGCGGCACCAGCGACCTTCTTTGCTTCGGCGTCGGCCAGCCGCTTCGCCGTCATGTCCCGGCCATTCTGGTGAAGGATCAACTGGCTTGCCGGTCCCTTTGTTTCATCCTTGGGGAACTCAATCTCGGCATCGATCCCTTGGGGGAAGAACGTAGTCTCCGATTCGGCCGACATCGGAACCTTGCCCTGCCCGGTCATCTGCCCAACCAGTTGACCATCCGCGAGTGTGATCGTCATATTCACGCCCGGTGCCATGGCATAGATGCCCACGTATCTGGCAAGGACGTCGGAGGAGACGGTGATCTCTTTCCGTTCAGGAATCTCGCGGGGCGCGAAATCCGGCCACTTGTATTCGTATGCGATGGTACGTAGAATCTCGGTTGCCAACGCCCCACCGGAATCGCTGTTTGTCATGATGACCGCGCCGTCACCGTTGTTATAAGCCACAAGGTTGCACTGAAAGCCTTCGTTGGCCCCGCCATGCGTGAAGTACGGATGCTCGACGCTGCCACCAGTTCCCACTCCAAGTCCCCACTGATTCATCCCCGGCTTCAGCATCTCACGCGCCATTGATGCTGAAAGCACCGCGCTGGATTTGCCGGCGAAAGCCTTCTGAACCTCCATCGCATACCGTGCCAGGTCGGAAGGCGTAGTCCAAAGGCCGGCGGGAGCCATTTCCGGGTAAACGTGGGGACCGCCTGGCACCGCCTGGCCATTCTGATGGTACGGCATCGCCGCTTCGTCTATCCGATTCTGGGGCAGAGGTTGCTCGTAGGTGCTGCGACTCATCCCAATGGGTCCGAGAACGATATCGTGCATCAGCTTGGGGAATGGCTGGCCGGTCACATCCTCTAGCAAAAGCTGTGTGACGACAAACCCTCCTCCGGAATAGCGCCAATTGGTTCCCGGTATCGTGTCCACGAGGATTGCGGGAGTGTTGGCCGGCTTCTCCCCATTCAGCACCTGCAGCACAGTGGGCCGCGCGGAGTCGGAAGCGTAACCAGGAAATCCGTGCACAGTCATCCCAGCCGTGTGGGTTAGTAGCTCGCGCAGCGTGACCTTGGTCTTTTCGGTGAAGGTGTTCGCCGGCACTTTCCAGGTTTTCAAATACTGATTCACGTCTGCGTAGAGGTTGAGCTTGCCCGATTCCGCAAGGTGCAACACGGCCATGGCCGTTACGGGCTTACTGATCGACGCCGCCTGGAACAATGTATCCGGTGTCACCGCGGGACCTCCCACGCGGGTTACACCGAATCCGCGCGCCCATTCGATTTTCCCGTCATGGATCACGGCGATGCTCACACCAGGCACATGTAGCGCCGCCATTCGATCGGTGAGCGTGGTGGTAGCCGGCGCCTTCCCTTTAGTGATGACGGGCGGAAGAATCGCGTCTTGGATATGTCGGATTCGCTGTTCGAGTTCAACAGGTGCCTGGGCTGTTAAGACACCCAGGCTGATTGTGGATAGAATCGCAGCGACCCTTAGTACGAAGCGCAGGCGGTGGAGTAGCAAACCCGAGAAACACATAGGTGGACGCTCCTTGAGTGGTCTTATGGTGAGCCTATCATGAAATTCTCTCCGAAAGCAGGCACAGGCACGCTATGCCCGGCGCGCCGTCTGACCTCCAACTGCCCAGAAGCAGCTTGCCCGTCAGTGGCAAGCTCGCGAAGAGGCGCGCCAGCGCAGCCCGGCACCATTGGCGCGCCCGTGAAGCCCGCGCGTCCGCGGGCGGTTCTACATCCTCATCATCCTGCGGAGCAGGCGTGCTTTCACCATAGCCTTCTCGCTCCGCGACGCGCCCGATATCGGCCCATCTCATTAGCCCCGCTACCAGACCCACATCCGCGGTCTGGGCGTGATGCGGCCAAGTGCCGCGAACGTGGGCATCGCCGGGGCGGAGGTCGGTTCCGCTGCTACCTCCTTACCAAAATCCTGGGGCGTTTGGCCAAGACTCCAAGATACTTATCTGAAACGGGATCTCCGTTTTGAATATCCTGTGAGCGCATTCTGCGCTGGTCTATGGCGAGAATCAAGAAGAATGCATCCTGAAATCTGAAACACTCAGTTCTTGTCGATATTCTCAACAGCCGCTGGGAGCATTGAGATCCAGACAGCCCGGCGGCGGCGGGGGCGCCGCACGGAGAGAAGAAGGCGCGGCGCGGGACGCTTGACCCGGACCGGCAGCTTGTCGTCGCCGGTGCCATCGGCGCCCGGCGGGTCTGCGCGCGGACGATAGAGCGCGCCACGCTATCGCTCCCTGGCGCCGCGCTTGCGCCGAGCCGGCGCGACGCGCCCGCGGACGGCGGCGAAAACCACGAGCGGCGCCGCGCGGTCCAGGCGTGAACCGGGAGTCCGGCGGGCGCGCCGCGGACGCCGGGCCGCGCGCACTGTCTGCCCGGCTCTCGCGGCGACTGCGGGCTACGCGCGGGATGCTTTTCCCCGATACGCCGGCAAAAAGACTTCGGCTACGAAAGTTTCTAGAGTGGTCGGAGTCGTGTTCGCTGCAGAGCGCGGTTCCAGCATCTTCATGTGTCTCGAATTGAGCGCATCAGCCATCTCGAGCAACAGGTCTGCCATGTTGGACGACATGCCCATCTGCATCAGCACGGGCTTCAACTGCGCCGCAGGTACGAGTCTATACACAAGGTCAGCCTTGCCAATCGCCGCGCCCACGATCTTCGCAACTTCCGCATAAGTGATGTCGCGAGGCCCTTGTAGTTCGTGCGCGCTTTTTCCGATGAAATCCAATTTCAAGAGTGCTTCGGCTGCAAAGGCGCCGATATCGCGCGTTGCGATCATTGGCAAGGGTAAGTCCTCTTTGACGGGGCCGGCCATACCTCCGATCGACTGAATCACGCCGACCTGCGGCAGAAGGTTCTCCATGAAGTAGCCGGCTCGCAGGAAGAGGGCATTTAACCCGGGAGTTCCTTCGAGTTTCTTTTCAAGACTGTGCAGCCCGCCGACGGGACCCGTTCCGTGCGACTTGTCCGCGCCGACGCTGCTGAGAACGACGGCATACTTTATGCCGTTCTTCTCGATCGCGCAGCGCAAGGCATCGCTCACGCCCTCTTCATAGGCGCGAAAGTCCGGGGAAGCGATGTCAGGAGGGATCATCGCGTAGACGGCCTTTGCGCCGACCAACGCGTTCGTGAGAGCACCCGCATCGGTCGCATCAGCGATGAATGATTCTGCACCCTTCTGCGCGAATCGTTCCAGCCGCTTCGGGTCGCGCCCCACCACACGCACTTTCTCTCCCTTTGCCAGCAACCTCTCTGCGACCACGCTTCCAGTGTTCCCTGTGGCCCCTGTAATCACGTACATGGCTTCCTCCTCGCCGGTGCGCTACGGTAAACTTCTTCCTTCTTGTGGATGCCTGTCCGGCTCCCGTGGATTCAGCTTCGAGGGCCTCACTGCGATGGGCTACAAAGTTGAGATCCACGCCGCAGGCGCCAAATTGATCGGCTATCGCGGCGACGAGCGGCCCGAGCGCGCCCACGTCATCATCATCATCTGGCAATTGGACAGTGCATCTAACGATATCGGATTCGCGCGCGGCGCCGACGGGTGTTTGCGGGCCATCCTCAGCGAGTCGGGGCTGGGCTTTCAGGGGCACAATGGACGTTGGCTGCCTGGCTAGCCTTCTTGGCAGGCTTTGAGCCGCGCGGCGTAGCGCGCTAAGCTCGGATGGAGAACGCTACTTTCGGCTAAGGAGAGATTATGAAGGATACCGGAGCGGGAGACCGAGCGGCATTTTTTCTGCTGGGAGCCGCGATCGGCGCGGCTGCTGCACTGCTGCTGGCACCGGCGTCAGGCGCACGAACTCGCCGAAGATTAGTCCGCAAAGGAGAAGACGTCGCGGATTACCTGATCGACGCGGGCAAGGAACTGGTAGAGAAATGCGAAGATCTTTACGAGCGCAGCGGGGAACTCGTGGAAGATGCGACGCGCGAGTTGTCCGGGAAGTATCGCTCGCTGCATCAACACAGCAAGCAATTACTGGACGAGACCGAAACGATCCTCCGCCGTGCAAGAAGCGCCGCCACGGGCCGGTAATTGCGAGGGCCAGTCGCGGCGCGCGCGCCTCGAGCGAGGGCGGCGGTGCCGAGCACGAGCCGCGCCGCGCGGGTCGTGCGGGCGCGCCGCGGCCGTCTTCCCGCTCGCTCGGGGCCCCGAGTGCACGTTCGGCGAGCATGCCAGCGCGGCGGTGCCATCGTCCCCCGTTGTCAGCGCCAGTTGAAAGTTCCCCGGTTCCCGTGCGCGCACTTTGTGCAGAGCCGCCGCGACGCGCGCGCGGGTGGCAGCGAAGAGCACGAGCAGCGCGCGCCCGAGCCTGCGCGTGCACCGGAGTCGGCGGGCGCGAGGTGAGCGCCGGTCGCTCGCATTTCCGGCCGGCTCGTCGGCGCGCGCTCGGACTCGCACGCCCGGCGTGACGCCGAGCGGGCACACGACGGCCCGTGCGCGCGTGGACTCGACTGCGCGTTTCGGCGCGTACGACGCCCCGACGCCGAGCGGGGAGGAGACGGCTTAGCCATGCCAGTCTGTTCTGCGGTTACTCTCTACCCCGAAGCCGGCCGATTTCACGGCGATCGCGTTTCGACGGCTTGCCTTCCCGCAACGCTTCGAAATGCGGCATCACTTTTCGCTCTTCGGCCAACTTTAGCCGCAACTCCCGGCTCTCCTCTGTCTCACGGTAGAGCGTCTGCGCAACCGCCGCTGGGCCCCGCATCTCACTGAGGACTAAGACTTCCACCTGAAAGTCGCCGCTGGCGTTCTTCACCCGTAACCGGTCCCCGACCCGGACCTCGCGCGCCGCCTTGGCCCCGTGTCCGTTGGACTCGATCCTGCCAAGCTCACAGGCCCGTGCAGCGAGCGAGCGCGTCTTGAAGAATCGGGCGGCCCACAGCCACTTGTCCATCCTCACGCCGGACATGATCCCATTCTCGTACCAGGGCACGACCTCCAGTGGGCGGGGCGGATGGCCGCTCGCGCTTCGGGCCCGATTCGCCGACGCGTGGGACTCGATCCGACGCCGGGCGCGTCGGCGTGCGGAAGAGAGCGCGTGCGGCCACCTCGTGCACGGGAGCCTGGTGGGCGCGGCGTGGGCGCCCGCGTTCCCGGCCACGATTGCGCGTTCGGCGTCAGGCGCGTCTGCGCGCGGATGCGAGAGCGCGAAACGCCGTTGCTCCCCGGTGCCGCACTTGCGCAAGGATCGCGCCTTTCACGGGATACGGCAACACCGGTCGCAATTTGGCCACGCTGCCGTAGCTAGGACTCATCCAATGCAATTGCCAGGTCGTGGATTAGGTCGTCCGAACTCTCGAGCCCAACGGAGAGCCGTACCATGGCATCGGTGATGCGGCAGCGGTCAAGGGCCTCGTCGGACATATCGGAGTGGGTCATCGTACGGGGGTGTTCAATTAGGGACTCGGTGCCCCCCAACGAGACCGCGAGATGAGATATCTTCACCGCATCTAAGAACCGGTAAGCGGCCTCCCGACGCCCGTCCTTGAGATAGAAGGTAATCATCGACCCAGGTCCGGAACATTGCTTCTGGTAGATCTGGTACTGGATGCCATCCCGCTCGGTAAGCAAACCCGGAAAAATGACCTGGCCGACCTTGGGGTGGCTCGCAAGCGCGAATGCGACCTTCATTGCCTTTTCCGCTTGCCGCCCCATGCGGAGCCAACAGGTTTCGAGGGACCGGGTAAGCATCCACGCGGCGTCGGCTGCCAGCGTGCCTCCAAGGACCGTGCGAAAATCCCTGACCGATCTGATGAGTTCCTTGCCGCGGCTTCCTTCTCCGGCTAGGACAATACCTGCAATCAGGTCGCTGTGGCCGCCTAGGAACTTGGTCGCCGAGTAGAGTACGAGATCGGCCCCCTGTTGAAAGGGTTGTTGGAATACCGGTCCCAGGAACGTGTTGTCGACAGCAATGAGAGTCTTCCCATTCCCGTGCCGGCGGCTCAGTGCCACCACCGCCTCGATGTCGGTAAGGGTCATGCTAGGGTTAGCCGGCGTTTCGAGGAAGATAAGGTCAAAAGGAACGGGCGATTCCTTGAGCGACGCCTCTACCTTAGCGAGGTCGCTCGTATCGACGGCCGTGGCGGTAATGCCAAACCTTCCGCCGAGATGCTCGAAAAAAAAGTAAGTGCCACCGTAGACCGGATCGGTATAAAGGATCCGGCCGCCGGAAGGCACGAGCGCCAATACCGTCGTGGTAATCGCGTTCATTCCGGATGGGAAAGCCGCTGCATGCGCCGCCCCGTTCTCGACGGCGACCATCTTGTCCTCCCAGATCTCAACATTGGGATTGTTTAGCCGGGAATAGATCAGCCCCGGGTCTTGACCGTCGTCGCCTGCCAGGTGATACGCGCGTACGAAGAACTGCCGCCCTTCCTCGGCATTAGTGAATTCGAAGGTCGACGTGCGAAAGAGGGGCGGTTTTACCGACCGCTCGGAAAGCCTGGAATTGTATCCAGCCATGATCGCCCTTGTGGAAGGGTGGAGGTTGCGATGCGTCAGTTTATAACTTGGTAAGTGAGAGCCACCATCTTCAGCGTCTTTATTGCCGCTCGTTTTGCCGCTCATAGAAGCTCCTTTCAACTGCTTATACCGCTGTCGAGCGCGGCGATTTCAGCCGCGTGGAGGCGCCAGCCGGTTGCGGCGGCGTTTTCCTGCGCTTGGTGGGCGTTCTTTGCCCCAGGTATCGGCACCGCGCTCTTGCAGGTGAGCCAATTCAGCGCCACCTGGGCCGGAGACTTGCCTCCGTGAGCCTGTCCCACCTCGCGCATCAGACCGAGGAGGGGCTGGATGGAACTGAGCCTTCCGCTGCCAATGGTGTATTTGCGCATGCCCGGCGGACGGTTCTGCGGCGTGTACTTGCCGGTTAGCAAACCCTTGGCAAGAGGGCTGTACGCGATCAACGTGACCCCCAGCTCCCGGCAGGACTGCAGCACGCCATTGCGCTCCACCTTGCGGTTCAGCAAATGATATTCCACCTGGTTCGAGGCCAGCGGAATCCCGCGCCGGGAGAGAACTTCGTGGGCCTGCCGCATCTGCGCGGCGCTGTAATTCGATACCCCCACCGAGCGCGTCAGCCCTGCTTCCATCGCGTCCGCCAGCGCATTGGCCCACACCGCAACCGGAACCACTGAGAACGGGAAATGAATCTGGTAGAGATCCACCCGATCGAGCCCCAATCGCGTCAGGCTGGCGCGCAACGCCTGTACCAGCGCGCCCCTGCGCACTCGCAACGGCCAGGGCGCAAACTTGGTTGCCACCACCACCGGCACGCCGGACCCGGCCGGCACCGTCTCTCTCAGGCATTCGCCCAGCAGAACTTCTGAGCGACCCTTGCCATAGACCTCGGCGGTGTCGAAAAAATTGATCCCGCCCGCGACGCTCCTCTGGAATGCTTCGTGAATGTCGCGATCGGTGTGGGTGGTGCCATAGCTCCACATCGCGCGGTCACCCCACTGCCATGTCCCCAAACCGACGGGCGAGATGCGGATATCCGTTTTGCCGAGCGGAATCAGGTCTTCCATGGAGCGCACCTTTCCTTGTTCACGAGCCTAACTTCTTCAGCAGCCACGCCATATTCTGTCCCAGCACTTTCATCGTGCGGATGCCTTCCTCGTCGTTTTCCACCTCGCCGGGATCCCGCCCG
>Ga0209039_10001935_pt1 | contig 18375 bp, 14 predicted proteins | sample BogFormECP12_OM1_FD_188238 | JGI IMG/M metagenome (GOLD analysis project Ga0209039, IMG submission 188238) | Bog forest soil microbial communities from Calvert Island, British Columbia, Canada - ECP12_OM1 (SPAdes) (version 2) | ecosystem: Environmental > Aquatic > Freshwater > Wetlands > Bog ...
CCCCTGCAATGTAACTGCTCCATCGTAGGCGATGAGCAGACGCGCGAGGCCATGGTCATCGATCCCGGAGACGACATCGAAGACGTGCTGGCCATTCTGCAGCGCCACGGACTCACCGTGAAGCAAATCGTGATCACCCACGCTCACATCGATCACATCGGAGGAGCGGCCAAGCTGCGTCGCGTGACCGGCGCTCCGGTGCTGCTCAACGCCAATGATCAGACGCTGCTGAAGATGCTGGACGTGCAGGCGACCTGGCTGGGCATGCGCCCACCCGAACACACCATCATTGACGCCAGCCTCACAACCGGCGACAAAGTGCGCACCGGCAGCCTGGTGGCGGACGTAATGCACACGCCCGGGCACACCGAGGGAAGCATCTGCCTGTACTTTGCGGCGGAGAAGAAACTGATCGCCGGTGACACGTTGTTTGCCGGCTCCATTGGCCGCACCGACCTGCCCGGAGGCTCGTACAAAAAGATCATGGAGTCGTTGCACGGACCCGTGCTGGCGCTTCCTGACGAAACCATAGTGGTTCCCGGACACGGCCCACTGACGACGATCGGCGACGAGCGGGAGACGAACCCCTTCCTGGGGGGCTGACGTGCGTGTGAATCGCTTCAGGTATGCAAGAGTGGTACGTACGGCCGCCAAGGTGAGCCCCGCATGGGCGAGCCCAGAACGCGGCTGCGTCCCGCGAGCCGCGCTGTTTTTGCGCGGTTTGGAGTGCCGCAGGCGGAGTGCTGGGTAAAATGAGAAAATAGCCTCAGTGCCGAAAGGACGCCAGGTTTCTCACCCACAGTGAGGTTCCTCGAAAAAATCCGCCCTAACAGGATAATGAGAATTCGCACCACCTAACCGCTCGCTAACCCATGCCCTTCACGTTGTCTCATGCCGCTGCCGCGCTGCCTTTCCGCAAGCTCAAGCCCGTATGGCCTGCGCTGGTGATCGGTACCTTCGCGCCCGATATCCAGTACTTCATCTGGATCTCCGACGAAGATCGCAGCGGCCATCATTTTCCCGGCGTCGTGCTCTTCACGCTTCCCCTGGCGGTGCTGCTGCTGTGGGTATTCGAATGGTGCGTCAAAGGTCCGGTCATCGAGCTGCTTCCCGACCCTGTCCAGCGCCGGCTGCACGACAAAGTTGAACCACTATCGTTTTGGGGCGGGCGAAGATTCGCTTCCATCGTGCTGTGGATCGCCATCGGGATCGCCACCCATGTCTTCTGGGACTCGTTCACACACGGCCATACCTGGGTCACTGCGCACTGGGCCTTGTTCCGCTACCGGGTGCCTGTCCCGTTTCATCCCCCCGTGTCGGTGCCCAGACTGTTGCAGCAAGCCAGTACGGTTCTCGGGATCCTGGTCCTGACGGCTTGGTTAGCGGTGTGGTATCGGGGGACCGCGCCCGCGCCGCGCGTGGGCGTGCGCCACCTATCGTCTTTTCATAAGGCCGCAGTCGTCCTGACGATGGTGCTCATCGCGGTGTTCGCCGGATATCCCCTGGCAATCGTCAGCCTGTCCGACCACGAACCTCCCATTAGGTTCGAACTCTGGGCCGCAACGGTTTTCGAGGCCATCACCCTGGTCTTGTGCACGCAAGTGCTGATCTACGGGTTGTTGCGCACCCTCACGTCCCGGTTCCGGCGCATCCCCGCCACACAGTTGGGCAGCCACGGCAGCTAGATCATGATAATCATGTCGTCCAGCCGAGTCGGATAGCGGTTCATGATCTCGCCGCTCGTCTTGCCTACGATCACCGTATCCGAGTGACGGAAGCCGCCCCACGCGGGATCGTACACACCAGGCTCGCAACTGAAAGTCATGCCCACCTTCAGCACCGTTTTGTCCCCCTCGGCGATCCAAGGCGCCTCGTGGCCTTCCAATCCAATGCCGTGGCCGGTGCGGTGCCTGAGAAACTGCTCACCCCGCCTCAGCCAGTCCGTGCAATTCGCGGTTGCCTTGATGACCCAGGTCCTATCCGTGTCATCCGTGTAAATCCGTGGCCGCTTTTGCCTTTGCGTCAGGCAGGTCCGCCGTCCCTCGAAACTCGTAACTGGAAGTTACTCCGCGATTTTTCTTCCAGCGAAGTCCGCAGCACGTTGCGCACGATCATGCTCTGCGGCACCACCAGCACCAGCAGGTACGACAGGATCGTCCCCGCGATCACGCCCACCGCTCCGATGCGTTGCACCAGCACTATCGACAGCCCGAGATTGACCGCCGCCGCGACGATCGACAGCGCTCCCTGCTCACGCGTCCGATTCACCGCCGCGAGCAGGCAGGACTCCACGGTCATGAATCCGCTGATTACCGACCACAGCGCCATCGTTGCGAGCAACGCGGTGGTCGGCACCGCCGCCGGTCCCGCCCACCAGCGAATCAAGGTTTTTCCCATCGCGATGAAGACAACGGCGCATGCCAGGTTGAGCGCCAGCGTCCCGCCAAGCGTGAGACGAAACACCTTCCGCATCCAGGCATAATCGTGCCGCGCATAGGCTTCCGCGTACGCCGGCCACAGAGCGGGAAAAACCAGCGACTGTAGCACGGCGGTGAGCGCTACCAGTCTCCACGTCACGTTGTACGGAGTTACTTGCGCCGCGCCGAGATAATGGCCCACCACCAGGTTGTCGGAGCTGAAGACCACCGCTCCTGCAATCTGAATCAGGAAGAACGCCGAGCCAGAACTCAGCAGATCGCGCGCCAGGGGCCACTCGATCAGCGCAAAACGCGGCCGCAGCCACGGCTTGTACCCGACTAACATACCGCCCAGCACAGCGAAGTTGCACAACGTCACGCATCCCGCCGACATGGCCAGCAACACCGGCATGGACACTCGCAGCGCAATCCCCAGAAACAATCCTGCCAGGTTCGCCACCGCACCGATGCCAACCACCAGATTGTTCAGGTGAACTTCCTGGTATCCCGCGAAGATCCTGCTTCCCAGCGACGCGGGCAAGCCGATGAGCACCAGCGCGCTTGCCACCGCTACTGTTCCGCTTACTTCGCTGCGTGGCATGCTGGATGCGACATTGAATAGCACCATCCAATCGATGTGCTGCCATACCGCAGCCAACGCCAGGCCCGCCAGGCCGGCAAGCGACGCTGTGAGCGCCAGCGCATTCGCCGTGTAACGCGCAGCATGCTCCCGATCTCCCACAGCGTAAGACTTGGCGATATGGTTCGTCAGCGTACTGGCGATGCCCAGGTCAAGCAGGTTCAGAAACACCACCGTGCTGGTGACGGTCGCCCACACGCCGAAGCGTTCCGCCCCCAGGTAACGCACGGCCAGCGGCAGCGAAACCAGAGTCAGCAGCGACGACAACACGCGCGCCGCAGCCCCCGAAGATGCCGCCGCCGCGATCCGCCGGCCGCGCGTGTGCCGCCACGCTGACGGGGCCGGCGTCACAGCGCTCCCGCCGCCTTGGGCACGGTCACTCCATCGCTAAGGAGGATCCCCGCCGGGGCCAGGCTCTGCCGTGGAAGTTCGTTGGTCATCGCACGGCAAGGCTTCTCGTGCAGCAAATCCAGCGCGGCCTTCACCACCATCTCCACCGTCACGAGCTGGATGCAATGCGGTTCGTTTGAGCAGCAGGCGCTGCGGCAATCCCCTGTCCCCGACAACGGTTGCACCACCCGGTAGCGCGAGCAGCGCGGCCCAAACCGCGCTGGGCTATTGGCGTGACCCGGGTCGCCGTTGAGCGGATGCCGCGAGACCACTACCGTCGCGCAGTCCATCGCCGCCGCCAGGTGCGCCGTGCCGCTGTCATTGCCAAGGAAGACATCGCATCGCTCCAGCACCGCGCACACACAGCGCAACGGAACACCACTGAGGATGTACGGCGGCACCGCCAGCATCGCCGAGAGTTCCGACGCCTCGGCGGCCTCTTCGTCCGCGCACACGATGACCGGCTGCACCATGCGCTGCTGATTCAGCCGCGCGATCAACTCCGCATAACTCTGCAGCGGCCACCTGCGGCTGGCGACCCGTCCCCCAATGCCGATGGCCACCAACATCCGACTGCCATCGTGGTGTGTCAGCAGCTCGCTGGCGAACTTGCGGTCGCTGTCTGTCAGGCAGATTTCCAGCCGGCGGTCCTCGACGCTGCCGCCCAACGCTTCGACGATCTCCAAGTTGCGATCCACCTCATGCCGCACCGGTCCGGGTGGCGCAACCACGTCGAAGGCGCCATCGAATCCCCGATTGATTCGCTGCTTTTCACGCGATACGTGCTCGCTGTGGCCGACGCGCGTGCCTGCATTTGTCAGAACGCACAACATCGTGGCGAGGCTTTCATCCACGTCCCAACGGGGCGAAATCGCCATGTCGAAATGACGATGCCGCAGACGCGTCCAGTAGAACGACAGCGCCGACGCCAGCCGCCTCGCTCGCGCAGGCAGCCATTTCACGTCGACCTGATGCAGCGGCAGAATCTCATCGACATTGTGGTTGGTAGTGAGAATCGCCAAGTAGCCAAGTTTCACCACAACCGTGCATCGCGAGCCCGGGAAGTTGCGTTTCAGCTCGCGGAACAGCGGCGTACTCAGCACCAGGTCCCCCAGTTCGTCCAACCGGAAGACGATGATGCTCTTGGGATTTGCTCGGACCTCCGCCCGCCGCGCCGTCCGCGCCAGATGCTTGCGCCAGAAGATGGCGAGTAGTGTCGGAACTCGCACCAAGAAGAACAACAGTGCCATATTCACCTTTCCGCTGCTGTAAGTTCGCACGACCGTTCGATCAGGTTCGTGGTGCTGCATCCTTCCACCAGCGGGACAAGCTCAACCCTGCCTCCCCAATCGCGCACTTCGGAGGCGCCGACCACCTCTTCTTGGGTATAGTCACCGCCCTTTACCAGGACGTCAGGCCGGATCGACTCGATCAGTCGCAGTGGTGTGCTCTCTTCGAACACCACCACTGCGTCCACCGCCGCCAGTGCCGCCAGAATCCGGGCGCGGTCCTGCTCCCGAACCAGCGGGCGCTCGGCTCCCTTGAGGCCGCGCACCGAGCTGTCGCTGTTGACCGCGACAATCAGCCGGTCACCTGTGCGCCGCGCTTGTTCCAACAGTGCGATATGTCCGATATGCAGCAGGTCGAAGCATCCATTGGTGAAAACCACCTGCAATCCTCGCGACCGCCAGTCCGCCACCCGCGCCAACAGCCGCTCGAGCGGAACGACTTTCTCTTCCGACCCAGGTTGCAGTTCCTCCGACAGCGCCCCCAGCAACTCGCTGCGCTGAATCGGAACTGTCCCGACCTTGCCGATCACGATTCCTGCGGCAACGTTCGCTAATCGTGCCGCCGCCTCGATCGCTATGCCCGACGCCAGCGCCGCCGCCACCACTGCGACCACGGTGTCTCCCGCGCCCGACACGTCGTACACCTGCCGAGCCGCAGCCGGGACATGGAGTTGTGCGCCCGGCCGCAGGATGGCGATGCCCTTTTCGCTGAGCGTAACCAGCATGTACTCCAGCCCGAGCGCAGCCGTCATGACCTGTCCCGCCGCCAGCAACCGGTTGAGGTCGCCGGCCGATTCTCCGGTGACCGCTGCCAATTCCTTAGCGTTAGGACAAATTGCGGTCGCGCCGCTGTATCGCATAAAGTCGGTCCCCTTGGGATCGACCACGACCGGCACATGGGCACTCCGCGCCGCCGCGATGATGGCACGACAAACCCGCTCGCTCAACACTCCCTTCGCGTAGTCCGAGAGCACCACGACTGATGTCTCCGGCAATGCCGCAGCCACCCGCTCCAACAAGGTCTCTGCAGCGGCGGCGGAATGCTCCGGCTTCGCCTCGCAGTCCATGCGCAGCAGTTGCTGATGGCCCGCCAGCACCCGCAACTTCGAAGTCGTCGGCGTGCCGGGACAGGCGACGATGGAAAACTTCACGCCCGCGGCTCGCAGCCGTCCTTCGAGCGCATACTGATCGTCGTCGCCGCCTCCAAATCCCATCACCGTCACGCGCGCCCCCAGCCCCGCTAGGTTCATGGCCACATTGGCCGCGCCGCCGGGCTGCTCGCTATGGCGCGCAGTGCGCAACACTGGCACCGGCGCCTCGGGAGAGATGCGCTCCACCTCGCCCCAGACATACTTGTCCAGCATCAGGTCGCCGACGACGAGCACTTGCGGATGGCCGAAGCCGCGCTCCACCTCACTGACGAGATCGGATGGGTTGGCCATCATCCTGCGTTCCGCTGCGCTTCCATCGCGTGCTCGATGCAGATGGCCAGTTCGATCCAATCGCAAAGCATGTGGCCGCACAGCATGTAGGCTTCCTGGATGCGAGCGGTATCGCGCGACGGAATGCGCACCCAGACATCCGCGGCGCCGCCCATTCGGCCTCCGTGTTCGCCAGTGATCGCCACGGTGAACGCGCCCATTTCTCGCGCCCTCGCCGCGGCGACTAAAACATTGCGGCTGTTTCCCGAAGTCGAGATGCCGACGAAAACATCGCCTGGATTGCACAACGCTTCCACCTGGCGCGCAAATACCTCGTGAAATCCGAAATCGTTCGCGATTCCGATCACTGCCGCCGCGTTCGCCGTAAGAGCGATAGACGCCAGTCCCGGACGATCGCGCCTGTACCGCCCGACAAATTCCGCCGCCAGATGCTGCGCATCCGAGGCGCTGCCTCCGTTCCCGCACCATAGGATCTTGTGGCCCGCCAGTACCGCCTGGGTCATGCGACTCGCGACCTGTTCCAGGTTTAGTCGCTGCGAGTCCAACTGGTGGATGACGGCCTGGTGCCGGGTGATGGCCTCAGAAAACACGCTTTCAAGATTCAGGGAAGACAGCATGGTGCCCTCAAGAGACAAGGATTCCGAGGGTCTAGCTGCCACATTGGGAGGGAACTAACTGGGGATAATTCTAAATGTCCTCGGCGGCTGTGCGGTCGACGCTCTGTGAATATTCGCCGCGCCTTCCCAGATTGGGAAAATACTTGAACCGAGCCGCTCGAAATCCAGCGCCACGTCAGCGCGTCGCTTCGGCCGCAACCTCACCGCTGGCGGCCACACGCCGTCCCTCCTGCACCAACATGCGCTCTCGCAGGCTCTGATAAATCGGGGGAGACTTCAATAGCATCGCCACCAGCATGGCGCCCAGCGCCGCCGCCAGCATCTGCAAGGTGAGGTCGCCGCGTCCTGTCATTTCGATGGCAAGGACAATCCCCGTGAGCGGTGCGCGCACACTGGCGGCAAACAACGCCACCATGCCCACGATGGCGAATTCAACCACGGGAACCCCCAAGGCCGAAGCGAAATGCTGCACCAGTCCTCCAAAGAGGCCTCCGAACGCTGCGCCCAACAGCAGCAGCGGCGCGAACATTCCACCCGGAGTTTCTGCCGCATACGACCACGGCCCCAGCACGAAGCGAATAACAAACACCATCCCCAGCGCATGCAGCGGCAACTTGTTCGATAGGATCGACTGGGTAAGGGTGTCGCCGCTGCCGACCAGCGCCGGCGCGAAAAACGCCACCAGTCCCACAACGGCCCCGATGAAAGCGGCGCGCGCCACCGCCGGATACTTCGAAAGCTTCTCCGTCAGGTCCAGAAGCCACAGAGAAAGCGCGTTGTACGCCGCTCCCGCGACGCCAAGCAGCCCGCCCAGCATCAGAAAGTACGACTCAATCACTCCGCTGGGTGCGCTGCCAGGGAGCACGAAAAAAACATACTGGTTGCCGATCATCCAGCGCATAACGGCAACCGCGAACGTGGCTGCACTCAACGTCGCCACCAACAGCCATGGCGTGAAGCTGGTGGTCAGCTCTTCAAACACGAAAACCGAGCCGCCAACCGGGGCATTGAAGGCTACTGCCAGCCCAGCCCCGGCTCCCGCGGCCAGAACTAGCCGGCGGTCGTCTTTCTCCCGCACGAACCATGTCGCGATGATGTGTCCGATGGTCGCGCCCATCTGAACCGTCGGGCCTTCGCGTCCCAACGCCATGCCCGATCCAATCGAAAGAAGTCCGCCGAAGAATTTAACGGGAAGAATCGCGTTGCTGCCAGGTTCCACCTGTCCCGCCATGATGGCTTCGACTCGATGGATCCCGCTACCTGCCGCCTCTGGCGCGAAGCGCAACACCAGATAGCGCGCCACTGCGACCGCGATCAGCGCCACCACCACCGGAACGATCCAGCCGAGGAACGGCCTGCCGTGCGACCAGACGACCATGGCATCACGCTGACGTTCGGCCTGCGCCAGGCACCAGCGAAACGCGCCCCCGACCACGCCGATCATCGCGCCGGCGAGGACGCTGGCAACCGTCATCCGAAGCAGGCGTGCGTCCCAGGTTCGCATGTGGGTGAGAAGGTCAGCGGCCAGGCGGCCGCCTTGGTGGCATCTTCACAGAACCGCCACAACAGTTCAAGAGGTTGGTGCGAGCGGAACCAGGCAAGACTTTACGAACTGACTACTTTTCGCCGTCATACCGAGCGGAGCGCAATGAGATTCGCGGGTTTCTCTACCGTTCTGGCCTTATTCTTATCCGTGAGATCCGCGCAAATCCGTGGTCGCTTTTGCCTTTTGCACGCTACGTTACCAGCGGTTGCTCGATACTCGAAACTCGAAACTTCTTCGCTGGGTTTACGCTCCCGCAGCCTTGAACGTCCGTGAGATTAGCTCCCGCGCCTCGCTCTGCAACCGCCGCAGGTGCTCGATTCCCGCGAAGCTCTCAGCGTAAATCTTGTACACGTTCTCCGTGCCCGAGGGGCGCGCCGCGAACCATCCGCGCGCCGTCACCACCTTCAGCCCGCCTATCGGCGCCCCGTCTCCCGGAGCCGTGGTGAGCATCGCCGTGATCTTGTCGCCCGCAAGTTCGGTCTCATTTACATCGCTGGGCGACAGCTTGGCAAGCACTGCCTTCTGCGCCGGATCGGCCGGCGCGTCGATGCGCTCATACACCGGATCGCCAAACTGCGCCGTCAGTTCGCCGTACAGTTGGCCCGGATCCTTGCCCGTCCGCGACAACATCTCCGCCGCCAGCAGCCCCATGATGAGGCCGTCTTTGTCGGTGGTCCACACTGTGCCGTCGCGCCGCAGAAACGACGCGCCCGCGCTCTCCTCGCCGCCGAAGCCCAGCGAGCCGTCGAGCAGTCCGTCCACAAACCACTTGAAGCCAACCGGAACTTCCACCAGCCTGCGCCCCAGGCTCTTGGCCACGCTGTCGATGATGCTGCTGCTCACCAGCGTCTTGCCCACTCCGGCGCTGGCGCTCCAGCCGGGACGATTGCGGAACAGATAATTTATCGCCACCGCAAGGTAGTGGTTGGGATTGAGCAGGCCCAAGCTGGCGACCACGCCGTGACGGTCCGCATCGGTGTCGCACGCGAAGGCAACCTGGAACTTGTCACGCAACGCGATCAGCCCCGCCATCGCGTACGGAGACGAACAGTCCATCCGGATCTTGCCGTCCCAATCGACGTGCATAAAGCGGAATGTCGGATCGACCGTATCATCGACCACCGAGAGCGACAACCCGTATTTCTCCGCGATGCGTCCCCAATAGGCGACCGACGCGCCTCCCAGTGGATCGGCGCCCAGCACCGGCCGCGCATTGCGAATCGGATCGAAGTCGATAATCGCACCCAGATCGTTGACGTACTCCGAAACGAAGTCGTAGCGATGGGTGTTTGCCGATCCCAGTGCCGCACGATAGTTCACCCGCCGCACTTCTTTCATGCCGTCGGCCAGGATGGCGTTGGCGCGATCCTGAATCCACTTGGTCGCCGTGGTGTCAGCGGGACCGCCGTTGGTAGGGTTGTACTTAAAGCCGCCATCGTCGGGCGGATTGTGCGACGGAGTGATCACGATCCCGTCGGCCAAGCCACTCTTGCGCCCGCGGTTGTATTGCAGGACGGCATGGGAAAGCGACGGCGTCGGCGTGTACGCCAGCTCCGTATCGACCATGACTTCCACGCCGTTCGCCAGCAGCACTTCCAGCGCGCTGGCAAAGGCCGGCTCGCTCAGCGCATGCGTGTCCTTGGCGAGAAACAGCGGGCCATTAGTGCCCTCGCGTTTGCGGTATTCGCAAATCGCCTGCGAGATGGCAAGAATATGGTTCTCGTTGAACGATACTTGCAGCGACGATCCGCGATGTCCCGAGGTGCCGAACGCAACTTTCTGCGTCGCCTCAGAGACGTCGGGTTCCTCCGCGTAGTACGCGGTAATGAGCCGCGGAACGTTGACCAGCATGTCAGGGGTGGCGAGTTTTCCAGCGCGAGGATCGATAGGCATAGCGACCCATTTTCGCATACGCGGGGTATGACCACACGCGGGCCGCGTAGCGGGCCGCCCTAGATCCTCTCTGCCACCACGTGGAACGAAACCACCGAGCCAGTCACGCGGCTTCGCCCGTAGAAGAGGAACAGCCCCACCCAGCACACCTGCAGCAGCACAATCACACCCGCCGACGTGACCTGCGCCAATCCCGCCGCCAAGTTTGGCGTCGGACCATCACTTGGAATCACCATCAGCATCAGCGTCAGGTAAGCCATCGCAATCAGCGCCATCACCTGGTACGCTGAAATGCGCGCGTTGCCGCGATGGTCGGCGCGCAGCATCTCCGACACCGCTCGCCATCCCCAAGTGGCGATCACTGGCGCAATCGCGGCCAGCCGCCAACTGCCCGCCAGGAACAGTCCTAACCCCGCCAGCCCAGCCAGCGCGAACACGATCGACGTGATCGCCTGCACCGGGACCAACGGCTCCTCCGCCAGTCCGGAAGCGTACGCCGCTTTCTTGGTGTCGCCGTGAAACACCAGGTGGAAGCGCCCAAACATCCGCGCCACTCGCGGACTGGCCTCACGCAGCGGCTTGCCGTAACAGCACCCAAAGCTCAAGCAAGCCATTCTGCCGATCGACTCTGAAAGTGCATACGCAATTGCTGCCGCCGCCAGCATCGGCAAAACATGGATCGTGATGTCGAACCACCTTGCCAATGCCCACTGCGCTGCCAGCAAACCGGGCGGCAGGATAATCGCCGCCAGAAATGCCGCGCCCGCAATCGTAAAGGTATTGCGCTTGCCCTCGATCACCGCGGCCACCACCTTCGAGGCCGGCATGCAAATCGCCATCATCGCCGCGATCACCGCTCCCGCCGCCAGCAGCGGCGTGCCTACCGACGACACCAGCACAATCATGAGCGCAATGCCAAACGTGGTCGCGGTGGCGCTGAAGAAACCATAGAACGTCAGGTTCAACCCCTGCCAAGCGCCATCTCCGCTCTTCGCCATGGGGACCGCCGCCATCATCTGCCAGCGTTCCGCGGGAAGGTTCTTGATCCCCCACGCCAGCGCCGCAAACAAGCCGCCAGCCAGCCCTAACACGAATGCAACGTTGATCACGGCTGCACCTCCCTCGGATACGCCAACAGCGAGCGCACCTTCACGTCGGTCTCCACCACCGGCTGCCCAAATCCCACCGAGTAGCGGCTGCGCACCCCAGTCTTGCGCTGGTTGCTCACCAGGTCTTGCGCGAAGCGAATTCGTTCCCGCTGAAACATTAGGACGACGGTGCTGCTCCCCGGACGGAACAGCGCCTTGGGCGCGCCCGTGCGCAGCAGCATCCCCTTCTCAATGTTCCGCGGATGGTCGTAGCGTTCTTCGCTATAGCGCTGCTCGATCAATCCCACCATCAGCGCCACAACCTCGATCATGGCCACGTAGCCAATCTCCGCGCCGCCTTCGCCATCGGTGTCGAGGATCGTTACCACCCGCCGGTTCTTCGAGTATGGCGTCAGCAATTGCACCGCCGCGTTCGGATTACACGAGTGATAGCGTCCCCTTACGGCATAGAAATCGGCCACCCATCCTGCCACCGGAACGTGCGTGTAGTGGTATTTCTCCGGAGTCAGCCGGAACACCGCGAAGTCGCCTTCGGCGAAGCGTTTCTGCCAGCGCGATCCCTTGCCGCCCAGCAGTTCCGGAAACTCGAAGAACTTCCCCTTGATGAACAGACCCGACGTCTCGCGCAGCGATCCGACCATCACCCGTGAATCCGACGGGCACACCACGCAACGCTCGGTTCGCGGCAGGGGACGGTATTGCCAGTACTTGATCTTGCGCTCGAAGACTTTGCGCGGCGTATCCAGCGTCGCGGCATCGTCCACCAGTTCGTTCGCATCGATGCCGCAACTGCGCAGAAAGCGCTGCATCCCCGACATGCGCGACGACAATGCGTTGTCGTAGTTCAGGTATCCGAGAACTTCCGACAGGTAGCGGCTCGACGCCAGCTTCGACAACAGTGGAGCGCTTTCCAGCTTCGGCGAATACAGCGTGCGGATGAGCCGGTTCGCAATCAACCGCTCCTCCGCCACTGTCCCAGTAGCGCGATCGACGTATTGGTGTTTGGTTTGGTTCATGTCCGGCATTGTGCGTTGCGTTCTTCCTCCAGCGTGCTCATCACCAGCAGCAGGTTCAACACAGTGACAACTTCCTGCGACGTCAGGTCATCGGCCACCAGCCGGTCCTCGATGCTGTCGAGAAAGCGCACCGGGTCCTGCACCCTGACGCCATATCGCACCATCACGCCAGTGTCGGAGTGCTCGCACTTCGACAGCTCCAGCGCGTCCTCGCGCAACTGCTCGAAGGCCTCGCGCAGGTTCTCGCGCCGCAGGGTTTCGCGATAGTGTTGCTCGGCCAGCCGGTTGAACTCGCGGGCGCTCAACTTCATGGGATCGTGACTGCCCGACTCCCTCATCACGTCGTCGACGATCCGCTCGTGCGCCTGCAGGCTCTTGTCCGCCAGGCGAAATCGCAGCTCCATGATGGTCACGTCGGCCTGCGCCTGCGCGATGGTCCCCTGCGCGCTCTCCGTCAGCCACGCCAGCAGCGCGTCGCGGTAGTCGCGAATCGGCACTCGCAGGTAATCCGGATGCCGCCAGCTCGAGCGCGTGCTCTTGCAGTGCCGCATGATTTTCTTCAGTAATTCATTGCGCGATTTCTTGTGAACGTAGAACGCCGGCAGTCCCGCTGCCGCAAAAAAGAATGGCTGGCGACGCTCGCTCTCCGAGGTTGGATCGTCAGGAATATCGTTTGCCTCGACCGTCCCATCCAGCGCAAGCTGGTACGAGATCATTAGCAGTAATTGCTGCAGGCTCGCTGCGGCGGCCATGTCGCGGTGGTACGTGGGGAACAGGCTGTAATAGCGGCCCTCGAACCCCGAGAACCCCATCTTGCCGAATTCCCGCAGGCGCAGCGGCATGTAGAACGACAGCCGCCGGTCGACAATTCCCAGCTCGTCCAGCTGCGACGCCAGGCGCGTCACATTGCCGGGTTCGCCATCCAGCGCCGAAGCCTGCTCCGTCGCCAGCCATGCCACGGGATAGTTGATCAGCCGGTAGTCCGGAACCAAATCGCCCCGCAATCCGAAAGCCCGCGCGAAGAAGCTGTCGAGTCCGTGCGGGCCATATGGCGTCACCGCCCGTCCCAGCATGCGCATGTCGGCTTTCTCTTTCCATTCCCGCCACATCAGCCGCAGGTGAGTGAAGTCCAACTCGTGCGGCAGGAACGACAGCAGCTTCTCAGGATGGAACTCCGCGAAGTCGATCCGGTAGGGCGCCGCCGAATACGTCCCCACAAAGAGCACCAGCAGGTGTTCGAAGATCTTGATCGCCAGATCGCCCAGTCGCTTCTCTTCCCGCTGCGCCTCCACTGCGCCATGGGCGATCGCCCGGGTCAGCGCGCGGCTGCCCATGGTGATGTGGATGCCATTGTTGGCCAGGCTCACGTTCGAGAGGCTCGGCAGCACGATCAGGTTGTTGGCGAGGATGCCCGCCTCGCGCAGCTTCGCTACCGAATTCAACTGGCTCCGGCTCAGCACCTGGTGGCAGAGCTGCATGTAGTCCGCCTTGGCCTCGCCGTCTTCCCAGCCCGACAGGCACGGGCTCACAAACAGCTCGCGGTAAAACGAATCCGAGATACACGACGAGAGCTCCGTCTGCCGCACCGGCGGATGCGGCGCGTGGTACACCAGCGCCCGCTGTCCCGACTCCAGCAGCCCGAACCGCAGGTTCGCCCACGACATCAACAGCGAAGTGAACAGGAAGCGCCGTGCCGATTCGCGCGCCACCCGCTCCCCTATGAGCGTCTGCTCCCGCGGCGCCACCACGTGAAACGAGGTCGTCTCCGGTGACGTGTTGTCGTTGGAGAAGTGCCGCTGCAGCCGCTTCGCCTCCAGCCGCATCTTCTCCGGCATGTACGGTTGCGTCCCCGACAGGTCGGCCAGCGCCAGCTTCAGGGCGTAGCTGATGGGAATCCGCAACCAGGTTTCTCCGCGCTGCTCGAAGGTGAACTTCACTGAGTCGGCGCGATGACGCTTCAGCTGTCCTCGCTCGCCGATCTTCAAGTCCGCGAGAAAAGTATTCAGCGCCAGCGGGCTCAGCCGCCGCTCGGGAAAGCGGATCCAACTGTTCTCCCAGGTCTGTTCCGTGTCGCTCAAGAATTGCTGCACCTCCAGGTACGTCTTGCGGGGAGCCTCACCACTGGAACTGCGGCGCGCAATGTTTGTCAGGAAGCGTGAATCGCGGATGGTTATCGGAAGGTCACAGGCGTCAGCATTGCCCACCACCACGGCTTGCAATTCGTCCTCGCTGCCGGCGGTTACCTCTCCTGGCGCGAAAGGCAAGCCGTCGAGCAGCAGCTTGCTTTTACATCGGTAGCCCGGCGGGCTCGCCAGGACTTCATTGCGAATTGCCATGCGCCACGACCTGCCGCCCATTGGGGATGTACATGCCCTGCACCATAGAATGTGCTATCCAGTTCACTCCTTGATAAACCGCCAGTAAATTGTCCGTGAATCCCGCGCGCTGGCATCAAAACAGGCACCTCTTACACTGTGGGAGCCTGCGTTCACGTCCACAAGACGCAAAAAAGACTGTCTCCGGCGCATTTCGGCGGAGACGGCCCTCCCTTCCCCTGTGCAATACAAGTGAGTTCTCACACATTCACGCGAGCCCGCGAGGGATCTGCTCTTCTCGGCTGCACGATAAAGTGACAATTTGTTTTGTTTTCCGATTGACTTTGGATAGGGCTGGCATCATAATCGCTCGCGCCACTTCGCAGACTGGATGAGCCATGGACCCACTGCAATTGGTCCGGCTTTCCCCCCTGATGTCACGCAGCGAGGGACGGCGTGAGCTTGCCGTGGGGCTGATTGATGGCCCCGTTGTGCTCGATCACCCTGACCTCGCGCGATCAAGAATCAAGGAAATTCCCGCCCAGATTCGCGGCTCATGTTCGCATCCGCAGAGCGTTGCGTGTACGCACGGAACCTTCGTGGCCGGCGTCCTGGTAGCGCGACGGGGTTCCTCTGCACCAGCGATCTGCCCCGGTTGCACGCTGATATTGCGTCCTATTTTTTCAGAAGGTGCGAACGGGAACGGCGAGATGCCAAGCGCAACTCCCGAAGAGCTCGCATCCGCGATCGCCGATGCCATCGGCGCTGGGGCAAACGTGATCAATCTAAGTGCGGCCCTCGCCCAACCGTTATCGCGAGGAGAGCGCCAACTGGAACAGGCATTGGACTACGCAGCGAAGCGTGGAGTTCTGGTCGTCGCGGCGACCGGTAACCAAGGAACGGTGGGTAGCTCGGCCGTCACCCGTCATCCGTGGGTGATCGCTGTTATTGGTTGCGATCTCGAGGGCAGGCCCACGACCGAGTCGAACCTGGGAAGTTCCATCGGCAGATGGGGATTGGCCGCTCCGGGAGAAAACATCACCAGCCTTGGGACGGATGGCAAGCCCCAAACTTCTGGCGGAACGAGCGCCGCGGCGCCCTTCGTGACTGGCGCGATTGCATTGCTCTGGTCGGAATTTCCCGGCGCCAGCGCGGCCCGGATTAAGCAAGCCGTGACCCAGGCGGGCAGGCGATCGCGGAGAACCATCGTGCCACCTGTACTGGATGCCTGGGCAGCATATGAAGCAATGACGAGCAATTGACTCCGGAGGCAACGCAGTGAAGAAGCGTAGCGCAGCACCACCTCAGACGCGGGAGCACGGGCCTCATCGCGTGCGACTGCCAGGGTTTCTGATCGAAGAGGAAGTCGGTCTCGGTGACCTAATCAAGAAAACGACCTATGCCATGGGGATCGAGCCCTGCGGCGGGTGCGAGAAACGTGCGGCGGCGCTGAACCGCTGGATGACCTTTTCTCGTTAATGTTCGCAACAGAAACCGCTATTGAAGGAGGATTACATGGAGCAACCTCAGACTGAAGTTCAAGAGCCAGTAATAACCACTCCCACCGAGGCGAGAAGTCAGTCGACAGAAGTCGCCTCTCCTGTTCGTCCGTCGGCTGCCGCTATTACTCCGCAGGCCTGCCCGACCTGCGGAACGGCACCGGCCACCAATGGCGGAGCCGTAACAACACCTTCCTGGGTTTACGCCATCGGTAACATTGAGGCGCGCTTCCCAGCCATTTCCGTGGAGAAGGAGTATGCCCAAGCCACGGGGAGAGCTGACACTGCCGGACTTACCGACCGGCAGGCGCTTCACAACGTGCTTTCCAAGCCTGAGAACCGCTACCTGGTGCGGCAGTGCTGCTTTGTCATGACGGTTGAAGGGCTGGAAACTTACATCCTGACGCCACGCGACCCGGCAGACCTCAACCTGCTGGTGGAAGCGGTCCGCCCCAACCCCAGCCCCTTGGATCTGGACGTGGTGATCGGCATGAAGGGACCGATCGCTCCGCCGCAGATGTGCAACGGCTTGATGGTTCCCATCGTGGTCTTCGACCAGATCTACTCTTTCGACCGTGATGCACTGATCAAGTCGATTCCCAAACCGGAGAAGACTTCCGCCAAGGAGTTCGCGCCAGCGGCGCAGGAGTTGTTCGACCGAGTCGTGCAAATTGCCGACAACGCTGGAGCCACCGACGAGCATCGCGCCCTGAACTACCTGGCGGTCCGGTACCAGGCCATCTACGCCAAGGCCGGCGAGCACTTCGCGCAGAACAACTCGCTCACTGGGGTGGACGTGCAAGGCTCGGCGCTCAGCGGCGTACGCAGGCTGTTGGACGTGATTTTTACCTACACCAACCGCAACACGGACGTGGACGACCAGTGCTTTGTGCGGGTGGACGTGACCGACGAATTTCCGTTCCTGGTGACCAAACTGTCGCCGTATTATGGCCGCTGAGCTGTGAGTATTAAACCGAGGTAAGGAGACTTGAAATGAGATTGCCAGGATTTACTGCTGAAGCTATGACATCAGGTTCCAAGGGCTTCCTCCGTATGCGGGCTCTGGATACGAGAGCTTGGGCGGATCGGTGTGTCACCATGGCGACACAATGTTGTCCGCCCGGGTCTGACGCGACGGGCTGCACAAAGCCGGACTGCACAACGACCGGCTGCCGGAAGGGCTTAGTGTGTTGCGATTGCACAATTACCCATTGCACCACCCCGGCCCAGTGCAAAAGAGAGTGCAGCCTGTGACGTAGTCAATGCCAACCCTCGAGCCGGGTGGTCCACCCCTCCGCCACTGTTGCGGAGGGGTGGGAACCGGTGCTTTTTGCGGGTGGACGTGACGGATGAGTTCCCGTTCCTGGTGACCAAGTTGTCGCCGTATTATGGCGGCTGAAGATTGCGAGAGCAGGCATAACCAGTTTTCGTCGAAGTTCGCGGAAGCGACAATCGCGAGTATTTGCTTGAGGAGGTTAAAAATGCGTTTACCTGAATTTACGGCAGAGGTATCCCTGGGCAGGAGCGGGGGAAAGTACTACACGCCGATGTTGGGAGCTTATGGCAACCGCGGGGCGGTCCAGCCACAAGCGCAGTGCTTCTGCTCCGAGCCCGACACCCGAACGGTGTGCACGGGCTCAGGTAGTTCACGTCACTGTTATGAGAAAAAAGTTTGCTTGCAGTGGTTCTGCCCCGGCAGGGGGCAAGAGGTAGATGAGGATTATTTCGGAGACCTCGGCCAAACCGTGTACAGCCCGTGATGACCTGCGCCGGGACCCGCCCAAGCCGCTTTGCAGTGCGTGGGCAGTGTTTATCGAGGAGAGCGGAAGGACACTTCGAAAGCTGCCCCCTTCCGCTGCCTTTGCGGAGGGTGGGGAGAGGTGCGGGTGGACGTGGCCGACAAGTTCCCGTTCCTGGTGACCACGCTGTCACCGAACTACGACCGCTGACACTTTGCACAATGCAGAACAGTTACAAACGGCAGGAGGTTAAGCACAATGAACGTACCAGGATTTACGGCAGAGTTTGCGTTACAAGGCTCAATACGATTGCACCTGGTCGAAACTGGGATGGCTGAGCTAATCCGAGGAATCGTTCCGCAAATCGTCTTACATAAGAACGGCGGAGATCCAGGTGACGACGGTAGCGGCGACAGCGGCGGCAGCGGTAGCGGCGGCAGCAGCGGCGGCAGCGGAGATGTAG
>Ga0209039_10001936_pt1 | contig 18374 bp, 15 predicted proteins | sample BogFormECP12_OM1_FD_188238 | JGI IMG/M metagenome (GOLD analysis project Ga0209039, IMG submission 188238) | Bog forest soil microbial communities from Calvert Island, British Columbia, Canada - ECP12_OM1 (SPAdes) (version 2) | ecosystem: Environmental > Aquatic > Freshwater > Wetlands > Bog ...
ACCTCGGACGACTCGGTTCTCTCGCGGGCCATCGAGGCCGGGTGCTCGGGCTACCTGACCAAGGACCAGCCCATCGAGGACGTGGTGATGGCACTGCGCGCCGCGGCGGCCGGCGAGGCGCTCATCGCCCCGGTCCACCTGAGCCGGCTCATGGCGCACCTCACCCAGCGCCCGACGACGCCGCACAACCTGAGCCCGCGCGAGCTCGAGGTGCTCCAGCTGCTCGCGCTCGGAGCCTCGACCGCCTTCATTCTCGCCTATGTCCTCGGTGCCGTCGTGCGTGTCCAACCGTGGTACACGCCTCAGTACATCATTCCGATTGCTGGGATGATCCTCGGAAACGCCATGACGAGCGCTGCGCTCGCGGGTGATCGCCTTCAATCCGATCTTCGGACCCGATCGAGTGAGGTCGAAGCGATGCTCGCTCTCGGATTTTCGGGACGAGAGGCGGTGCAACCGATGATGCGCACTGCCTTGCGGGCGGCGATGATACCGACGGTGAGTGGCATGATGACCGTCGGGCTTGTGCAGCTACCGGGGATGATGACGGGCCAAATCCTCGCCGGTTCTTCGCCCCTGCTGGCGATCAAGTACCAGGTGATGATCATCTTTGCTCTGGCGGCAGCGACAGCACTGGCCTCGTTGCTCTTCGTCCGGCTCGCCGTCAGGCGCTATCTCACCGCGGCCCATCAGCTGCGTCGCTATCTCTTGTAGGCACGGCTTCCCGGACCACGCGGGGGACCACAGGCGTTTCCCGGCCGGCGCGGCTGTCAGGCCTTGCCCTGCGATCCGGTGGTTCCGCCCTCCGGATTCCGGCTGCTCCCTGCCGGACCGAGCGGTGGCCTGCGCTGTCATCAAGGGCGAATCCCTCATTCGAGGGGGTCGCGCGGGCCCCTGTCTCCGTCGATCCCGTGACGGGACGGTGATCACGCGGCCGCAGGACTCCTGAGACCCGGCCGGCGGGCGCGACCTGGGTTGTCTCCGCGGCGCCTCGCCGTCATTCGTGAACCTGGCTGCGGCAACCCGCCCTGGAGGGCCTGCTGGCTCCGCCTCGCGAAAAGAGGGATACCCTCTCGGCACTGTTGCCAAGTGGAGCCGCGAGGCGAATCTTTCGTGCGATGCTGCCCCGGAAGCTCCCGAGTAGAACGAAGCCTCCCTCCCATACGATTCAAGTCTCGCCTCTTCTCGTGGAACTTGCCGACTGCGAGCCGGCCGCGGCTCTCGAACGGCTCCGAAGCTCTCTCGAGGGACTCTCCGATGAGGAGGCAGCGTTCCGACTCGCGGAGCACGGGCCGAACACCGTGGTCACTGACGAACAGCACGGACGCTTCCGACTATTCCTCCGCGCATGTCTTAATCCTCTCGTGTTGCTCCTCGCCGCACTCGCGACAGTTTCCCTCGCAACAGGGGATGCCCGCGCCGCTGCGGTTATGTCTCTGATGATCGCTTTGGGAGTCGGCCTACGTTTCTCCCAGGAAAGCCGGGCCAACGCGGCCGCCGAGAAGCTACGCGCGATGATTCGAGTCACAGCGACAGTCGTGCGTGGTGCCCGCCCCCGGGAAGAGCCTCTTGCCGGGTTGGTTCCCGGCGACATCGTCCACCTCTGCGCCGGCGACATGATTCCCGCAGACGTCCGCATCCTCGCCTGCCGCGATCTCTTCGTGATCCAAGCGAGCCTCACCGGCGAGTCCTTGCCCGTTGAGAAATCGGACCATGCCACGGATCACCCCAATAGCGACGCTCTCGGGCACAGCACACTCTGCTTCCTCGGCACTGCAGTCGAAACGGGAACCGCTACTGCCTTGGTCATCGAAACCGGGTCGCGCACCTACCTCGGCACAATCGCGAGCAGCCTCGCGGACGAGCCCGTCCAAACAAGCTTCGACCAGGGTGTCTCCCACTTTACCTGGCTCATGATCCGCTTCATCTCCGTCATGGTCCCGCTCGTGTTCGTCATCAATGGACTCACGAAGCACGACTGGAAAGAGGCTTTTTTCTTCGCGATGGCTGTCGCCGTCGGCCTTACTCCCGAAATGCTGCCCATGATCGTCACCGTCTGCCTCTCCCGCGGCGCCATGGCAATGTCGAACAAGAAAGTCATCGTAAAGCGCCTTCACTCAATTCAAAACCTCGGCGCTATGGACGTGCTTTGTACAGACAAGACCGGCACGCTTACCCAGGATCACGTGATCCTTCAACGTCACTGTGACGTGGCGGGTAACGACGATGATCGCGTGCTGGTCCTTGCATATCTCAACAGCTACTTTCAGACGGGTCTCAAGAACGTCCTTGATCGTGCCGTGCTCGAACACCGAGAGCAGCATCGCGAGGTCGTTGTCCCGGAATCTCACAAGATCGACGAAATTCCGTTCGATTTCACCCGGCGCCTCATGTCGGTCGTCGTAGAGACACAAAATAAGATCCACCGCCTCATCTGCAAGGGCGCACCGGAAGAAATCTTCAAACGCTGCAGGCAGTTCGAGTTGGACGATCAAATAGAACCCATCACTGACGTCCTGATTCAGGATCTTCGCGAAGAGCACGAGGCACTAAGCCGCGAAGGCTTTCGCGTGCTCGCCCTCGCATATCGCGACTTTTCTCCTCGCCTCGCGTATTCCAAACAAGACGAGGTCGAGCTCGTGCTCGCGGGGTACGTGGCGTTTCTCGACCCACCCAAGGAGACAGCATCTGAAGCCGTCGCCGCACTTCGGGCACACGGCGTATCTGTGAAGATCCTGACCGGCGACAACGAATTGGTAAGCCGGACAATCTGCCAACAAGTCGGGATCGAAACTACCGATGTTATTCTCGGAAGCCAGGTCGACGCGATGTCCGACGCCGACCTTGGTGTAGCCGCTGAGAAGGCGACACTCCTCGCGCGTCTCACACCCGGTCACAAGCAACGCGTCATTAGCGCCCTGCAACAGCGTAAGCACGTGGTGGGATTTCTGGGGGACGGCATCAACGACTCCCCCGCGCTCCACGTCTCGGACGTCGGGATCTCCGTCGACACGGGCGTTGATGTCGCAAAGGAAGCTGCCGACATCATTCTCCTCGAAAAGAGCCTGACTGTGGTGAGTGACGGCATGATGGAAGGACGTAAGGTATTCTGCAATATCCTGAAATACGTCCGGATGGGTGCGAGCTCAAACTTTGGAAACATGTTCAGCGTGCTTGGCGCGAGCATCTTTCTGCCCTTCGTTCCGATGGCTCCGCTCCAGATTCTCACCAACAATCTTCTCTATGACTTCTCGCAGGTCCCGATTCCGACCGACGATGTGGATCCGGAGCTCATCGCGGCGCCGAGACCATGGTCCATGCGTGAAATCACGCGATTCATTTTGTTTATCGGTCCATGCAGTTCCGTCTTCGACTACACGACCTACTTCATCATGCTCTACGTCTTCCACTGCTGGGACCCAAGCCGCGCTTCACTCTTCCAGACGGGCTGGTTCGTGGAGTCGCTTCTCACCCAAACGCTGATCATCCATGTGATTCGCACAAATCGGATTCCGTTTCTGCAAAGTCACGCGAGCGCTCCCCTCGTCGCGACTACGGTTGGAATTATCTTGCTTGGCATGTGGCTGCCCTTCTCACCCCTCGCACCCGCGCTTAGGTTCTCGCGCCTCCCAGCCCACTACTGGCCTTTCCTCGCAGCGACACTGCTGGCGTACGTGATGCTCACGCAGGTGGTGAAGACCTGGCTGCTCCATCGACGCTGGATTGGATGACTCTCTCCTGGCCGCGGGACCTATCCCTGCGATCCTCTCAAGAGCGATCTTGAGCGCCCAAGCAGCGTAGAACGGCTCACCGGGGCCTTCTGATTGGAAGGTCCGCAGGTCGAGGGATGGTCTATCATCGCGTGGTTTTTTTGGGTACCGAGACTATTCAGAAGCCTACTTGGGGGGATCCGACGCATCGGTAGGCGTATCGTGGACCGTGACCTGCTCGAGCTCCGAACCTGAGTGGCCGGATGCCAGACCGAGCGCGAGCCCGAAAGAGTGCTCCCGGATCCGTCCCAGCGAGAAGCATCGCGCACTTCAAGGGTGGCAGAACAGTTGCCGCAAATCGACGTCGACATCTGCGTCGTCGGAGCTGGCTATGCGGGTCTTACCGCTGCCCGACGGCTCACAGCCGCCGGGCGAACAGCCGTGGTCCTCGAAGCGCGTGACCGCGTGGGGGGTCGCGTCTGGACGCAGCGGACCGCCGAAGGCATTCCCTTCGACGTGGGCGGGACATGGCTGGGACCCGGCCAGGACGCCGCGTACGCACTGGCTCACGAGATGGGTGTGGGCACGTACCGAACGTGGACAAAAGGCGAACATGTCCTCGTAACCACGCGCGGTGTGCGTCGCTACCGTGGCCTGGTCCCGCCGATAAACCCGATCGCACTCGCGGGCCTCGCGCTCGGAATGGCGAAGCTAAACGCGATGGCTCGGCGTGTTCCGCTCGACGAACCCTGGACTGCCTCTCGCGCCGCGACCTGGGACGCCAAAACGATTGGAGACTGGCTCGGAAACGTGTTTCATGTCCCTGGCAAACAGGCACGTGCGCTCCTCGGTGCCTCAATGCGGGGACTCTTCACCTCCGATCCCTCAGAAGTGTCGCTCCTGCACGCACTGTACCTCATCCGATCCGCGGGAAGCCTCGAGCGCTTGCTTTCGGTCGAAGGCGGCTATCAGCAGGACCAGCTCGAAGGCGGAGCTCAGGAGATGGCCAATCGGATGGCCGCGGATCTCAGAGAAGCGATCCAGACGCGGTGTCCCGTGCGCGACATCGTGCAGGACGTGAGGGGCGTCCGCGTGTATGGAGGTGACATTCTCGTTCGGGCAAGACGTGCCCTGGTCACGATCCCGCCGACCCTCGCCGCGCACCTTCGCTATGACCCGCCTCTCCCGGCGGAGCGCGCCTTATTCCTGCAGCGGATGCCCTCCGGTTCCGTCGTCAAGATTGCACTCATTTATGATGAACCGTTCTGGCGGAGTGATGGCCTGTGCGGTGAGTCGGTCGCTCTTCGTTCGCCGATTGAGACCACCCTAGACGCATCACCCGCATCGGGGCGTCCTGGGGTGCTCGCTGCCTTTTCCTTCGGTCCCTTGGCCCGCAAGTTCGCGGCGCTTGGGAGTGGTGAGCGGCGCCACATCCTGATCGACACCCTTGTCGAGCGTTTCGGAGCGAGGGCGGCGAAGCCCGTCCACTACCACGAACTGGATTGGGCCGAAGAGCCATGGACCCGTGGTTGCTACCTAGCGCACATGCCGCCCGGCGTCCTCACCCAATTCGGTCGCAACCTGCGGGAGCCGGTCGGGCGCATTCACTGGGCTGGCACAGAGACAGCGACCCTCTCCCACGGCACCATCGACGGGGCGATCCGTTCCGGAAACCGGGCGGCGGCCGAGATGATCAGCGCGGAAGCCGCAGTGTCCTCGCAATTTGCCGGATAGATGTCGGTCGGACACCCGCCCCCAGTGCTCCTGACCTGATTGCGCACGTTTCGACCCGATTGAGGAATGTCGCAACGACGGGAGGGGATCGGACAGCGAGACCGCGTGGCTGGCCGTTCCAGCACGGGTGGGCTCCTCGTGGTCCAAGGAAGCGCTAAGGGTGAGCCGCGAACGTTCGGCGCCGATGAGCTCGACCGGCTCTTGCTCGATCCGAAGGCCCTATCGCGCACCGGCCTCGTGCCTGCCGAGCACGCTACCGCTTTGCTCGCTGCGGGTGCCGTTGAGCTGGGACGCTTGGGGGATCGCGTTCTCGTGCGCCGCCGAGCCTCCTGACAGATCCTCGTTACGCTGGCAGCAGGCCTGTCTTGGTTCATTCGATCGATGGGAGGTGTCGTACGACCTTTGAGACGACCCGCTAGCACGGGCATACCGTGGGTCACGCAGAGGCCGCTACCGCGACGGACGCCGCGCCTCCCGAAACCAAATTCGGTACTCTCCCATTCGCACGCGCTGCTCCCTCGGCGCATGGCGGTGGCAAGTCGCGTACTCCGAGGTGTCCTCGGCGGCACCCCAGCGCAGCTCGACGCAATCATTCGGGTTGTAGGCCATTTCAAAGGCTGGCCTGCGGGCCAAGATCTCGGCGACCGTGAGCCGCCACGGACTGCCATCGCTCCGTGTGTATGTGATCGCGCGCTCGCTCACCCGCCGCACGTGCAGTCGCTCGAGATCGGCGCGGGCATCCTCAGGGCGATGCGATCCGAGTACGAAGAGCTCGGGATGACGCACGACGCGCTCTGGGAGGTCCGTTAGCACCTTCACCGCGATGAGAAGACGCATGTCGCGCGATGGAGTTGAGTAGTCCTCCCACAGCCCGGTGGTCTCGAAGATCCCACTCCCCTCGGGCATCGAAATGGTTACTCGGCCATTCTCGCGCATGTATCGCTCGCCGTTGTCTACCGAACCCACACGCGTCTCTAGCTGCTCCACGAGTGCGTCGAGCGTGTCTTCGTAGGCACGGATTGGATCTACGCCGTTCGGATTGATTAGCTTCGCCATGTGCGCGTAAAACTCGTCAGGCGAAAGTTTTGCCTGGTCATTGGAGTAGGGAACGAACCAGGAGTCCGCGGCGAGCTCTCGGTTCGAGAGCGAGCGCAGCCGGCTCGAGCCGTCTTTGGTTCGCGCTGAGGTTTTGTAGCCATGCACCAGCGGCCGGAACGCTTTGAAGCCAGGCCCTGCGCTCGGGAGCTGGCTCGCAAAGAGGAAGGTGCCCTCCCAGAAGCGCTTGCGGCCGACCGATGCGTCCGGCTGTGCATCGACCGCAAGCAGGAGTCCGCTGTGTTCGGGCGTCTGCGGCACCCAGCGCACGATCATTAGCGTATGTCCATACGGATCCGCGTAAATTGTACCGGGTCGGAGCATATCCCGTTTGAGCGGCACTGGATAGAAGTCGGTTGCATCGTCATCGAGAGCAGTACGTGCATTGCCTGACTGAACCACGTCGACGACGCGCCGCGAAAATACCTTGAAGGCGTCGAGCGCATCTCGCCGTTGCATCAGCTCCTCGTTCGTCGCAGGTGGGCCGCAGCGCGGCGGTACGCTCGAACTGCCTCGGCTGCACGCACGGAAACCGAAAGGCAACCCGAGTTTCCACGCAAAGTAGGCGCGCAAAAAGTATGGGAGGTCCGCACAGTCCGGTGTAGCACGGAGCGCCTTGGGTCCAGGGTCATCCTCCTCGAGGCCGAGGTAGTTGTGGAGCAGGTTTCGCGTGGGATCTCGCAGCACAGGCTCGAGCGATGGGAAGGCGAGGCTCGCCTCCGGTGGCGCATCGAAGAGGTGCTCGATCCACGTCGAGTACAGGGCCTCGCTAGCACGGTCCCACGCCGGGCGCGCCTCCTTGAGCGCGCTCTCGCTGGGGCCTTGCTGCCGCAACCTGCCGGGAGAAGCGACCTCGAGCCTTCGGCATGCCACGAGGCTATCGCCACGGCGTGCCTCCACGCGCCAGTTCCCAGATGCGGGTCGCTCGATGGTTGCAACGAGGCTCCACGGGGGACCGCCCCGTTCGACGACCTCGAGCGGCATCACCCGACCGGCGGGATCAACCGCCACAAGCTCGGAGATCGGCTGGCGATCAGCGACCGCGACGAAGCGCAATCGCAGATCCGCCGTCGGCAAACGGGGCGACCACCAGAGTCGGACGTCAAGGGGTTCCGCACACTCGGCGGCGGACGCGACATCGCTGGCCGCGTCGGCGGCTCCTACCGCGAGCATGAGCACAGCGACGCCGCGAGCCACGAAGCCCCAGGACGCGTCCGGTGCTAGGCCGCGGCCCCTGCGGACTCGTCGCTCGAGGCGAGAGCCTCGTCCCCCTCGCCTTCGGCTCGGTCGATTGGCAATAGGGAGCGAAAGCTGCGTCCCGGTCCCGCAGCCCAGTCGCTCACAGACTTCCACCCATGTCTTCGAAGGAGGCATGGCCATCTTTTTGAGAGCGTGCAGCACGCTTCCCTCGCCAAGACGCATGCTTTTGAAAATGACGCACGCCATTGCAACGAACTCCCAAGAACCGGAAGCTCCATGGAGCGCTCTCTTCGAGAGTTCGACGATCGTTGCCGACGCTCGAAGTCATCTGGCAGGGCGCGGGGATCGCCCCCCTAAGACCCGCAAGAGACACCAGCTAGCGCATCTGCGAGATTCCAAGCCGGCGCAGCATGGAGCGCTTCTTTTGGTGGTGTCCTTCCATGCGTTGGAGAACGTCACAAAGAAAGCGTACGGCTTCAACTACGTATGGTCCTTTGTTGAGCATGACGCACTCCGCACGCCCGCTCATTGCTGCATCCGTAACCTCGGCCCGTGACGGCATTCCCTTCTTGGCAAGGCTCTCAAGGACCTGCGTCGCCCAGATCACCGGGACGTGCGCAGCTTCACACAACCAAAGCATCTCCTCCTGCACTTCTGCCAACCGCGAGAATCCCATCTCCACACCAAGATCACCGCGGGCCACCATGACCCCGGTCCGAGGACTGCGCAAGGCTTGGAGCAGCAAGCGCGGGAGCTGCTCGAACGCATGCCGGGTCTCAATCTTGAGCACGACGCCCAGATGCCCGCCCTTTCGTTCCCGGAGCGCCCCGAGCAGCTCGTCCACGTCTTCCGGCTTCCTCAGGAACGAGAGCGCCACCATGTCCGCATGAGCGACGACAAAGTCCAAATCCTCCCGGTCTTTCTGGGTGAGCGCTGACAGATGCGTCTCTGTATCTGGGAAGTTGATACCCCGGTCGCTGCGGAGCTTACCTTTCCCGGAACGCGCATACGTGATCTCGATGCGGAGGCTGTCGGGAGAGACTTCTCGCACGATGCCGCCGAGCTTGCCGTCATCGAAAAAGATCCTTTCCTTGGGGCGAACACCTTTGAAGATTTCGGGGAGCGTGCAGCCAATCATCGCCGGCTGTAGTACCACTCCTGTTTCGTTTGTGAGGGCAGGCTGACCCATCTGGGCGTCGCTTGTCAGTACGAGCGTATCGCCGATTGCGAGTCGCAGCGCTCGGGAAATCGGAGGTACCTCGCCCACCGTTCCAGCGCTTACGAAAGCGTCGGCGCGGTACAGGTTCACCTGGTTCTGAGACCCTAGATAGACGTTGCGGTCCGCCTCCGCGCAGTAGCGGCCGTCGGCCCTTCTCACGATCGCGAGGGCGCGTGGTCGCCCGCGCACGTCGCTAAAGCGCAGTTCGTCCCCGGACTGGAGGCAGTGGAAGAGCGCGGTGTCGAGTGGCAGAATCGGGCCGGGAGCGCTTGAGGGTGTCGCCGCGTCCTCAATCCAGACTCGGCCGGGCGCCAGGATTTTCCCCGCATCGTCACGCAGCGGCCACACATGCAGTACACCCGGCCCGGGCTCGATCGGACCGGTGCGGAGCTTCGGGCCCGCGAGGTCACACTGAACCCGGCAGGGTCGGCCCACCTCCCGCTCGGCCTTTCGGAGATGATCCACCATGCGCTGCCATGCCTCGAAGTCATCGTGTGCACAGTTGATTCGCATGACGTCCATCCCAGCAGCAACGAGGTCGCGCACCAAAGCTGGATCGTCCGCTGCCTCACTGGACATCGTCACCATCACCCGCACAGCGCGCCCTTTGGGTGCAGGCCCGAGCAGCGCCTCCGTGTGTTCCGCAAGCTGGTGAGTTCCGGTCTCAAAATCGACCGGAGGCGCGGGCTCGAGGTTGAGCAGCCGGGGTGGGTCGCAAAGCCGGGAGAGAGCAGTTATCACGGAGTCCACACAAGCCAGTGCGTAAGGTTCAAGACGTCCAAGGGAGCTCAATCCGAGCTTCGCAAGGTCATCCTGGATCTCCCGGACGTCGTGCTGTCGCACGGCCAGGTAGTGAAGGAGATTGCGGGCGCTCGGCTGGTGCTCCAGCGGAATCGAAGCGAGTTCGCCGCTCAGGTCCCGTTCGAGCGCGAGGGCAGACTCCCGCAGCTCGCGCAGGTCGTGAATCAAGCGATCGATCGTGTGTTGTGCGTGGGCACTCGGCATGGAACGCTGTCGCCTGGATCCTAGCGCGCGAGGCGTGTGATCGTGTGATAAACAGAAAAAGAATCGATGGCGACCGACCCCCACACGGCCCTTACAGCGGTGGTGAGACAATCGGCCTCGGGGATTTGGTCTGTGGCTTGAAGACGCACACCGGGTGCGCTCTCTTCGCCGCCGTGCCCGCAAAATCGGGCACCGCGGCTCCCACGCCACTCAGACCGCCGTCGGCACGCGAAGCTAACCGAGCGTTTGCGGAAGGTCCCGATGGCTACCGCGCGCGCAACGGCTATGAAGCCCGCGATTGCTGCGAGCTCTGGAAGCAGGCCGTACTCCCCGCGCAATGCGACCGGCGGCCGTGGAGCCGTCGGATCGCCCGACGAGGCGTTCCGCTAGATTCAGAGTGCGGAGTTCCCTGCTCCCGAGGGCGTTCTCGCCCTCGCTTCTCCGGGGCACGAGCGAACGGAGTCCGTCCCATGAAATATGAACTCTATTACTGGCCAACGATCCAAGGCCGCGGAGAGTTCATCCGCCTGGCCCTTGAGGAGGCCGGTGCCGACTACGTAGATGTTGCCAGAGGACCGGAAGATAGCGGCGCCGGCGTTCCCGCGCTCATGCAGATTCTCGATAGCAACGCCATCCACCGTCCGCCCTTCGCCCCTCCATTTCTGAAAGCCGGAGATCTTCTGATCGGTCAAACCGCGAACATTCTCTTGTTTCTCGGTCCTCGCCATGGCCTCGCGCCAAAGGACGACGCCGGACGATTGTGGACGCATCAGCTCCAGTTGACCCTCGCGGATCTCGTGCAGGAGGTCCACGACACCCATCATCCCATCGCGGCTAGCCTGTACTATGAGGAGCAGCGGAAGGAAGCCCGCCGCCGGGCTGGCGAGTTCTTGAAATCGCGAGCCCCGAAGTTTCTCGCCTATTTCGAACATGTGCTCGAGCGAAACCCGGAGGGAGACCAGCACCTCGTCGGGGCCTCTCTAACCTATTGCGACCTCTCGCTTTTCCAAGTCATCGCTGGGCTGCGCTACGCATTCCCCCGAGCCGCGGCGCAGTACCAGCGTGACTACCGCCGCGTGTTCGGCATGTACGACCGGATCGCACGTAGTCCTCGTATCGCTGCCTATCTGGCATCGGATCGGAGGATTCCGTTCAACGAGGAAGGCATCTTCCGCCATTACGAAGAACTCGATTTTAAACCATAGCTTTGGCTTAGCGTTCTTGAACTGTTACCGCGATTGCGGCGGTGCCGGTTCGGTCGCTTTCGCGAGCCTGTACAGCTACTTGCTAGCCGGGCGGCGTGGGCGCAACTTCACCTTGGCGCCCCCAAGCTGCGCGGCGATGGCGTCAGCACGCCGCCGCGCGCGGTCCCGGCGGTGAGCCGCGGATCCGCGCCCTCGTCGAGGGCCGCTGCCGGCGCTGGCGAGACCTTGCGCAGATTCTAGGTTGACAATTATTGTCAATCAAGGCAGAGAGAAGAAAGCACTGCGCGACGCATCGGCACCGGATCGCAACGCGTGCCGATGGAGAATGCGGGGGTGGGTTGCGACTCGATCGCTGGAGCAGCGTATGGCGCCTAGCACTCTGGCTGCTGATGCTCCCGGTCGTCGCCGCTGCACAGGATGCGATACCCCCATTGCCGACCGGCGTGTTTCCTCCCGAGATACCGCCAGGGAATCCCCTCACCGCCCCAAAAGTCGACCTCGGGAAGAAGCTCTACTTCGACCCTCGCCTTTCGCGTGACAACACAGTCTCCTGCGCGACCTGTCACGATCCCCGCGAGGGTTTCGCTGAGCACGATGCAGTTTCGACCGGGGTCGGTGGCGCGAAGGGTGTGCGCAACGCTCCCACCGTTTTGAACGCCGCGTTTCTAAGAGAGCAGTTTTGGGACGGACGCGCAGCCACACTTGAGGACCAGGCGCTGCAGCCCATCGTGAATCCGGTCGAGATGGCGATGGCCGACCACGCCGCAGTAGAGACCAAGCTGCAGGGGCTCGCCGAGTACGGCCCGCTCTTTAAGCAAGCCTTCGGTGATACCCGGGTAACCATCCAGCGGGTGGTGCAGGCGATCGCGAGCTTCGAGCGAACGCTCCTCGACGTTCAAGCCCCAATCGATCGGTTCCTGGCAGGAAACCAGGGAGCCATCTCCGAGTCCGCGAAGCGCGGATGGACGCTCTTCAACGGCAAAGCGCGTTGCAACACTTGCCACGGCTACGTGAGCGCGTTCCCGCTTTTCACCGACGAGCAATATCACAACATCGGAGTTGCCGCGAAGGCTGTGAACTTCAACGAGCTCGCTGGGAAGGTCGAGAGGCACCCCGAGACTCTGCCGCAGCTCTCCCACGAGGAGGGGATTAACCAGCTCGGCCGCTTCTTGGTGACGCACGAGCGAAAGGACATCGGGGCGTTTAAGACGCCCCAACTTCGCAACCTCGCGCTCACCGCTCCTTACATGCATGACGGAAGCGAGAAGACATTGCTCGAGGTGATCGAGTTCTACGACCGCGGAGGAAACCCGAATCCTTGGATCGACGGGGGAATGCGGCCTCTCGGATTGACCAGCGACGAAAAAGCCGATCTCGCCGAGCTTCTGAAGACGTTCACCGGCGAGCACCTCGATCGGTTCGAGGCGCTCTCGAAGCTCATGCCCACGCGCTAGGGAGGCCCCCATGGGGATCAACCTGACTCCGAAGGAACTGGAGCGCGAGCTCCGCGACCGCTCGCACGAGTCGGAGAGCCTCATCCAATCGCTGTTCAACTGCGACCGTCGCCATTTCCTGAGAGTCTCGGCGCGGTTTGCCGCGATGGCCGCGGCGGCAGGCGCCATCCAGCCTCACGCGTTTCAGCTCGTCGATGTGGCGTATGCCGCTGCGACTCCGGACGCGACTCCAGAGCTAGCTTTCCGCTTCGCATATGTTTCCGATTCTCATCTCTATTCCCGGGGGATGAACCACAGGTTCGCGAAGGCCGCTCTCAAGGCCGTGGAGGATGTGAACGCGCTCGACCCGCAGCCGGACTTCGTACTGTTTGGCGGCGATCTCGCGCAGCTCGGGCGACCGGAGGAACTCGAGTTCGGTCGCCAGATCCTCTCCGGTCTCAAGCCGCCCGTGAAAATGATGGTCGGCGAGCACGACTGGTACTTCGACCTTGGCGAAAAGTGGCGCGAGATGTTCGGTGCGGATCGCTACTCGTTCGACCACAAGGGCATTCATTTCATCGTACTGAACAGCGTGGTGGAGGATGACTTCTGGACAGCGAAGGGCTACACGCCCGAGCAGCGTATGGCGATCGTCGCGGGGCTCGATGACGGCCGCCAGAGCCGCTTCACGGTGGGTGAGGAACAGCGCGACTGGCTTCGCAAGGATCTAGCGAAAGTACCAAAGAACATGCCACTCATTGTCTTCTCGCACTCCCCACTCTACAAGTACTATCGCCCCTGGAACTTCTGGACCGACGATGCGGAGCAGGTGCAGGCCTTGCTGTTCCCGTTCAAGACCGTGACCGTCGTGCACGGCCACACACACCAGCTGCTCACCAACCGAATCCGGAACATCACATTCCATGGGATGCTCTCCACGGCATGGCCGTGGCCCTATGCGCCGCAGGGCTTACCCCCACTTACGCTGCAAATGGAGCGCGCCGATCCGTTTGACCAGTTCGATGCGTGCGGCGACGGATCGGTTGATGTGCTGAAGAGCGGTAGCGTGAACGCGAACTACAACCTTTGGGACCGGAACCCGCGAACCGTAACCTACGCGGAGGTGATCAAGGGTCTTAAAGGGGGCGGGCCGTCCTACTAACGCAGCCGCAGGAGGACTCCATGACTCCGCTTCGAATGCTCCGTGTCGCGGTGGTGCTCGTCGTTACGGCCGTTGTGTCACTCGCCGTGGTACGCACGGCAGGGTTCCTCGGCGCACAACGTTCGGCGAGAGCCCCTATTTCAGGCGAGACGGAGGGCTGGGCTTCACGGACCGTGTGGGCCTGCGATCATCGCAAGGCTGTCGTGGTAGAAGGCGTGCGAGCCGACGAGAAGCTCCCGCCGCAGAAGGCCCAGGAGGTCGCGGGCCTTCTCAGCGATCTCATGCGGTTCTGCAATGAGGAGGTAGTGGCGCGGATCTCTTCTCAAGAAGAGATCACGCTCAGCGTGAATGGCCTCCCGTTCGTCGACTACATCCAAGGGGGTGAGCTGCCGGTCGAGCTCGTTCACGGCAAGGTGCAGCACACCGACCGAGACCGCGCTATCTGGAAAGCTGAGCTCGATCGAGAAATCGGAGAAGGAAATCGACTGTTCCATAGCGACGAGTTAGGCACGAACGGCCTGGCTTGCGCGATGTGTCATCCGGACGCGTCGAATACGCATCCCGAGACGTATCCCAAGTTTCAAACTCAGCTCAAGAAGGTCGCTCTTCTTCGTGACATGGTGAACTGGTGCATCCAGAATCCGCTCGAAGGCAAGGTTCTTCCGGAGGACGATCCGCGCATGAAAGCCCTCGAGGCGTACATCCTTGTGAAGCGAACCGGCACTACGCTGGAGCCGGGCAAGCACTAGACGAGCCGCGCACCGGGCGCTCAGCCGGGGCGAGTCAGCCGACTCGAAATCCCAGCACGGAGACAGAACCCCCGTCAAAACCCTCCACCGGAAATGTGATCGGTTCACCCTGCTGGTGCTGCGCGAGCACGTAAATCAACGGAAGATAGTGATCTGGTGTGGGTACTGCGAGCGCCGCATCAGGACCCAGCGTCTCGTAGACCTCGACGCTCTGGATCGCCCGTGCCTCAATTCGCTGTCGCAAGCTCGACTCAAATCGAATAGCCCACGCGTAAGATCCCACGGATCGCCGGCTCCACGCATACGTGTGGAGATTGTGCACAACGCTGCCTGAGCCTAGGATGAGAACTCCTTCGTCGCGCAACGGGCGCAGCCGGCTCGCGAGTTCGGAGTTTTCCTTGGCGCTAAGTGGTTTGTCGATCGCAAGCTGGATCACGGGACATTCGCATTGGGAAACATGTGCACGAGCACCACCCACGTACCGTGATCGAGGCCCCAACCCGCGTCAGGTTCGACGCGAGTCGGTGCCAGCAGCTCGCGGACCCGCTCCGCCAGTTCGGGGGAACCGGGAGCGGGATACTGAACCTTAAACAACGCGCGAGGAAAGCCTCCGAAGTCATGGATCGTCGGCGGCCTTGGGCTCGCCGTAACTCGGCTGCCCGCAACGTACCAGTGTGCCGAAATCGCGAGGATCATGCGTGGCGTAGGAAGCGTCGTCGCTAGGTCGGACCACGCCTTCGTGCAAGAGTTTCGCTCAATCGCGTTCATTGGATTGCCGTGGCCCAAAAATATGGCCGGCATCCCCGCTCTACTGATCTCCGCCCCGAGGCGGAGTGATGCCGAAGACGTTTTCGCCAACGAACACCGGCCCCAAAAGGGAGGGAAGTTGAATCCCGAGATTCTTCCGTATCATTCGAGGTACCGATATTCGATCGCGGAAAGCAGATCTGCGCGGACGATGTCCACATCCCCGTCCGCCGTCTCGTCCCAAATCCTGGATTCGAGGCTCCGGACCACAACGCTCAGCTCGTCATCATGAATCACCTCGTGGATCCAGCGCGAGAAATCCCTGCGCGTAGCGTGGAAACGGACCGTCGCAGGCGTACAAGCCGTCAGCACCCGGTGGAAATCCTCAACATTACCCGCATCGTACGCAGGCTCTGGCGCGTCTGCATGAAAATGGAAGCGCAAGTGCGCGAGGCGCTGTGCTCGCGCGTACGTATGCCAATGGCGGACATGGGCGCTGGCGCGGGGCGCACGGGTGAATGCACGGGGTGGCTGCACTTCGTCACGCCGGGACAGCACTGCTTGGCCAAAGTGCGCGGCATCGACAGCGCGCTCGAAGGGCTTCTGCCACATCTCCTCAATCACGGCGATCGGGTCGGGCGAGCCGGCAGGGACGGGACGCCAAGACAACATCGAGCTCCTTCCCCACGTCGACTCTTAGTTCGCCTGGCTGATAGGTGACAAGGCAATAGCCCTTCTGCGAGGGGTCGAAGTCGAACGGAAGGTGGGCTTCGTCGATGACGACCCAGTGTGGGAGCCCCGTGGCCGCCCGCTCGCGCGACGGAGAGCGCCAAGATTCATATGTGTATAAATCTCTCAGATCAGCTAAGGACGAGGCATAAAACCTCACTTCTTTTGCGCTGATGCCAAGCGAGCCCGCGACATTGCGGCACGGCTCTTGCGTTTCTGTCCCCAGGAGAGGATCTGTTGAACTGGAAATCCATTTCTGAGCCTGCTCCGGTAGCCCTTGTACGGGGCAGCGCAGTGCTGCGCTGGCTCGGCCGACATTCGGAGGTAGGCGACAGCGCCGCCCCTCCCGCATCATCGATGCTTCGCGAATGTCGCGCGCGGCGGCGTGTGGGGTGGCGAGAGCTTTTCTTCACGCTTCGGGACCCCTTGTCCGAACGCCGCATCGGCGCCCTCGGGATTTCGAAGGCGGGTCCAGTCTTGGCGGCGTTCCGCCCGGGACCGATTCGGCAGCGTATCGGAGAGGGGAACGGTCGAGGCATTGTCACGAAACTGCCGCTGTACGGGCGCAAGTTGGCGGTGCTGCGCTCTGCGCTTCCATTTCTGCGCAAGGTTCTCCTGATTCGAGAGCCCGGATCCGAGGGTGACCCCTCTCTGCCACCGGGGCCCCAAGCCCTTGCTGACCTTCGAGCGAGGGCCGCCGAGCAGCTTGCGATCCCAGCTACCGACTCTGAGGGCCCTGCTTCATTTCACGAGCAGCGCCACGGGGATGCAGAGGCGTGCCCTCCATCTCTATCCCGTGATTTGCGCGCTCGCGGAGTTGCGCGCCACAGGGGACGCTCGAGAACAGTCGCCGCGGGCGACTCGCCATCACGCCCCCCGACCTGCCGTTCAGCCGAGATGAGGACGCCGCGTGGCTAGTATTTTCACACTCGCCTTCAAGCTTCTCGTCAACGACCGAGCCAAGTTCGCGGCCCTGATCGTTGGCCTCACCTTCTCCGTATTCCTCATGGTGCAGATGATCTCGATGTTCTCGGGAATCCTGCTCCGTGCGTCCTCGACCGTTCTCAACACCGGCGCTGCGCTCTGGGTGATGGACCCCGCGGTCAACACCGTCGCAAACAGCATCCCGATGCCTGACTACGTGCTCGACGCGGTTCGCAGCGTCGATGGTGTGAAGTACGCTGTGCCCTTCTACTCCGCCGGCGCGCTCGTGAAGCTCGCCGATGGTACTTATCAATCCGTGAACGTGATCGGTCTCGACGATACGAGCCTCGTCGGCCGCTTGCCGCTCGTCGCAGGACGCATCGAGGATATCTATTCGGACAACGCATTCATCGTTGTCCGCGACGCCGAGTACGATAAACTCCAGCGGCCGAGAATAGGTACCACCTTCGAGATCAACGATCACCGTAGCGTGGTCGTCGCCCTCGCAGCCGCACCAGTCAGCGGCCTCTTCGGAATTCCCACGCTCTACACGACTTATTCGCGAGCCCTCGAGTACATCCCCAACCCTCGCTTCACCCTGTCGTACATCCTCGTCGAGCCCAAGAGCGACAATCGGATCCCGCAGATCCAGTCGCAGGTAGCGCGCCTTGGATACCGCGCACTTACAGCCAAAGAGTTCGTGCACCAGATCACGAACTTCTACGTATATCAGACCGGCGTCGGAACCAACATCCTGATCATGACCGTCATCAGCTTCTTGGTTGGCCTCTCGATTTCGGGCCAGACCTTCTACACGTTCATTTTGGAGAATCTCGAGCGCTTCGGGGCCCTCAAGGCGATCGGCGCGAAGGCTCGCGATCTCATCCAGGTAATCTTGTTCCAGGCGCTTCTTACCAGCCTCACGGGCTACGGCCTCGGTGTCGGACTGTGCGCCGTCCTGATCGCGCTCGCCAAAGTTCGTCTGCCGGACTATTCCTCCACCATCACGTACACGAATTTGATCCTGGCATTTGTCATGGTCCTCGTCATCGCAGCCGTCTCCAGCTACGCGGGAATCCGCAAGGTGATTCAGCTCGAACCCTTCGACATCTTCCGGGGGTGACTTGCCGAAACCTGCCGTCCAGGCGCGCGATCTCGTGAAATGGTTCGGGGAGGGCCCGACCAGGACGGATGCCATCCGCGGCGTTAGTCTTGAGGCCTACTTCGGCGAGATGCTCTACATCGTCGGACCCTCCGGGAGCGGGAAGACGACGCTCTTGAGCATCCTCTCCGGCATCCTGCGGCCGAGCGGCGGCACGGTCGTCGTACAGGGCCGGGACATCTGGCGCCTCCATGACGATGAGCTCGCCGAGTTCCGCCTTCGCACGCTTGGCTTCGTATTCCAGGACTACCATCTCTTTCCGAGGCTCACGACCGCAGAGAACGTGGCGATTCCCCTTAT
>Ga0209039_10001937_pt1 | contig 18373 bp, 13 predicted proteins | sample BogFormECP12_OM1_FD_188238 | JGI IMG/M metagenome (GOLD analysis project Ga0209039, IMG submission 188238) | Bog forest soil microbial communities from Calvert Island, British Columbia, Canada - ECP12_OM1 (SPAdes) (version 2) | ecosystem: Environmental > Aquatic > Freshwater > Wetlands > Bog ...
GGACCTCAGATCTGCGAACTTCGACTGCAGCAGAATACCTCGTTTGCAGCGGAAGTGCGAAACGCCCAGCGCTATCGCCAGGCGTTCCGACAATGAAGTAGGTTCGCTACTAGGCTCGCGCAGTTTTCTGATCGCTGAAAACCTTTCCGTCCTTAATGTGGATGATGCGATGGGCGTACTCGGCGATGTCGTGCTCGTGGGTAACCAGCACGATGTTGTTTCCCTGCTGATGCAGCCGGTCAAACAACGCCATGATCTCCACTCCGGTTTGCGAGTCAAGGTTTCCTGTGGGCTCGTCGGCCAGAATAATGGATGGAGTGTTGACCAGCGCGCGCGCAATCGCGACCCTCTGCCGCTGACCGCCCGACAATTCGTTGGGCTTGTGATTCATTCGCGATTCCATCCCAACCGATATCAGAGCTTGTTTGGCGCGCTCGATCCGTTCATGCGCTGGCACGCCGGCATAGATCAGCGGCAACTCCACGTTGTGGAGCGAAGTCGCTCGCGCCAGCAGGTTAAACGTCTGGAACACAAACCCGATCTCCTTATTGCGGATGCGGGCCAATTCGTCATCGTCCAGTTCGCTGACCAGTTGGCCATTGAGCCAATAACTGCCTTTCGTCGGAGTATCCAGGCAGCCGATCAGATTCATCAGCGTCGATTTTCCAGAGCCCGACGGACCCATGATGGCGACGTACTCGTTCCGTTGAATGCGAACGTTGACGCCACGCAGCGCATGCACCTGTTGTTCCGACCCCATGTCGTATGTTTTCCAAAGGTCTTCGGTGCAGATGATGCACCCTTCCGGCGGAGCGCCGGTTTGCGGTTCCGTGAGACTCACCAGTTCGGTTGCCATCCTGTGCTTCTCCTCAGTTGGTAGCTGGTCAGGGTTGCCCATCGTCGCGGATCCCCATGCCTTCCTACCGGCGCCGCCGGCCGCATCGGGTCTAGGACTCTTCTTTCTTGGACCCGGTCGTGTTGTCGATCTTGACGCTGGCTCCATTGCGCAGCGTGCGGAGAACCTTGTAGCTGCCAGTGACGATCTCGTCCCCCTGTTGCAGCCCGTTTGTGACTTCAATATCCGTTGTTCCGCTAATTCCTGTCACCACAGGTACGAAAACGGCTTCCTTTTTGTTCTTTAGAACAAACACCCCTTGCAGTTCGTCTTTCGGGTTGCCCTTGGTCAGTGAGGCCGCCTGTACCACGGCCTCCTTGGACTTCTTCTCCGGCTCCAGTTCGCTGCGCTGCCGGATTGTCAGTGCCTGAATCGGAATCGCCAGCGAGTTGGTTCGGGTGGCCGTGGTGATTCGGGCCGTGGTCGAAAGACCCGGCAGCAGATTCGGCGGCGGGTCCTGAATGGTCACCACGACTTTGAAATCCTTCGCTTCCTGGCTGCTCGAGGTCGACTGTGCAGTGGAAACCCCGGTGGACCGAAGGATCGCGTTATTGCCGATCTCCGTGACCACTCCCTTGAATCGCTGTTTCGGAATCGCGTCGATCGACACTTCGGCCGCTTCACCAAGTTTTACGTTCACAATGTCGGTCTCATCGACCTTTACTTCCGCCGTAATCACCGAGATGTCGGCAATCGTCATCAAGGTGCTTCCCGGCGCGTTCTGGATGCCGATCACTACCGTCTCGCCCTCGCGCACCGGCAGGTTGGTAATGACGCCGTCGAACGGCGCCCGGTATTCGGTCTTGCTCAGCACGTCAGCTGCATGTCGCAAGTTCGCGGCGTTCTGTCCAATGCGGCGCTGCGAGGAGTCCATTTGAGCCTTGGCTTGATCCAGCTTGGCTTTGGCCTGACCCATTTGTGCCGTGGCCGTGCCGTACGCCGCCTTCTTCGTGTCGTAATCGGACTTGGCAATCAATTGAGCCTTGTACAACGCCTCGCTGCGGTCGTAGTCCAGCTTGGCCCGCTCAAATTCGGCTTCGGCCTGCCGCTGATCGGCAGTAGCCGTGTTCACGGCGGCCTGCGCGGCAACATAATCGGTTTGCGCAGCCCTAAGCGCCGCGTCGTTGGCGGACAGATCGGCTGCCGGCTGCACATTCTCCAGAGTTGCCAGCATCTGGCCCTGTTTGACTCGATCACCCTCTTTCACGTAGAGGTGTGTAATCTTGCCGAACGCGTTGGCTCCAATATTGACGTAAACCTTGGGCTTAATTTCTCCCGATGCGGTCACCACCGACGTGAGATCCTCGCGGACCACCTTGCCGGTCTGCACCGTAACCACGCCTTTACGGCTCTGCTGAACCGTAAACCCCACGATGGCCAGAAGTACGACGACTGCTCCGATAATGAGTGCGAGTTTCTTCCAGTTCTTCATGAACTTAGTACGAGCCAAGACGGTGGAGAGTTCCTTAGGAAAGCAGCGTTCCGAGCCCTTTTCTCGTCACTTCCAACGATTCGCCGGCAGTTCGGCCGTTGCTTCGCACACGGACAGGATCCGGGACTCTCCCGAACACCATGATTATAGCTGCTCCGTTCGCAGGAATCGATATTGTTCACGGAATATGCAGATGCAGGAAACGTCGTTGCGTCCTTAGCGGCACTTTCGCGGAATGCGAGCGACTTTCCGCCGCCAAATGGGTTAAGGGTCTTGAGGTTCGGGGGGGCCGGGCGAAAGCCGCAGGGGGAGTCCATGCAACCTTGCTTTAACCGCTACAAAAACATACAATTTAAAGGCCATAAGTGTTTGCTCAGGAGTCCCTTGGTTTACATGAAGTGCCGCATTTTTCGTCCTTTATTGTCGTTACTGGTTGCCGCCTTGATGGCCGGATCAGTGGCCGGCGCTCAGAGTTCCACTCCCACTGCAGACGCCAACTCGGCCAAGCCGGCTGCCTCGGATGCGAAAGCCGGGTCTGACGCCCCTACGCCTGCCGACTCTCAGGCAGACCCTCTGAAGCGGCCCCTGTCTGACAAGCAGAAGAAGGCCAACGCCAAGGCCCTGAAGCAGGAGTTGGGATCGACTTACAAAAAGTGGCTCAACGAGGATGTTCGCTGGATCATTACTCCGGAAGAGTTGTCGGCGTTTAAGCAGCTTTCGAACGACGAAGAGCGCGATCAGTTCATTGAACAGTTTTGGTTGCGCCGCGACCCAACTCCCGACACCGAAGAGAATGAATTCAAAGAAGAACATTACCGCCGCATCGCCTATGCGAATGAACATTTCGCCGCCGGCAAGGCGGGTTGGAGGACTGATCGCGGACGTATCTATATCATTTTTGGCCCGCCTGACGAGATCGATGCCCACCCCTCCGGCGGCAACTATCAGCGTCCCATTGAAGAGGGTGGCGGCGAGACTTCGACCTATCCCTTCGAGACTTGGCGTTACCGCTACATCGAGGGACTGGGCGACAAGGGGCAGGAAGTCATGATTGAGTTCGTGGACACCTGCATGTGCGGCGACTACCACATAACGATTGATCCCAATGAGAAGGACGCGCTGCTTCATACTCCCGGCGCGGGCCTTACTCTAAGCGAGCAGATGGGACAATCTTCCCAAGGAAACCGCATCATGGGGACGTGCAGCCAAAACCAAGGCGGAATGCCGACCGGCGGCATGGATTGCACCAAGCAGTTCGACAAGCTCGACCTGTACGCAAAACTCAGTGCTCCGCCCAAGGTCAAGTTCAAGGACCTGGAAGAAGTCGTCAGCCACAAAATCAATGTCAACTTGATGCCCTTCGATATTCAGACCGACTTTGTGAAGATCACCGGAGACACGGTGCTCGTCCCGGTCACGATTCAGATCAAGAACAAGGACATCACGTTCGTGAGTAAGGACGGCATTCAACGCGGCACCGTCAATATTTTCGGCCGCGTCACCGGTCTCACCGGGAAGATCGCTCAGACCTTCGAAGATACTGTGCAGGTCGATGTTCCCAATGAGCTGCTGGAGAAGACGCAGGATCACTCGTCGCTCTACTGGAAGGCCCTTCCCTTGCGCCCCGGCCGCTATCGCTTTGACGTCGTGGTGAAGGATGTGAATGGTGATCGCGTCGGGACTTGGACTCACGGCGTCGCGGTTCCGGAGTATAACGAGGACAAGCTGGCGTCATCTTCCCTGATCCTGGCGGACCACATGGAAAAAGTCCCGGCCAAGAGTATCGGTGCTGGGAATTTCGTGATCGGACAGACCAAGTTTGCGTATCCTCACCTGGAGTTGGCAGACGGCAAGCCAGCCAGCTTCAAGCGCGACCAGCGCATGAATCTCTGGTTGCAGGTATACAACCTGCAGGCCGATGGGAAGACCAACAGGCCTTCCGCCAAGATCGAGTATGAAATCATAAATGTGGCCAACAACCAGGCTGTTCTCCATTCTTCGGAATCCACCGATACGATGGGAAACCTGGGTGATCAGATGACCTTGGAGAAGAGTCTGGCGTTGAGCGGCTTTCAGCCTGGTGTCTACAGACTGACAGTGAAAGTGGATGACAATATCTCGAAGCAGCAGATAGCGCCTTCCGTGCGATTTGCTGTTGAATAACCTTGCTGTTGTACCGGTCGGCGGGTGGTTCCTTCGGCCCGCTGCGTTCTTGAACCCCGGGGATCCTTAATTTGGGGGTGTGGTGATGACCCGAATACTGGGATGGTTTGCCGTTGCGGCCTCGCTCTGCATCAGTGCAGTGGCTGGGGTAGCTCCGGGCTCAATCTCGGGATCCGTCAAGGATTCCTCAGGCGTTGCGCAGATGGGCGCCGTCGTCGAGATGCTGGCAGTTGGCACGGGTCAGCACCTGCTGGCCTATTCCGACGCTGACGGACGCTTTACGATCGATGGCTTGGCCCCTGGCACATACGATTTGCGCGTTACCGCCCCTTCGTTCCTTCCTACCATCCGCGAAGACATCGCCCTCGCCGCCGGAGCCACCAAAATCGTCAATATCACGCTGAATACTTTATTCGAAGCAGCTCGGATGATGCCTTCCCGCAAGCGCGAAAACGATGACGACGACAGTTGGAAGTGGACGCTTCGATCGACCTCCAATCGCCCCATCCTTCGCTTCGACGATGGTATCCCGGTGGTCGTGGAAACGGGCCAGCAGGACCGGACACTGAGGGGTTCCCTGGCTTTCATGGCTGGAGGCTCGAACGAGGGCTACGGTAGCTCCTCCGATGTTGGCACGACGTTCACGCTCGAGCAGTCGATCTTTGGCACAGGCACCCTGGCCTTCGACGGCAGCTTGGGCTACGGTATCAGTACTCCCGACGGAATCTTGCGCGCGTCCTACAGCAGCGGCGGCGAAACCGGCTCTTTCCATCAGCTTGCCTTTACCATGCGCCGCTTCTCAGGCCCGGATCTTCTGGTGCATCGCGGCTCCTTGCAGGCGCTGGCGTTGTCGTCGGCCAACACCTTCTCGATTGGCGATTTGCTCGACCTGCAATACGGCGGAGAGTTGCAAACCATTCAGTTCATGGGCCGCGCCAATGCATTCCGCCCCTATGGATCGATCGATTGGCATTTCGGCGACAACACCGTCATCGAGTATCGCTACGCCACCAGTGAACCCACTACGCGTGCCAGCAAGGGATTCGATTCCGCCCCGGCGGACCTGAGCGAGAGCGGTCCTCGCATGACGCTGCTGAACGGCGCTCCTCTGCTCGAAAACGCACACCACCATGAGCTCTCGATCTCGCAGCGGCTGGGTGACAATCACTTTCAGCTTGCGTTTTTCCGCGACCGCATCAAGGACCCGGCCTTGCTGGGGGTCGGCGATATCGCGCTCGACACCGGAGACGTGCTTCCGGACGTCTACTCAGGAACGTTCAGCTACAACGGCGGAGCCTTGGACGCCCAGGGAGTGCGCTTTGTATTTCAGCGCAAGCTGACTCCCGATGTGACGGGAACCCTGGATTACTCCTACGGCGGCGTGCTCAACCTCGAGCAACCCGGCATCCAGTGGGAAGACATTCATGGCAACTTGCGGCGCGCGTGGCGCCACTCTGCGGCCATTAAGCTGAACGGCACCGTTCCTCGCTGGAACACTGAGTGGATCATTTCCTACCGTTGGACCAGCGGCGGTGCGCTCACTCCGGTGGATCTTTTCAACGCATCAGCTGGACAGACCGACGGATTCTTCAACCTCTTCGTTCGTCAGCCCATGCCTCGCGTGCGTTTCGTGCCGGGTCGCATGGAAGCCCTGATCGACCTGCGAAATCTGCTGGCGCAAGGCTACGTTCCGGTCATTGGCCCCGACGGCAACACCGTGTACCTGGTGCAGTCGGCGCGCAGCGTGCGTGGCGGCGTGGCGTTCACCTTTTGATTTTCTGATTACACAGCGAAGCCCGCTAAGTTAGCGGGCTTTTGTTATGTTCCTTCCACACTGAACGGTTCGAGTTCGGGAAGTATGTGCGTGGCCTGAACCTCGGCCGAATGCATCATTTGCGCAACGTACTCTGAACTCCCGCCATCACAATGCCGATTTCTTCCCCGTCACTAGTCGCACCACCCATGTCAAAATCACGGCGCCAATCACGGCTACAATGATGGTGTAAATCATACCGCCGCTCCCCGCGAAGCCCACTAGGCGCATGAGGTAGCCGCCAATGATGGCGCCAACAATACCCAGGATAATGTCCATCAATGCCCCATAGCCGCCCCCTTTCATGATCTTTCCAGTAATCCAACCCGCGATCAGTCCCACGATGATCCACCAAATCAAACTGAGCATTTCTCTCCTCCGCTAACGCAGATTTGCCCGCTCAGGGCACACGATGCGATGCATGATACTCCATCAATGTTGGTTTTGGGAGAATCCTTACGCAAGAACATCCTTACGCAAGAACCAATGGCAGCAGACGCGGAACTGCGACGACCCATTAGCGGCCAACCGGCGCTGAGCTACCGCATGGCGTCCTCGACCTCGCTCAGCCAGTCGGGACGTTTCAGTACTTCCCGCGGTTTGGGGCCGTCGGCAGCGCCCACGATGCCATCACGCTCCATCAGGTCGATCAGGTGCGCTGCGCGGCCATACCCGATGCGCAACCGGCGTTGCAGCAAGGACGTGGATGCCTTGCCATATTCCAGCACGATGCGGACGGCATCCTGGAACAGTTCGTCCTGGTCGTCCTCACCGCCGCTTTCTGCATCAGGACCCCCGCCTTCACCATCCTCCCGCGGAGCCTGCAGGAAGGCCTCCTGGTAGTGCGCCGGGCCTTGAGATTTCCAGAACTCCACTACCGCCGCAATCTCTTTCTCGGTCACAAACGGAGCGTGTACGCGATGCACCCGCGCTGATCCGTTCGGGAGGTAAAGCATGTCGCCCCGCCCCAGCAGCGCCTCTGCTCCATTGGCATCGAGAATCGTGCGGGAATCGATCTTGGTAGCGACCCGGAACGACATCCGTGCCGGGAAATTCGCTTTGATGAGTCCAGTGATCACGTCAACCGACGGCCTCTGCGTGGCTAGCACAAGGTGAATCCCGACCGCCCGCGCCATCTGCGCCAGGCGCGTGATCGATGCCTCGACGTTTTGGCCGTCGAGCATCATCAGGTCGGCCAACTCATCGATGATGATGACGATATAGGGCAGAGGCTTGGCGTCGCCGCCTTCCTCAAACAGGCTTGGAGTGCTGCTGTCAAACAGCCGGTTGTATTGATCGATGTTGCGCACACCCTTCTCCGCCAGCACCTTGAGTCGCCGTTCCATTTCACGGACCGCATTGCGCAGGGCGTTGGAAGCCAGCTTTGGCTCGGTGATGATCGGCGTATGCAGGTGAGGCACGCCCTCGTAGTTGCCAAGTTCCAGGCGCTTGGGATCGACCAGGATCAACCGCACCTCTTCGGGAGTCGACTTGTAGAGCAGCGACATGATGAAAGCGTTGATCGCCACGCTCTTGCCGGACCCCGTCGAGCCCGCAATCAGCAAGTGCGGCATGGTGTTCAAGTCAGCGGTCACAATGCGCCCGTTAATGTCCTTGCCCATGGCCAGCGTAAGCTTCGATTTGGTGCCGAGGAATTCCTGCGATTCCACCACCTCGCGCAGCCAGATCGTCTCGCGTTCGTGATTGGGAACCTGGATGCCGACCGTCGACTTTCCCGCCATGCGTTCGATCAGTATGCTCTCGGCACGCAGTGCCAGGCACAAGTCGTCAGTCAAACCTGTAATCCGGCTGTATTTGATCCCGGCTTCGGGCTTGAATTCGAAGGTCGTTACCACTGGACCAGGATTGATCTGCGTAACCTGTCCCCGAACGTCAAACTCCCCGTACTTCCCCTGCAGCACCTGGGCCGTTATCTTGAGGTCTTCCTCGTTGATGGTGCTATGCTCATCGGGCCGGCGCAGCAAAGCCGTCGAGGGAAGCTTGTACCCGCCCGCCAGCTTCGGCATCGTTGTCTTGCCATGGAGCGTGCTGTCGGCGCGCGAGGTGACTGCGATCGGCTCCGCTGCGGCAAGGTCCTGAGGGTCAGTCGTTGCCGCTTCTGTATTTGTGCCCCCCGAAGGCGCCTGTGTTGGTGTGTTGGGAAGATGCGAGCGGCTTTCAACTTCCGCGTCGAACATCCGTTCAATTCCGCTCTTGATCCGGCCCACTGACGGACCTCCAGCCGCACTCGGAGCCTGGTTCGCCGGAGCAGGCACTCGCGCCGGATTGCCTGGGCCTTGCCCCTGCCCGGAAGTCTCAGTCCGGCGTGGCACCAACTGCGCTGTGACCACCGGCTTGACATTGGCCGACGCGCGCTTCTTCTCCAACTCCTTCGCAGCCTTCTTGCGCTCTCGTTCGGCACGCCAGTCGGCGAACCGGTCCAGCGCCGCGTACGCGAATGAGAACCGCGTCTGTGACCAGATCTGCACCGCTCCGAATGAGAACGCGGTCGACAGATACAGCGCCACCGCGATCATCGCCACGCAGATCAGATAACCGCCAACGATGTTGAAGTAATGGATGAGTGCGTCAGCTACGATCCTGCCCAGCAATCCTTCCGCCGGCACCGCTCCCATCCAGCGGAAACTCCAGGGCGGCAATCCAAGGAAACCAGATACGAAAACCAATAGCGCCAATGAGCCGAGCGTTTTGGCGTATGGGGAGTTGATCGGTCGCGAGCGGAACCAACGGACGGAGTACAACACCAGATAAACCGGGATCAGGAACCCAGCCACGCCAAATACTTGCAGCGACAGGTCGCTGGCTACCGCCCCAAAAACACCGATCCAATTGTGTGCAGGGCGGCTTGCAGGCGGGGTTGCCGCAGTATTGAACGACGGATCCAGAGGTGAATACGACACCAGCGCGAGGACAAGGAGGAGCGCGAAGACCAGCACCAGGAAACCGATCAGCTCGTTAAGCCGCCGGTTGGCCGTCGGAATAAATGCGCGTGACAGAACTGTCATGTTGGCGTTCGGCCGGCCTGCAGTTTCACGTCGTTTCTTTGGACTCATCCCACCCGCTCGATCCAGCGCAGGCAGACACTCCCACTGCACGCGCAGCGGTCAGAAACGCGCGAATCCGCGACTTGCCCGAAGTACGCCAGAGCCAAAATGATTATGACAAAAAGGAAGGCAGTAGTAGCGAGAAATTAACCGTCTGCCGTTGTCGATCTAGTCTCCCCCACTGGCACCATTTCATGGTCCGATTTCCGCTTTTAGTGTGGGTGGCTGGCGTACCACAAGACAAACCCGCCGAGAAGGATGCGGTAAACCGCGAAAACGGTGAATCCGCGTGTCCGCACCCAGTTCATGAACCAGGCGACGACGCCATACGCCACGATGAAAGAAACCACAAATCCGATTGCCAGCACGATCCACGAGTGCGCGTCGCTGGGCATCGCCCCGATAGCGCTGGGCTCGCCGTGATGCGGATGTGTCGATTTCCACAAATCGTAAACCGTCGCCACCACCATCGTCGGGATCGATAGGAAAAACGAAAACTCCAAAGCGGCCGGCCGGCTCATCCCGGCCAGTTCCCCCGCGGTGATAGTCGACATCGAGCGCGACGTTCCCGGAAACACCGCGGACAACACCTGACACAGTCCAATCCAGATCGCCTGCCCGACCGACATCTCCTCCATGTCTTCCGTCAGCTTGCCGCGCGCGAACGCCTTATGCTGGGACCGGTCGTAAATTCCGTCCACGATCCACATGACGATCCCGCCGATGATCAGCGCCAGGCTCATGACGTAGAGACTCTCAAGATGTTTGCCGATTGTTTTCGTGAGCAAGAATGCGGGGATGGCGGTCATAACAAACGCGATCATCGTCAGCATCAGCGGGTGGTTGAAGACGGTTCGATCGCCGCGCGAACCTTGCGGAAAATCGCGAACGAACTCCACGATGCGATTCCAGAAATACAGTGGGAGGCACAGAATTGCGCCTAACTGGATGACAATGGAGAACATCTTCCAGTAGCCGTTGGCCAGGTCCATACCCAGGAAAGACTCGGCAATGCGCAGGTGCGCAGTCGAGCTGACAGGAAGAAACTCGGTTAATCCTTCAATCACACCCAGCAAAACGGACAACAGATAGTCGTTCAATTCGCCTCCGCGGGTTGGTGCTTACCAGGACTACTCGACCGTGTTCCCAAATGTGGGCATGTTGTTCTGAACCATGTATAACAGACGTTCCGCCCGCGTGGACCAGTCGTTGTTGTCGGGAAATTGTGAAACGATTCTCTTCGCTACCGACATCGCCCGCGATGTAGAATCAGCGGCCTTCTTGCCGCCGTTGTTGCTCTTGTAGATCACGATCAGCGCCGAATATCGCCATGCTGCCTTGTAGAGGGCCTCCGGAGTCTTCGGCGACTGTGGGCGTTCGTCCGCGTACTTCATGTAGAGTGCAGCCTCCAGTTCCGGACATTTCGCCTCGGCCGCCCAATCGCCGCAGGTCTTATTGTCGAGCAGACGGTACGCCGCCAGATCAGCCCACTTGGTGCCTGGGAACTTCTTGGTCACCTTCTTCATGTACTGCTCGTCGATCTGGTACTTCAGGGAGGGGTCACTCTGTTTCGCCGAAGGCCGGGTCGATGCGTCAATTGCTTCAATCTGCCACCTTATATCGGCGGAGCGATACATGGCCTCAGCCGCCAGCGGCGAATTTGGAAAGTACTCCGCCAACCGCGCATATAACCGCATGGCGTCCTGGGCCGAGCCTTTGCGCCCTCCGCGGCGGCTTGCCTCGGCTTCGGAGTCCACCGCTTCGCCGAAGATGATCTTGTCGCCGTCAGGCGTGGCGGAGGTTATCACACCCTTATCGACGATCCATCCGGTCACGTTGCGTTCGGTTTCCTGATCGGGGTCCGTCTCTACTGTGCCTACGACGTTCGCCCAACCCGGTGAGCGCTCGATGACGGCTACCTCGCGTCCACGTCCGATGTTCGACAGCTTTGCCGACGACGGGTCAGGCGACACGTAAATGATTCCTTCCCTTATTATGATTCCGCGCTCAATGGCCGCCAGGCACGCACTGGACATGGCAGCAACAAGGGCACACATCGCCACTGCACGTTTGACAAACACCTCGCTACTCCCTGTTGATCTCTTTAGAAATGGTGCTTTCAACTCGGTCGTCACTTGGCGGTGGTGTCCTCAGACAAGATTTGCGCCAGCAATTGTGGCTCGATATTCCCGCCGCTGACGATCGCGACTGTTTTCTTGGACGCCGGTAGTTCGTCGCGATGAAAGAGCCAAGCCGCATAGGTCACTGCTCCGCTAGGCTCTGCAGCAATCCGAGCGCTGGTAACAATTTGTCGCACTGCGCTGCGGATCTCGTCCTCCGTCACTGTGATGATATCGTCGACAAACTTCCGGATGTGATCGAAATTCAACGGCCCCACAGACTGGGCACGCAGGCCATCGGCGAGGGTGCTTGAAACTCGCTCCGCCGAGAGGTGAACGATCTCGCCCTTGCGAAAACTCTGCTGCGCATCGTTGGCGAGTTCAGGCTCAACGCCGACGATCTTTGCCGATGAGCCGCTCAACTTGATCGCGCTGGCCACTCCGCTGATGAGGCCGCCTCCCCCCACCGGCACTAGGACAAGTTCAACATCCGGGCAGTCTTCCAGAATTTCCAGGCCGGTCGTTCCCTGGCCGGCGATGATGAATTCGTCGTTGTAGGGCGGTACGATGGAGTAGCCGTGTTGCCGCGCGAGTGCTTCCGCTTTCTGCATACGCTCGGCACTCGCCGGACCCACCGTGACGATTTCCGCTCCCAGCGCGACCGTACTGTCCATTTTGATCTTCGGCGCGTTACGCGGCATCACGATGACTGCCTTCACCCCCATCGCACGTGCCGCGTAAGCAACTCCCTGCGCATGATTTCCGCTGGAGTAAGAGATCACGCCGCGCCGCCGCTCCTCCTCGGAGAAAGAAGCGATCTTGTTGTAGGCGCCCCGCAGCTTGAACGATCCAATGGGCTGCAAACTCTCAGGCTTGAACCATAGCTGTTCATCGCCGCCAGCCGACTTCTCATCGTCTTGGTTGTCTGCAGGAGGGAAATACGGGATCAAAGGCGTGCGTGCGGCGATTCCGCGTAAACGCGCTTGGGCGGCCTTAATCTGCTCGAGGGTAACCATGTCAGATCTCGAGTATGACCGGCATGATCAATGGCCTGCGTGACGTATTTTTCACGATGAAGCGCTTCAGATCCTGGCGGATCTTCTCCTTGATCACGCCATAATCTCCCCGCTCTTCGTCGCTTGAAGCGTCCAGCGTATTCATCACGGTCAATCGTGCCTGGTCGAGGAACCCATCTTCGGTGGTGGTGCTGGGAGAAAAACCGCGCATCACGATTTCCGGCGATGTCTCAACCTTTCCCGTCAGTTTGTTGATCGCAATGATGGGCAGCACGATGCCGTCCTCGCTCAAATGTCGGCGATCGCGGATCACCAGGTCCTCGACAACGTCGCCCATCGAGTTGGAATCGATGCAGATGCGGCCCACCGCGACCCGACCTGTTTTTTTGGCCCCCATTTCGTCGAACTCGAGGATGTCGCCGCTTTCAATCATCATCACTTTCCCGACCGAACCGTGCATCGATGCCGCCAGTTCCGAGTGCAGCTTGAGTTGCCGGTACTCGCCGTGAATCGGAATGAAGTATTGCGGCTTCACCAGGTTGATGATCAGCTTCTGCTCTTCCTGGCTGGCGTGACCGCTGACGTGCACCGGCGGTGTCGAACCATCGTCGTAGATGACGTGCGCATCGCGGCGGAAAAGGTGGTCAATGACCCGGTAGATCGCCTTTTCGTTGCCTGGAATGATGCGCGACGACAGCACAACGGTGTCGCCCTTCTGAATGCGCGCATGCTTGTGATTGTCTACCGCCGCGCGCGATAACGCCGACATGGGCTCGCCTTGCGTGCCGCTGATCAGGACGCAGACTTTTTCCGGAGGTAGGTCGCGCATCTGCGCGGGATGGATCAGCGTCCCTTCTGGAATGTCGATGTAGCCGAGATCCTGCGCGATTTCGGCCGACTCCATCATCGACCGGCCGACCAGCGCCACCTTGCGCCCGTTTTCGAAGGCCTGTTCGATTGTAAGCTTGATCCGGTGAATGGAAGATGAGAAGCAAGTGATGAATAAACGCCGCTTGGCGCGCGCAAAAATCTCTTCGAATCGCGCGCGCACCGCTCGCTCACTCGGCGTGTAGCCACGGCGCTCCACGTTCGTCGAATCCTGGAACAGCGCCAGCACTCCTTGCTTGCCATATTCCGCAAAAGCATGCAGATCGAACAGACGGTTGTCCGTAGGTGTGGGATCGACCTTGAAATCGCCGGTGTGGATCAACACTCCCAGTGGCGTGTGAATCGCCAGCGCCACGCAATCGACCAGGCTGTGCGTTACCTGGATGGGATTAATCGTGAAGGGTCCTATCTTGAAGCGCTCACCCGGCTGGATCTCGTTGAGTTCCGCGTCATCCAGCAGACCGTGTTCTTCCAGCTTGCCTTCCACATAGGCCAACGTGAACTCGGTCCCGTAAACCGGGACATTCAGTTCCGACAGGATCCACGGCAGTGCTCCGATGTGGTCCTCGTGGCCGTGCGTCAACACGATCGCGCGCACGTGCTCGCGGTTTTCGGTCAAGTAGGTAATGTCTGGGACAACAATATCGACGCCCAGCAACTCGGCTTCAGGAAACATCAGGCCGGCGTCGATCACAATGATGTCATCACCCCAGCGAATGGCCATGCAGTTCATGCCAAATTCGCCGAGTCCACCCAGGGGCACAACTTGTAGCTTTCCAGTAGGCATCAGCAACTTCGATGCTAGCACAGCCTCGCACACGCAACTGCGGGCGGTTGAGTCAGAAGCGACGGAAATTCCCTATACTAAACAGAGCATGAAAAGTTCCGGCAACACGTCAGGAAGATCCCTGCTGAGGCGGGGCCTCGAAGGAGCAGTTCGCAGCGCCTTCATGAAGGCTTATGCGACCGTCAAGGTCGACCCCGATAGGTATCTCGAGCACCTCCGCATAGCCTACAACTTACCAGCGCTCACCTACGACGGCGTCTACTCCGTCGACGTAGAGGTTCTCGATCAAATCGCTGATGAGACCATACGCGGAAGCATGAGAATTGCCGCCGCCGAAGGCGCCGGGTTCGGCATGGGGGGCATGTTCACCATCCTTCCGGACCTTGGGATTCTTGCGGCTATCACGATACGCATGATCCAAAAGCTTAGTCTGATCTACGGCTTTTCCTATAACACAGAGCAAGAAGAGGCGGAACTCTGGGTGGCCGCCGCCAGTGCCGCCGGTGTGGACATCAGCCGAGATCTGGTTGAGCGGCGGGTTGTGTCAAAATTCATTCCGCGTGTAATTCAGCGCATTGCGACGAGTGCGAGCGCTGAAATGGTCGAGAAATGGACTGCACGCCTGATTCCCGTTGTGAGTTCGGTGATCGGCGCGGGACTCAACTACTACTTCATGCGGGTGTGGGGAGAGCGCGCCGTTCGCCATTTTCGGCAGCGGCACCTGGAAACGCGAAAGCGGCAACTACTTCCATCGCAAGCGCCCCTGCTTCCGCAGCCGTGAGCGACTGCCGGCGGATTCGACCGGCGCGCCAACTAGATCGCTTCCGCAGTTGTTGTATCCCGTCATGGTAGAGCGGTCCCTCAGGCCCGCGTCAATGCCGTCTATTAACAATCCGAGTGCCGTCGGCACGACACACCTTCATTTTCTTGTGCCGCCCCAGTGGGGCTAGATCTGCGAAATGAATCTTTTACGCCGACCTACGGGTCGGCTCTACCCAGGACACAGCAACTCAAAACCTGTTCCAATCAGCGCGAAACCGCATCCAGTGTCATTGGCGCGACGCGGCTGTCGTCGAACTCGCCTTCCCACTTTGCAATGACCACGGTTGCAAGGCAATTGCCCAGCACGTTGACGCCAGTGCGTGCCATGTCGAGCAGTTGATCGACTCCTAACAACAGGAACACTGGTTCCGTCGGCAGTCCTGCCGAACTGGCGGTGGCCAGTAATATCACCAACGCCGCGCGCGAGACTCCAGCTACTCCCTTACTCGTCAGCATCAGCGTGAGCATCAAAATCAACTGCTGCCCGAAGCCGAGATGGATTCCCGCTACTTGTGCAACGAAAATCGCCGCCACGGACAGATACAACGAACTGCCGTCGAGGTTGAAGCTGTATCCGGTGGGAATGACAAAGGCCACGATCTGTCGCGGAACTCCGATCGACTCCATCGCTTCCATGGCCCGCGGCAGTGCGGCTTCGGAACTCGAGGTCGCGAAAGCAATCGTCACCGGCTCGATCGCAGCCTTCACAAAGCGCTTGAGGGGAACCTTGAAAATCAGGGCGATCGGCAGCAACACTCCGAAAACAAACACCAGCAGCGCCGCATAGAGCGTGAGCACCAGCTTCAACAGGCTCGCGATGATTCCCACTCCGGTGTGGGCCACTGTGTAGGCGACGGCAGCGCCCACACCAATCGGCGCCATGTACATGACGATGTTCGTAAACTTAAACATGGTCTCGGCGAGGCTCTCGCAGAAGCCCAGCATGATGGCGCGCTTCGGTTCGCTAACCATGGCGAGCGCCACCGCGAATATAAGGCTGAACACCACCACCTGCAACACCGCATTGTCAGCCACCGACTTGGCGAGATTCTCAGGGAAGACGTGCAGAATGGTTTCTTCAGCGCTGAGCTTGCTGATCGGTACGCTCTCGGTGCCAGGCGCAGCCGGTAATTGCACCCCCACGCCAGCTTTCGTCAGGTTGATCGCGCCCAGCCCTAGAAAGATCGCGATGGTCGTTACGATTTCGAAATAGATGATCGAGCGCAACGCCAACCGTCCTACCTGCCGCAGGTTCGAGTGTCCGGCGATCCCTACCACCAGCGTCGCAAACAGCAGAGGAGCGATGATCGTCTTGATCAGCCGGAGGAAGATCATCGCCAGCACGCGCAGGTTTGTCGCGACGCTGGGGAAGTCGTGGCCGATCTCCGCACCCAACAGCATGGCAATGAAGATCCACGCGGTGAGCGTGCGCTTCAAGCAGCCGTACGCGATCAACGCTCCTAGCGCGAGCCAACGCAGCGCAGGGAGAGCCAGCGACGTGGAACCGCCAGCAATTCGCCAGTAGACCAGTGCCACGCAGCCCAGCGCCGCTGCCGTGAGGAGTGCGACGTTCTCGCGTTGGGATGGTGATTTCTCCATTGAAAACGGAATATCTAGCGCAGGATGTCTTCCAATTCCACTCCACGATCGGTCCGTTCATCGCGATACTTTACGATCACCGGCGTGTACAGGGACAGGCCCCACTCACCGGCCTTCCCCTTGGTGATCGCGCGCGATCCGGGCACGACGACCGCCCCGTCAGGCACACGCAGCGGATCGGTCTCGCTGGAGCGATGAATAATCCCATTCACCAGATCGAACAGCGGCGTCGAACGCGTCAGGATCACGCCCGCTCCCAGCACCGCTCGCTCACCCACCTGCGTTCCTTCATACACGCCACAGTTTCCGCCCACCAGGACATCGTCCTCCAGGATGACGGGCGATGCATTGATCGGCTCCAGCACGCCGCCGATCTGCGCTGCGGCGCTGATGTGCACGCGCTTGCCGACCTGCGCGCACGATCCCACCAGCGCGTGCGAGTCCACCATCGAACCCTCGTCAACATAGGCCCCAACGTTGATGTACATCGGAGGCATGCACACGACCGATGGAGCTACGTACGCGCCGGTCCGCACCGAAGAGCCGCCCGGCACTACACGAACCCGGTCTTCCGCCGTGAACCGCCGAATGGGATAGGTGTCTTTGTCAACGAACTGCAGCACGTTAGGATCGCCGCTCCCCGCTAGCGTGCCAATGCGGAATCCCAGCAGGATGCCCTTCTTGACCCACGCATTGGTCTGCCATGCGCCGTCGAACTTCTCGGCCGCCCGGATAGTTCCAGCCGTCAAAGCATCGCGGAACCTCTCAAAGCTCGTGCGGGCGTTCGGGTCATTCACTGCCGCCGCTCCCGCTGCGTAGAGTTTTTCGATGGTGGATTGCAGGGCGCGCATGTTGCGGGCAGTATATATGCTCGCTTGCCGAGTCTCCAGTGCGGATGGACAGACCACAGCATCAGGATTCAGAGAGCGAGACTTATTGCACGGTGACCGAGTGCGGCTGTAACAACCCAACCTCGGTCACGACCTTCTCCAGCTTCGCCCGGTTCTCCGGACGCATCGGCACCAGGGGAAGGCGATAGACCTCTTCAATCCGGCCCGTCATCGACAGCACGGCCTTGACGGGGCCAGGGTTCGATTCCATGAAGTTGGCCTGCATCAGAGGAAGGTACTTGCGAAAGATCAAGCGCGCCATGTCCCATTTGTTGGCCAGCGCCGCTTGGGTCAATCGTGTCATCTCCGCCGGAATTTCATTGGAGGCCACCGAAATGATCCCTACTCCGCCCAGTCCGATCACGGCCAACGTGATCGCATCATCGCCAGAGAACACCAGGAAGTCCTCGGGGAGCGTGGCGCACACCTCGGCGATTTGCGAAATGTTGCCGCTGGCTTCCTTCACTCCGATGATGTTGGGAACCTCGGCTAGCCGCCGCAGTGTCGGAGTCTCGATATTGGTCCCCGTGCGTCCGGCGATGTTGTACAGCACCAGCGGCTTGTCGGAAGCCTCTGCGATCGCAAGGAAATGCTGATAGACGCCTTCCTGCGTGGGCTTGTTGTAGTAGGGCGTGGCGGTCAAGATCACGTCAACGCCTTTTCGCGCCGATATTTCTCTGGCCTTGGCAACCGCGTCCTGGGTATTGTTAGAGGTCGCACCCGCCATGATTGGCACGCGGCCTTGCGCCGTCTCAATCGTCACATCAATCACGTGTAGCCATTCATCATGGCTTAGCGTTGGCGTTTCGCCTGTCGTTCCGCAGGGCAGGAGAAAATCGATACCCGAATCGACTTGCCAGCGCACCAGTTGCCGGAGCGCCAT
>Ga0209039_10001938_pt1 | contig 18367 bp, 22 predicted proteins | sample BogFormECP12_OM1_FD_188238 | JGI IMG/M metagenome (GOLD analysis project Ga0209039, IMG submission 188238) | Bog forest soil microbial communities from Calvert Island, British Columbia, Canada - ECP12_OM1 (SPAdes) (version 2) | ecosystem: Environmental > Aquatic > Freshwater > Wetlands > Bog ...
CCCCGTGCCTCCATATCCTCTGTGCCCTCTGAAACCAATAAACCCACTCTGTGCTCTCTGTGACCTCACATTAAAAAAAGTCTCTGTGCGTCCTCCGCGTCTCCGTGTCTCTGTGGTTCAAAAACGGATTCCGACAACGTGTCACAGAAGTAAAAGTCAACGCTTACATGCCAGGCTAGAGCGCTTAAACTTTGAGGACATAATAATTTGAGCGTTTAAAAAAAGGTAGGGCCTTTGTAGGCCCTTATTTACGCGTGATAATATTCGCCGCTGGCCGCCCTTTGTGCAGGCGAAACCGACTTTTCCTGCCCGGGTACGCCGCACGCATCAGCACGGCACTGCTTACAAAGCCGGAACTGGGGCAGGTACTTTTCCGCAACTGCCCTGGCCGCTTCCAGCTCCGTGCAGCCCGGGGGCGTCAGATCCTTGAACTTATACAGCGGGATCATGGGGATGATGTTCATTAAAATAGCCCCTCGGGCCGCCGCTTCCTTGGCGATCTTCTCGATCTGGTCGGTGTTAACGCCAGGCACCAATACAGTGTTCACTTTCACGATGAGACCGGCTTTTGCCGCCATCTCGACGCCCTTGAACTGGTTATCCCTGAGAATTTTCGCGCCCTCTTCACCCCGGTAGGTCTGATTATGGTATCGGACCCAGGAATATATCTTAGCGCCGACCTCTGGGTCATATGCGTTGATGGTAACGGTCACGCTGGATACGCCCGCCTTCAGCAGACTATCGATCTTCTCCGGCAGCATCAGTCCATTGGAGGCAATGCACTTGATGAGTTCCGGGTGCCTTTCGTGGACCAGCATGAGGGACTCGATGGTCTCATCATTGGCGAGCGATTCCCCCGGGCCCGCAATGCCGACCACCTTAAGATTATTATACTCTTTTAAGGCTTCATCGACACGGTCGGCCGCCTGCAGGGGAGTCATGATGCCCCCTGAGACGCCCGGGCGATGCTCGCACTTGTCGATCTTACGATTACAGAAATTACATTGAATATTACATTTTGGGGCCACAGGAAGGTGTATCCTGGCCGTTGAAAAGTGCGCCTTCTCGTTAAAGCACGGGTGCGCCGAGGTCATGTGCGAGAACTTGGACTTGCCCGCGTCGAATACTTTCAATTCTTCCATAAATCATCTCCAATTTTATCGAGGCTACGTTACTTTCATTTATTACAATGAGATTAAGCTGTAGTTAGAAAAGTTAATTTAAATGGTTAAATAGTTTACGAAGGCGCATTTATAAAAAGAAAGTAAGGGGCCTAAGCCCCGAATTTTTTTGCCTTATTGATCAGGTCCAGGGCAATGGGCATTACGTCCATGCCGCGTATCCTGTGCAGCCCGCCCTTGTATGCGATCAGATCGTTGTAGTGGGCCACGTCGTCCATGCGTACGCCCGGCCCATGCATCAGGATAGGTACCGGATCGGCCGAGTGGTCTTTAATGGGAACGGGCGTGCTGTGGTCCGCTGTCACGATGATGATGACGTCCTTCAGGTTTTGTAAGCCCTTAAAGGCATTATCGGCTTCCTCGAGGAATTTTGTCTTTCTATCGAAGTTGCCGTCGTGGCCCGCCTCATCGGCGCCCTTGATATTGACCAGTACGAAGTCGTAGGTGTCCAGCGCTTCAACGGCTTTCTTTATCTTCGCGATGGCCGAGGTCCCGGACGCCTCGATCTCCATGCTGCCGACAGGGAGATATTCCAGGCCGCACATCTTGCCGATGCCGATGATGAGGCCCGCCGCCGCGATGACCGCTCCCCGGATGCCGTATTTTTCGCTGAATGGCGGTATGTGGGGCACTTCGCCCGCGCCCCTTATGAGTATGGCGTTGCCCGGCGGTAAACTCTGTCTCTTACGCTCTACATTTATGGGGTGTTTATCCAGTACCTCGAGTACTTGTTTTGAGATGCTGTTCACGATGTCGGCGGTGCGCTTTGCCTCGGGGGTATCATTCGTTGCGTGACATTCCTTGATGGTCAAGCCCTCTTTTTTAGGGTCGGTATCGGTGATGTCCGGGGATAATCCCTTACCCCTTAATACGAGCGCCGCCCGGTGGCCCGTGGAGCGCTTGAATATTATTTCGACGTCGGGCACTTTCACGTTCTCGTTAATTGCTTTTGCGAGCTCGTCCGTATCGGATATTCGTCCCGCCCTGCGATCCGTTACGGCGCCATTTTCTACCGTGGCAAAATTTACGCGGAACGCGATGTCGCCGCCTTTTACGTCGATGCCCACACCGGCGGCCTCGAAGGGCCCGCGGCCCGTGTAATACTTATACGGGTCATAGCCCAGTATCGCTAGATGCGACGTATCGGACCCCGGCCGGATGCCCGGGCCGACGGTATCCATGATGCCGTTAATGCCGCCGTATGCCAGCCTGTCCAGGTTGGGCTTGCTGGCGACGGCCAGCGGCGTCTTGCCGCCGACGGGCCGGTCAGAGGCGCCATCCAGGACGATGAGAAGGATCTTGTTTGCCACGTCAGACATAAGAATCATATATACATCTACTCGCAACACATAAAAATTGTGAGCCCGACCACGGAGATGAACCTGATGATCAACGTGTACGCCGTGGTCAGACCCGTCGGCTGGATTCGCCGAGTACGACTCCGGTAGCTATGAGATGCGCAACCCGGACGGGCTCGGGTATACGGCTATGGGTAGCGCTAGACTGGATGATCTGGACGGCCGTGCTCTCGTCAATACCTTTTATTTGTGCGTAAATGGGCTCGCCCCGCTGCATGGGCACTTCAATGGTCTCGCCGGCTTTTAATATCATGCGATATCGTTTCTCGGGTTCACTGAGGTTTTCCAGTGCGCTGCGGATGCTTTCCATGTCCGGCGACTTTCTCATGACAGTGATAACAGGAATTCCAGTATCTTTAAAAAGTGATTCGATATCCACCACATTAAAGCCGCCCATAGTGACCCCATTGAGCATCACCACCCGGATCTGGCCATAATGCTTACTTTCCCGCACCATATCCGTAAGCCGTTCGGTAGCGTCCATCCCGTCCTTAATAATATACGTGCGGACGACGCCTTCCAGCCAGTCCCCGCCCCGCATGATGGCGCCGATCACCAGGATCGAGTCGGAGACGAGCGGCGAGTCGTCAATTCCCAGGATCCGCATTTCCGGCTTTAGGTGCGTCGGGTATGCCTCCGCCATATTTCTTAGCGATCCTGTAAAGGCCCAAAATGGATATAATGCCCATCATAGCGACATAAGACTCGATCGCATACGTATAGTTCATACCGGGGCCGAAGATCGTCTCGTAGCGATAGAAATAGCTGAACATCGGTATAGCACCGTCAATGACCGTTTTAAACACGATGGAGATCAGGAGCCAGCGCAGGTCTTTCAGCTTGACCGCATAGACGACCAGCACCGTGGCAAAAACATGGCAAAAGAGCGTAAAGAACCGCTCCCATATCGGCAGCAGGATATGGATCGTGTCCAGCGGTACAACGACCTGGTTTATGCTATTGATCGCCTGCACCCCCAAAAAGATCGCCTCGATGCCCCCGAACCCGATGCCCAGCGCCACGGTTTCATTGAAGTCCATACGCGATAGACCGGTATATTTAACGACAAGGTAAGTGAAACCGCTCTCGAAGAGCCCCGTCCTCAATCCGACATATAACGACATGATAACGTAAAATGTCAGGAGGGAAACTGACATGTACACCATTGTCTGGAACGGCCCGGAAATGGTATAGTCCATGGCATATTTTGCGCCGATGGCAATGGCCCAGAGGCAGGCCCCGTACAAAAAATATCGTGGTTTCGGGCGTTTTAAAATGTACCATAAGGCCATGGCCCCCAGGCCGACGGCTATCATCCCGACGACGATTAAATAATTAACCCAAATGATGCCCATTTGAACATATCTCTTATACTTTTTAAACTATATACTATTTCTTCTTTATTTTTATGCGTGTATAAGAATATCCTCGGGTTCGGCCATCATGGTACATATTCCAAAGGCTCGGTCAAATAATACTTACATATTTATAAGATAAGCGACATTTTTATTCTGGCATTTTATGACCGGTAACGGCACGTTCAATCTGGATGTGGGGGAAGGCCTTCACATAAGGCTCCTCGAACTCAAGGATGCGCCCGAGCTATTCGCCCTGATCGACAACAACCGTAAGGAGATCCGGGACTGGGCGCCGTGGGCGGACAGGACCATACGGGTGGAAGATACTATCGCTTTCATCAATAGCGCCCTTGAGCAGCATAAGAATTGTACGGGCCTCCATGCCGGTATCTGGCAGGATAACAAGCTGGTGGGGGGCATCGCATATGTGCACATGGATATCAATAACAGACGGGCCATGATCGGCTACTGGCTGGCCGCCCCGCACCGGGGCAAGGGACTGGTGACGCGTGCATGCATGGCCATGATCGACATCGCTTTTAACCGGCTGCTCATGAACAAGGTGGAGATATATTGCGGCATCGATAACCTGAAGAGCCGCGCGATACCCGAGCGCCTGGGCTTCAAGGCCGAAGGAATACTGCGCCAGTACGAGTGGGTCAATGACCACTTCATCGACATGGTCGCCTACGGGATCCTGGCCGACGAATGGCAGGAACAGCGTAAAAAGTTTAAAAAGTAAGCCTTACATATGGCTTTTGTCACTGACGCCGGGCAATGTATTTATCGTGATGACAATATTTTATGGATGGTGAGACGGTGAACGACGAAAGTGTCAAGGAGTTCGTAAGGAATAAGCTGGGCTGCGACTGCTCGGAAGACGTTTTTGATCACATCGAGAACGACCGGGATGTCGATGTGGGCGGGATCATGCTCAGGAACCGGATTAACATCGGAAACCGCCTGCTGGTCTATGTTGCGGAAGGCGCCCCGGGCGTTGTACCAGGCAAAATACCAGCGCTCATTAAGGCGGGCAAAAGTGACAGAGATTCGGGCGGCTTTAATCGGTTCAGGCTCGTGATCGTTACCGATGATAAAAAGCTCAAGAAGGCAGCGCTGGATGCTTTCAAGACGATGCCCGGGCTCGATGAAAAAGTACACCTGCATGTCATTGAAAAAAAAGAGGCTTTAAAACTCTAGCGCATCATTAATATGGGCGGCACGATTAATAGGTTTAAATTGTTTTATCGCCGGTGGAGCAGTGCGTTAATGAAAGACGATTCGTATGCGAGCAAGAAGTGGGTCGTGCCCTATAAGAACATCGTTGCCATACATGACGGCAATGGATACGTCGAGATCATCGAGCAGACCAATTGTTTTGGCGGGGCCTGCTGGGCGGAATACCACTATAAACGCACGAGCCCCCTGATCATGAGCGTCCGGAACCTCGGGAATACCATGCGGTATCTCACGCGGGTCGGCAAGGAAGAGCTGAATTTGACTCCCTCAGTTGCCGCCGCCGGCATAGAGGCGGTCGAGGTGGGCGACTATACCATTTCTATTACTTATGCCGGGCTGGGGGGAGGCGGCGTCGGGGCGACCGTCAGCAGGGCCCTGGCCGAGGACGTCATCGACTACGATTATACGGAGACCGGGGGTAGTCGCAGCAGCAAAGGCACCATCGTCCTGCCGAAGAGAAAAAGAGTCCTCATCGGCGTCGACGATACGGATACCAAGGACGAAGGCGCCACCTGGTCGCTCGTCCATAACCTGGCGACGGACCTCGATAGCAAGAATGCCAGGTACATATCGCACTCCATCGTCCAGTTATTCCCGGTCCCCTTCAAGACCCAGAACTGCGTTTCGACCGTGGTCGAATTCGCCTGCATCGACGAGAGCAGGCTGATCCGGGATTTCGAGGCTTTGTTGAGGAAGTACACGCTTTCGGTGGAGACCGGGATGGTATCGCTCACGAAGTTCGATGCCGAAGCGTTAAAGGACTACGGTAAGCTGTGTAAGGCGAAGCAAATAACGAAGGAAATTGCCGAAAAGGCTTCCATAGAGGCGGACGCGGACATATTGATCAATGGCCGCGGCGTGATCGGCGCCCTGGCGTCGCTGCCGTATTTCGCGGACCCCATGAACTCGGTCATTTTATAAGATATCGGGTAATATTTTCTCTTTTTAGAATGAATACTATTATAAATAAAATATTATAATATTATTTATGTCAAAATAATACAAGGAGGCCTTGATATCGAGTCACACCCTTCATGGACTTACGTAATGGACGCGAGCCATCTGCCGGAAGGCCAGGCGACCGTCGTCTTTCCTTATGGAATACCCGTACTGTTGTTCAAGAGATCTAACAATATTTTTGCGGCCTCCAATAAATGTGCGCACATGGGTTGCACGTTATCCCGGGGTACCTTCGTCGGGCTGGCCGTAAAATGCCCGTGCCATGACTGGATGTTCGACCTGAGGACCGGGGAGTTCGTCACCGCCGGCCAGATCAAGATACCGACATATGAAAGTAAAGTGGAAGAAGACAAGATCTACGTTAAGATCCAGAGGAACGTATGAAGAAGGTTTCGATGTACACCTTAAGCACCTGCCCGTGGTGCCGTAAGACTAAAAAATATTTTACCGAGAAGAACGTGCCGTTCGATTATATCGACTACGACCTGGCGAGCGAGGAAGAACAGGACCGGATCTCTAAGGAAATGATGAAGCATACCGGCCATATCGCTTTTCCCTTCGTGCGGATCGATGAAGAGGTAGTCATCGGCTATGATCCCGAGAAGTACGAGCAATTGTTAAAATAGGTGTCTTCCATGGATATCGAGGCGACGAAGAAAGCGCTGCGTTTCCAGTTCCAGCAGGTCATAGACCCCCTGGGCTATAAGTTTTCGCCGGACGAGGATAACGTCGATTTTTGCCTGGAGCAGGAAGCCCGGCATATGCAAAAGTATGGCGTGCCATACTGCCCCTGCCAGGGGATCACGAAGGACCACAAGTCGAACATGGAGATCGTCTGCCCCTGCATCCCTTTCCATAAAGACCATTTCGATTTCATGAAGATGTGCTGGTGCGGCCTCTACGTGCTAAAAGAGGTTACGGAGCCCGATAAGCTGAGGCAGATACCGTATGAGGAGTTCGAAAAGCGTACGGGGAGTGTATAGCATGTTCAAGGACGTGGCCGGGGTCGATGAGATATTGCCCGGCGGGATGAAGGCTTATGAAGTAAATGGCGTCGAAATAATCTTGCTGAACGATAGCGGCCGATTCTATGCGTTCGAAAGAAAGTGCGGCCACATGGGCGCCCCGCTGGAGATGGGCACGGCGAACGGGCTTATAGTGACCTGTCCCCTGCACGGCGTCCAGTTCGAGGCGAGCACTGGTAAGGCCTTGAGCGGGCCTCTGATAAAATATGCGGGCGAGCCGCTGAAGTTGCCGGATGATGCGTCCAGATGGCTAATAATGCTCATAGAAAAAGCCAGGACCAATAACATCAGGACTTTCCCCGTCCGGGTCGAGGGCAAGAGGATAAGCGTAGACATCTAGCGTATCAAAGTTCGGGAAGGCTTATTACGTGGCAAGATCGTACATTTTCATCATATGATGAGGACGAAAGAAGAAAGTACCCTGGTCGACGGCATCGAGGCGGCGCACCTTGCCTTTAAAGACTGCGGCGTCCGGCTCATAAACGGAGTGCCCGGGTATCCCATTAATCACTTATTTACGGCGTTGCAGAACGATGAGGGCATGCGCGCACGGTGGCAGTTTAACGAAAAGATCGCCTATGAGATGGCCATGGGCTCCTCCGTCTGCGGCGAAAGGGCGGCCGTCGTTTGCAAGCACGTGGGCATGAACATACTGTCGGATCCTTTTATCATATCAGCCACGCACGGCATCGGGGCGGGCATCGTCGTGATCGCGGGAGACGATGTCGGGGCGGTCTTCTCTAACGATGAACAGGACTCCAGGTGGTATGGGAAACTGGCAGAAATACCCGTATTTGACCCGGCTATACCGCAGGACATGTATGATTCTATTACTCACGGTTTTCAGCTTTCCGAGCGCATCAGTGCACCCGTGCTAGTAAGGGTCACGGAAGGCGCTTTAGAAGAAAAGGGCCCGGTCGTGAGAAAGAAGATACCGGATGGGCATAAAAAGCTGAACGGCACCTTTTTTACTTACACGATGCTGGGCTCCCATCAGCGATATATAAAGGACGGCTGGAGCCATGCAGTGGGCGAGGCAAATCATTCGAGCTTGAATAAAAGTATGAAACGAAGCCACAAGGGCATTATTTCATCCGGGCATGCTTCCATAGCCGCATCGAAGCTAGCCGATTCTTTTGGGATTTCCCATTTATCGCTCGGCCTCGTCAACCCATTCCCGCGAGCGCTCGTGGATGATTTCATGATGGGCCTGGAGTCGATCCTCGTTTGCGAGGAAGTCTCGCCGTTCATCGAGGAACAAATGGGCAGGGCAAACGTTCGGGGCCGGCTCACCGGGCATCTGCCCAGAGTAGGCCCGCTGGATGAGCCATCGATAAAGAGCGGCCTGGAGCAGATGGACGCAGCGGCCGTGCAAAGGCCCATTGAGCCGCAGACTATGTCGTCAAGAGGCTATGCAGTGGGACATTGCGCGGAATGCTCTTACCATTCCGTATACAGTGCCATCAAATCGCTTGGAGTACCGGTTGCAGGGGATGCGGGCTGCTCCATCATTTCGGCCAACCCCCCATATAGTATGCTCAACGTCATGTGTGGGCTCGGCTCGGCGGTCGGCTCGGCATGCGGCTTCCCGACCAAGGGCATCGCAATGATGGGCGATTTTGCTTTACTCCATACCGGCCTGCAGGCGCTGGTGAACGCGAAACTCAATGGCTATGATCTGCTGGTGGTCCTGTTCGCCAACGGGGAAGCGGCGATGACCGGCGGACAGCAATTGCCCGACGTGACCGGATTGCTCCGGGACGTGTTCAAGGACGACTGTGTGTTTTCGAATGCCAGCGAGCTATCCTCAGACCAGGTAAAAAGCGATCTAGAAAAGTTATTAAAAGGGCCCGGCCTCAAAATATACGTAGTGACTTCAACGTGCCGGGCTGACCATGAGTATAAGATCAATCCCCTCTAAGCATGAGTGACGCTTGCCTTATCCTTCGATAAGACACGGGCGATGAGCTCGGCCAGCTCTTCCTTTCGAAGCGATTGCTTGGAGTCGCTCAGCCGCTTTATCTCTTCGAGGACAAGGTCGGTCTCCGCCCGGGAGAGCGTAAAGCCCAGCTGCCTGGCCATGTAGCAGAGCGCCTTATTGCCGCTGTGCTTCCCGAGGATGAATTCCCTGTGGCCGCCGACCATTTCGGCGGAATACAGCTCGTACGTGCGGTCATTCTCCAGCAGCGCGGCGATGTGGATGCCCGATTCGTGCGCGAACGCGTTGGCGCCGACGACGGCTTTATTTTTAGCCACGCGGATGCCTGAATAATCAGCGACCATTTCAGAAAGCGCATTAAGATGGGATATATCGTATTTATCCACGCCATAATGGATTATGAGCCCCATGAGGACTTCCTCCAGGGCCGCGTTACCGGCACGTTCGCCGATGCCGTTCATGGTGGTATGGAGCTGTTTCGCCCCGGCCTCTGCGGCCGCCATGGTATTGGCGACGGCAAGGCCCAGGTCATCATGGCAGTGGACGCAGATGGGTATTTTTACCGTGTTCTTGATCTCGGAAACGAGGTATTTCATGCTGGATGGGTTCATGATGCCCACGGTATCGGCGATGCTCACGTAGTCCGCCCCCGCCTCCTCGCCGGCCTTGTAGAACCTCTTTAAAAATCCGAGATCGGTCCTGGTCGAGTCCTCGGCGGCGAACCTCACGATGAGCCCATGTTTTTTAGCGTGCTCCAGCGCGGTGACCATGCATTCGATGGCCTCGTCCTGCGTTTTTTTATGCTTGTATTTTAGGTGAATGTCGGAGGTGCCCATGAATATGCCCACAACGTCCGCATCACAGTCGATGACGGCATCGATGTCGGGCTTCACGGCCCGGGATAAACAGCAGATCTTCGCGTCCAGTCCCAGATGTGCTATCGCCCTTATCGAGTCTTTTTCCCCCTGCGAGACCACGGGGAAGCCGGCTTCGATGACCTCGACGCCGATCTCATCCAATTTTCGGGCGATCTCTATTTTTTCGTCCTTCGTGAACGATACGCCTGGCGTCTGCTCCCCGTCCCTGAGCGTGACATCGCATATCTCCACGTCGATTGGCTCTGTTTTGATGAATTTCATCCATTGGTTCGCTGAGTAGTCGGACATATTGCCACCCAATTAAAAATAAATTCAACCGGAATTTTCGCTGACGAAAATTTCGTTCACAAGAAACTATAAAATCTCATATGTACTAATAACTTTCTATGGCAACGGACGTGTTATAATTTGGGCACGATAAGCGAGGAAATTTTAGGCAGGGCGGCCGGGAAAAAAGCATCCGCCGGCGAGTTCGTCATCGCAAAGGTAGACTATGCCATGAGCCACGACGGTACGTCCGTGCTTGCGGTAAGCGCTTTTAAGGAGATGGGAGTCGCCCGGGTACGGGACCCGGAGCGTATCATTATACCGTTCGACCACCTGGTGCCGGCGAATAACGAGACGACGGCCTTGCTCCAGAAAGAGCTGCGAGAATGGGCCGCTGCCCAGCGAATATCACACTTATATGACGTAGGCGAAGGCATCTGTCACCAGCTCGTCGCAGAAAAAGGTTTCGCCATGCCAGGCAAACTCATCGTGGGCGCCGATTCTCATTCGTGTACCTATGGCGCGTTCGGCGCTTTCGGGACGGGCGTCGGGGCGACGGATATGGCGGAGATATACGCTTCCGGCGAGCTATGGTTCCGTGTGCCAGAGACGATCCGGGTGACGGTAGGCGGAAAGCCCGGAAAAGGCATTACGCCGAAGGATATTACTTTGCAGATCATCAAGGAGATTAAGACGGACGGCGCCACCTATAAGGCCTTAGAGTTTTACGGCCCGTGCATCGAAGAAATGTCGATCCCTGGCAGGATGACGCTGTGTAACATGGCCATCGAGATGGGAGCAAAGGCCGGCATCGTGCCACCGGATGCAAAGACGGAAAAATACTTACAAGGCAGGGCTGCGGAGCCGTATAATCCTGTTTACGCCGGCGATGCCTCGTATTGTGACGAGTATCATTTTAATTCGAATATCCCGCCCCAGGTCGCCTGCCCAGCGGACGTCGATAACGTCCACGACGTCGAAGAAGTCGAGGGGAAAGAAATCGACCAGGTTTTCATCGGCTCGTGCACGAACGGCCGGTATGAAGACCTGGCGGAGGCGGCGAATATACTCAAAGGGCGAAAGGTCAAATGCAGGACGCTGATCATACCCGCTTCGCGGAGCGTAATGCTCGAAGCTGTGGACAGCGGCGTGGCGGGAATACTCATCCGCGCCGGCGCGACGATCTGTAACCCGGGCTGCGGGCCATGCCTGGGCGGCCACATGGGAGTGCTGGCGCAGGGCGAGGCGTGTATGTCGACCACTAACCGTAACTTTAAGGGTCGCATGGGCAAAGGGGCGGACGTATACCTGGGCTCGCCGCTGACGGCGGCAGCTACGGCGATCGAGGGAAAGATAGCCGACCCGAGGCGATACCTGTGAAATTCTCAGGCAGCGTATGGAAGTACGGGGATAACATCGATACCGACGTTATCATCCCCGGAAAATATCTCCGCACGGCCGATTTCAAAACATACGGGGAGCATGCCATGGAGGGCCTGGACCCGGACTTCAAGCCAAAGGCCGGCGATGTCATCGTCGCAGGCAAGAACTTCGGCTGCGGCTCGTCCAGGGAACAGGCGCCCCTCGCACTAAAATATGCCGGCATCAGCTGCGTGGTCGCAAAGTCCTTCGCCCGGATCTTTTTCAGGAACGCCATAAACGTGGGATTACCGATCGTGGAAGCTGACGTCTACGACTCCGCTGTGAAAGGCGATGCCATCGAAGTAGACCTGGATCAAGGCAGGGTCGTGGTCGGCGATAAAGAATTTACAAGCACGAAGCTGCCGGATTTTCTGCAGGAGATCTTGAATGCCGGCGGCCTGGTCGCCTACCGGAGGAGCAGCAAATGAAGATAGCGGTACTGCCGGGCGACGGCATCGGCAAAGAAGTCGTCCCCGTCGCGTTAGATATACTAAAGGCGGTCATGCCGGAAGCGGAATACATTCCCTTCGACGTGGGATATGAGCGATTCCTCCGGGAAGGCGTGGCCATGGCCGAAAAGGACCTGGATCAGATAAAAGAGTGTAACTGTATTCTTTTTGGTGCTGTCACTTCGCCGCCTAAAAAATGCTATAAAAGCGTTATATTGACATTGCGCACGGAGCTGGACATGTACGCCAATGTAAGGCCTTTCAAATCCTCTAGCATATCACCATTCAATGTCGACTTTACCATCTATCGGGAGAACTGCGAAGACCTGTACTGTGGCATGGAAGACGTCAAGGAGGACGTGGTGCTGTCGACCAGGAAGATCACCCGGCACGCCAGCGAGCGCATCGCCAGGGCGGCTTGCAGGAAGCCGGGCATCCGCAAACTGACCATCGTTCACAAAGCCAACGTGCTCCGTTCCTGTGAATTATTCCGGAACGTTTGTGTCGAAGTGGCAAAGGAGATGAATGTGCCTTACGAGGAGATGCTCGTCGATACCACGGCCTATAACTTAGTAAGGGACCCCGCCCGGTTCGATACTATCGTGACGACTAATCTTTTCGGGGATATCCTGTCGGACGAGGCCGCCGCCCTCATCGGCGGGCTGGGGCTTTCGCCGAGCGCCAACATAGGCGACCGCTATGCCTTGTTCGAGCCGATCCATGGGAGCGCCCCGGACATCGCCGGTAAAGGCATAGCAAACCCAATGGCCGCTGTCCTTAGCGCTAAAATGCTGCTTGAATGGTCGGGCCATTCCAAAGAAGCGGAAAAAATTCAAAAAGCGGTGGACATGACCATTGCCGAGGGTATCATGACCCCGGATATCGGCGGCTCATCGACCACGGATGATGTCAGGCGATCATTGCTCAGGAGCCTGAAGAAACCATGATCTTCCCCAGCCATTGTAAGCTCATCGGGGTCGTGGATAAGTATGACCGGAATGGCTACAAGCCCGACGATACGATCTATTTCTCGTCGCAATACGTTTTGGTTTTCATTGCGCCCGACCAGTGCGATATATATGAAGTCCAGAGCAGCGGCGAGGGGTTTTTACGGAAAAAGAACGCCATTCGAAGGATCGCCGGCGCCGATGAAACGCTGATCTATGATAAGCCTGCGGATATCACCAACCGCTCGTTTTTAATAAAGAAGGCTGCGGAGTTTTGCAAGGGCAAAATAAATACGGTGGTCTTCCGTGGAGTCGACCGGCATTATAACTTTGTCCATGAGCCCGACCTTTCGGCGATCACCACGGTAGACGTTTTTGACGTGGCGCCGCCATGGCCGGCCTGGCTTGCCTACAATATCCAGCGGTTGGACGAAGTGGGAATGTTCGGCGAGCTGTTGATGGATTTCAATTACAATGTTAAGGACTTGAAGGTTTTCGAGGATCCGGAGAGGACGACGATATTCCCCTGCCGGGCTTCAGGCCTGAACGGCCTGTTCCTGGACTCGCTCGACGAAGAGCCGACTGGAGATCTCAAGCTCGTCGGTTGTAATACATCCCGGCTCGTCTTTGAAACATGTTATCCAGGTAAAAAGTTCGAACATGTGAACGTGTGCCCGCTGACCAACGTGAAGCCGGTACGCCCCTTTATTTTAAGGTGTTGCCAGACGGAAAAGCTGGGTCTGAAAGAGATCGACGGTATAAAAGGCGTCGTGGTGCACTGGGGCGCCAATCCCAGGGAAATATTCGAGGCGATAAGGCTATTGGCGGCAGAGCTAAAAAAAATAGTATCGGCTAAATAGCGTGAGCCGGGATGGCACTAGCCGAAAGTATATACCATCGTAACGGTCGCCTGCACTTTTTGCTGGCCGGCCGATACTGGAGTAGACGCTGCCATGGGTGCAGCCCCGAACGTGCCCACATTTTCATAATAGGGTTGCGGATATACGGCACCGGATTCCGTGATGGACTTCAGGGTGACGTTGCCGACGCCGGCCGATGACGAGATCGTTTTGGCCTTGTCGGCCCCGTCGCTGATGGCCTTGGTCAACGCCTGCTTATAAGTGGCCTTAGACAGGTCATCCGAAAGCTGGAAAGATACGCCATTTATCTGGTTCGCGCCCGCGGCGCTGGCGGCATCGATGATCGCCCCGACCTGGGACATGTCCCGTAATGTAACGGTGACCGTGTTTGTCGCCCGATAGCCGACGATCTGAGGCGGCGCGTTCGTATCCTTTGGCTGGGTATTATAATTGTACACCGGGTCGATGGATACCGTGCTCGTACGTAAGTCCTTATCGCCAATTCCCATGTTCTTAATGGCCTTGACAACGGCGTCCATCGTTTGTGCGTTCTTCGACATCGCATCGGCGGACTTGTCCGCCGTCGTTATAACGCCCACGCTAAGTTTGGCAATGTCGGGCACCACATCGACGGAGCCGGTTCCCGTGACCGTGATAGTATGGTCGGTATCGCTGCTTTTAGCTGAGAGAGGAGTACTATCGGCGGACGCGCTGCCCATATAAGTAAGAATGATGGCCAGTGCCACAAAGACCCCGAGCCCAAATAAAAGCCCTCTTTTGAGTTCCATAGAACCAATCACCAATTAAATCTAAGAAGGGTATCTATTTAACTTTTATTTAAGCTATGAATCAAATTGGAGTTAAAAGGGCTTATTTTTTAGAAATAAGGCTAATTTAAACTTATATATCGATTATATTACCCTGTTGTCCTCGCCACGATAAATGGTAAGGAAATATTAACTCATTATGTATACGGTTAAGCCATATAAGAATATTTATGAAAAAGTAATAATCGGGAATATTTACTGCTCAAACATTTATTTGGCTATGAATATAAGGATAATAGCATATTTTACAATAAAAAACAGAGAAATATTTAACTACTCGCTTGAATAATTATTATTTGTTAAAACGCTGCTAAAGATCAAAGTGTTTATTCATGATCATAATCCATCCCACAATGGCTGTGTCCAACTCGAGGGCGGGAGTCATTACCCGCCCTTTATAATCATATAACTTTTTTCATTCCGGCGGTTTCCAGTGGTCCTGCCCTTTTTCCTTGAATAGATCGTCCAGTCCCCCTGCGGGCCTCCGGATCATCTTGAGGTCAAGCATGCGGCTTTCGGGGCTGAAAAATATGACTCCGCCGTCGGTGGTCCGGATGATGTCGACGATATAGAAAAGAAGGTCCAGGTCTATGGCCTGGTCTTTAAGCTTGAGAGCGAACTTGGGGATACACTGTTCGACGCCCATGTTCTCCAGGTTATCCACGAACTCATCCTTAGTCCCCGGATACAGGAACAGGTTCAGGCCATTGGACTCGATGATGTATGGGTCGAGCAGCGATACGACCGCCCGGTATGGAGATTCCATAATAGGTAATCGTTGAAAGGGATAATAAAACCATCCATGCTTCGCGCAGGAAAGCATTTTAACGGGAAAAGTCAATAATACGGTTATCGTAAGGAGATATACGATGAAAGCATTATTCACCATCAAGCCGAAGGACCGGAATGACCTGTCGGGGACGATGGAATTTGAAAAACATGTTTACGAGATAAAGAAAATAATGATGGATTCCCTCGGGAAGGATTGCTACGGGCTGGAGACGAGCTTTGACCAGTCATCGGTCCTGTACCCGAAGCGGTTCATGTTCGACTATGAGTCCGTGAAGGTAGCCTGCCATGGGCCCCGTGAAGTCATCGATGCCTTTTTCGAGGCCATCGATAGGACGGGTATCTGCCTTTCGAAGTATGACTTTCACGTGACTGTCGTTTAACCTGGAAAATCCAATTGTAATTTTTCTAAAAAAACGCTTTCTTTAGCTTAGTTTCTAAAAAAATTAATCTGATGGGTGGCGGGCAATCGAATAATATAGAATTTCTAATCTGAAATTTTACATATTTTATATCCCCTATCAAAATATATTTATACTTGGATTATGACACATATTAGCAATGAAAGTATTTGATAGTACGACCAGGGCATATAGGCTGGACGGGGACGTCGTTTCGCAAGAATCGCTCGACATAGTCCTTAACGCTGCGTACGCGATGCTGGCCAAAAATGACGAGTTATCCCCGCCCGACGATGAATGGGATTATGAAGAAGTGAAAGAGGATGGCGAAAGGGTCATCAGCTATTCCGCCATAACGGATGCGGGCAATGAGATACGCATCTCATTCCACTTTAGGGACATGACCGCCCGGATCATGTTAAGCTCGACTGAAGAGGAGTGCTTTATTGGCGATAGCCTCCTGTGTACCGTCGACAATGTCGACAAGAGATACTCCTTAGAAGAGTGGCTCTAGGACCATTCCAGTCCTTTTTTATTGTTTACCTTTTAATGATCTGTTTTACCGGCTATTTAGCTTATTTTTAAGGCGAAAATTATAAATTTCACAATATTTATGTACATAATTGTACAATAAAGTTTATATATGTACAAACGATAGATTACCTATACGATAACCTGGAATATTAAGGGTGAATCTATGGTCGGTAAAATAAGTAGAAGTTCTGGTGGATCTATGGACGGTAAAGTAATTAGCAAAGATAAAGCCGTTGAATCGGTCAAGGTCACGCTCGACGTTGATGAAATACCCAGACAGTGGTACAATATCGTACCGGACCTGCCTGAGAAGTTGCCGCCCGCGCTGCATCCCGGCACCAAAGAGCCGCTGAAGCCGTCCGAGTGGGAACCCCTATTTCCGAAAGGGCTCATAGAGCAGGAGTACTCCACGGAACGCTTCATCGACATACCCGATGAGGTCCGGGAAGCCCTGGCCAGGTATGGAAGGCCGTCGCCGCTATACCGGGCCAGCCGCCTGGAGAAGGCGCTCAAGACGCCTGCCCGGATCTACTATAAGCGGGAAGACCTGTCGCCGGCCGGCTCCCATAAGCCGAATACGGCCATAGCCCAGGCCTATTATAATTTCGTGGAGGGTATCGATCACCTGACGACCGAGACCGGTGCCGGCCAGTGGGGTTCCGCCCTGAGCGCCGCCACGGCTTATTTCGGTATGAAATGTACGATATTCATGGTCCGGTCATCCTATGACCAGAAGCCGTACCGCAAGTACTTTATGAAGCTCTTTGGCGCCGACGTGTCACCATCTCCGAGCGATAAGACCCAGTTCGGGAGAAAGATGCTGGCCGCGGATCCGAATTGTAATGGCAGCCTGGGCATAGCGATCAGCGAAGCCATCGAGGTCGCCGTGAGCACCCCAAATACAAAATATTCCCTCGGCAGCGTGTTGAACCACGTCATGCTCCACCAGACCGTCATCGGCCAGGAGGTCCGGGCGCAGCTTCAAAAGATCGATGAGACGCCCGACAAGATGATCGCCTGTGTCGGCGGCGGCAGTAACTTCGCGGGCTTTACTTTCCCCATTATCTATGATAAGCAGAAGGGCAAGAATGACACGCAGTTTATCGCCGTCGAGCCGGACGTAGTCCCGTCGCTCACTGGCATTAATAATGGCGCTTCAAGATATGATTACGACTTTGGTGACACCGCAGGAATGACGCCCCTGCTTAAGATGTATACTCTCGGCCACGATTTCATGCCGGACCCCATCCATGCCGGGGGCCTGAGGTATCACGGGATGTCACCGATCGTGTCATTGCTGTATAAGACTGGCGTAATTAATGCAGAAGCCATACCGCAGGATGAGACCTTCGTCGCGGGCCAGCTCTTTACACGTACTGAGGGCGTCATACCGGCCCCCGAGTCGTGCCACGCCATCGCTTCGACGATCCGGCATGCCCTAGAATGTAAGAAGACCGGGAAAGAAGAGGTCATCGTCTTCAACCTCAGCGGCCACGGGCTGCTCGACCTGCAGAATTATGCCACCATGCTCGGCTTCTAAACCTTAACCACCGTGCGCACCGAGGAATCATGGTGTGCACGGTACTTTTTTAAACCACGGAGGACACGGAGGTTTTTTAATCTCAAGGGGTAAGCAAGGGCGCTCCGCGCGGCGTAGCCCCTGAGAGACCCCGATGATTTTTTTATAACCGGAAATTTCAAACAATAGTTTAATTGCTATACCAAAAAGGATATTCGATTGCCTCATCAGAGGCAATGTAGATTTTCAGGGGTCTGCGAGGGGCGACGCCGCGCGAAGCGCCCTTGCAAAAAGTGAGTCCCCCCTTAGCATCTAAAAAAGCCTCCGTGTCCTCCGTGTCCTCCCATGAAAAACTTTGCGTGTTCGACATGCATAAGGCAGATTATCGGAATATTAAAATTGGCATAATTTTAC
>Ga0209039_10001939_pt1 | contig 18365 bp, 17 predicted proteins | sample BogFormECP12_OM1_FD_188238 | JGI IMG/M metagenome (GOLD analysis project Ga0209039, IMG submission 188238) | Bog forest soil microbial communities from Calvert Island, British Columbia, Canada - ECP12_OM1 (SPAdes) (version 2) | ecosystem: Environmental > Aquatic > Freshwater > Wetlands > Bog ...
CCAATATGGAACGCTCATACGGTCATGCTCCTTTCTAACGAACCAAACATTCCTGATAAGTACTGATCAACTTGGCAGGTTGGTGAGCGTATTCTGCTTTGTCGGTTTTACCCTCGACTAATGCCAGGAGCGTCTCATTCAAAAAACGGTTTACAGGAGTTGGAATAGCCAACCTTCGGCCATAACGAACAACTGCACCATTTAAATAATCGACCTCGCTTTTTGTGCGCCCTGCATATAAATCAATATGAAAAGAAGGCATTTTTTCACCCCTGCCTTTGCCAATGGCTTGTTTCACGAAAGGTTGGCTTAGCCTCGCAGGCAGCAGTTCAAGCGCAAGAGCTAAAGCTCGCACCGGTGTTCCTGGTAAATCGACCACCGGTATTCCTTGCGCTTTCATCACCCGCAGCGTTTCTTTCAATTGTTGAGTTTCCAGGCTATAGAGACCTGGTTCGGCATATATTTGAGCAGTTGTCATATCCAGGATCGCTGATGTTGCATTCCCCATCAAGTTTGTAACCATCTTTGACCATTTCATTCCGGTAGGCTGGTTATATAACCTGGCTCTCAATCCGGCGGAATCGAATAAACCAGCCAGAGTTTGAGAAAGAGTATGTTTGGCAGAAAGTCCTATCCCGCGCAATCGTTCCAAGATGATACTCCCGGCTGCCACTCGCCCAATTGAAGTGGTTACGCTGGCTGGAATGACGCGCTCGCTTCCGAGAACTTTTGATAATAGCTCTTCATTTTCGACACCATTTTGCAAACACAGGAAAGGTGGCAGAGCAACGCTGTAAGCCTGTAAGTTTTCTACAAAGGATTGGGTATCATAAGATTTAATTGCCAAAATAGCCAGGTCAAAAGGCCCCTTGGTTAGAGCTTCGTTGATCGTTGTAACAATTTCTGGATCCGAAATGATTCTTTCATCGCCATTCAAACAAAGATGTAACCCAGTATTCCTGACCTGTGAAGCAACAGTTGGATTATCGACAAATACCACTGTTTGACCGATTAATGCCAGACTTCCACCGATATAGGTACCGATTGCACCCACTCCGAAACATAAAAATCGCATTTGGGTCTGTGATGTTGGGCTCATGCGCTGTGAATTATCCTTTAATTATTTCCATTTTCGAGCGCCATTGAGAAAAACATCTCCAGACATAATCTTTTTTCCAGCTGGCTGTACTTCATCCAAAACCAACCAGCCCTGCGAAGTGCCTATTGCCGGAAGGCCGTCTACAATATCCCGTTTTTCTGGAATTGACCCACTCTGATGCAAAGAATGCGCCCGGTGTACCTTCAAGAGATCACCTTGCCAGACAAAATAAGCTCCAGGCCAGGGATCATAAGCCCGTATCTTTCTAACCAACTCTTCAGCCGGTTTGTTGAAATCGATTAAACCATCTTCCTTTTTCAGCATGGGCGCAAGGGTAACCCGACTTTCATCTTGCTGCTGAGGGGTAATCTTTCCTTGCAGGAAATCTGGAATTGTCTGGATCAGTAATTGAGCGCCTACATTGGCCAGACGAGAGCTCAATGTTTCTGCATTATCAGAGGGCAGGATAGGTATGGCTTGTTGCGCCAAAATGGGCCCATTATCCACACCTACGTCTATTTTCATTATTGTTACACCGCTTTGGCTGTCACCGGCTGCAATAGCCGCCTGGATGGGTGCAGCGCCTCGCCAGCGCGGTAATAGAGAGGCATGCACATTTATACAGCCATAAGGCGGCAAATCCAATACATTTTGGCGCAAGATCTGACCAAACGCGGCTACTACGATCATATCGGGCTGCCAGCTTGCCAATTTAGCGAATGATTCCGGTTCACGCAATTTCACCGGTTGGATCACTTCCAATCCCAATGATTGCGCCAGGACTTTTACCGGCGGCGGTGTGAGATTACGACCTCTCCCGGCCGGCCGGTCAGGCTGAGTAATTACCCCAACTATTTGGATGGTTTTTTCCTCTGCCAGGCCTTGTAGAGTTGGCAACGCAAAATCTGGGGAACCCATAAAAACAATACGTATTGTCATGCTGCGATTTTAACACATCTCGATTTAGATCATGAGAATTTGATAATATTGATAAATCTGCTATAAAAAAGGTGTTGACCTTTCGATAAAATATTGTAAAATGAATATGATTAATTTGTATCCTTTTACTCAAAAAGACTCAGGAGGCAATCAATGACACCACCAGTTAACACGCCTACAGATGTAACCAGTGACGATCGTCTGTGGACATTATTGGGATATATTTTTTCACCCATTATCCCCATTGTGATTCTCTTTATGGATGACAAAAAGAACCGGCCATTTATCAAGGCACATAATGCGCAGGCTCTGGCGTTAGGAGTTGTGGAATGGGTGATCAACATCATATTAAGCTTCGTTGTGGTTGGTTGCGTCACCTCTGTCCTGACGATCATCCTCAATATTTATCTGGGCATCAAAGCTAACCGTGGCGAGGTTTTCGAAATTCCAGTAATTACCAATTTTGTCAGAAACCAAGGCTGGATGTAATTATTCGGTCCTTAACCTGAACAAATTAAGAGCCTGCCTAACGGCAGGCTCTTATAGTATGAAAAAGCCCATCCCTTGCATAGATTATTTTGTGAAAGAACTAAATAATGTCACAATCTCCAAATCAAGCTAATCCGTCTTATAATCCCTCTCCACCAGTGCCTCCCCCTTTATCACCATCAGACGAAAGAACCTGGGCGATGCTGTCTCACCTGAGTGTACTGCTAAATCTGGTCACCGGAGTATTGGGCACAGTAGCAGCTCTGGTAATATACCTGGTATTCAAGGACCGTTCAAAATATGTAGCTTACCAATCCATCCAAGCATTTATTATGCAATTAATTGTTTGGGTCGGTGGTGGAGTCATTGTTGGCGCCACCTGGGCACTGACTGGAATTCTTTCAGCGGTTCTGGTTGGGGTGGCGTGTATACCTTTTGCAATATGTCTCAGCTTTTTACCAGTGATTGCAGTGGCCTACGGTATTATTGGTGGCATCGAATGCAGCCAGGGACGTGATTTTCGCTATTGGTTGATAGGGGATTGGGTGCGCGGCACATTAAACCAGTAATTGTTCTATATTTCATAAAGTAAGGTAAAATAAGCTTGTGCTCGGTGATAACAAGCGAATTCAAATCGAGGCCGAACTCGCCAATGGCGAAGCGGCTCGTAAGAATGGGAATGAAGGGATGGCCCGGGTTTGTGCCCGTCGTGCCGCCGGCATCCTGATCAGAGATTACCTGGCGGAAAAACACGTTCTAATTCCGAACAGCAGCGCTCATGATTTGATTATATTTCTCAGGGATACACCGGATATATCCGATGATATTCAGCAAATTTTAGATCATTTGATTGCCCGCGTAGATTCTGAGCATAATCTGCCAGAAAGCATAGATTTAATTAAAGAAACGCGCTGGCTTGTTCAGCACCTTAAACCATAAATCCTTTATTGCTAACATCTTTTACCTGCAAGGAGAGCTATGGAAACAAAAAATCCATCCGAAATCATCATGTATGGAACATCATGGTGCTACGACACACGCCGCGCCAGAGCAATTTTTGATAAAAACCATATTCCATATACATGGATTGATATCGATCGAGATCCTGAAGGTCGCAAATTTGTCGAACAGACCAATCACGGCATGCGTAGTGTCCCTACAATCATTTTTCCCGATGGTTCGAAGCTGGTTGAGCCATCGGACGATGAGCTGGCAGTTAAGCTAGGGGTTAAACAACCTGGCTAATTAATAGATCGCCTTTAATTGTTCTTGAAGATAGCTCGTATCAGCCAAACAAAGAAGACCCCCACAAATAAACCCAAGGTTACGACGACAAATGCTGCCGCGGTTTTTCGCGGTTCGATCATAATTGAAGGTGGCTCAATTAACCTACCACGCAGCCGGCAGACAAATTCCGGATTCGGTTGAACCGGACTCAAAGAAAACTGCAAGGATTTTTCCAGATCAATATCTTCTTCATTTAGATTCGTCTTTTGGGTCATTTTGTATCCTCATTGACCTTTTCCACTTTTTCTGTTTTTTCAATTTCGTCCCTCAGCGAAAGCAAAGTGCGGTGGTAAAGGCTTTTTATGGCTCCCTCACTTCTACTCATGATAACAGCGACTTCTGCATTCGAAAGATGCTCGACAAATTTAAGGATCAGTAATTGCTGGCGTTCCGCAGGGAGTTTACGTATCACTAGCAGTAAAAGTTCCGTTTCCTGATTTTTTTCTAAAGCCATTTCAGGATGATCCGTTTTTGGGAAGAAATTTGAATGGTCATCCAAGGGAACTTCCTGCCGCCGGCTGTTGTCCCGGTGCCAGTTGGCTACTAAGTTATGTGAAATACGATATAGCCAGGCGGAAAATGGCACTCCCATGTTGCGATAAGTATTTATGTGTCCAAATGCTCTAAAAAATACCTTGGCGGTCAAATCCTCAGCATCGAATGTATTACCGGTGCGATAGTAAATATAATTGTAAATTCTCTTGACATAACGTTCATACAGGACGCTAAAAGCTTCGGTGTCGCCATGGGCTGCCCGCTCCAAGACACTATCATCAGTGAGATCTGACACTTTGCTGCGTCCTACCGGATTGTCTTGATACTAATAACCCTGTACCCGTAAATAAGTTTCACCGGGTTGCTCAATCCGTTTAGTATAAATGAAATAAGCTTTATCATTCCTTTAATCCAGTCTGATAATATTGTAAATCTCTATTTATTATTTTTCAAATCAATGGCCGCTTTTACAGTCTGATAGGCATCCAGAACCCCATATCCGAAACCATCGCTTGGTTTAGTCCCACCATTGACACACGTTGGCAAAGTTCCATGGTAAGGCTGGGTATTTTGGAGCAGAATTTGGTCAGTTTGATCGATATTCCCAATTAAGGCCGGATTGGCAGACCACATCAAAGCCACTACACCTACAACATTGGGACCAGCCATGGATGTACCAGATTCGCTTTGATAGGCATTCCCTGGAAACGAGGAAAGTACATCCACACCTGGAGCGACCAGATCCGGTTTTACACGATTGCTGCCATCCACTTTTACAGGCCCCAGGCTGCTAAAATCGGCCAATTGGCCGCTTCCATCGATCGCACCTACGGTCATCACCTGGTCATAAATTGAGGGGGGGTCTTCAACTGTGCCACAGCCACTTAGACCCGAATTGCCTGCCGATACAACCACAAAAATACCAGCGTCTCTCAAAGCCTTAACAGCTGGTAAGAAGGTAGTTGGATCGCAACCTTCAACAGTTGGGCAACCCCAGGAATTGTTTAATATTTCTGCACCCCGAGTTGCATCTCCATCTCGAAACGGATCACCATTTTCAGGGAAAGGCGCCAGCATAAATTGCCAGCAGTTCAAATAATAAGCCGGATTACCCAGGTTACGTGCCAGGTTAACGCAGGCGATCCATTGAGCATCCGGGGCAATTCCGACATTCTTTCCCAGGATGATGCCCAGAGTATGAGTGCCATGTCCATTTATATCGGTCGGGCGCGTGGTATGATACCATGGATCAAGCCAGGCATAATCATTCTTTCCACCCTTTCCAACGTAATTATCGGCCAACTCAGGATGATCGCCCTGTACACCTGAATCATTTTGGCCAATGATTACGCCTTTTCCACGCACATTAAAATCTTGCCAGACTCGATTTGCTCCGATCAGGCTCAAGTTCCAGCCAATTTCACTGGGAGCCGACTCGGTTCCTTTGGTTACCGGTATCGGTTTAGGCAGCGGTCTTAAGATCGGGTCATACAAGACCCGGTCTACTTCCGGACGGCTAGACAGCCACCAATTCACAAACGGCCCAGCTTGGACCTCCAGACCATTCACCAGATAATAGGGTGTGTAATGAATTCCCAGATGATCCAAATCTGCGCGGATGCCCTTTTGAGAGGATTCTGCATTCTTGACCAGGGTTTGATAAACGTACTGGCGACGCTGGTTATAATCTTTAATGGTTACTGCTTGAGAAACATCCGGCTGGCTCTTCAATATCACGAACAGGCGCTCGCCATAAAATCCCGGCCGTCCCCACAAAATATAAACCGGTATCAACGCCAGGCAAACCAACACCGTTCCCACCCAGGCAAACGTCGGATCATGGGTTACTTTCTCCAATTTAGACCACATGATTAACCAGACGATTATCAGTACTACAGACAAGATTAATTCAACCGAAGCTGCTTGTAGGGCCCATTGGAATAATTCCCCAGGATCGCCATTGCTGACAGCCATTAATTCATCGGCATTTACCCATAACAGGGGCCAGGCAACCGCCAGACCAATGGTTGTTGCCAAAGCTGGCCAGTTATTACGGTTATCGCGTTCAACTCCGTATCTGCTTAGCAAAGGCAATCCAAAACCCAATAATGGGATGCTGATAAGAAGGATCGTCTGATCGCCGCCCTGCCCCAGGGCAGACAACAGGATCAATAAGGTAATCGTCGATACCAGACCATCGAATAGCATGTTTCTTGTTGTATATTTGGCCTCACCAGATTGAGTAATCCGGAAAAGTCCAAACTGTAAGGTCATTGCGGCAGCTGTACCGAACAGTAACGCTACACAGATCTGTAGCAGGATATCGACGGGTGACCCAAGCGCCCCCCATAATACCCACGGATAAGCCATGATTGCTCCGGTTAGAATTGCCAAACCAATTCCTCGGAAAGCTGGTTTTGAATTATTCGGAGATTTACCTGCTTCACTGTGCTTGACCCAAATTAAAATCCCACGAATAAAAAGAAGCAGCACAATTATTTGTAATAATTCCAGAGATTGTTCAGCGATGATGGGTAACAATCGCAGAGGTGTGACTGCCAACGCCAGCAAACCAGCCATCAGCCAGGTCTGATAACTAGCTTTAAACCTTGGGTTCTTGACAAAGATTACCGATAAGACCAACGGTATTAATATAGCAATCCCATAAATCAATTCAATCAACCAGCGTACATCGGGCAAGGAAATTTCCCCATCAAAGATGGTCTGTTCCAGACTCCAACTGAGAGTTTGTGAAAGAGCGACGGCTCCAATAATCCAGGCGATTACAAAAACAAACAGGACAACCTGCCAACATCCTTGTGGCTCAGAATTTACGACTGACTGAATTTCTGTTCCCTGCTCAGAACTATCCATTTTTCTACCCCTACTTCTCTTTTAAGAGGCAATATCATATCTTGCTGACATCACTTCGAAAGCTGTAGCAAAATAGCAAGTTTTTTACCTGTCGATTCTATCGCCGAAATATAAACTATTACGTGTTGTAATAAATTAAGTCGATTATAGCGCATTGCTGACCGTATTGTTAACACGATGAAAACCTGCTCATTTGGCAAAAAAGTACCTGCTTATTAGATAACCTTCAAAAAATAACAATTCGGATATGACAAGAGACATATAAAAATTAAGAAGAGTGTAAGGTTTATCCACAGCCTCTTGACCCAATCAAACAGCAAGACTAAAATAAAAAAAGCAATAAAGAATAAAAGACTGATTCAGTGATCAGATCGCATTAATATCTGTGAAGGACCGAATGGGTCATTTATTGAATTCTGTAGGGGCGCCCAAAGACATTATCAAGGTGCCTGTATCTTTTACAAGGGATTGGTTCACACTACCTGCACTAGCGGTGATCCTATGCCGGTTTACCAAATTTATATGACCATAACAGATAAGCGGGCGCACTGACGCCCGCTTATCTGTTGTATGGCAAATCGATTCTTCAAATCCAATTTTCGATAGGAGACACCATATGCAAACTCTCTGGGATCATCGTTACGCACAGCGTACGCAACGCATGAAGAGTTCGGCAATTCGCGAGTTGCTTAAACTGACCGAACAACCAGATGTCATTTCTTTTGCAGGCGGAATGCCTGCACCAGAAGTATTTCCCGTGGACGAAATTCGTGAGGCCTGTGATAAGGTTTTACGAGAGCAAGGGGCACTTGCACTGCAATATGGCTCGACTGAAGGATACTTGCCATTGCGAGAGATGATTGCTCGCCATACTGCCCACATGGGGATTGAAGTCACTCCTGATAATATCCTGATCACTTCGGGATCCCAGCAAGCATTGGATTTGCTTGGAAAGATTTTTGTAAATCGGGGTGACCGTGTTCTGGTCGAAAGTCCCACTTATTTAGGCGCTCTCCAGGCCTTAAACGCATATGGAGCTGAGTATATTTCTGTACGCGCGGATGATAATGGTATGGTCACCGATGAGCTAATCGGTGCTTTTCGGGCAGGTCCCAAGTTCATTTACGTCCTACCTAACTTTCAGAACCCAACCGGTGTAACTTTATCGCTAGAACGCCGGAAGCACCTGGTACAGTTGGCCGATCACTATGGTGTGCCGATCATTGAAGATGATCCATATGGTCAACTGCGATTCGAAGGTCAACATCTGCCGGCTGTCGAAGTCTTGGATTGTAAAAACAGACCTATAAATGGCGGCTACAGTGGAAACGTTATTTACCTCAGCACATTTTCAAAGATCCTGGCGCCCGGCCTTCGCCTGGCATGGGTGATTGCACCGACAGAAGTTATCCATAAACTGACGCTGGCAAAGCAAGGCGCTGATCTGCATACTGCTACATTCAACCAAATTGTTGCTTATGAAGTAGGTCATGGTGGTTTTCTCGATAATTATGTAAAGCACATTAATGATGTTTATCGTGAACGCCGGGATGTCATGCTGGATGCGCTCGAAGAACATATGCCTGAAGGTGTGAAATGGACTCATCCACAAGGTGGATTGTTCTTATGGGCTACATTGCCGGAATATATGAATGCTGACGAGATGTTTGCTGAGGCAGTTTCCAAAAAAGTGGCTTTTGTGCCAGGTGGTTCGTTCCATGCCAATGGTGGCGGGAAAAATACCATGCGGTTAAATTTCTCGTATGAAAAACCCGATAAAATAAACGAGGGTATTAGCAGGCTGGCAATGGTCCTGAAGAAACGCATGATGTAAATCAAACAAATAGCGAGACAAATTTAACAACGCCCCGATTATCATAGCGGGGCGTTGTCAGTTTATTTTGTTTATTCAAAGAATCTATTAGGAAGACAAATGGCGTGGATGATTGTTGCCATTAACAATCTGAGGTGTTTTCCAAATTGTGAAATTTTGCAAAATAGATCCTCCTACAAATTCACGTAGGATTGAGTTATCCGGGATAAAATCGGTTGAGATCGGCAAGAACCATTCCAGGAAAGCTAGCAACCGTTTTGCCTCGATATATTCCGAGGTCCCATAAGGCACTTGCCTTAATAATGGCTCTGCCAGAGGTTTTAAATCGGTCACCTCATATACCAGCGCCGAATTGAACATTTCATCTGCGTTTTCCTGATATGGAAAAATATACCGTTTTTCCCCTCGCCGGACCGAATCCCATCGTTGAATTGTTTGTTGGGCGGTATACCCACGCTCGCGTGCGTCGCGTACTATTCTTCTGATCAGGCGAATGTCGGTTGTTGAAATGCGATTATGGTGATCCAGGTTCAATTGGGTCAGACATGAAACATAGATTTTAAAGGTTTGGTCTGGCGGGATTGCTGGAATTAGATTTGGATCGAGGCCATGGATTCCCTCCATAATGATTAACTGATCCTTACCTATTTGTACTTCCTCGCCAATCTCGCTTTTCCCAAGTTTAAAGTTATACCTGGGAAGTTGAACTTTCTCACCCGCAATCAATCTGATGAGCTGATCCGATAATAAAGTTGTATTAAGCGCACCAAGAGCCTCGAAATCAGGTTGCCCGTCATCTCCAAGCGGTGTTTGATCACGGTCTAAAAAATAGTTATCTAATTCAATTGCAAAGGGAGAAATACCCTGGGCAAGCAGTTGAATTGCCAGTCGTTTTGAAAATGTAGTTTTTCCAGACGAAGATGGACCTGCGATTGAAATGACCCTGGTTTGATGCGATCGAGAGGCTATCTGAGTTGCAATTTCTGCAATTTTCTGTTCGTGCAATGCTTCAGATACCAGAATAACCTCGCTAATTCTGCCGCCCTGGATCGCCTCATTCAATACCCCTACGCTTTCAATTCCCAGACGTGCCAGCCATTTGCCATATTGTTTGAAGGTATCCAATAGTTTCTTAGATTCAGGAATCGGTAATATCTCTTTGGGCGCATGCCTGCGCGGAAAACGCAGTGCAAAACCCTCTCCTAAAGGTGTCAATTCAAACCATTGTAAATAACCGGTTGATGGCACCATATACCCATGATGATAATCCTGATGATTCTTCAAGCGATAAAGAACCAGGTATGGTTTCTGTCGAAATTTCATCAAATGAACTTTATCTTCTAACCCCATTTGACGAAATATTTCGACTGCTTCAGCCAGTGGTACCACTCTCCGTTCGAATGGAATATCTGCCTTTACGAGTTCGTGCATATGTGCTTCTAATTTCTTCATTTCCGCATTTGATAAAGGTGGACGATGTAAAACCTCACAATAATAACCGCCAGAGGAAATCGAATGATCGATGGCTAAATCGCCTTCTGGAAATAGATCTTCGAAACCAGCCTCCAAGAGAAATGTGAGCGAACGACGGTAAATCAGAGCGCCATCCGCATCAGCCATCGTAACCGGACGCACTACCGAATCCATTTGAATCGGGTAGGTCAACTCACGCAACTCTCCATTGACAATTGCACCCATGATTGGCGGATTATCCCATTCGGGTAAGGCTCTCAAAAATTCTCCAACAGCAGTGCCTCTCTGGCCACAAAGCACTCGATCATCCGGTATATGAATCTCGACGGTCATGCGTGGTGAAACAATTTGAATTGATGTGGGTTTATTATTCATAACATTTATCTTCAATTGATTTTTTGGGGTGTTATTTTATCACAGGTTTTCTAGTCCAGAGGTGTCTCTGATGGTTGGGGAAGTGCTGGTACAAACTTAACATCCGGATAACCTAACTGTGTCAGCAAACGGGTCAGGTAGCTTTGTGCATTGATCCCGGCCTGGTTCAAAATACCATCGTCCAAGGCAGCCTGGGTGATTTCATTTTCAGCGGACTGGCGTGCCTGGGTTTCAAGGTTTGTGTCACCTTTCGTTAATATTCCTGTCTGCCGGTCATAAACGTATGATTTAGTATTATCCAACGTAGAAGAAAATATTTCAGGCTGTGGCAAGCGAAAGTACAATATTTGATTATCTATCCAGATATCCTGTGGATTCATTTTCGCCAGATCAACTCCGGCAATGACTACCCCATGCGCAACAAAAAGGAGCTTGTCGCCGAATAAGGCCGATAATTGTCCTTGACCTTCTTCGGCTGTTATGACTTTCTCGACTGTGTATTGGATGGTCTCCAGACGTGCTAAAGCACGAACTTCGTGGACAATTGTGACGGGATCAGGCAGGATTGTAGGAGTAGGATGCAGGAGTTGGGCTACCTGGGTTTTTAAGAGATTGCTGTCCTGTTGAACTGGTGCCACTGCCTGGTCGGCTGTTTGTTGAATAATCTCCTTTACTATAAGAGGAATACCGATTATCACAACAACCAGCACCAGGGTCAATCCAACAATCAGAATCCAAAACTTCCTTTTGTCCATGTTTCACCCTCCAGACTGATCACGAATACCTTAAAATCTATTGTACTGGAGATAATTGATTATAATCATTTTAGTATTATTTCCAAAATTGTAAGCTTCAGGATCAAGGAACTTGCATGCAGCCACCATCAAGAGGTGTAACATCCATATTTACCTGGAAAATACTCCCTTTTTTTGCATTATTGTCTTTTTTGCTGTCATCTTGCCAGAATACGCCAAAAACACTTCCCACCATAACCTCGCAAGCCACTGCCACCTTCCCTCCAACTTCAACGCCAACACCCGAACCCCTGGGCAGTCAAAACAATCCACTGATCATTGGTTTTGTCTCTGAAACGCGTGATCTAAAAGTCACTTCTGCAGCCAATCAATTAGCCGCCCAATTGACTTCTAGCAGCGGTTATACTGTTGTCAGCCAGGTATTTTCATCCTATCATGACCTGATTAGCTCATTACAAGGAGGCAGCGTACAAATATCCTGGCTGCCACCTCTGACGTATATTTATGCATATCAAAACAAAGCTGCTGAAGTAGCTTTGCTGACTAACCATTTTGGTGTCTACCAATATGGATCACAATTCCTTGTTAACTCCGATCAAAATTTTCAATCTTTTTTTGACCCAACTCATAACCAGAATACTGCAAATGCAGCGACTGCGCTTGCTCAATTTAAGGGGTTAAGGCCTTGCTGGGTCGACTTACAATCGCCTTCCGGATACATTATTCCTGCCAGCATCTTACTCGAGAACGGCGACGAATTTCAGCCGGGCGTGGTGACCCAATCATCAACTTCTGTTGTTCGAGCGCTCTATATTAAGGGGATTTGTGATTATGGGGTTACTTTCGCCATCTCTGGGGATCCACGGACATCCTCTGAGGTATTGCAAGATTTACCGGATGCTTTGAACAAGATTGTTATCATCTGGCGCTCCGATCCGATCATCCCAAATTTAAATCTGTCATTTATCCCTTCCGTTCCGAAGGGAATTCGGGATAATATTGTAGCAACACTACAAGACCTTGTGGTTACCGGTCAGGGCAAAAAAATAATCTCAGATGCAAATAACTATGACGTCCAAGACCTGAAAATCGTTGATGATTCAATCTATGACCCGTTGAGGGCCGATGTCAGGCGGGTGGGTATCGACCTGCAAACAACACTTGGCAAATGACACGTAATACTTCAAGGTGCGATTATAAAATCAATCCCTGCATTTAGAATAACAAAAAATAATCGTGAAAAAAAAGAAACATAAAAAAGTTTTTTATATCATTTTGGGACTGGCGGTCCTTGCCATTGCTATTATCGGATTACCCAGTCTGATCGCCGAAGTTTACGCACAACCCCGCTTGTTTCAGGTTGGAACTGCTCCGATCAGTCGCGTTGCAATTGTATTTGGAGCGGGATTACTGCGGGATGGAACTCCCACCCCCATACTCAAAGATCGAGTAGCTACAGCAGCGGATCTTTATTTTGCCGGGAAAGTCCAAAAAATACTAATGAGCGGTGATAATCGATCAATTTACTATGATGAGCCTGGCGCCATGATGACTTATGCAGAAAAATTAGGCGTTCCTCAAAAAGATATCGTTTTGGATTTTGCTGGTTTGCGCACTTATGACACCTGTTATCGAGCCGAATACATTTTTGGTATACAAGAAGCTCTGTTGGTAACTCAACGCTACCATTTGCCGCGCGCCCTTTTTACATGCAATCTGATCGGGCTTAAATCAGTCGGGGTTATTGCTGACCAATATATCAAACAATATCGTTATTCCCTTCCTGTTTGGACACTGAGAGAATATCCTGCTTCTATTGGCGCAATGTGGGACCTGTTTGTCAGTCACCCTCTTCCCGTTCTGGGTACGCGGGAGCCTATCTTTCCAGAAAATACGCTAAACCAGGTTGGCAAGAAAATGACGTCTCTACGGCAATAAAAGCCTTGGCGTGAAATGGCATTAATCTTGCATATTCTTATGATGGATTTTTGTGAAATTAATTCTGTATAATCAAGTGGTTCGAATATTCTTCGTTTTTAAGGACCATTGATTACAGAATTACAGGAGTTATATCCATGGAACGTACCCAAGCTCTGGCAATCGTAAATGAATATGTCAAAAATCCCGGCCTGATCAATCATATGTTAGCTGTTGAAGCCGCCATGCGATTTTATGCCAGATTGAATCATCAAGATGAAGAAGAATGGGGAATAACTGGATTATTACATGACTTTGATTGGGAAATTCACCCAACCTTAGAGCAGCATCCGGATGAGGGAGCCCCAATTCTGCGAGAACGTGGGGTTCCCGAAGAAATTGTTCTGGCAATCCTCAGCCATGGCGACCATAGCGACATTCCCCGGCAAACACAGATGCAGAAGGCTTTATATGCCTGCGATGAAATTACCGGTCTGGTTACTGCTGTAGCGCTGGTGCGACCATCACGGTCGCTTTACGATCTCACATCTTCTTCGGTTAAGAAAAAGTGGAAAGATCGAGCTTTTGCAGCAGGAGCAAACCGCCAGGAGATCGCTCAGTCTGCAGAGGATTTTGGCGTTGAACTATGGCAGCATGTTGATAATGTAATAATGGCTATGCGTCAAATCGCCCCACAACTAGGTTTGGAAGGAAATATAGCGCCAGATATTCATCCATAACGTAATCGCAAAGCTTCAACTGCAAACCAGGGAGATGAATAATGTCTCTAACAGGTAAAGGTTTTATGATCTGGCAAGTGCCCAGATGTGAAAAAGGAAACCCGGCTGCAATTACGAAGGTCGCCCAAGCGGCAGGTCTTACGAACGTATTAATCAAAATTGCCGATGGGGTAAACCCGTATAATATCGATAAAACCAACAATAATGATCTGGTCGCGCCAGTTGTTCAATCTCTAAAACAAAAGAAGATTGAAGTATGGGGCTGGCATTATATCTATGGTAATGATCCGGTCGGTGAAGCCAGGATGGCTATAAAAAGAGTGACGGACCTGTCATTAAGTGGCTACATTATCGACGCTGAAGTAGAATTTCAACAACCAGGAAGGGATGTGGCTGCTCGCAGTTTTATGAACACATTGCGGGCTGGATTGCCAAATTTGCCGGTTGCGCTTTGTTCTTTCCGCTACCCATCCTTACATCCGCAGATCCCCTGGAAAGACTTCCTGGATAAATGTGATATTAATATGCCGCAAGTATATTGGGATCACGCCCATAATCCGGATGCACAGCTCCGCCGAAGTGTGAGTGAATTCCAAGCGATGACTCCTTACCGCCCGATTATTCCCACCGGGCCGGTGTATAAAAGCGGTGATTGGACAGCTTCTCCGGCGGAAATTATCCAATTTATGGATACCGCAAAAACGCTCAACCTGAAATCGGTCAACTTTTTTGCCTGGGATTATGGCCGCTGGATTTTGGAACCTGTTTGGGATGCCATCGCTGCTTACGCCTGGCCTCCATATCCTTATCCAAAAGATATCACTGACCAGTTTATCGCCGCTTTAAATACACACGATGTTAATAAAATAACCGCTTTATATGCTCCCACTGCGGTACATGTTACAGCAGCCCAAACCATCCAGGGTACTTCCGCAATCAAATCCTGGTTCAGCACTTTTCTTACAAAAACATTTCCAAAAGCCAAATTCAATCTGACAGGCGTCACCGGAACGGGTGATTCGCGACATTTTACCTGGACGGCATCTTCTTCAAAAGGTAAGATCACCAACGGAAATGATACGTTTGGAATTTACAACAACCAGATAACTTATCACTACACTTCTTATACGATAACACTTGCCTGATTTATAATAAATCCAAACTCAACCCGGCTTAACTTTTCGGGGAACCCTTTTTTTTACTGCAGAGAGTGTTTTGGATTCCCAAATTCCTAATGTATCGTATGTCGGAATCAAACCAATGATTTCATCATCATCCTTCACTGGTAGAGCTTCTTGACCGGTGCTAGCTCGTTTTCCAATTGGTATATCATCCAGACGAATTGTTTTTGCAGCCGCTCTATGAAATTCAACCACGCCATTCTGGGTTTTCTTACCAACCATTAAACCAACTAATTCTACATTTTTAAGCATTCTGACCGCGATAACCCCCTGACCATAGCGACCCTGGACAGGGAATTCATCTTTAACCAGTCGCCAGGCCTTTCCATTCGATGCTAACAAAAATATCTCTCCATCGTTTACTAACCGCTCTACACCGATCAATTGATCGCCGGGAGCCAACTTAATTCCATTCACTCCAACCGCCACCAGTCCCATTGGGCGTAGCTCTTGCTCAGAAAATCGAATCGCCATTCCACGAGCGGTGACCAACAGAATGTCTGATTCACCATCCGTGATCAATGCCCAATTCAGCGAATCGCCGGGGTTGACTTTTGCCAGTATAAAGCGCTGAGTCGATGGCCCGGGTAGTTCGTTTACCGCTGTCTTTTTTATCATTCCTAAACGGGTCAACGTAAGAACAAACCGATCGCCTTTAATTTCATCTTTGGGCGGCATCGTAAAGACAGTCTGAAGATTCTCACCATCCTCAAAAGGCAGAACTTTAGATAATGGTGCTCCATCCGAAAATTTTTCTGCCTCCGGAAGCTCCTCAACATTAATGGATGCGGCTCGCCCATCTTCAGCAGCCAGGTAAAGGGTCTGATGAGTATTGGTTTTTATTAACCAGCGAGGTGCTTGCCTTCCACTGACCCGCGGGAGATCCTCGTTATGTGTTCGAGCTATGCTCCCTTCTGACGTAATGCCTACCCATACAACCCTTGCAGGTGTGAGTTCAGTGGTGGTTAACAGGTTCTGAGAGGTAGTTCCTGATTCCAAAGAAACAATATAGGTTCTGCGACGATCCCCAAAATTTTGTTTCAATTCTTCGAGCTCGGTTTTAACCACATGACGCATTTTCGCGGGTGAATGAAGTAGTTCCTCCAGCTCTTTAATCATAGCCAGCAGTTCTTTATATTCCTGCTCCACTTTCTTTCGCTCAAGGGATGCCAGACGTTTCAGAGGCATATCTAAAATCGCCTGTGCCTGAATATCACTTAATTTATACTGTTTTATCAATTTTGTTCGGGCCTGGTCAACATCAGTCGAACCTCGGATAATCGCAATGACCTGATCCAAATTATTAATAGCTATACGCAAACCCGCCAGGATATGAGCCCGTTGCTGCGCCCGGTTGAGATCATATTCACTTCTTCTTTTGACCACAGCTAAACGATGTTCCAAATACACTCGCAAGGCTTGCTTCAAAGAAAGCAGATGTGGTTCGCCATTTACCAGGGCCAGCATGATGATCCCAAAGGTGGATTGGAGGGGAGTATGCTTGTAAAGCTTGAGCAAGGTTGGGTCAGTTTCGGCAGCTTTATTTAGCTCAATCACAATCCGCATACCTTGTCGGTCGGATTCATCCCGCAGATCAGCAATTCCTTCCAACACTCCCTCTCGCACCAGATCGGCAATCCGTTCGATTAGGCTTGACTTATTTGTCAAGTAGGGCAGCTCCGTGATGATGATACGCGTTTTTCCCCGCCCCATATCTTCCACGTGGACACGTCCGCGCACCATTACGCGGCCGCGGCCGGTTGCATATGCTGTCAGCAAATCGTTTTGTTCGCTTTCCTGAAGAATAATTCCACCTGTTGGAAAATCCGGCCCCTTGACAAACCGCATCAAATCCTGAACGCTAATATCATCCTGATGCTCCCACTGCTGCAGCAGATAAACCAATGCATCTACAACCTCACTTAAATTATGCGGTGGGATATTGGTCGCCATGCCAACTGCAATACCGCTGGCCCCATTAACCAATAAATTAGGTGCAGCTGCCGGTAAAACATCCGGCTCTGTTAAGGTGCTATCAAAATTAGGGCTGAAGTTAACCGTGTCCCGCTCAATTTGAGAAAGCAAACCCATCGAAAAAGAGGTTAATCTGGCTTCTGTATATCTCATGGCAGCTGGAGGGTCTCCATCCACGCTGCCAAAATTCCCTTGACCATCCACTAATGGATAACGCATTGAGAAATCTTGCGCCAGGCGGGCCATAGCTTCATAAACCGCTGTATCCCCATGCGGGTGATATTTACCCAACACCTCACCGACAATTCTGGCCGATTTCTTAAAATCTGAGTTCGACCTTAAACCCATATCATACATCGCATATAGGATTCTTCGTTGGACAGGTTTGAGGCCGTCCCTTGCATCCGGTAAAGCTCTGGCTACGATCACGCTCATGGCATAATCCAAATATGATTGCTGCATTTCGTGATCAATATCAACCTTGCGGACCAGTCCTATCTCCATTTTGCCTCTCCCCAATCAGAACATTAGTTCGTAATTCATAACACCATCATACGGGCAAATCCATAATACGTCAACTATCCATTATATCGATTTCCTGATTTATTATTAAAATAAAAATGAGGTTTTGGCGGAAAAAGTTCCCGCCAAAACCTCATAGGTCTTACACTTCTTCAGGCTGATTGGCCCGAAGGACATTTAATATTATTATCGATCAATCACCACCAGGCAAATTCGCCACCGAGATGCGTGCCTGGCTTGATTCACCATCCTCCAGGAAACGTCCATGTACAAACCCCGTTCCAGCAGGGATGAGTTTGCCGATGATCACATTTTCCTTCAAACCATACATTGGATCTTCGGTAGAGGCAATAGCCGCCCCTGCAAGCACCTTAATTGTGTGCTGGAAAGATGATGCTGAGAGCCATGAAT
>Ga0209039_10001940_pt1 | contig 18360 bp, 13 predicted proteins | sample BogFormECP12_OM1_FD_188238 | JGI IMG/M metagenome (GOLD analysis project Ga0209039, IMG submission 188238) | Bog forest soil microbial communities from Calvert Island, British Columbia, Canada - ECP12_OM1 (SPAdes) (version 2) | ecosystem: Environmental > Aquatic > Freshwater > Wetlands > Bog ...
GCACAACATGAGCAAAAAATAAATCATTCCAAGTCCGCTCGGAGCTGGCTTCCGTGCCCTCTCGATTAAATTCGGGGCACCATAAAAAGGGAGTAAGGAATTCGTAAGGAAGTCATAAAGAAAAAGAGCGTTTCCGGCTATTTAGTGACTTGGGACACCAGATCGAGGCCGCCGCAGTGGAAGTAAATCGCGTTGAGCCGGAATCCGCCGGGCAAATAAGAGCGTAAGGAGAAAAGCGTCATCAACATTCGTAGCTGTGAAGGTTGTGACACTCGCGGAAAACACGGTCAGATATCCATTCACAACGGTCCCAATCTTTCCCCTCTGTGAACGTCGCGAGCAGAACGCGGGCCCACGACCGCCAACCCGCCTTCGGCGGAATCATCCTAGCTGCCAAGTCGCTGCCCGCGGGCACTGCTGACCGCGTTCGTGAACCGGCGCGCTAATTCCGCGATTCGATCTGGTTGCCGGCGCCGGATCGCTTCTCTGGGGATCAACTCTCCGCCAATGCCGAGCGCAACCGCACCAGCCACAATGAAGTTGAACGCTGTCCGCTGATTCACTCCCCCAGCGGCAATTAACGGGACGTTCGGGAACATGGCCTTAAGGGCACGGATGTAAGTGTCGCCGCCGACGTGCCCACAAGGAACAACCTTCACAAAATCAGAGCCCAGTTTCCAGGCAGCAATAACATCGGTTGGGGTAAGGGTTCCCGGAATGATGACGACATCCTCTTTCACGGCAAACTTCACGGTCTCGGGATCGAGACCGTCACTGGTCAGGAATTGTGCTCCGGCATCCAAACAACGGCGCGCCGTTTCCGCGTCCAAGACGCTGCCCGCACCGACAATCATGTCCTGCGCACGTTGCACCACATGCGAGATCACTTTGATCGCCTCGGGCACGGTCAAGGTAACTTCTACGATCGGGATGCCGCCGCGCGAAACCGCCTCAGCCGCGAACAGCGCGTCATCAGTAGAAGACACACGAATAGACGGAATGATGCCGACTTCCTCGATTCGGCGTCGCACCTCTTGCTTGTTCACAGACCGGGCTCCTTCAGCGATCAATTCCTGATTCGTGCCTGGTTCAAGTTACAGCGACATTCAGATTACAAGCTACGGCAGAACTCTCACCCCAACCGCTTCTCGAAGCTGCTCCAGAGCCAGCAAGTACGAAGCCAAGGCTTGCCGGTAGGCCAGCTGGGTAGCTCGATAGCTGCGCTCCGCGTCCAGAAAGTCAAGCAGGCTGGCAGCGCCACGCCGGTACGCATACTCGCTGATATCGCGGTCCTTCCGCGCAATCTCGAGGTAGCCGGAGCGATAGAGCTGGATCACGCGGTCGTTCTCCTGCAGCCCTTCATAGGCGTCGTGTACATCTGTCATCACTTGTCCGCTGGTGGCTTTTTCCAGTTCTTGCGTCTGCGTGATGGCGAAGCGCGTGCGCGCAATCTCGCCCTGGTTGCGATTGAAGATCGGCAGCGGGACGCTGCTATAGACGGAGGCGGCGTTGATAGCATTGACGTGTGAGTAATTGGCTTGCACCGTGACGTCTACCTTGCCAATCGCCTTCTGGAGCTCGTGCTGGCTGTTCGCCGCCGTCACCCCCTGTTGCGCCGCGCGATAGTCGGGCCGGTTCTGCATGGCTTTAAGTTGCAGATCTTCAAGATTGCCCTTCACCGGCTGATAGTCGAACGGCCCGGCCACGTCGTAATCGGCGGAAACCGATTCGTATCCGAGCAGTTGCCGCAGGTCGGAAAGCGCCTGCACCCTAGCCAGTTCTGCCTGTTGATAGTCGGTCTCGAACTGCAACAACTGCAGCTTGATCTTTAAGTAGTCGTCCTCGCTAATGGCTCCTGCCTTGAAGCGCATCTCACCGATTTCTACCGTTTGCCCGAAACTTTTCAGGTCCAGTTTTGCAAGTTCCAGCGTCGATTCGGCGAACTGCACGTTGATGAAACCCGACGCGACGTTAAATGTAAGACCGCGTTCGTTGTCGGCCACGAGCGAGCGGGTCTGCGCGGTAATATCCTGCGCCGCTTTCAAGCGGTGTTGCCGCTTCTTGCCCCGCTCGATCAGGTAGCCAAGGCCGATATCGCCTTCCGTGTTGTTGTTCAGATAATCGCTGGTCGGCACATTTGGGTAAGCAGTCGGGTTCTGACGCGACGGCGAACCGAGCGGCAGGTACTCCCAGTCGGCAAAGAGATACGGGTTGGGGCGCAGGTTGGCCGTCGTTTCTTCGGCCTGGCTCTGCAGAATCATGGTTCGAGCGGCCAGCAAGTTGTGGTTGTGCTGCAACGCCATCTGTATGGCTTCGTCGAGCGTGATCCTGACTGGTCCCTGGGCCTGGCTGAATGCGAGGTTCACCATAAGCGCGCAAGTGAACATACTACAGGCGATCAAAAGCGCGCGGTTGTGAGCATGAATCCAACGACTAAGGTTCAAAGGAAGCCTCCTGCTCCGGAAGCTTGTCGCCATCGCGAGCAATCCAGACATATAAAGTCGGCATCAAGACGATGCTCATCACCAGGTCGGAAATTAGTCCACCCACGATCACAATCGCGAACGGCCGCTGCGAGTCGGACCCGATGGCGTGGGAAAGGGCAGCGGGCAGCAAGCCCAGAGTTGCCACCAGCATGGTCATCATGATGGGACGAAGCCGGAGGACAGCACCTTCGACGGCCGCGTCCGGGATGGTGTAGCCACGCGTACGGAGTTGATTGATGTATTCGAGCATGATGACTCCGGTTTGCACCGAAACGCCGAACAGCGCCAGAAAGCCCACGCCCGAAGATACGCTGAAGTGTGTGCCTGTTACCAAGAGAGCCACGAGCCCACCGATCCGAGCCATGGCCACGTTGGTGAGGATGAGAAGCGCCCATTTCGCCGATTTGAACATGGTGTAAAGAATGATGTAGATCACGAGGATAGTCAGGGGCACGATCAGGAGCAAACGCGCTTCCGCGCGTTTTTCGCTCTCATATTCGCCCGACGAACCGACGGTATACGCCGGCGGCAACTTCACTTTTTCACCAATCTGTTTGATCGCCTCTTCGACCGTGGTTCCGAGATCGCGACCCCTCACGTTGAAAGTAATGGCCAGGTAACGGCCGTTACCTTCGCGGTAGATGTCGTACGCGCCGTCCTTGACCTCAACTTTAGCTAACTGGGCCAAAGACACCCGCTCTCCGCTAGGGGAAAGCAGCCGAACCCTCGCGATGGCGTCCTGGGTTTTTCGGTAGGGTTCCTGATAGCGCACTACAACGTCGTAGCGAGCCTCACCCTGGAGCACCTGGCTCACGGCGTTCCCGCCCACGGCCGTCTGGACGGCGTCTTGTATGTCGGCGACATTGATTCCAAAACGCGCCGCCTGCTTGCGGTCGATGGTGATGTCAAGATTGGGCTGGCCAAAATCGCGTAAGAGCTTGACGTCATGCATGCCTGGGATGTGCGACATGACCTCGGTGACTTCCTCGCCCTTCTGCTCCAGAGTCTTCAGGTCGTCGCCGAAAATCTTGAACGCCAGCGAGCCCTTGGTGCCCGTGAGGGTTTCTCCGACGTTGTCTTCGATAGGCTGCGAGAAGTTCCAGATCGCCCCCGGGCATCTTTTTTCCAGCTCGCGGTCCATGGCGGCGATCAGTTCTTCCTTGTTCTCACGAAATACCGGCCGCCATTGGTCGTGTGGCTTCAGGTCAACGAAATATTCGGTGTTGCTGAATCCTCCGGTGTCGGTTCCGTCATCTGGCCGGCCAACCTGCGATACAACTGTTTTCACCTCCGGAAACGATGCGAACACATAACGAGCGCTGGTTGTGAACCTCTCACCCTCGGTAAGACTGGTGCTATTCGCGAGGGTGCCACGCGCCCAGATGGCGCCTTCGTCCAGATGAGGCAAGAACTCCGAGCCAATCACCCCGCTGAACCACAGGAACAGGCTTACCCCGAGCGCCGCCAAACCAAAGCCGACGGTAAGTACACGATGCGCGAGGCACCAGCGCAGGCGCCTGCGGTAGTGCTCGGTCAGGTAATTCATGACCGGGTTGCGCCACTCTCGAACTCCGCTGCGGAACAACAGACTGGCCAAGACTGGTGCGATCAATATCGAGAAGGTCAGAGCGCCCAGCAATGCGAAGGCAACGGTCAAGGCCATGGGCCTGAATAACCGGCCCTCAACTCGTTGGAGCGTGAAGATCGGCATGTAGGCTGTGATGATGATGGCGATCGCATAAAAAACCGGCCGCTGCACCTCATGGCAGGCCTCGCGGATAGACTGAGGTACTGTCTTAATGGTTGCGGTAATACGCCTAGCTTCAGTCCCGTTGGTTCCAGATCTAGAAACGTTTTGCCCGCGGCTCAAATGGCGAACGATGTTCTCGACCATGACCACCGCTCCGTCCACGACCATTCCGAAATCCAGCGCGCCGAGCGAGAGAAGATTGGCGGGAATCTTGCTCAAGTCGAGCCATATGGACGCAAAGAGCAAGGAGAACGGAATGGTGAGCGCGACAATGAAAGCCGCTCGCGCATTGCCGAGAAAAAGGAAGAGGATGATTGTCACCAGGATCATCCCTTCTGCTAGGTTGTGCAGCACCGTGTGTGTCGTAAAGTGAAGCAGATCGCTGCGGTCCAGCATGGGAACGACCTTCACGCCGGGAGGCAGAATGCCGTTATTGAGTTGGTCCACTTTCTGGTGGATAGCGTCGAGCGTGGGCTGCTCTTCCGCGCCTTTGCGCATTAGCACCGCGCCCTGAATGACATCGGGCTCATCGATAATGCGCCCGTCCTCCATGTGGTTGGCTCGGGCCATGTGACCGAGGCGGATTTTTGGGCCCTGGACTACGTCCGCGATGTCCTTCACCCGCAGCGCGGTGCCGGTCTGGGTTTTTAAGACGGTCTGCTCGATGTCTTGCACGTTGCTGACGAGCCCGAGCGCGCGAACATTCATCTGCTGCAGGCCTTCCTCCACAAAGCTGCCGCCCGCATTGATGTTGTTGTTGGCCAACTGCTGCTCGACCTGTCCGATGCTCAATCCATAGGCGACGAGTTTGTTGGGATCAACCCGAACCTGGTACTCACGCACCGTGCCCCCGAAGTCGGAAACGTCCACCACATTGGGAACGGATTTGAATTGCTTGAGGAGAACCCAGTCTTCGATCGACCTCAACTCCATCAGGTCGTAGCGGGGATTTGTGCTTCTAAGCGTGTACCAATAGATCTGGCCGGTGGTGCTCCAGTCGGTGCCGATTTGAGGTTGCAGGTTTTGTCCTGGTGGGAGATTGACCTGGGTGAGCCTTTCGAGCACCTTCTGGCGGTTCCAGTCGTTCACGGAACTGTCGTCGAAGATCATGATCACGAACGACAGCCCGAAGATAGACTCGGAGCGCAGAAAGGTCATGTGCGGCATCCCGGACATTTGTATCTCGATGGGAATGGTGACTTGTTGCTCCACCTCCTCCGCGGAACGCCCCGGCCATTGTGTAATGACCGTCACGTAGTTGTCGGCGATATCGGGATAGGCTTCCACCGGCAGGTTGTGAAACGAGATGACGCCCCAAGCGAGCAACAAGGACCCGATGGCCAACACCACAAACTTGTTGTTCAGGGCGAAATCTACAAGGGCGCGGATCATTTCCTGTTTGCTTTTTCCCTTTCCACATCTCTAAGCTCGTGGAGGGACTGGCGGGGACGCCTGGTTCTCCACTGCTTAACCATCACTGCGCAAGCACATGGTCCAGGACCAAGGCGTTCGTAACTACTTGCTGCCCTGGTTTGAGCCCGGATTTAATCTCTTGCAGATTCGTGTTGTCGGGCAAGACATCTCCACTGACCACCGCCACGCGGCGAAACTTCTTGTCGGGCGCGGGAACGAAGACAAAATCGCGATCATGCATGTGCAGCACTGCGGAGGCCGGGACAACCGTGTGCATCTCTGTGGTTTGACCGCGGAAGATGGCCTTCGCGAACATGCCCAGTCGCAGGATTCCTGGATTCTGAACTTCTATCCGAACCTTGGCCGTGCGAATACTCGGATCGAGGATCATGCCAATGTTGCTGACCCTTCCTTTGAACGGCCGGCCGGGATATGCGTTCAGGGTGATCTCCGCCGTATCCCCGAGCCGGACCGAAGCCAGGTCATTCTCGTACACATCGCAGACAATCCACACCGACGAGACATCTGAAATCGTGAACGGGCTGGGCGATGAGTAGGCTTGCACGGTCGCTGCGTTCGTCACTTCCTGATCGGTGATCACGCCCGTGGTGGGGGCTACGATGTCCACGATACCCATGGGCTTGTCGGGATCGTTGCCCAAAAGCCGAAGATGCTCGGTCGCGGTCTCGAGGGTGACCTTGGCGTCAGCTGCGGTGTCTTGCGCGACCTCCAGGTCTTGCTCAGCAATGGCGCCGTGTGCAAACAGGTCAAGCGCTCGATTCAACTGCTTGCGCGCAAGAAGCTCGTCAGAGACAGCCTTGCGATAGGCGTCGAAGCCGCCCGCCACATCGTCGCTTCGAATAGTTAGTAAGAGCTGGCCTTTTTGCACCGTGTCGCCGAGTCGCGCGTGAATGGCCACGACCCGCCCAGAGGCGAGCGAGACCACCGGTACATTGCGCGAGACATCGGGCACGACTGTCCCCGTGACCACTAACTCGGAGGTCGTGGGATGCGCGGTGGCTTCAACCGGCGGGAAATGCTCCGGATGGTCAACAGTGAAAAGGTTGAGATCCACGTCGGGGACGACGTTAGCGGGAGGCGGAGCTTCCGCCGCCGCATCAACATGCCCGTTGCATCCGTCCAGCATCAGCGGAAAGAACATGGAGGCAAGAAAAAGACCGATTTTCACACTTCGACTTTTCATTTGGACTCCCTATCCGTCACTTCAAATAATCGACGCCTCTCCGTAACTCCCCAGGGCGCGTCCCCACGTCTTGTCGGGGGCATATGCCCTGGTACAACTCTCCGCAACACATCGAAGTTGATCGACGTCCGCTTCTGCTGGGCGCCTAAGGAACCTGGTGGAACGGCGTCCCGTAGGAGCGAATGCTGTGCTGTCGTTGTGCAGTACATCGTTGGGCAGTACGAAGGGAGGGCCCACGGAACAGCGCCGAAGTCGGAAACGGATCCGGAATGCTGCCCCTTTTTTGTTTCGCGCACATCGTTGTCTCCGCACCAGGAAAATCCATAGCACTTGAACTCAACCGAGAAACGCGAACGACGCCGTCGTAGTCGGGTTATCTGAACTGCTTCAAGTGGTTAATGTATGGCGGAACGCATAAACAAGTCATAAGGATTTCCATCAAAGTTATGAATCGAGTGCATAAGCGTTTTGGATGAGGCGTTCGAGCTCAAGAGCCGCCTTCTCGCGCGAGTCGCGATTCCTTCGAGGTCACTTGCCGACAAATGGACGCACCCGCACCCGTGACTGGGTTAATTCTTTAACGTCCAGTTGTCCCTTATGGTCCGTATCCAACCTGTCGAACTCTGCTTCCATGAAATTCATCCATTCTTCCTTGGAGACCTTGCCGGTTTTGTCCGTGTCCATCGCGAGCAATAGTTGTTTGGGCGCTTCGGTTGCGGCGGCGAGTTTCGCTGCTTCTTCAGTTTTTGCAGCCGCCGGCGTTGGAGTCATTACTGTCGATTTCCCGCCCTAAGTCTCTGCGGCATTCACTACCATAACTCCGGCTAAGAACACCCGCGAAGAGAGGCTTCCCCTTGAGGAAGCCCCTCTTCAGCACTAGAACTTGACCATGATCGCGCTCCTTATGCTGGGTTCATCTCTCCGCAGATCGGGACAGAATCCAGCGCTTCCGGGCACGCAGGTGAAGCCGGGCGTTGCGGACAAGAACGGGCCCGGGACAAATGTTGTGTTGCCGACCAGAGACCCCCCGCCTGGGTTTGGAATCGTGCTGGGGAATAAATTGTCGCCCGGTGTTATGCCGCCACGACCCGACCAATACGGAACGTTGGCGTGGCGATACCCAAACTCGGTAAGGAAAGTGATGTACTGCCTGGGCATCCAGTTGAATGTGATGGTAGTATCCCAGGCCTTGTATGGATCGCCCGGGTTCTGCGTAAAGTAGGGCGAGCCGGTGATCGCGTCGGCGCCGTTGATGGGGGGAAGCAATGTGAGGTAGCGTCCAGGATTGGCCATCGCGCCACCACCAATGGTGATGGCGTACTGGTCCTTGAGGAACCAGAACCGGTTATAAAGCATCCAGCCGGCGAAAGTCTGCTTGCTGCTCGTAGCCGTATTATGGTGGCAATTCACGTTGTTATTGATTGTTCGACCCTGTGCGCTGACAAAGTTTCCTCGGCCGCCATATTCGCAGCCCAAGTCTCCAGTGAGCGAGAACGCCATCTTGTCGAGTGTCCTCTCCGGATGGTCGTAGTACTTGACCTCAACGCTGTCGTCAGTGTGGATACGCGAGCGGCCAAATTGCCCATTTCCGTTGCCCAGCGTATCTTCGCCCATGCCGTAGTTATTGAAGACCAGCGAGAGCCACGGCTTAGGACGGTAAAGGATTTGACCTCCCAGACCAGGCTTGCTCCCCATCCGGCCGTACGATTGCCATCCGTTGATGATCCAGGGCTCAATCTTCAGTTTGTCCGTTGGGAACCACTGGATCCGGATGCCATTGAAAAACCATGGCGTGTTGGAAGAAACGTAGGAAGGCTGATAGGCCCAGTTGTCGAAGTTGTAGTAACTGAAGAGACCGATGTAGGAAACGAAAATTCCCGCGTCCAAGTTGAGTCCGTGGCTCACGTCGAAGTGGTACCCGCCATAAGCCTCCGATACGTACTTGTACGCACCACGAAGGTCCCATTGCCCACGTCCAGCACTGGCGTCATTGCGGGGAGTGGTGACGCCGAACATTCCATTCATAGTCAAAACGCGGCCGCGAACATTCTGCCAATGGAAGTCGCCGCCGAAGCTGATTTGCTCCACCTGGATTTCATTGGACCGAAAGATTTCGGTCGAACCGCCAAGCGAATCATCTCTCGGGTGATTGAAGTCCAACACATAATGAGTGTCGAACCGAACTTCCGGAGTGAAGAACTTGGAGTCCCACACCACATCTTTGTTGCGAGCGTTGCCATTCAGCCAGGTCCAATCGGCGTAGGCAAAGGGTTCCGTCGGCTTTGGCTTTTCGGGCAAGCCGGTACGCGCCTCTTGCGACAGATCAGCCGTTGCGCTGGACGACACGCTTGGCGCTCCCACCGATACTGATCCGGCAGCAACGGCTGGTCCCGCAACGACTGCCGGCTGATTGCGGCTCTTCAATTCCGCTTTGAGTGCTTCGATCTCCGCTTTCATGGCGGCAAATTCCCTGGCGATTGCGGGGGATATTTCCGGATCGGGAACGGGGGCGGGCGCCGTGCTATTAGTTGTGCCCGTCTCACTGGACAACGGTTCGTGTAGGGCAGCCACTTTCGGCGGAGTATCCGGTTGGGTCTGAGTCTGCGCGTAACACCGCGAAGCCTGACCGACCGCGAGACTCAAGACGAGCATGGATGGGAAAGTTGAAACCGCTACGGCTTTACGTACGAGAGCTTTTGAAATTTGCAAGTTCGTGTCCTTTCCGGTCCGAAGTCCGGTTCTGTTGATTCAATGAGTGCGTCCACTCTGACTAAATGGACACACGCCTTTGTCGTGGTTAAATCGCTATCACATCCGAAAGCTCGTAAGGGTCGCGTAAAAAATTCATAAAGAGTACATAAAGACTCTGGAACATAACGGCCTTGTGACGCGGAGCCGCTCCAAACCGAAGACTCCTAACCATGTTGCTCTAAGGGAACTACTCCTTTATCAACTCTCGTGACTTGGAATCGGGGTCAAACGATAGACGGACAATAAAGGCAGGCGTGAAATTGAGTCCAACTCAAATTTCTTATTGCCTCCATCAGGCTCTTCAATACTGCGCGTCGTGAGTCATACGATGTCTAAGCCTGGCAGTTCAGCCCCGCCGCGATGGCGGGGATACTCCCTGCCACCGGCCGAAGAGAGCGCGCGAAAGCGGCTCTCCGCAGTGCTCTTAGTCGAAGACCACCGGAGCGAACCGCTCTTGTGGGCTCTCACGAGTAGGGGAGCAATCCTTTGGTGACCACGGCAAAAGTGCTGAATTGGGCATTTCGTTCAATTCCGCACAGGCCACTCGTCAGTTCGAAATTTCCGTCACCAAATACGACAGCGATTTTCTTTTATCATCGGCTGGCCGGCCTTGCAGAAGAACGCCTTCTCAAACTCTGGCATGTTCACCATCAACCCGTTGACACGGTACTTGCCGGGCGAATGCGGATTTGTGATGGCGCTCATCCGTAAGTCCTCCGACCGGTCGTTCTCACACGCCCACTGTGCGTATCCGACGAAGAAGCGCTGCTCGGGAGTGAGTCCGTCGCGGTTTTCCAAATGCGTGTTGTTTGTCTGCTCCTTCCATGCCATCCACGCGAGAATCAGTCCTCCAAGATCGGCGATGTCTTCCCCTTCGGTTAGCTTGCTGTTGATCTTTACGTCGTCCACAACGACGTACTGCGCGTACTGGTCCACTACGCACTGCGCCCGGGCCTCGAAGTTTTGGCTGTCCTGTTTCGTCCACCAGTCCTTCACGTTGCCTTGGGGATCGAACCTGCGGCCTTGATCGTCGAATCCGTGGGTCAACTCGTGACCGATGGTTCCGCCAGTGTCACCGTAGTTGGGTGCGTCGTCCATTTTCGGGTCGTAGAGCGGGGGTTGCAGCACTCCCGCAGGAAAATTAATGTCGTTCATGCGGGGGTTGTAGTAAGCATTGACGGTGGGAGGCGTCATCCTCCATTCGCCCCGATCTACCGGTTTGCCGATCCTGTTCAGCTTGCGCTTCGACTCGAACACCGTCGCCCGTTCAACGTTACCGGCGAAGTCATTGCGCGAAATCACGACCGAACTATAATCCCGCCACTTGTCGGGATAGCCGATCTTGTTCGAGATGCTGTGCAACTTGGTCAACGCATTCTGCTTGGTCTCGGGGCCCATCCACGAAAGCTGTTCGATATCCGCTGCCATGGCCTGCTCGATCTGATTGGTCATGGTCAGCGCTTTCTGCTTCATCTCCGGGCTAAACGTCCGACTGACGAACTCCTGGCCGAGAGCTTCACCGAGTTGACGATCGACCAACTCAACGCACCGCTTCCAGCGAGGGCTCAGTTGAGGCACTCCTCGCAGTGTCTTGCCGAAGAAATCAAAGTCCTCGTCGACGAAGGCTGGGGACAAAAAAGGCGCGGCGGAGTGAACCGTGTGCCAGCGCAAATAGTTCTTGATGTCATCGAGACTGGCGCCCTGGAGTTGGTTATCCAGTTCCTTGTAGAACTCCGGTTCCGTTACGTTGAACGTGCTTTGTTGACCAAGCGCGCTTTCCATGATGTACACGCTCCAGTCGAAACTGGGCGAGAGCGCCTGCAGGTGCGCCAAGTCCACTTTGTAAAGCTTGTGCGGATCGCGCCGCTCCACGCGCGTTCGAGAAGCCTCGGCCAGCGCTGTCTCCATCGCCATGATCCTGACCGCTTCGCGTTGTGCCGCATCCGGTTCGTCGCCCAACACCTCAAGCATTCGCCGCACATGAGCGATGTAAAGCTGGCGCAACTCCACCGATTTCGGATCGCTCTTGGTGTAGTAATCGCGGTCAGGAAGACCGAGTCCGCCAGCGGTGGCAAAGGCGATCACATGGGCCGAGTCTCCGTAGTCCTGGTTCGAGCCGAATCCGAAGAACATGCCGTTGGCTTCGGTTCGCAGGTGAATCTCCGCCAACAGCGCTGGCAGTTGCTTCTTCGATGTCAGACCATTGATCTGGTCAAGGTAGGGTTTTTCGCCGGGTCGGCACCAAGCTTCTCCACCGCAGGCTCGTCCATGCAGGCGGCGAAATAGTCGCCAATGTTCTGCTGGTTAGGGCTGCGGCCCGAAGTGTTCCTGGCCAGATCGTCCAGAATGGCCCACAGAAATCGCTGATTGTCCTGAGCTAGCTTGCTGTAAACGCTCCATCGGGGCTGATCGGCGGGAATCGGATTCTTCTTCATCCACCCGCCGCAACTGTACTGATAAAAATCCACGCAGGGGTCGACGGTCCTATCCATGAATTCAGTGTCGAGTCCGGGAGTGTAGGGCAGGGACAGAATCGGAGTGTCGGCAGCCGTGGTGGCGCGATTCGCGGCTGCTTGATCGCTGGGCCTCGATTTGGCATCGGAGGGCGTCCTATTCGCCGGTGCTGATTGGCCCAAGGCCGCAGCCGCAAAGGCGACTAATAAGACCCTCGTAAATAGAATGGGCATCTTTCGTTCCGATCGTGAAGCCGGGCGAGTGTAATACACGGAATTGCGTGAGATCAACTCGTCGGATACAGCTTGGTCTGAGAGTAGTTCCCGAGTGACGGGCAAATGGAAAGTAAGCTGATGTGCTTTTCGATGAGCCGCAGCAGATGAGTCTCAGGAACCCGATCTTCCAGGCGAAAATAATGAAGCAATGCTTCGGAACGGGAGTGTTGCCCCATCATGATGAGCACGCCTCCGAGAATGGTGATCCAGCAAAGCATGGCAAAGAAATTCCTCCTTCTTTTACCACGCTTTTGCTTCCCTTCAGCCTGCTAATCACAGTGACTTTTCCAACACCCACAGGCGTTTACACTAGTTGCTGGTGCAATAGGAAGTTTCCGTGAACTTTAGCCGCGCCGCGGAGCACTCTTCTTCCTGTTAGTACTCTTGTTCTTTTCTTTCCTGATCCGCCATGCTGTGCGCAGAGCGCCGGCCAGCATGTCCTCGGTCGCGTGGGCCAGACGAATGTGGGTCATTCCCATCTTTCCCCAACCGCCCGGAATGGGTAGGAAGACTTCTGGCAACTCGCGGACGAATTCCGCCTGCTCCTCCGGCGTTAGCATCAAGTTCCCATAGCCTCGGTTTTGCGAGGCGAGCGTAGCGAAGATCCTGCCTCCGACACGGAAGTCAGCCGCCCCCATGTGCGAGCCTTCCTCTGCCCCTTCTAGGCTCAAAGCAATCCGCCGGAAATCTTCTGCCTTCATTGCGAGTCGCTCCGCTTGATCATCAGGGATGCTAGACCACAACAACCGTTGGAATCTTACGGATTATTGATGTTAACAGTCGACAGTGCTTAGAACCGGGTCAATGAGTGTAATGATTCCATAGAAATGTCGGCTCCCGTCACCCGAGTAAACCGTCTCCTCCTGTTCGCTTACCTTCGTAAGGTCAATCCAGACTCTTGTGGTGAGTTGTAGCCCTGGCTCAAGCAGAATTGACGGGAGTGCATTTTCCGTCCTGGAGTGAGGCCTAATGAAAAGCTTTGGGCAGCGGTGTGGATTTTTTGCCGTTTACTTTGTGGGATTGTTCGTGCTGTCTGCGTTCGGCCAGCAGGCGGATTCCGGTCAGAGCCTGGGCGACGTGGCGCGCAAGCTCCGCAAGGACACCACGAACGAAGTCAAAATGACGGACGCGGACACAAAGAAGCTATTCGAGTCGGTGGACAGGATCTTGGCTTTCGCGGCGGAGGACACAGGCATGCCCAAGCAGGCGGCGGTAAAGCGAAGACTCGTGAGCAAGGCCGATGTAGAAAAGTACGCCAGCGGACTCTGGGCGAAAGAAGAATTCACACAAAGATTTGCGCAGGAAGAGTTGAGCATGAAGAAGCTCGGCTTTCTGCCGCGGGATTTCAACCTGAAGGAATTCTTGGTGAAGTCCACAGGCCAGGGGATTGCGGCGTACTACGACCCAGAGACCAAGACAATCTCTATGCTGAACTGGGTTCCTCCCGACAAACAGGAACCAATTCTCGCGCATGAACTGACGCATGCGCTGCAGGACCAGAACTATGACTTAGCGAAGTGGATGAAAGCTGCGCCGAGAGCAGCGGACCGTGACGCTAAGGACGGCGCCACCGGCGACAACGCCCTGGCGCGCAAGGCCGTGGTGGAAGGTCAAGGCATGGTGGTATACGTGGACTACCTGCTCAAGCCCGCGGGGCGCAGCCTGGAGGACACGCCCGGGCTGATCTACCAGATGGAAGAGCCGGCGGTGAAGGCGGCGATCGATTCCCAGCTCATGCACGATGCGCCGATGATCCTGCGCGAAATGGGAACGTTTGCCTACCAGGGAGGCTTGATCTTTGAAGGCGAGCTCCTGCACAAGGGCGGGAAGAAGATGGCGTTTGCCGGGGTGTTCGCGCGTCCGCCGCGGAACTCGCACGAAGTGTTGCAGCCGGAGACTTACATCAATGGCGAGAAGCTGCCGCCGGTGCGCATTCCGGACATGCGGAGGTTGCTGAGCGACCAGTATGACGCATACGACTCGGGCGGAATTGGCGAAGTGGATGTGCGCGCGCTATTGAAGCAGTATGGCGAACGGAAGATTGCGGATGATGTTTCTTCGGCGTGGCAGGGCGGAGCGTACGTGACATTCCGGCGGAAGGACAACGCCGTGGCTGAAGTTCCGACCAGTACAGGTGATGTGGCGCTATTGTATGTTTCGCGATGGAAGACGGCGCCGGCGGCCGAGCGGTTTGCGCGCTTCTATGCGGACGCAGTATCGCAGCGCTATCGTAGCGCGACGGTGCAGGCGGTGCAGGCTTGTTCGGGGCCGAGCTGTCCGGTCTCGATGGCGCAGATTATGACCGAGGAGGGTCCGGTGATCGTGGAGCATCGCGAAGATAACAGCGTCATCGTCTCGGAAAGCTTCGACACCGCGACGGCGGCCAAGCTAAGCGCTGCGCTGCGGGATGGCGTGAGCGCGGTGCATGCGGATAGTCTACCGCAGGAAGAGATTGGATTGCGGCTGTTTGAGATTCCGGCGTTTCGGGCATTTGCGAGGGAGATTGGGGAACGGGTGGCGGAGGGTATGAGTCGGGAGCTTGGGCGCTAGCCCAGACTGTCATTGCACGGGCTTGGGCCACTTGTTTAGGTGGTCAACGAGTGTAATCGCGATGTTACGACAGCAATCGATAATCCCGAGCCATTGGAGGAGGTTGGACTGTAGAGCATAACTAATGCCGCAGCGCGTTCTAAGCCGCGCGTTTGACTGGTCGTCGGGATTCATCATCATTCGCGGCCATGTCGCAACTAACGTTCGCCCTCAAACGCATCTCAAGTGAATTGACTTCGTCACGCAAAGCCCTGGGAAGTCGTTCGCCGAATCTCCCGAAGTGCTCCCGTATGAGGGGCACCTCAGCAAGCCAGCCATCAAGGTCAACATTGAGAAGCGTGGTGAAAGCGTCCGGTGAGATTTTCAGCCCGTGCGTGTCAATACCGGATGGGACGGGCAGTCGTCCGATGGGCGTGTCCACAGCATGGGCAGTGCCTTCGCATCGTTCGAAGATCCACTTCAGGACCCGGCTGTTCTCGCCGTAGCCCGGCCACAAGAATTTGCCCGTGTCATCCTGCCGGAACCAGTTGACGTAATAGATTTTCGGCAGCGCTGACGCTCTGGCTTGCGCACCGATGTTCAGCCAGTGCGCGAAGTAATCACCCATGTTGTAACCGCAAAAAGGAATCATCGCCATGGGGTCCCGCCGAAGCTGACCAATGGCACCGGCTGCGGCTGCGGTCGTCTCGCTGCTAGCGGTCGCGGCTAGAAAGGTGCCGTGCTGCCAGTCGAAGGCTTCAACCACCAGCGGCACAACTCCCGCGCGACGACCTCCGAAAATGATGGCGTCAATCGGAACCCCCCGCTGGTCCTCCCACTCCGCGGCAATTGCCGGGCACTGATGTGCCGGCGTGGTGAAACGTGCGTTGGGATGGGCGGCTTTCGTGCCGCTTTCGGGGGTCCAACGCCGGCGCAGCCAGTCGGTCAACTCGGCTGGTGGAGTGTCGGTCATCTCTTCCCACCAGACGTCGTTGTCCCTCGTCAGCGCGCAGTTGGTGAAGATGGAGTTAGCCCGGATGGTGCCTATCGCGTTCGGATTGGATTTCAAGCTTGTCCCCGGCGCCACGCCGAAGAAACCTGCTTCGGGGTTGATGGCGTAAAGCCGCCCGTCTGCTCCGAATCTCATCCATGCGATGTCGTCGCCAATCGTCTGCACACGCCAGCCCCGAATGGTCGGAATGAGCATGGCAAGATTGGTTTTCCCGCAGGCGGAAGGAAACGCTGCGGTCATATAGTGCACCCGACCCGCAGGGCTGATGAGTTTGAGCACCAGCATGTGCTCGGCCAGCCAGCCTTCGTCCCGCGCCTGGACGGAGGCGATGCGCAGGGCGTGACATTTCTTCCCAAGCAACGCATTGCCGCCGTAGCCAGATCCGTAGGACCAGATTTCGCGCGTCTCCGGAAAGTGGCAGATGTATTTCTGCTCCGGGCTACACGGCCAAGGCGAGTCCTGCTGGTTCGGGCCGAGCGGAGCGCCCACGGAATGCAAGCCGCGAACGAATTCGCCGTCTTTGCCCAGCACGTCCAAGACGCGGGCGCCAACACGCGACATGATGTGCATGTTGGCGACGACATAGGGAGAATCGGTAATTTCAACGCCGATGTTGGCGATGGGTGAGCCGAGCGGCCCCATGCTGTAGGGGATCACGTACATGGTCCGGCCGACCATGGATCCGGTGTAGAGCCGTATTAGCCTCTCCTTCATCTCACCAGGATCGTCCCAGTTGTTCGTCGGACCGGCATCATCCCTATTCTCGGAGCAAACAAAAGTTCGTTCCTCAACCCGCGCAACGTCAGCCGGGGTGGACCGCACCAGAATGCTGTTGGGACGCTTTCTGGGATTCAGGGGAATAGCGGTGCCGGTCTGCACCATCAACCGCACCATCTCGCGGTATTCTTCGGCCGAGCCGTCGCACCAGTGCACGCGATCGGGCTTACAAATTTGTTTGATCTCCATTACCCATTCATTGAGTTTTCGATGTTCGACTCCGCCAGTTCGCTTTTCTGCAGAGACAGGAGCGACACCTGCGGTACGCATGGCGCACCTCCCGGCACAGGACCTCGTGCCTTACGTTCCTCAGAGGATGGGAAGGAAGAGCGTTCGACGGCGCCGCTATCCGTTCCCTGATAGCGACCTCTTCTTCACCCTCTCGCGATCTATTCCCGTCACTTTTCTCAGGCTGCAGCCGCATGTGATTCGGCCTGTAGCTGAGTTGTCATCTTTATCGGGATTTTTAGAGCACAAGAGATCGGGCACTTCGTTTTTGCACTCTTGCAGGCATGTTCGAATTTCTCAGCATTCCTGTGCGCCACGTCAGCCGTTACATTCAACTGAATGCCTGCAATGTGCCAGCGATGCTGCTTCTCCTCCAGAGTCAATATAGACTCGGTTTTTACATACTCTTGCCTGAGCCCGGCTCTGGCCATCTCTTGGGTAATCATCAGAGACATGCAAGAGGCCACTGCCGCGGCCAGCATTTCTGACGGACTGGTGCACGGTTCATTTCCCGTGCCGGAACTGAACGAATAAAGGGCGTTCGCGATCACGCCGCTGGACGTCGAGACCGAACCCTCTCCCGCTCCAGGGCCCCCTTTCCATATTGCGACAGCAGTGCGTGTCATAAGGCCTCCTTGGGCTGTACGTCCGCCTTATGCGCTACAAGGATGGGGCTTTCTATGGATTCGCGCGTGCCCCGTCCTGGGCCGGGGCAAATTCGTAGACAGCCGAACCATGCGCAAAGTGTAGTCCACACTTCGGACAACTTATTTTATCTTCTTTTCGAATCTGAAATCAGTGCCCTGAGTCACACGCCGCCGTGACCAACCGGCGGGCCTCCCGGCGTTTTTCTTCCAGGAGATCTAAAGTCTTTGCTGATGAGATCAACAAGGCTGGTGGACCGGAATGAGTTTCACAGGCGCAGCGCGTCATCGTCAGTAAGATCCGCAGTGCCGAAGCGACGCATCAGCTTTATCCTCGCAGCGATTTGTTGACGATAACAGGCGATTTGACTCAGCGACCCGGTCAATGAGTGTAATTGATTCCATAACAATGTCGGCTCCCACGCCCGAGTAGACTTTGGTGGTGCCGACCAACCAAGGCCCGGGAGAAAGGAGCCGAACGATGATCATTAGAGGAGCAGATTACCACCCGGGGTTTCAGCAAATTGCGTTTGTGGATACGGACAGTGGGGAGTTCCAAGAACGGCGACTGGAGCACCGGGAGGAAGCGGAAAAGTTTTATCGTGACCTCGGAGCCCAGGGCGCGACCGTGCGCGTGGGGATGGAAGCGAGTGGGCACGCTCGCTGGTTTGAACGACTGCTCGGGGAGTTGCAGGTCGAGCTGTGGATCGGGGATGCGGCCGAGATCCGCACGAAGCGGGTGCGCAAGCAGAAGACGGATGCGCGCGACGCGGCGCACGTGCTGGAGTTGTTGCTGAGTGAACGTTTTCCTCGCATCTGGCGGCCGACGATGGCGGA
>Ga0209039_10001942_pt1 | contig 18341 bp, 15 predicted proteins | sample BogFormECP12_OM1_FD_188238 | JGI IMG/M metagenome (GOLD analysis project Ga0209039, IMG submission 188238) | Bog forest soil microbial communities from Calvert Island, British Columbia, Canada - ECP12_OM1 (SPAdes) (version 2) | ecosystem: Environmental > Aquatic > Freshwater > Wetlands > Bog ...
TTCTCACTCCCCCGATAAACCGGTATCCCTGTCCGGATACAGTTTCGATAAAAGCCGGCGAATTTGGATCATCATCCAACGCTCGGCGCAGCTCGGCAATTCTGGTGTCGATCGCCCGCGTTTCCACCGGATAGTCCCAGCCCCAAACCACATCCAACAGACGTTCCCGGCTCAACAATTCATCCGGGTGAGTCATTAAATATTCCAGTAAAACCAGCGCTTTAGGCGTCAGGGAGACCTCCTGGTCATTTAAACGCACCCGTTTGGAGCGCCGGTCGATCACCAGGCCTTCGCAAACCAACTGCAAGCCGGTTGTCAGGGGTGGCTGTCCGGGTCGCGCCCGTCGTAGAACTGCCTTGATGCGGGCGACCAGCTCATGGGGATCGAAGGGTTTGTTTAGATAATCATCCGCCCCTTCTTCTAACGCCATCGCTCTTTCGACCGAATCGCCTACCTGGGTCAATAAAATCACCGGCGTCCAGTTTCCATCTGCCCGCAGATGGCGCAACACTTCGCGCCCGTCCATTTTTGGCATGAGTACATCCAGAATTAGCAGATCGGGGCTGTTTGCGCTAACCTTGCGCAATGCCTCTTCTCCATCCGAAGCCACAGCCACCTCAAACCCGGCCCTTTCCAGAACCGGAGCCAGGTTTGCGGTGATTGCAGTTTCATCATCTACCAATAGTATTTTTGATTTTGTTCCCATGCATTTAATCTCTATTTATTAATCAGAATTTTGAATCTGACAGATTATCATCGCTTTTCTTAATTTTTATTGTATCTTAAAATGCCGCCAGCGCCTCTTGAGCGACCGTACAGCACTCTCTGCCCAACCATTTGACCTGTCTGATCCATATTTTGTTGGAGTTCATCCTTATTTGATGACTGGCTTCAAATCCGTCCAGAATTTTCCGCCGTTCGAGGTTTTTACCAATGCCTGGGTATTATTATGTACAGCAATTACCCAGCCATTCTCACCATCCACGAAATCTGGAGCGCCGCCCCAATTAGTGGGAATAATTGGCTGCCAGCTAATTCCGCCATCCGTTGTGGAATAGATCTCACCACCTGCTACACTATCTCTCTGAGCTGACCCTACAAAATAACCCTGCGACGAATTAATCATATCTAGGTTACCAAAGGCTACCGGCAGAACATAATCAAACCAGGTCAACCCGCCATCCGAACTGGTGTATAACCAGCTTTGGTTGGTATTATTCGTGGAATTCGTACAGCTCAAGATCAGAACCAGGTTGCGCGCTGTAGCATAATTTAGACTCGGGATGCCACAGCCAATTTGACTTTCAGAGAAATATTCAGCCGGTTTGCCTTCAGGAACCGGTAGGTCGACGGCGTTCCAGTTCGTACCGCTGTTGACCGTCTTGTAAATGAATAAGCTGGGCATCAGGCCGGGGCAATTTCCGATAATCCAGCCGATGCTCCCGGATGTAAAAGCCAGCCCGGTTTTTTGACAACCCATTAAATCTGGTTCTTTGTTTTCACCCAGCACCCGCGTCCAGGTTTTGCCGCCATCGCCTGTTATAAAAACTGCCACATAATCATGGCTCATGCCCACACCCAGATGCACCATGATCCAACCTTGCTGGTTGTCCAGGAAACCCAAATCGGACGGAATTTCAAAATCCGCCTGAATATCGCTTAAATCGAGCGCCTGGCTTTTACTCCAGGTAAGACCGCCATCAACGGTATACCAGATTACCAATTGGTCTGGCGCGCCTTGTGGCTGGCGGGGAGAAAATGAAACCCAGGCCTGTTGGATCGATTTGAAATAAGCTATCGCCGACCAACCTTCCACCTGCACAGGAGTGATTGCCTGTAAAGGTGTACGATCCAGCCAGGTCTGCCCGCCATCTGAGGTTATCAGGATATGGCTGTTAAGATCGTTTTCAATTTCCCCAATCCCCCAACCATTTTCATCATCGAGCATTTTAATTTGAACAATATTGACGGGCGTGCTGGAGCTATTTACCGGACCGGTCGGTAAAACGACGGGCTGCATAGTTGAAGCCTGGGTCGGTGTTGTTGAAAATTCGACTGTTGGCGATGGTTCCGTGGTAGCTATGGCATGTACCAGCGGGGTGCTGGTGGCCTGGGGTGGCAGGATGATCTGCACGTTCAGGGTTCCACAGCCCACCAGAACCATGACACTGGCCAGGATGCAGGCGAATGATAAAACTCTTCGTAATTCCATTTTCACGGTTCCTCGCAAAATCAGCCGAGATTAATCGATTTATAAAATCCACCCCCTTGGGGTTTTTACTATCATACCCACTGACCATCACTACAGTTTGACAAAGTTGTTACAGTTGTGTAACAATCCATTTCCATTCAATTGGGTCCCATTTTCCGCTATGAGAACCTGTCAAAATGGGTTCCAGGTAACCTTTCAATGCCCGATAAGCTACTGCCAGATCGGCAGTCACCAGGTCTGCTTCCAGTGCCTTTCTCTTAAAAGCATGTTCCCGGCTGGTGGGAGGCTCCGGTATCCGATGAGGTATCGATGTAGCCTTGTGAACTTTAAAACTGGCGGCGATAGCCTGAGATAACTCTGCTCCATCCATTTCTGCCAGGGAAGCAATGGTCAGCAGGTCAATCAAATCTTCCAATTTTGAAAAGATTCTATGATCTTGAGGGTAAATATAAGTATAAAATTTTTCCGCAGCCTGCCAGGCCAGCCCACAGCACGGCACAACGGGTGCTGCCAGACCCGCAAACCCAAAAACGCCTGTCATCTGAAAGGATTCTGCCGGCCAACCGCCATTCTCAACCATGCTGGCGTTAAGGTGAAACGTCTCAAAATCACGACCATCCAACAACGTCCGAATGATAAAATGCCTTTGTCCTGTTTCAATTTGATTATCCATTGAACCGGAAGCTTCAACTTCAAAAAAGAACCAATCCTGCAAATCCGTTGCCCCAATTTGTCCCAAGAATCGGAGCACCTGCTGCGGTGGGACAAATACCAACAAATCCAGGTCTTCAGGTGTTTGAAAACGGTTTCCTGATCGAAACTGTAACGCAAAGCCACCTTTTAGTTGCCAGCTATACGAAGTATCCGTTACCAAATGGGCCAGGAAGCGTTCTATCGACGCCAGTTTCCGCAGCCGGATTTGAGTCTGGCCGGTTTCAAAACTGACTACTCGAATTTGATCTTCCAATGCCGATCTAAATTCAGCACCGCTTTGATAAATCATAATAATCTGCCATTTCCAAATTCGATTGTAACAATAAAGGGCGATATTTAATATTTTTCCTTTTTTAAATTCAGCCTCGATGCCCGGCTCATTTAATAATCTAGGCGATTTGGCAGAATGGCTTACCAACTCTAATGATGTCTCATTGTGACGTTTCGGAATTTTCCTGACCAACCAGCTCGCGTGAGATGGCATTATATTGATTTACAGTCTGGTTATATTGTTTCACCAGGTTGTTAAATTGAGGAACGAGAGCGTTATAAGCCCGGATATTGCCTCGCGCCAGGTCGCCTCTCATTTTATTCCGCATTTGAATAATTTGACTTTCCAGTACGTTCAGCGAAGCCTGAAGCTGGGCAAAAACATTATTAAAATCCTGGGCATCTTTTACGATCGCTGCACGGTTGCTAAAATATTGGCTGTAATGATTTTCTAATTCGGAACTGAGTGGCGCAAACTCGGTACCCAGCAGCGAATGTAATTCATTATCGCGTTGGCCTGGTTCGGTTATCCGGTAAGCGCGTAATTCCTCTGTCAAATCTGCGTTGTGGATATGAGAGACCTGTGCTTCAAGTTGTGCATCCAGGGTATTTATCTCAGAAAGAGAGTACTGAGCGTAGGCGGCGTGCAGCATTTCGTGGGCAGCCACAACCACCATTTCTTCGCTCAGGCGTGGGTCGCTGATATTTAAAATATAGATGCGGTTATCGGGTGTGTAACAGCCCAGCTCGACGTTATTGGCCGAAACCATCGTCATGCAGTGCTGTTCAAAGCTTTGGCGATCGATATCGATTTCCGGTTTTGCCGCAAAGAAAATTGCTTTAGCCTCATTTGTCATTGTAGCTTCTTCCGCAAGCTGCGCAATCTCTGCCGGCACCTGCATCTGGAGCGATTGGGCGGTGGCTGTTTCTTCTAACGGAGCTGTAACGGTTTGGATGATGGGCGCTGACACAGTTTCAACTTGCGGTAGGGAGGTTGTAGACACCTGGTTTACTGCCTGTTGGATGGCAAGCGGCGCGTTGCACAGGCTGCCGATTGCAGCCAATAGAATTATTACCAATCCGATCAGCCAAATTTTCATTTCACCTTATCAGACGATCATTTGGGGCACTTATCTATTTTCCCCGAATAGCCGAAAAGCCATAATATTGTGCCATACATTGGTTAACCCAATAATCCGGAGCGATCTCAAGATCGCCGATGCCAAAGCGGTTGTTCAAACCATAAACAGTTATTTCGGTCTGACCTTGCTGGCGAGCTTTTAAAAAGTCAGCGGCGCGCTGGTCCCAGACACGCGCATAGGATTGATAGTCTGGCGCTGCTTGAACAGTTCTCCAGATAGAAATATCGGATGCAGCCATAACCATCGCCAGGAACGCAGCCGTTAAGATTCGTCGAAGTCCTGGTCGGGCTGACGTGTCCGGCAGAAAGCCCAGGCGGTGCAGACCGGCCCCCAGCAATGCGCTGCTGAGCACTGCGGCCACAACCAGCAATCCTTGAGGCACAATAATTGTGCGATCATCCGGATAGGCATTCATCCCATATACGACCGGGGTGCAGGCCGCAATTGCCAGCAAAAAAGCGCTGACTGGAACCAATATAAATCCGCGAAACCAGGATTGTAACCACAAGTTTCGCAGGCTCATATGAAAATGAGTTTCGACTGCACCAGGATCTAAAACCCATCCTGCCAGAAAAGGAGCCAGGACTGAAAGGATCGCCCAGCCCGGGTTCCAGAGCAGATATTTGCCGTATATATAAACTGCATTGCGCGTCGAAAAGGTAATGATCCGTATCAATCCGACCGCCACATGACCGATATCTACCAAACGCACCTGGTTACCCGGCGCGCTTGTTTCAATCACCATTGCAAGCAGCGCACCGACCAGCGCTGCACCCAAAATCGGCGTCAAACGATGGCGGGTTTCTTTTCCGGCCAGGATCAAAACCAACGCCAGTAACAATATCAGCAGAGCTACCTGGGTTGCATCGTAGATTTCAGCGAACCCGCCACAAATCAATGCCAGGACAAAACCGGTAACCATGTAGGCAGCCTGCGGCCAGGCAGGTTCACACCAGGCTCGCAAGATCATCCCACCCAGCAAGGTCAGACCGATCATAGGAAAGGTATAGTTGACCTGACCATCCCGCCAAAAAACTGACTGAAACAAATTGGGTGTTGTGGAGAACAAGATCAGCAATACCAAGCCAGAAGCCGCCAGAGCCAGCCAAGCAGGACGTGGCAGGTGAGCATGGCGCAGAAATGGGACCAGCATCCAGGACAGGGCCAGATACCAGATTGTAATTACAATCGGTGGAAAGATTGACGCCCCGAGCGGGCCGGTTACGCTGATCAGGTGACTGGCGGTGAAATACATAAAGCGACCTGCCCAGCCGTTGTACCAGAACGAAACAGAAGCCCAAAACCCTAAATGGGCCATACTGGAAGCCACGCAAAAATCATCCGCATGCAAACGGGTAAAAGTTCCCAGATAGGCCAGACCCGCCAATGCCAGGAGTGGTGACAGAATCGCCGCTATGAGGGTTCCTGTTCGCAATTTCATGAATTTGTATTAAAGCTCCACTGGGATGGTTTGATTGTCGCCATTATAACATCAAAAAACAGGGGCGATTTAATATTTTGATACTGTCGCGAGACGGGTGGCAGATCGGGTATTTCACAAGCAATCATAACCAACCATAATTGTATTAATCATACTAATATTACCCAATATACATTATTTGATAGGACTAACGTCACTTCGAATCCCGTCCACAATTGTTTACAATAAGAATCAAATATATTAGGTGAATTTACAAAAAGCTTCTTCAGGAGTTAAGGATGCCCATTTTGACCCCCGGCCGCCGCTGGCAGCCAACCTACTATCCTTTCAGACAGGAAACCTTTCTCAACCGTGTGTTGGAACAGGCCGAGCTGCTGGTCAAGGGCCCTCTGTGGGGCTGCCGGCAGTGCGGTAACTGCCTCCTGCAGGAAACTGCCTTTATCTGCCCGATGAACTGTCCCAAGGGCCTTCGCAACGGGCCGTGCGGGGGTTCCACCCTCGAGCACTGCTATGTGGATGAAACCCGACCGTGCATCTGGTACAAGATCTACGAGCGGGCCTTCAAGATGAACCGCCAGGAGCTGCTGCTGGAAGTGCTGCCGCCGCTGGATTGGCAGATGGTGGGCGGCGAGCAGGTGGCCGGTCTGTTTGAACAGGCCCGCAAAAACGGTCTGGGCAAAGTGATGAGCGGTTTTCTCTCGCTGGACAAAGGGAAAATGGCCAGCACCTGGGACGGTATTTTCCGACCGGTGCGCCAGCCGGACTGGTGGCAGGGCGACTCCGAATATCACGCCCCTCAATATAGCGAGCCGGTTTCTAACCTGGAGCGCCGTCTCAAAAACGGGGAGTTTGTCGTCACGGCCGAGATTCAGCCTCCGCAGACGGTCTCAACCAACAAACTGGGCAACAACATTGATCTGCTCAAGCCGTACGTCACGGCGGTCAACTTTACCGACAACGCCTCGGCCACGCCGCGCATGTCCTCGCTGGCCTGCAGCACGCTGGCGGTGCAGCACGGGGCCGAGCCGGTCTTTCAGATAACGGCCCGCGACCATAACCGGGTGGGCTTGCAGGCGGATGTTTTGGGATCGAACGCCCTGGGCATCCGTAATGTGCTGTGTCTGACCGGAGACAGCATGAAGCTGGGCCCGGGACCACGCGGCCGGATGGACACCTTCGATCTGGATTCGATCCAGATGTTGTGGATCCTGCGGCGGATGAGAGACGAACACCGCTATTTCGATGGGCGTGAGCTCAAGTTCCCCCCCAAATACTTTCTGGGGGCAGCCGCCTCGCCCTTTGCTTCGGAACCCAAATTCCAGGCCATCCGCGAGCAAAAGAAGGTCAACGCAGGGGCGCAGTTCTTCCAGACCAACGTGGTCTTTGACGCCGACCGGCTGGACATCTGGCTGAACGAGCTGTCCAAGAGGGATATTCTGGATAAGGTCTACATTCTGATTGGGATTACGCCGCTCAAGTCGCTCAAGATGGCGAAGTACATGAACGAGGAAGTGCCGGGGGTGGTGATACCGGAAGCGGTCATGCAGCGCATGAGCGCGGCGGAGCAGGCCGGCAAGGCTTCGGAAGAGGGCGTGCAGATTGCGCTGGAGCTGATCGAGAAAGTGCGCGGCAAGCAGGGCGTGCACGGCATCCACCTTATGGGGGTGGGCTGGGAAGAGATTGTGCCGCGCATCGTAACTGAGGCCGGGCTGCTGCCTGCAGGTTTCGTCCTACCTGATCCCTCTAAAAATTAGCTTTCCAGATGTTGGAGAACAAAACCCTGCTTTTTGATGACCCTGACGTCCCCAACTACCAGACCTTTTGGTAGAAGGAAAACCGGGTTCAGATCAACCTCGCCAATTTCAGGATAGAGGAATGGCAAGCGCGAGAAATTTGAGAGCGTTTGTGCCAGCGCTTGCAAGTCACAGGGCGAAGAACCGCGCACTCCCGTAAGCAGCTTGATCGCTTTGATCTGTTGGATCATTTCCATCGCTTCATCCACATCAACCGGAGCCACCCGTAAGACGATATCTCGCCAGATTTCTGTATAGATTCCACCCAAACCAAAGGCAACTACTGCTCCAAATTGCGGATCGGTGGAAAGGCCAAGCAAAACTTCCTGGGCCTGCTGGATCATTGGGTAAATGATGGCGCCACAAAACACTTTCCCTTGCGCAGATTGGCGGATTTTCTCAAAGGCATTGCGAGTAGATTTTGCATCGTATATTCCAACGACCACTCCGCCGACATCCGATTTATGCAGGATATCAGGTGAGACGACTTTCATCACCGTCGGATACCCCAGCCTTTCACAGGCCTGTACGGCTTCGTTTGCACTGGATGCCACGTAAAATTCCGGCACAGGAATGCCATTTTCCTTCAGCCAGGTCATGGCTTGGGGTTCGAGCATAAAACCATCTCCGGGCAAAGCACGCTTCTCCAGAACAGGCTGGAGCGGCTTCTTTTTGTAAAACAGGCTGCGACAATTTTCATAACGGGCCATTTCCGCCAGAACGCTGACCGCCCGTTCACCGCTCGGAAAATCGACCACCCCATTTTGCTTCAAAAAGGCAATGCTTTCGGCCATCAACTGTTCCGGGACAAAGCTTGCCATGACCGGTTTACCGCTCTCGCAAGCGCCGGCTACCACACCACGTGACAATGCCAGATTATCCAGATAAGAAGTACCGACATTGATGGCAACGGCGGCATCGTAATCCTTTAATAAAGTTTGCAGAGTCTTGCGATAACCTTCTTCGGTTCCTTCAACTGTAAGGTCGACCGGGTTCTTTAACGAACAATATCCGGGCAGAAACGCTCGAAGCTGAACCTGGAGTTCTGCTCCTGGTTCGGACACATTAAAACCAAGCTCTTCGGCCAAATCCGCCGCCAGGACACCCGGCCCGCCGGAGTTGGTTACGATCAGCAATCTTTTTCCACGCACTGGTGGTGTCTGGCTAAATCCTTCGCACAGATCCATCAATGCTTCGACTGACCGGACGCGGATGGCACCGCTGGCCTGGATGGCAGCATCATAGACTGCATCTGAACCTGCCATGGAGCCGGTGTGAGAAGCAGTGGCGCGTCTGCCCACAGAAGTTCTTCCGGCCTTGATTACCAGCACAGGCTTGCGGTTGGCGCATTCAGATAATGCTTCCATAAAGGCTCGTCCATCATTTACACTCTCAATATACAGAGCGACGACTTTTGTTTCCCCATCCTCGGCCAGGTAGCGTAAAAAGTCAACCTGGTTTAGATCGGAGCCATTGCCATAACTGATAAACTTTGAGATGCCTAGCTTCCTCTGTTGAGCGCAACCCAGCACTACGCCGCCCAGCGCGCCGCTTTGCGAGATCAGGCCAACTCCACCGGCTGGGGCGCGCAATTCCAGAGTAGGATAAAAATCAAAACCGGCGCTGGCGATCCCGGCGCAATTCGGCCCGATGAATCGAATGCTGTATTTTCGCGCGACCTGGACGATCTCTTGTTCACCTGTGGAATTGCCAGCTTCAGAAAATCCCGATGTAATAATCACAGCGGCATGGATACCTGCCTTACCGCAGTCATCCAACATGGTTGCAACGGTGGCCGCAGGGGAAACGATCAGCGCCAGATCGGGCGTCTGTGGAATGGCAGCCGTAGAATCGTAACCACGGATGCCTGCACTGCCTTCTGCTTTGGGGTTCACAGCTGCCAGGTTGCCACTATAACCGCCATCCAAAATTTGATCGGCAAGTCGGGCTCCCAATTTACCTGGAGACATCGATCCAATAATTGCAACCGAGCGGGGGTAGAAAAAACGATTTAAATCCATCAGGAAATCACCTGTAGCTCACCCAAACCGGCGTGATAGGCATAAAGATTAGCTTCGACGTTCCTTTTAAAACGGCTTTGAACGATATATTCGACATCTTTGGAATTGAACAGACTTCCCAGGGCTGTCTGGCCCATAATTACACCCAAAACATACAGGTTCGGGTGAACGGGCTCGCCGGCAAATGTTGGCAGGCTGGCCGGATCAATATAAATCAGGTGTGCACCCGCTGATAAAACTTGTTCCTTGACTTGTTCAAGCGTTGGATAAAGAGCTTTTCCCAATGAAACTGCCGTTGGCGCCCAAATATCTCCATACAGAACGAAGTCTCCCTCTGGTTTGATATACGGTATGGCTTTCAGGCTTTCGGACTGTTCCATGGCTATAGCCATATCTGCCCGTCGCTGGGGAATATTCGAGCCAACGTTCTGGCGCCCCAGGCGAAGTTGAGCCTTTACAAACCCACCGCGCTGCGCCATTCCTTTGCTTGGATAAAAATTTGCCGGAATATCTTTGTACTCGGCGACTTCCGCCAATATCTCTCCAATCGTCAGGATACCTTGCCCGCCGACTCCTGCAAAGAAAATATCGTATTTCATACCGTCTCCTCGATCAGGGCCTTTCTGTTACAGGTTTCGATGCAAATCCCACAGCCGTAACATAATTCGGGGTCGATCTCGATTGCGTTTGCGCCAATGTTCAAGGCTGAACAGCCGGTCTCCATAAGACATAATTTGCACAGGTTGCAATTTTCTTCGATCACCTTAACTTTCCCGACCTGCTTTCCCATGCGCTGCGCCTGGATAGCGCATTCCTGGCGGGACAATACGACCTTAACCCCTGGGAGTTTCATTGCCTGGCGGATGACCTCTGAAGATTCTTCCAATTTGAAGGGATCGATCATCCAAAAATGCTCTACCCCCAGGGCGGGAATAATACGGGCAATATCGACCTCCTGGTACTTATTTGATCCACCCGCACAGGGTGTCCCCGGATTGATTTGCATACCCGTCATGGCAGTCCAGCGGTTGTCCATAATAATCAAGGTCAGGTCTATCTGATGTTGGATGGCATTGATCAAACCCGGCAGGCCGGCATGGAAAAAAGTTGAATCGCCGATGGTTGCGATCACCGGGGTTTTAACCCCCGCTCGCACGAAACCCTGTGCCAAGCTGACGCTGGCTCCCATCGAAACCTCGTTCCAGATTAAATCGAAAGGGGGGTTCATTCCCAGAATCGTGCAGCCGATGTCACCGGTGACCATGACTTGATTCTTTTTAAGCTTCAGCTTACGGATAGCCTTTTGAATTGCCATGTATGTGCCACGGTGAGGGCAGCCCGCACACACTGTTATTGGCCGGTTGGCAGCAAATTGAAGCCCCTGTGTATTTCCAATAAACAAGTTTTCCTCGATTCCTAATTGCAAAGCGGTATTCACGCCTTGAACGACCTCACGGACGCCATATTCTCCAATCCGGCTAAAAACACCATCCAGTTTACCAATGATCTGACCACGGGACCCCATTTTTTGCGCTTCAACATAAACGCCTCGCTCAACCAGCGGCTCAAGCTCTTCCAAAACAAGGATTTTCTGGCAATGAGCGAGCATTTTCCGGACAGATTCCTCCGGGAAAGGGCTGGGAGCCTTCAAAATGAGTGTTGACACTTCCTCAATGTTGAAGCCATACGAAGCCAGGATCTCGAAACCTTCCTCGAGATAAGCTGCTGTAACGCCTGAAGCAATAATGCCCAAACCGCCTGTTTTCTCTGAAAGTTTGATTGGATTGATTGCTTCCTGATCGATGATTTGTTCTGCTTTTTGCAAACGGTTGATTAAATCCCGGTGCTGGTTGGTCGCAATTACTGAACCGGCTTTGGTGTATTTTTGAATATCTCTGATCAGTAAAGGGGCAAGTTGTGAAACCGGCGCGGGCTGCTCAACCTCTACTTCAGCAAAGGCATCCGCAATGGCCGTAACGGATCGGATAAATACCGGTCCTTTGATCTTTTCAGAAAGTTCAAAGGCATATTTTGTAAGTCGGTAAGATTCAGCCACCGAGGCAGGCTCCAACATTGGCATATCCGCCATAACGGCAAATGAACGCGAGTCCTGCTCGCACATTCCAGCGTTGGCGCCCGGATCATCCGCCACATAAACAACCAGGCCACCTTCACAGCCCGAATAGGCTACCGAAATGAGCGTATCATAGGCAACATTGACACCCGACATTTTCATGGTGCACAAGGCCCGGTGACCGCTCCAGGCCACACCTGAAGCAATTTCCAGGGCTACTTTTTCATTGACACTCCATTCTACGTAAGTATCTTTGAGGTCCATGGTCAGCAGGCTGGCAATACAACCTGTAGAGGGTGTTCCCGGGTAGCCTGTCACAACTTTAACCCCGGCGCTCAGCGCCCCATAAGCAACGGCTTCATTTCCGGTAATGAGTTTTTTCAATGTAGCCTCCAAATCAGATCCCTAAGGCTTTCGCCAGGGTAGCGAGCGCACGGGCATTTTGATCGGGCGTCCCGATGGTGAACCGCATACAGGTTGGCATCCCTTGCGGAGCGAGTGGGCGAACGATAACCCCCAAGCGCAGCATGCGTTCGTAAACCGGCGTGGAAGGAATACCCAGGTCAACAAACACAAAATTTGCCTGGCTGGGCACCGGGTTCAAACCCATCTTCAAAAGGCCCTGGTAGACCTGCTGGCGGCCTTCCCTGACAACATCAACGCTGCAACGCAGAAACTCAAGATCATCCAGGCCGGCTAAAGCCCCGGCCTGGGCAATCCGATTTACTGGAAACGGATCGGACACCTTACGAAGAACTTTTATAATCTCTGGATGAGCGATGGCATATCCGATTCGTAAACCGGCCAGACCCATCGCCTTTGAAAAAGTGCGGGTGACGACCAGATTGGTATATTTCTTCAAATAAGGGATGGTCTGAGGATAAGCCGGATCGTCTACAAAATCGTAATATGCCTCATCGGAAACCACCAGCGTATTTTCTGGCACAGCGGCCATTAAACGATCAAACTCAGATCGGGTCGAAATTGTTCCGGTCGGGTTGTTCGGATTACACAGGAATACGATCTTCGTCCTCGGTGTGAGGACAGCGATAATACCATCTATGTCGAAGCGGTGGTCGCCTGTCTGTGGAACCAGGATAATTTTACCGCCCATGCGGGTGGTTACGTTTTGATAAGCCTGGAATGAAAATTGACTGGTTACTGCCTCTTCGCCGCAATCGATGATGGCAATTGCGATCATCGATAAGACACCGTCGACACCGTTATTGATAAAGAACTGATCGGGGTCAAGATGATGCATTTTGGCCAATTTGGCAGCCAATAGCGGGCTTGAGCTTTCTGGGTAATAATTACAGTTCTCATATAGCTCCTTGATCATAGCCTGCATGGCTAGTGGGGAAGCTCCGAGTGGGTTTTCGTTGGATGACAACTTGAGCACGTTATCCAGACCCAACTCACGTTTGACTTCTTCGATGGGTTTTCCTGGTATATAATCTTTGAATTCCTGAATACATTGGCGTGAAACTTTATTGATATCGATCATCGGCTGGCCCTTTCTAGAATTGAGTAGTGATATAAAGTACGATAAATATAATTGAGCTCATCATTCACGGTTTTGCTGAGCTTCAAACCGATCCAATAAAATCTGAATGGTTGTGTAGATATGCTCGCTATTGATCTGGGCGGCGCGTTTTCCGTTCCTTGCTTCAAGGGCCTCCAACAACTCTTTGTGCTGAGCAAAATCATTTCGGCTAATAGCCAGCTCGTCTGGATTTTGATACAACAGCTCATAGGCAAACATCATCTCCCACAATTGCTCTAAAATCCTGGCCAGGGTTCGTGAACCCGCAGCCCGGATTGGGATCCAGTGGAATTCCCGATTTTTTTCCTGAGCGTTTTCAACGGATCCAGACGAATTTGATACGACGGTCAAGGGCAACAGCTCCCGCATCCTTTGTAAATCTCCGTCAGTAATAAATCCGGCCGCTAATTCCATGGCGCGTCCTTCTAACAGGGCGCGCATCACGTAGACCTCGCGTAATTCAGCCAATGGTAATACTGCCACCCTTACACCCTTAAAAGGCTCGTGCATTGCCAGACCTTTTGCCACCAACCGGGCCAGGGCTTCGCGAACAGTGCGCTCACTTACACCCAACTGTTTGGCCAGCTCAACCTGGCCGATCCTTTCACCAGGTTTGATCCGACCGGTAATGATGGCCTCCCGGATAGATTCATAAGCCATATTAGCCAGGCTGGAATTTTTTGGAAGCGGTTGAACAAAAAGTGCTTCTACTTTAGGACTATCCATATGTTTCCATACGTTAGAAAAAGTAAGTAATCTCAATATTGTGGATTGTGCACAATAATATTATTTTATTATAGGTCCTCTTATCAGCCAATCCAATGACTATTCATCCTATTAATGTCATAACGTTAGATCGGTGCCCGGAAGATAGATGAGATTGGGTATAATATTTAGACCGGAGAAATAAGCATGCACCCCTTACGGGAATGGCTATTTAAAACTGTCGCAAATGAAGTTTCCTTCAGCGGAATTAACGGCATCCACCTTAAACAATTAGCGAGTGCAGGTGGTGTTAATGCCGACCTGGTCCATAAATATTTTCCGGATAAACACGCCTTGATTTTTGGTCTCATTGACGAAATCAGCCTGGCACAGAAGGATTTTATTCTACAGCATTTCCAACAGACTGATACGCCTGAAGAACGGTTAATCCAATTTATTATCAGCAGTTTCGAATTTATCGAGAAATACCCGGGGCTGGCTGAAGTATTTGTCATAGCCCTGCTCGGGAGCGATCAGGATATCAAAGAACACGTTCACGAAGATTACAAACTTGAGCTAGGAATCATACTCGAGGATTTAGTCACCGAAAAAGTAATCCAGGTTCCATCGCCCACCGTTGTTTCCGACCTGACCATGATCCTGTTATCCGTCATATTTCTGGGCGGCTGCCCGTGGCTGCACATGGATTACGACAGCTTTGTCGACTCGCGCAGAATCGCCATCTCCACACTGGCAGCCATGAAAAAGCGCTACGAAATAAACCGGGGATAATTTTCGAGAATGATACAAAAAACGTCAGGAAAAAGTTGGCTTGCGAGATGATGCGCCCAACTGTTTCGATAGCTGGTAACTGGCAAGCATGACTGGTTCTGCCATTTCTGGGACCCGGGTTTCAGGGACACGAGTGATTGGTGCAAGTATCCCTATGCCAGCGACAACCTGCCCAGTGCGATCATAAATAGGCGCGGCAATACTCATTGCGCGCTATCTGTTTCTTCAAATGAAATTGCATAACCCCGCCTGCGGGTAGAGTACGACTCTACACGCAATTTTTCTAAATCGGTAATCGTATTTTTCTTGATGGGCTTAAATTCTATACCAACTAATATGCGCTCAATTTCGTGCTCAGGAAGAAACGCTAAGAAAACCTTTGAAGATACCCCGGCGTAGAATGGGAGGGGTTGGCCTACTCGCATAGCTAATCGACAGAGGTACCGGCTCTCGACAATCTCTACCCAGGTCCCAATGTTTCCAAAGCGCATCGAAAGGATTGAGGATTCCCCGGTGGTTTCAGTCAGAGAATGCAAAATGGGCAAAGCATCATTGCGCAAATTAATCGAAGCCTGGGCAAACATGCCCCAATGGATTATCTGGTAGCCTAGTCGGTGTGTTTTTCTATTAGGGTCAGTATAGACCATCCCCTGGCCTTCCAAAGCCAGCAAAAACCGGCAAGTTGTATTTTTGGGTAAATTGATCCGGCGGCTGATCTCTGTCAACGTCAGCATAGCTTGATCATCACTGAATCTGTTCAGAATGTCACAGATTCGATTGAGAGTACGAAAATCCGATTCTGCTTTTGTCACTATGTACCTTTTTATCATGAGATAACCACAGCGTTTTAAAGTGAGCCGGGCAGCGTTCTTGCGGGTGATCCATTACTTGAGCACGTTCAGGATCAAACATAGTCGATAAACTCCAATAACATCAACTATTATCGAACAAGGAGAGAATACTCAATAAATGAGTAATCAATAATTATTTACGACCACATCATAAAGCATAGTGCGTGTAAATTGAATTCCAGAGCCTGGGTGCGTTTCAGTTTGTGGTAAGAAGTACCCTAAATTTCCAGCATAAAAAGCTCCATTAATAGGAAAATTTCAAGCTCCGAAATAGGCCGCTTGAAATTTCCATTTATGCGGGATATAGCTCTTCGATTATTGCCCTACGGTCTTAGCGGCTCTGTTTGGGTTTCCAGAGTAGGCAAAAACTGCCCGCTACCTGGCTGGCGCACGATCTCACCATTCTCAAGCACTGGCTGTCCACGTTGGAAGCTTAGCTCTGGCCAGCCCAGCACCTTGCGGCCTTCATAGAGGGTATAACCAACATTACTATGCTGGTTTTCTTTCCGGATTGTGAATTCTCGGGTTGGATTATAGATGACCAGATCAGCATCCGAGCCAACCGCCAGGGTGCCTTTACGCGGATAAAGTCCAAAGACACGGGCCGGGTTCTCGCACAACACCTGTACCAATCTTACCAGACTGATACGGCCCTGGTTGATGCCCCAATCATAGGTAACCGGCAGCAGCGTCTCAATTTGCGGAGCGCCAAAGCCCTGGGCGATAAAATCACCGTTCGGATCTTTTTGTTTGGGAGCGTGGTCGGACGCTACAATCATTAAATTGCCGTCCCGCAGCCCTTTCCATAAAGCCTCTAGGTCAGCCTGGCTGCGGATGGGCGGTCCGATTTTTGCCAGCGCGCCGCGTTCCTCAATGATTTTCTCGGTTAGCGTCAAATACTGAGGGCAGGTCTCTGCAAATACCGGCAGGCCTTCCTCCTGAGCGCGACGGATCGGTCGCAAGGCACGCGCCGAAGTCACGTGCGGAATGTACAACCTGCAGCCCATTACCTCTGCTAGGCAAATCGCCCGGAAAATGGCTTCTTCCTCAAAAGCGGCCGGGCGCGAGGCGTTGAACAATTTTGCCGAGGCATTAGGGCCCTTCAGGTATTTATCTTCCAAATAATCGATGCCGCCGCCGTTTTCAGCATGCACCATGGCCATACCACCTAATTCAGCCAACAGGTCCATGGCCTTGCAGAGTTGATAATCATCGGTGTACCAGCCTTGTTTTAGATAGGTCATAAAGAATTTAAAAGTGCGGATGCCCATCTTCATGACCTGGGGAATTTCCGGCACCTGCTTTGCGGCTTCCCAAATGCCCCCGTGCAGGCTGAAGTCAAGCAGAGAACGCTTCTGGGCGTCTTCCAGCATCTCGCTTACTTTCTGCACCAGGCTGTCACCCTGCCGTGCATAAGCAAAATGCAACAGAGTCGTTGTACCACCATATGCCGCAACCTTTGAGCTGGTTTCCACATCATCTAAATACACCGGGTGAACATGTACATCGATAATACCGGGAAACACATATTTACCGGTGGCATCGATGACACGCCGGCTGCCATCGGCAGATAGATTTTGACCAATTGCCACAATACGCTCGCCGCGCACGGCCACATCAGTACAGAAGATGCCCTGACCGGTGACCACGGTCCCGTTTTTTACAAGAAAATCGTAATTATCGACCATTCTTTACTCCTAATAGACAAAAAACAACTTTTGGTTCAGAAAGTGTCTCTATTCTGATCTACTTTTTTGACTGCGGTCTACTGCTTCCAGGACACGCTCAGGCGTCAGCGGCAGCTCGTAGATACGTAGACCGATGGCATTTGCAACCGCATTCGCTACCGCAGGGGCAGCCGGGGTTAGCGAAGGCTCGCCAATACCTTTGGCCCCGAATGGACCCATGCCCGAACCGGATTCAAGGATGATCGATTTTGTGGTTGGCAAATCACAGGTCGTAGGGATGAGGTATTCCGAAAGCGATCCAGCCCGGATTCGTCCTTTTTCTACGGATAAATCTTCCATCAAGGCATAACCCAGACCTTGCGAAGCGCCTCCCTGAATTTGACCGTCGACGGCTGCCATATTGATGGCCCGGCCTACATCATGGCAGGCCACACTCTTTAACAGCTTGATCTCACCGGTTTCTGTATCGACCGCCACTTCAGCCGCCAGAGCACCAAAGGTGAAATCAGGCCAGATTTGGCCCTGGCCGGTCTCTGGGTCAATGGGGTCAGTAAAAGGCGCTTTGAACATGGCCAGTTCAGCCAGCTTGGTGCCGTCCGAGGCGCACATGGCAATTAATTGTGATAGGCGCAAGTTTTCTTCCGGTCGTGCCTTGACGAAGACCTTACCGTCGGCCAGATCGAGATCTTCCGGGGCTTCTTCAAAATGCTTCGAAGCACGGTCAAGCAGATTCTTACGGATCGTTGTGGCAGCCTGCAAGGTGGCATTTCCCGACATATAAAGCTGCCGGGTAGCCGTAGAGGTACCGGATAGCGGGGTTAAGGCCGAATCGGTATGATAGATCGTGATATCCTTCATCGGCACGCCCAGCACTTCGCTGGCAATCTGGCACAAAGCCGAAACTTGCCCGGCTCCCAGATCCGGCACACCTGCCCGGATAGTGGCCGTTCCATCCAACTCTAACCCAACCCAGGCTTGCGAGGTATCGTGCAGCCAAGTGATGCGACCGTAGCTCTGCATATAGGAGGCAAACCCCTGTCCAACTTTATACGGTCCCCAATCCGGCGTCTTCTCACCCAGTGCTGCGATGGCCCG
>Ga0209039_10001943_pt1 | contig 18340 bp, 18 predicted proteins | sample BogFormECP12_OM1_FD_188238 | JGI IMG/M metagenome (GOLD analysis project Ga0209039, IMG submission 188238) | Bog forest soil microbial communities from Calvert Island, British Columbia, Canada - ECP12_OM1 (SPAdes) (version 2) | ecosystem: Environmental > Aquatic > Freshwater > Wetlands > Bog ...
CTGACCCGCGGCAGGAGTCCAAAAAAACGCGGTTTGTCAAAGACAGGAACTTTCCGCCGCCGAGGCAGTACCAGAGATCAGCCACCGCCATCGGCGTCGGCCGACTATCACTAATCAGACCTTATCCTACTTGTTCGGCCTCAACTATAGCAGTTCGGACCCGCCCGAACAATAGCGCAGTAGACCGCAAGAATAATGAGGCGGTCTACTCGATCCAGGTGTACACTAGCGGTGGGACGAAAGTCGTCCCGGCGAGTATCCGAGCAGACTCTGGGGCAGCTACGCAACTGACCTCTCCGCGCGGCCAGAATCAGAACCCGCGCCTTACCGAACCACTCCGGGACAGGAGGTGGGACGATAGCCAACAACGTTTCCCACGCACAAGAAGGAGGACGGATCGTAATGCCGACCTACATCACACTCATGAAGTTCACCGAACAGGGGGCAAAGGACCTGAAAGGTGCACCCAGGCGCATCGAATCGGCGATCAAGGCCTGGGAACTGACGGGTGGCAAGGTGCTTGCCACCTACTTTGTGATGGGAGACTACGATTATGTAGCCATCACGGAAAGTCCAAATGACGAGGCCGCCGTCAGTGCCAGCCTGGCGGTGTGTACCCGCGAGCACGTCAAGACGGCGACGCTTCGTGCATTTCCGCTGGCAGAGTTTGCCCGCTTGGTGGAGCAGTTGCCGTAGGTGCGCAACGTTTTGGCACTGAATGAGATAAACAGCGCTGAAAATGGCCCTTAACAGATGCCATCGTTTGCATTATGATGGTCTTGAAATCGTCACGCCCAGTGAGGTGACGGTCCGTGCAAAAGGAGGTTCCTTTAGTTGGCAAGGCCTCGGTTTCCGGGACGCGGAACCGGTAAGGAACCTGGCATTATGCCGCAATCGGCCGGCTATCCCATTCGCACCCGGCCGGACCTAACATCTGATCCTGCAGTGGCCGATCTCCCCGGAAGAAGCGGCAGAATCGGACACGGCATTGATGTGAATTAAACCTGTCTGTCGTCGCGGTTGCACGACGGCAGCACCATCGTGCCGGCGCACGGTGGCTAGACGATGGCGAACACATAACGCTCCGCCACCCACGACCTCGGGAAGGGAATTATGCCAAAGGAAGCCTTAAGCATTCTCGACCAGCGCACGCAGGCTACCTATGAGATCCCGATTCACGATGGGACCATCCGTGCCATGGACCTGCGCCAGATCAAGACCGGGCCCGACGATTTCGGGCTCATGACTTACGACCCCGCGTTCATGAACACGGCATCGTGCCGAAGTTCGATTACGTTTATCGATGGTGATAAGGGCATCCTACGGTATCGAGGCTACCCCATCGAACAACTTGCGGAGAAGTGCACTTTCCTCGAGGTGGCCTATCTGATCCTTTTTGGAGAGTTGCCGACCGAGCCGCAACTGAAACAGTGGGTCGCCGAGATTACCCATCACACCATGCTCCACGAGACTACCAAGAAGTTCCTGGAAGGATTCCGTTACGACGCTCATCCGATGGGGATGCTGGCAAGCACCGTAGCGGCCCTCTCCACGGTCTACCCCGAAGCCAGAAACGTGCTTGATCCCAAAGTGCGCGCTTTGCAGATCAGGCGGCTCATCGGCAAAATGCCGACGATCGCCGCCTACACCTACCGGCACAGTCTGGGCTTCCCCTATGTTTATCCGGACAACGATTTGAGCTACACCGAGAACTTCATGAACATGCTGTGGAAGATGGCGGAGCCCAAATATCAGGCCAACCCCATCCTGGCGCGCGCCCTCGACATCCTGTTCATCCTGCACGCCGACCACGAGCAGAACTGCAGCGCCAACGCCATGCGCGCCGTGGGCAGTTCCCAGGCCGATCCGTTCCTCTCCACCGCTGCCGCTTGCGCCGCCCTTTCCGGACCGCTCCACGGTGGCGCCAATGAGGAAGTCCTCAAGATGTTAGATGTCATCGGCTCCAAGGACAAGATCCCAGCCTATATGGAGAAAGTGAAGGCCGGCGAGTTCAAGCTGATGGGCTTCGGCCACCGGATCTACAAGAACTACGACCCGCGCGCCCGCATCATCAAGTGGGCTGCCGACAAAGTATTCGAAGTTACCGGCCGCAACCCCAAGCTGGACATTGCGTTGGAACTGGAGCGCATCGCCCTTGAGGACGAGTACTTCGTCAAGCGCAAGCTCTATCCCAATGTGGACTTCTACTCCGGCATCATGTATCAGGCCATGGGCTTCAAACCGGAGGTCTTCACGGTGCTGTTTGCCATTCCGCGCACAGTGGGGTGGCTGGCCCAGTGGCAGGAGATGGTGTGCGACGCCGAGCAGAAGATCGCCCGCCCGCGGCAGGTCTACACCGGCCAAGCGGCGCGCGATGTTGTGCCGATGGAGAAGCGCGGCGTCACAGCGACCCCCACCACGGCATAGCGCAAGCCGCCCTCGAGGCACATACCTTTCGGGGGCGGCTCATCTTCAAGGCACAGCTCCCAACCGGAGTGCCGGTATAACTACGCCGCGAGGCGCCCTGTTTCGCCTTCTCGTGCGCGAGTTCGTAGAAACGCCTCAGACTGGAAATGGAGAGAGCACCGGACGGGCGCATTCGTCGAAGTTCAGAGGAGCGCTGAATATGACTAGTGTCGAGACACTCATGGCGATTCTGAGCCGTTATCCGTTTGCCGAGGAATTACGGCCAAGCGACATCGAAAAGCTTTGCAAGATGGCTTATGAGATTCCGTTTCGCAAAAATGAGATTATTTTCCGCGAAGGCGACGAATGTAGTGTGTTCTATCTGCTGACGTCAGGAAAGGTGGTTTTGGAAATCGCCGTGGAAGGCACCACCTTGGGCATCGAGACGCTGGGAGCGGGGGATGAGCTGGGCTGGTCGTCGATGCTGATGTGCGACCGCAGACACTTCCAGGCTCGGGCCGTGGAGCCGTCGTATGCGCTGGCGTTTGACGGAGCCGAGCTGAACCGGGCCTGCAAAGAGGACCCCGTTTTTGGTTACGGTCTGCTATACCGGCTCCTTGGAGTCGTAGCGCGCCGCTTGCAGGCTACCCGGCTGCGCCTAGTGGGCATTCACGCTAACCCGGATATCTCATTTTAATGGGGAGTTTCTGGAAACTTGCCCCAAAAAGGACATCGCTCGACCGGGCCACTGGCGCGGCGGACCTTGCCGCGCGGAATGGCCGATATTCCCTGTACCCTTCAAAGCAGCTACGAAGTCAGCTAAGCAGGTAGACAGCACGGCCGCCCGGCGGGAGTGCCAAGTATAATCCCGGCGGGGGATCGCCTACCGCATAATGTGGAGCAGCGCCTTGCCTGGGTGGTCGTAGCCGAAAGTCCTGTGGGGAGTCCGCGCCGCTTGAGCGCCAGTACAGGGGCGACGTTGGCTACGGTGACCAAGCAAGAGATTTATCGAGATCCGTTGCACTTTCTCATATACATCGTTATCCGTCCAGCGCTAACAAGTGCCGATCTTGTTCTGGCGTCGGCCGAACATTTCGTGCATGTCGTCGTCCAGCTCGGACTCATACGACCGTCGCTTTTCCCGCTTCGACAGGGTTTCACAGAATGTTCCCAAGGCTATAACCAGGAAGCAGAGAACCACCAGGGACCCAAGCACGATATTGGTCAGAGTAAGCCAGAATGTATCAGGCCTTGACATATCAATGGCATCCGTCAGCGACGAGCCGTCTAACCAGAGCCACGGCTTCGCTTATTGCCGACTTCACATCGGGGTGCATCACCCCACCGATGGTTGCGCAGTCGGCGGCTTCTACGGCTATCAAAACGGTGGTCTCGGGTACGATCAGACGCAATCGCCTGCCGACGGCCAGCACCTCAGCGAGTCCCAGGAAGTGGGGTGCGACACACGGAGATACCCCGATCTGGTCCACACTGAGGACGTGAAGGGTGCCGGGTCTGGCGGCGCCGGTGACGATCGTGTCGACCACGATCAGGTTCGACACTCCCAGCATGTCCTCCATGAGGTTAAAGCCCGCGGCAGCAGAACACACGACCTCTATTTGGCGGGGAATCCGCCGCTCCACCTCCCGCGCGACGAGAATACCGAAGGCATCGTCCGCCAGGATTTCATTTCCCAGGCCAAGGAGACGAGTGCGTGCAGATTCCTTCTCTACGGACGGCTCCATCCGAGTCACACCTCAGCCCACGGATTTCATGCGTCGATCGCCGGAGCGAGGTCTTCAATCGTTAGCCTGGCGCCCCCGGAGATCGCATTGACAACGCGCTCGACCTGCTCGACCTGTTCGAACAGGCTGCCCCTTATCAAAACCGCTCCACCGCTGGCCTCCACGTCGACCTCCAGATTTGAAGTAAAGGGATTCAGTGCCAGCTCGGCGCGCACGCGGCTGGCAAGGACAAGGTCGTTCATTTCCGCCTGACGTTCCGGCGAGAACTCGAATTCGGGCTGCTCGATCATCGAGATCAGAAGGGAGCATGCCTGCTCGATGCTGATGTGCTCCAGGTTGATCACGAGGTCATAAAGCGCCGGATCTCCCCAGTCCACGCCGTAAAGGAACTGGGTCCACCGGCGGCGGTCCTGGTCCATCTTCCCGATGTGCGTAATCGCTTCTTCCCGACTGAAGTTCAGCCGCTCCTGCGCCATGCGTATGCGGAGCTCCAGCGGCGCTACGATTCGCAAACGTAGAAGCGTAGGCGCCCCCTTAAGCAACAGGTGCCCAGCCAGACCATGATAGACGGCTTTTCCGCCGCGGATGGCTTCCGCGAGGGCCGCCTGAATCAGGGCCAGGTACAGGTACCGCTTGTGGTGAAACCTCCCGGGAATGACGGGAGGCTCCTCCAGTGCCGCGCGTATGTCCCGTTGGGATACGCGGGCTGTGGCGGCCTTTTCCGCGAGCACATCCCGATCGATATAGCAGTAGCCGAGTCTTCGGCTCAAGCATTCGGCCAGCGTCTTGCCGCCGCTGAATGTTCCCCTGGAAATTGTGATTATGGCCATGACTCCGCCTCATTCTCTACGGACGATTCCATCCGCGGCACGCCTCAGGACAAGCAGTGGTACTCCGTGCGCATCGCGCACGCGAATCTTGATTGGCACGCTGCCGGGAAGCGCGTGCGTGGCGCAGCCCAGGCAGGGATCGTACGCGCGGAACGCCATCTCCACCATGTTCAGAATGCCGTCCGGAACCTGGCCGCCAACGATCAGCTTCTTGGCCGCCTTTTCGACGCTCATGGCGATGCGCGCCGCGTTGTTCTGTGTGGCGACGATCAAGTTGGCAGAGGTGATCATGCCGCGTTCGTCGGTCTTATAGTGATGGAACAGGGTGCCGCGCGGCGCTTCCACCACTCCGACTCCTTCCCGCGGCGTGGCGGTGGGGAGCGTGCGCACCGTGGGATCGGTCAGCTCGGGATCTTCCGCCAGTTCCCGCATGCGCTCGGCGGCGTAGAGCATCTCCACCACTCGCGCCCAATGGTTGGCCAGCGTGTGGTGAACGGGCCTGCCGCCCAGGGTGCCGTGGAACTTCAGGTAGGCCTGGTGGGCCAGCGGCGTGGCCATGCCATCGGCCACATTCAAGCGCGCAAGCGGCGCCACCGAATAGACGCCGCTGTCTTCGCCCTCGGCGAATCCCTTCCATCCGACCGCTTTCAGATAGCAGAACTTCATGTAGCTCCAGGGTTCGGTGTGCTCGGCCACGTAGTCCGCGTATTCGCCGGGCCGGAACCTGGACCATTCGTGGCCATCCGGCGCCAGCACCCGTATGGGGCCGTCGTAGAAATTGACGTGGTTATTCTCGTCCACCAGGCCCATGTAGTAAGTGCGGTGCGTAAACGGATCCGAAAGGACCAGGTCGACGTAGCCGGAGTTCCCGAGCACCACCTTCTCGAAAACGTCCATGGTGAAACGGGCGAAGTCCACGGCCTCTTCCGCCACCGTTCGGAAACGCGCCGCGTCTTCCTTGGTGAGCGGTTTGGCCACGCCGCCCGGCAGGCCAAAAACCGGGTGGGCCGCTTTGCCCGCGGCTAGCGCCATCAACTCGCGCAGCCTGCGCCGCATGGCGATGACCTTCTGTCCGGTTTCGAGGCCGACTTTGGCGATCACGCCAAGCACGTTGCGTTCGGCCGCCGGCGCTTCCGGTCCGACGACGAAATCCGGACCGCCGAGGAAATAGAAGTGCAGAGCGTGGTCTTCCACGTAGAAAGTGGAATAAACCAGCTCGCGGATTTTGCGCGCGGCGGGGGGCGGCGTCACCTGGTACAAGGCGTCCAGGGCCTTTGTGGATGCCAAGTGGTGGGCCGTGGGGCAGACGCCACAGATGCGCGACGTGATCTGCGGCATGTCCTCGGCCGGCCGGCCTTGTGCGAATTTTTCGAATCCCCGCAGTTCCGGCACCTGGAAATAGGCGCGTTCCACCTGACCCTGCGGGTCCAGGAAGATCTCGATCCTGCCGTGTCCCTCGAGCCGGGTGATGGGCTCGATTGCGATCTTGCGAGTGCTTTCCATAACCCCTAGTCCATCCGCCGCCGGCCCAGCAAGGAGGACGGCAGGCTATAGCGGTAAAACGTACCAACCGGGTCCGGCACCGCGCTCAGTACCCGCGCGATGGCGGCTTCTTCATTCGACTCGACCACCGAGGCGATAGCCGACAGAGCTTTGGCCCCGAAGTCCCGCACGCGGCTCGTGGGACCGAAACAACCGGTGCAGGGCATGTTCCCGCGGATGCACCGGGCATCGCAGCCGGCGCGCGTCGCGGAGCCCAGGCACACCACGCCCTGCGCCAGAAGGCAGGTTTCCTGGTCGGGCACAATCTGGTGCACGCGTTTGAACTCCTTCACCAGCAGTTTCTCGAAACGCGTGTCCTTGCGCGGGCACTGTTCGCAAAGGGCCTTGTCGGGAGCCAGCACGGCGCCTTTGGGAGGTAGTTCCGTTCCCAAAAGCGCGGTCACCGCGTCACGAATCAGGTTCGGCGTGGGAGGGCATCCGGGCAGGTAGTAGTCCACGTCGATCGCGCTGCCCAGCGCCGCCACCGTATCGAAGAGTTCCGGCAGATGGAGCGCGTGGCCGTTGTCGCGGTAGAACTGCTGCGGCACGACGCCGTCCCGGTAAACTTCCGCGAAGATCCCGGCGGCGTCCGACAGGTTGGCCAGTCCGGGGATGCCGCCCAATTGGGCGCACACTCCCAACGCGACCACCACCTGCGACTTCGCCCGCAGCAGTTCCGCCATGTCGCGCTGCTCGCTGTTGCGTATCGCGCCGTTGATGAAACTGGCCAGGATGGAGCCGTCCGGCATCGCCTCCACGTCCTTCACCTTGAAGTCCAGGGCCACCGGCCAGAAGACGATCTCCACCGCGCCGGCGACATCCAGCAAGGCTTCGTCCAGGTCTACGACGGCCTCTTCGCAGCCGCCGCAGGAAGCGCACCAGTAAAACGCCACCTTCGGTTTTGAGTCAGCCGGTTTCATGCGACCTCCCTCCGTTTGGCGGCCACCCTGGGACCCAGGGCGCGCAACTTCTCCACCATGTCGTTCATCACGGTCTTCACCCGTTCGCCTTCGGCGGCCGAAATCCACTCCAGGCGGAATCGCTGGTCCTCGATTCCCAGTTGGTTGAGCATTCTCCGCAGAAGCTCGTAGCGGCGCAACGCTTTGTAATTCCCTTCCTGGTAGTGGCAGTCCCCCGGGTGACAGCCGCCGATCAGCACGCCGTCCGCGCCTTTGGCGAAAGCCTCCAGCACGAACTGCGGGTCTACGCGGCCGGAGCACATAACGCGAACCACGCGTGCGTTCGGCGCATACTTCATGCGCGACGTGCCGGCCAGGTCCGCAGCCAGATACGTGCACCAGTTACAGAAAAAAGCTACGATTTTGGGTTCAAAGGTTTCAGGCATAAGCTAGAATCCTCGCTCGCTACGCATACGCCAGCAATCCATCGACTTCCTCGAAAATCTCCTCATCCTCAAACAGATTCTGCCGAATCGATCCCGACGGACACGCCGCCACGCACGTGCCGCAACCTTTGCAAAGCACTTCATTGATCTCTGCCCGTTTCTCCTCCACGAAGGAGATGGCTGAGTACGGGCAGAGCGGCACGCACGTCTTGCAACCCGAGCACGCATCCTCCATCACGTGAGCGGTGTTCGGCTCCAGTTCCACCACCCCGGCATCGATCAGAGCCAGTGCCTGCGCCGCGGCCGCGCCCGATTGCGCCACCGTGTCCGGAATGTCCTTGGGACCCTGACAACATCCGGCCACGAAGATGCCCTCGGCGAAGGTCTGGACCGGCGCCAGCTTGGGATGCCGTTCCAGGAAGAAGCCGTCGCTCGAACAGCCGATATTGAACAGCCGGCGAACCTCGCCGGCGTCGGCCCGCGGCTCGAGGCCGGTGGACAACACCACCATGTCGACGGGGATCTTGCGGATCATGCCCAGTAGGGTGTCTTCCGCCTGCAGAACCAGTTGGCCGTCCCCGTTATCCGCGGGATACAAATCGGCCACCTTCCCGCGGATAAAGTACACGCCTTCCTCGGCCACGCGATTGTAGAACTCCTCGAAGGCCTTGCCCGGCGCGCGCACATCGATGTAAAAGTTGTAGACCTCCGCGCCCGTCTTTTCCTTGATCAAATGCGCCAGCTTCAGCGAATACATGCAGCAGACCCGCGAGCAGTAGCGATTGGTGTGCGCGTCGCGGCTGCCCACGCAGTGCACAACGCCCACCGCCCGAGGCTTGCGGCCATCGCGTAGCACCACCTCGCCGCCGGTGGGTCCGGAGGCGTTCACCAGGCGTTCCACCTCCAGTGCGGTATAGACATTGGGATACAGGCCATAGCCGTAGTACGGCACCCGGGCCGCATCGAAAACCTCAAAACCGGTGGCCAGAACGATGGTGCCCACCTGGATGGTGCCGATTTCCTCCTTCTGATGGAAATCGATGGCGTTCCTCTCGGCGCAGACTTCCACACAGGTCTTCTTGCATTTGCCGCTCTTGAATTCGATACACGTCTCCGGGTCGATCACCACCACTTGCGGCACGGCCTGGGGAAACGGAATGTACACCGGTTTGCGCTTTCCCAATCCGAGATTGAACGCGTCCGGCACCTTGGCCTGCTTGTATACGCAGGCCTGGATGCACTCCAGGCAGCCCACGCAGGCGTCCTCCAGCACGTAGCGCGGTTTGCGGCACACGGTCACTGAATAGTTGCCCACGTACCCTTCCACCCGGCGCACTTCGGAGTAGGTCCAGAGCGTGATGTTGCGGTGCGATCTCACGGCAGTCATCTTGGGCGTAAGAATGCATGCCGCGCAGTCCAGCGTGGGAAATGTTTTATCGAACTGAGCCATGTGGCCGCCGATGGTCGGTTCCCGCTCCACCAGGTAGACATGCTTTCCCGCGTTGGCCAGCGTGAGCGCGGCATCGATGCCCGCGATTCCGCCGCCCACCACCAGGACATCGGCGTGAATCGCCACCTGCCGGCGCTCCAGGGGTACGTGCCACCGCACGCGCCGCACTCCGGCGCGCACCAGGTCCATCGCCTTTTCGGTGGCCGCCACCTTGTCGGTATGCACCCACGAATCGTGCTCCCGCAGGTTGACCATGTGGAAATAGTATGGGTTCAACCCGCCGCGGGCCACCGCCTCCCGAAACGTCCGATCGTGCAAATGTGGCGAGCAGGCCGCCACCACTACCCGATCCAGTTGGTGGTCGCGGATATCCTGGCGGATCAACTCCTGGCCCGGGTCGGAACACATGTACTTGTATTCCCTGGCCACCACCACCCCGGGAAGACCGGCGGCATAGCGGGCCAGAGCATAGACGTCGATCGTGCCCGCGATGTTGGTTCCGCAATGGCAGATATAGACGCCGGTGCGAACACGGTTCCCGGGTGCACCTTCCTGAGTTACGCTTTCCTGAGTTACCCCATGGCTTGCTCCACCAGCTCCGAAAGCTCCGTCACTTGCAGCCGATCCTCCAGTCCGGCCGTTTTGAGCGCGTCCTGGAACATGACGAGGTCTTTCGGGCAAACGACCACCAAAGTGCGTACGTTGGAAAGGACCGCCGCTTCGTGTACGCGAGACACCGCGGGACGCTCCCGAAACACCGGCGGATCTTCCATCCAGATCCGTCCTCCCCCCGCGCCGCAGCAGTACGAGTACGTGCGGTTGCGCGGCATCTCCACCAGGCGGAGCCCCAGCGCCGCCATCACGCGGCGAGGCGCGCTGAAGATCCCGTTGTACCGCCCCAGGTAGCAGGGATCGTGATAGGTCACCGCCATCTTCAACTTCTTTTTCAGCGGCAATTTTCCTTCGAGCAGCAGGTCGCTCAGGAGCTGAGTGTGATGCCGGACCAACCGCGACCCGTTGGCGGCGGGATATTCGTGCTTGAGCACCTGGAAGCCGTGCGGATCCGTCGTGATAATCTCCCGGAAGCGGGCTTTGCCGAGCGCCTTCAAATTCTTCTCCTGGAGACTTTCGTAAAGGCCATCTTCGCCGGCCAGCCGCACGTCGTTGCCGGAATTCTGTTCGCTCTCGTACAGGATTCCGAAATCCAGCCCAGCCTTGTGGAAGACGCGGGCCGACGCGCGGGTGGCGGCGTTGACGCGCGGATCGTAGGATGCGTAGTCGCCCACAAACCAGAGGTATTGCACCTCCTCCTTGCGGGCGTCCTTAATGCGGAAATCGAGCTCCTGAGTCCACTTCGGCCGGGCCCTCGGCTGTGCTCCGAAGGAATTTCCGTATCGGTTCAGGTTTTTGAACGCTTCCTGCAAAGACTTGTCCATGTCACCCTCCCCGACCAGACGGCGGCGCATTTCGAGCAACACCGGAACATGCTCGTTCCTCACCGGGCATCGCGCCATGCATGCCAGGCACGTGGTGCACGCCCAGATTTCTTCCCGCTTCACCACATCGCCCACAAAGCGGCCGCCATCCAGGCCGTTCGAGCCGCCGCGAACCAGTTCCTTCATGTGGTGCATCAGCATTTTGGGTGAGAGCGCAAAACCGCTTTGGAAACTGGGACACGCCCGATCGCAGCGGCCGCATTCCGCGCAGGCCAAACCGCTGAACAGTTGTCTCCATGTGAATTCCTCGCGGGTGCTTGCGCCTGGCGACTCTGCGCCCGGCGAGGGCGCCGGAACGCTTCCCGGCTGCAGCGATCCGAAGAACACCCCGAAGGGCGAAGCCAGCAGGTGAAGGTGTTTCGAGTAGGGGAGGTACGCCAGGAACCCCAAAACCGTCACCATGTGGACCGACCGCATGGCGCGCCATCCGAACCACTGGCCGAGGAGCGAAGAGATGAGCACCACCGCGATCAAGCTCAGAATGATGGTGGCATCCCGCGATTTCTCCAGTCTCTCGGGCGGAAAGAAGTACCGCCGCACCGCGGCCACCGCCAAAGCCAGCAGGCCAATGACCCCGAATCCTTCCAGCGCCAGCCGCATCCAGCGCACTTCGTCGGCAGACGGAATCGGCAGGAACGGGAACAGCCCGCGGGCCAGGTTCCAGAAGAAGCTGGTGGCGAAGAACACGAACGCCCAGAAGATCAGGAAATGGGCGATGCCAATCACCGGCGCTTCCATCAGGCGGCGCTGTCCCAGCACATCCACCATCGCCATCCGAAACCGTCGTCCCAAGTGGTCCCAACGCTTTTCCGGGCGGGCGCCGGCGAGCACTTTGACGTACCGGTACACACGACGCCCGAACAAGCCAAGAGCCGCCAGGGTCAGGATCCAGAGAAACAGGGCGTCAGGCATGATGCGTTGCAGCTTTCCGCGCGCCGACGGCCTCGGTCAACACCGGCAGCGTCTCCAGCACGTCCCCCACAATCCCGTAATGGGCCACATGGAATATGGGCGCTCGCGGATCGCTGTTCACCGCGACGATCAGACCCGAGTCTTTCATGCCCTCGACATGTTCCGGTGCTCCGCTGATGCCCAGGGCCACATAGAGCTTCGGCTTCACCGTCAGCCCCGATTTGCCAACCTGCCGCGACAGCGGAAGCCAGCCTTGATCGATCACTGGCCTGGAACCGCATACCACGCCGCCGAGGGTCTTGGCCAGTTCTTCGGCCAAGCCGAGATTCGCCTTATCCTGAATCCCGCGGCCCACCGCTACCAGCACGTCCTCTTTGGTGAGATCCACGTCGCCCGCTTCCGGTTCGATGTACTTCGTGAGTTGGATGCCGCGGGTATCCTCCAGCACCACCGCGCGATCCGTGACCGGAACCGTACGCTCGACGCGGCCCTTCTCGGCCGGTCTGGCGCCGGGCCAGATCCCCAGTATCGCCGGCTGTGGTCCGGAGGGTTCCCCGGTCTCCACCGTGGCCTCGATCTTGCCGCCGTACAGAACACAGCAGGCATCCAGCCTGCCGTTGACCACGCGGACATCCTTGCAAAAGTTGACCACCGGCACGCCCAAACGGGTGCCCACAAATGTGCTGATCGCCAGGCTGATATTGGTGAGCGGCACCATCAGAACCCGTGGCCGCGCCTTTTCCAGCACTTGCACCAGAGCCTCCGCCGAGACCTGCGGAATGACCTCGGCCAGCAGCGGGTGGTCTATATAGATGACCGCGTCGGCGACACCCAGCGCCTGCGCCAGGTGCCGCGAATTCCAACCGGTCAGAATTGCCGTCAGGGGAACGCCAAGCTGGTCCGCAACCTCCCGGCCCAGCGCCAGCGTTTCGAAAGTCGCTTCGGAGATTCTTCCTCTCCAATGCTCGGCCAGGACACTAACATTTCCGGTCATGAGATCATCTCCTCAAAACAGGCCGCGCTCGGCCAGAATTCCACAAAGCCGGGAGGACACCTCCCCGGCCGACCCTTCCAGCATTTCCGCGTGTCCCGCCGGCTCGTTTCGTTTCATTTCCAGGACATTCACCAACGGCCACCCTCCGTCGGCCAGAGTGGGCACTTCCACACCTTCGATCTTGATGGACTTCATGGCCATACGTATCTTTGCCACCGGGACATAGCGGGGCGGCTTTTCGGCTGCCTGTATCCCTAGAACCGCGGGAAGCCTGATTTGGAATTCGCCGCGTACGCCCGCCGGATACTCCTTGACGGCGCGAGCCGTTCCTGCCGAAACGTCCAACGCCACACCCGTGATAATGCCCAGGTACGGCATGTTGAGGTCGTCGGCCACCAGCGGGGCAACCAAACCATCCAGGTCGTCGATGGCTTGGACCCCCGTGAGAATCAGATCCACCGGCATGACGCCAGGCTCGTCCGCAATGACGAGCGACAGGATTCGGGCCGCCTGCCGTGTGGTGAACCCGGCGTCCTGTCCTGCGATCTTCATCACCCGGTCCGCCCCTTTGGCCGCCGCCGTGAACAACGCATCATCCACCTCGGGGGCGTCCAGGGCCAGTACCGTCACTTTGCCGCCGTACTTTTCCTTGAGCAGCAGCGCCTGTTCCAGCGCATGGTCGTCGCTCTCGCTCAGGATCATGCGCAGGTATTCCAGATCGAGCGCCCTTCCGTCGGCGGCGATTTCCAGCTCTTCCACCACGTCGGGCACCATTTTCAAGAGAACAAGAATGTGCATTCTCTTACTCCTCCATCGCTTCAGCCAGGAGTTCCGTAACATCCCGGACCATCATGCGTTTGTCGTATCCCAAGACTTTGAGGGCGTCCTCGAAGCGGGAAACCTCATACGGACAGGAAACCGCCAGAACATCCGCCCCCGTAGCCACGGCTTCCTTCACGCGCCGCTCGGAGAGACGTTCATAACCCTTTGCCTTGAAATAGGTGTCCAGCCACATCCCGCCGCCGCCGCCGCCGCAACAGATGGCGTTGACGCGGTTGTGGACCATCTCAATCAGCTTCATGCCGGGTATCGCTCTCAGCAGTTCCCGCGGGGCCTCGTAGAATTCGTTCTGCCGCCCCAGGCAGCACGAGTCGTGATACGTCACCGTGTAGGGCAGTTTCCGCGAAAGCAGCCGTTTGAGCTGGTCCACGTACCGCGCCAGGAACGGCGTTACGTGCTCCAGCGCCCAATTAAAGCCGAGGGCCGGGTATCGGTTTTTAAAAGCGTTATGGGCGTGCGGGCAGGAAGTGACGACGCGCTGGAACTGGTACTTCTGGAACACGGCCATGTTGTAGTCCATAAGGGTCTCGAAAAGGCCAGGCTCCCAAGTAAGGCGGCCGCACTCACCCGCACACTTCTCCTCGTTGCCCAAGATTGCGAAATCAATTCCGAGCCGGTAGAAGAGCTTGGCGGTGGCACGACTGTTGTCTTGTCCGCGAGGATAGTAGGAGGTATAGCACTCGACGAACCAGAGCGCGTCGGCGGGTCTTCTATCTTCGGCGAAGATGCGAATCGGCACGCCGGCGGTCTTCACCCAGGCGGCGCGCTTGCGGGACGGCTCGCCCATGGGATTGCCGTACCGCAATGTGTTCTGCAAGGCCCTCTGCAATTCCCCCGGCAACTCCGGCAGATGTGTCAGCGTCTGCTCTTTCATCAAGGGCAGCAGTACCTCGGTCAGCCGGATGCCTCTCGGACATTTCGCCATGCACGCATAGCAGGCTACACAGGCCAGCAGGCTGTCGCTAGTGAATACCTTTTCCAGCATTCCCGCGCGCATCATGGCGATTATGCGGCGCGGCGGATACTCCATTACCTCGCCGTAAGGGCAAGTGCTCGCACACGCGCCGCACTGAAGACAGGTGAGAATTTCCTTCCCCTCTGGAAACTGCTGGAGAGTCTCCAGGGTCATTGGGCACGTGCTCATCGATCTACTCCAGGCTGTGTTTCAGCAGCGAGGCGCAACTAGCGGGCGGGCACCCGGCACGGCTGCTGACCCTCGTTGGTTAGCCGATTCCATCCGTGAGAGCCAGTCTGGAAGCCACACGCGGCGTCCAAACGGCTCGGGAAACAACCGCTCTCAAGTCGTAGGAGAAGTGCTAAAGGATGAACAAATATGGGTGTCACGAGCCCCTCGTGTCGACGGGCCGTCGGGAGTCCACGCTCGGGAGGCATCAGCACATGAGGTTTCGAGGCCACAACACGGCTTCCTTCTTCCCGTTTTTATAGTTTTCGATCTTAACACCTTTTTATCTGAAATTCAAACACTTGTATTCGGAAATTCCGACACTACAGGCTTGGCCTGGGCACGTGCCGGCCGCAATTCGCAACACCCTGAGGATTTCGGCCAGCGCCGGGAACCAGCTGTCGAAGCTGCAGACCTTTGGATTGCTGAACAACAGCTTCCAGCCGACCGATGAGATCCGGATTGCGCGCACGCTGTGGCGGCAACGAGGGGGTTAGTGATGCAGGCTGGCACCCGAGCTTGATCCTTCGGCCTGCCGGCCCTTTCGTGCTCATCGCTTCTCTCCAAATGATCCTTTTCGATGAATCGGCTCGGCCGGTGCGAGGTCGGCCCTCGCGGCGCTGCTCGCGCTCTTCGCCGCTCGCGCCTCCTACTGGGCGCCTGTGGCAGCACTCGCAGAGTGCGTTAATCTGGATAGTCACGAAAGGCTGACATGCCAACCAAACTCACTCCCGAAATCATCACCGCCGCCATCGAAGGCTTCGAGGCGCAGAAGACACGCATAGACGCTCAGATTGCTGAACTCCGAGCGGTGCTAATTGGTGGCCCGGTTAAATCTGCCACCACACTGAAAGCGCCCACCCGCAAGCGCAAGAGATTCTCCGCTGCCTCAAGGCGAAAGATGGCGATGGCGCAAAAAGCAAGGTGGGCAAAAATCCGGGGCGAATCTGAACCGTCAGCGCCAGCCAAAGCACCGAAGGCAAAACGCCGAATCAGCAAAGAAGGTATGGCAAGGATCATCGCCGCCACTAAGAAGCGGTGGCGGTTGCAGAAGGCCGCTGCGAAGGCGCAATCAACCGCAAAGAAAGCGATATCCGCCCCAAAGAAGGCACCTGCGAAGAAAACGGCGGCGGTGAGAAGTGCACCGGCGAAAGCCGCGAAGAAAGCGCCCGCTAAGAAAACTGCGACGGCTCCTGAACAGGGCGGAGCGCAATCCGGTCAGTAGACGGTGAGCGATGGGGCGGGATTACCGCCATTGATTCCACGGCATTGCAGGGCTAAAATGTCCTTCAGATGAACTTCTTCAACTCATGCCCGCCGTGAATCTTGACAGCGGTGAGCGCCGGGAGCGTTCTCATCATTTTCAAGATCATTTCCAAATTCATCCGCAAGTGAGCCGAACGGGTCCCGGGTGGCCTTTGTCCCGATTGGGCGATGCAGATTACGATGCGGCGCAGGCCGGGAAACGATCAGCGATTTTCGGTTCACTCCCCCTGACCATAGGGCATCAATGAAGGACAAAGAAGACTGTTTCGGCAGAGACGGCGACAAAAACAGTGCGCCGATCACGAAGGCAGCGAAGAGGCCGGCCCCGGCTGCTGAACAGGCGGCGACTCTCGCTCAGTAAAGGCGTTTGGCTGTGATTTTCAGGAATTCGGCTCGGTCGGGAAGGTTCATGCTGGAGGAACTTGCATATGGATAAGGTAACCATTGAAATTGATTCCAAGTGGATGAAGATCGTTCACTCTCCGCTGTATTGGATCGTGGCTGCGTTGCAGGGCGTCTCAGTCACGTTCGCCCCGCTGTTCCTGTACTGGAGCGGCAAGGGGACGTTCTTTCATGGTTTTGAATGGATCATCGTGCCGTCGTGCTTCGCAGTCATTCTCCTCGTCGGGTTTTTCTATTTCTGGCTTGGTGGCGCAGTCATCGGCGAGTTGAGGAAGAAAAACCTCTCGGCTTGATCTCCGGTCGATGAGTCGGCAGCGGTGACGATTCGGAAGGGTTGGCCTACTCATCGGCTTCTGGGATTGGCCCCTCCCGGCTGTCGCCTTCCAATTCTGCGTCGTCGCTGCCCTGATCGGAAAGACGAACCCGCAAGCGCCCACCTTGGACTCCGAAGTTCAGGTGGAAATACTTTCCACCAGCTTCCAGCCCCATCCACCAATGATCGTGCCCTATCTGCTCCAAATGAACGAAAGCGCCACGGGCCAGGATTTCGTCAAGTGCGGGCCTTCCATCCGGCGATTTGCCCTGCGTCCGAATCTCCAACGAACTGCCGTCCTTTTCCCAGGTCATGTTGACATCATAGAATGTAGTTGGCCCCGTGCGCTGTGATCCAGCCCCTTATACGAGATTGGGGTCCGGTTATGTGGGGGCGGCACTTGGAACCGCCTGTTTCTTTGCGACAACATGTTCCGGCGACTCGGATGAGTTCGTCTGCCCAAAGGCCAGTGCAGCGACGGCCGAGAGCATCAAGAAACGAACCGACAGTGTATGCTTCATTTCACCCCTCTGATAACCGATATGGCTTCTTCCTTAGTGGCGAACGCTCTCACATAACCATCGGGATCAGTCCAGCACCAGGGCCGTTCTTCGGATCGCTCTTCTGGCTTACATAAGCGAATCATTAGCGCCTTTGCTGTTGTATTTGCCTTGCTTACCGCCGCATCCAGGACTTGGGCGAATTCGGTAGGAAACGGAGGGAAGTCGAACGAAGCGGTTTCTGGAATTACGTCGGCGGGTTTATATTCGATAATGAATCGCTTCGCTTTACGCATCTTTTGAAGGAATGCTGATGGATTACCAGGGTAGAAGAGAGCTTCGTGATCGCTAGACATGCTCCATGACTGGCGCACAATTGGGCCATCGTCAAATTTGTATTTGACAACACTGAGGTTGCTTTCCATGTTGTCCACGGTCTCCAGGAATTTCCCAGTATCCAAATAGCATTCGAGCTTCTTTCCTGTCAGCCTAATAACGATGGTTTGGTCACAGCGCCGACAAATCCCGGCTATCGCCTTGACAGTACGTTCCCCGGTTAGCTCATTGTTGGATACGGAAACTGTCCAGGGTGAAACAATAGGGGCGACAGGAGACGGAGCAGGATCAACGCTTGGCTTCTGCTGCTCTGACACAGGGGTAGCTACGCTGGAGTCGCTATTACAGGCGATGAGAGTGAGCACAGCGGCTCCGATCAATGCAGCGAAGAAAGTATGTTTCATACAAGGCACATTCTCATTCCGTGTGGCATGGTGCCACCCGTCACAAGTGGGCGTGGGCGGCGATGAGGCGGTGGCGAAAAGCAGCGAGATCAAAAAAAGGCGAGGTAGGATTCACCGGAGTGGTGGCGAACGAACTGAGGGGCGCTGTGGGCCGCCAACGGCTACTTGGAGAAGACTGGCGTGGTGATGATGATTACGGTGATGACCGTGATTACGGGGACTCCCCGCTCCGACAGAAATGAAGAGGGCAGGACGAAAGAGCGATCCTGCCCCAAAGAAACCGACTCCAAACGGGCCTCATTCCGGCGAAGGCAAATCTCAACGGGCCAAGAGTTTTGGAATGAAATGGAATGAAACTGCGTTTTGGAAGGTCTGT
>Ga0209039_10001945_pt1 | contig 18333 bp, 10 predicted proteins | sample BogFormECP12_OM1_FD_188238 | JGI IMG/M metagenome (GOLD analysis project Ga0209039, IMG submission 188238) | Bog forest soil microbial communities from Calvert Island, British Columbia, Canada - ECP12_OM1 (SPAdes) (version 2) | ecosystem: Environmental > Aquatic > Freshwater > Wetlands > Bog ...
TCCGTGTTTTCCACGTAGCATTTGACTCTTAAGAAGTATTCTCAAAATGCCAATGTGATCTATATTTCTGTTTGTTCCAAATTGCTTGCGCAACCTCGCTGCTCCTTGCAAATGGTTTTTTGTAGGTTGGCTTGGCTTAAGTAGATGAAGATTCGTTTTCTGTAAGAAAAGGAAGATTGTGAGATTAGTTCTTGCTCTTTTTTCTTCGAATTATGATGGCGATCGGCATTAATGCGCCAAGCAAGAGAATTGCAAGAAATGAATATTCAGGTACTGTCACAGTAACCGTCGCTGGAGTTGCTTGTAATGTGGGATAACTGCTGTCTGTGACGTTTACGTATATGGAGTAGGTTCCCGTTTGGGGCGCGGTGAAGTTCATTGATTGGTTGGAACCAGATGATGTCCCATTAACGTACCATATGTAGTTGTATGGTTGGGTTCCACCTACGACATTAGCCGTAAAGGTGGCTGTAGTTCCGGAATCCATGTGGTAGGAGTTTGTTCCGATGAGTTGCGCGTTGCTGGACACTGTCACATTTGCTGCCAAGGCCTGTGGTGTTTGGATCTCTATTATGCTGTCTTGGAATGGCCCTGATCCTGGAAGTATGACTTGTGGAAAAACGATTGCGGCTACTATTTGGCCTTGGGCTGGTTGGAATCCGGTGCCGTTTGCAAGGGCGTCGTTTATGGTTGCGTTTGCGTTTGCGGTGAGCGTTTGGTTGAAGTTTGTTGTGTTGTTGATGAAGTACCAGATAGCTTGTTGGGTGTCGTCTGCGTTTCCTTGTTTGTGGTTCAGAATATAGTTAACCATGTCCCATCTCGCGGTGGAATAGTTGCCTGAGGGAGGGTTAAGGCTTGAGTAGAGGACCGCCTCGAAAGTTTCATTTCTCGTCATGATGATAGAGGCATCGATACACCAGCCGAGATACGTACCGTTCGTTATGCTATAGCTTGATGGAACGTTACTCAACTCTGTGACAAAGTGGCTTTCGCTTCCATTTTGCACGACGGCGGTCACTGACGTCGGTAAACTCAACGATGCTGCTGCTTCGACACTGGTGGGCGCAATCAGAAATAGCATAGCAATTGCGAAAACCAAAATGAAATGTTTGCTGATGTTTTTCGTTACGTTCATCTGTCAATCCTTCTGACGACAGTTGAGTCTGTCGTAAGAATTAATAAAGGTTGTTCTTGAACACAAAGGATCAAAGCTGTTGAGTCTAAATCTTTTCCGTGAATCTCGATTCGTTATTGAGAGGAGGTTAGAGCGTGCACAATTTCACGGAGTGTAGAAGATTATTCGCCGTAGTGTAATGCAAAGAGGACGAAATCTTCTAAGTCGACTCTTCCGTCACCGTTGAGGTCTGCTGCTGGATTCCAACGTTGAGAGCTTGGTGTGGAGTCAAAGGCATAGTGGAATATGCACTTATCCAACCGGCTGCGTCTCTTATCATGAGTCCACATTTGTCAACGCCTCCGACGCACAGCGCGCTCAACGAACATTATGATATAAAGACCATAGTATTGTCCTATTGATACATGACAAAACCTTGGACAAAACCCAAAACGCAAAATTCACGTATTTTTTCATACGGCGATTTTTCACACATACATACAGATGGAGAGAAAACCAATACCCAAGACGAAGTGGCGCGGCTAGCAATAATGTATTAATAAAACTTAGGTAAACATCTTTAGAAGGGGAAAGGAAAGTGAGAATAATAACCGTCCTCAGTTTCACCTTTCTTATCCTATTTTCGAGCCTTGCTCTCGCAACTCTCTACTCAGAAGCCTCACAGACACAGTCTTCAACACTCTTAGGAGCTCGAAATGCATCAGACAATGTCTCTTGGGAAATCGGACAGTACAACCAAAGTTCTTACTACGTAACGGATACAAACACTGGATTAACAACTGTCTCATCATCATTTAGCACAGTCATGTCCAACGCCACATCTGGTGTCGTCCAAATTCAGAATGGCACATACATCGTCAACGCAAGCATAACATTGAACAACGACACCTCACTTGAAGGCTTTGGCAACGATACCGTTTTGAAGCTGGGCGATGGAGTCAATTCAGAAATCCTACAAATCGCCAACAATTCCCACGACATTTCCGTCTCCAACATGGAGCTTGATGGAAACAGAGCAAATCAAAACACAGACACGTGGCTCATCGATGGCACAGGGACGTCGCAACGTATCACACTGACTGGATTGAACATTCATGACTCATACAGAACAGGAATACTGCTTGGCGCATCGCAAAACTCGACGATTGAAAACTGCGTGATACATGACGTTGGAAGGTCTAACGGAACAGCTGGAGACGCCGCGAACTGCTTCGGAGGCGCTGGCATTATGTTCAGAGGGAACATCTGCTATAGCTACGTTGACTCTGGCTTCGCATTTCAAGGCTCAAGCGCCACGATAGTTAACAACACATTCGAGAATGGCTGGGTAGGAGTATACTTCGGAACCGGGCTTGGTTCGAATGACTCTATATGCTTTGCCAACAAGTTTCTTTCCAATACAGTGGCAAGTGTTATCCTGGAGAACCCATCGGTCAACGATGTTGTATCGGGAAACATCATTGAAGGAAGTTCGGTAGGCGTTAGCATTCAGGGAGCTCAAAACTGCACAGTCGCAGGCAACAGCATAACCGGCTCAACGTCCACGAACATGGGTTCTATTCAGTTCCTCGCTCCAGCCTCATCAGTCATGGAGGTTTCTGGAAACACAATCTCGAATGGGGCTTGGGACGGTATTCGATTTTTTAACGGCAGTGTCAGTGAAGCGGTTAGTGTTTGGAACAACACGGTCACAGGATGCAGGTACGGAATAAACACTGACCCGTTAGAAAACGGCAGCGTAACAGGGATAACGATACTAGGAAACTATCTATATCAGAACAGAAGAAGCGGAATAGACATCATAAGGGCGCTTAACTGCACTGTCGATGGAAACACTTGTTTCGATAACAGTCAGGGTTCAGCTGGTACTTACGATGGGATAACATTGTGGGGAGATGCTGCTTCGCCGTCGAACTTCAACTCTGTGACCAACAATACATGCTATGATGACCAGTTGGCAAAGACTCAGAACTATGGGGTGAGGGAGTTTGGTGTGGCAGACTATAACGTGATCGAGGAAAATGACCTCAGAGGAAACATACGGAATTATGTCGCAATAGCAGGTCTTCACACAGTCGTTGAAAATAATATATTTGACTCCGTAAGCATCTTGCCAGTTTCTGCTAACTTGGACGTTGGACAATCCCAACTCTTCGCCGCGACCGTTTCAGGCGAAACTTCTCTGGTCACATACACGTGGTATCTGAACAATACAGTAGTCTCCATTGTGACAGATCCTTCTTGGAACTTTACTCCGTCCTCCCCAGGTTCTTACACAGTCTATGTAAATACGACAGACAACTTCGGGGTCGCATTGCAATCTAACTTCGCCTCAGTCACAGTCAACCCAGCACTCTCAGTAACTGTTTCACCTCCTTCTGCCAATTTGGATATTGGTCAGTCGCAACTGTTCAATTCAACGGTTTCGAGCGGAACTTCTCCTTACGCATACCAATGGTATTTGAATGATTCTGCCGTATCAGACGCCACTAGCCCCAATTGGACATTCACGCCCAGCTCTCCTAGCTCTTGCGACGTCTACGTCAGCGTAACAGACAACGTTAATTCCACAGAAAATTCCAGCAGTGCTATTGTCACTGTGAATCTGGCACCTTCTGTCAACATTTCGCCACTTTCAGTAAATTTGGATGTTAGTCAGTCGCAACTGTTCAATTCAAGTGTTTCTGGCGGTGACGGCCCTTTCTCTTATCAGTGGTATCTGAATGGCGCTACTATTCCAGGCGCGACTAGTGAAACTTGGAACTTTACGTCATCCTCCTCAGGTTCTTTCAACATCTATGTTAACGTGACGGACAACATCGGTTCTCAAGCAGAATCCAGCATCGCGCTCGTCACTGTTAATCCAATGCCTTCTGTTTCTATCTCGCCTATTTCCGTTACTTTGGATGTTGGTCAGTCGCAAAACTGCACTGCGACTGTCTCTAATGGCACGTCTCCATACTCCTATCAGTGGTACTGTAACGGTACTGCTGTTTCGGGCGTGACTTCTGAGAGCTGGACTTTCACGCCTACATTGCCAGGTTCTTACATGGTTTATGTTGAAGCTATTGACAGCGTTGGAGTGCAGGCAATGTCTAACACCGTAGATGTCAACGTGAGCACGGTGGTTGAGTTGAGTGTCAGTTCGGGTCATGGTAATCCGAAACCTGCTAATGGAGATAGCTTCTGCACTTTTGACTCTTTAGTGACTTGCAACGTCACGAGTCCGGTGACAGAGAGCGGTACAGGCTGGAGGTGTACGGGTTGGACAGGCACTGGTTCCGTTCCGCCAGTCGGTAACTTCTCCTCTGTAACGTTCATGATTACTGAAGATTCTTCAATTATGTGGAATTGGCAGATTTTGCCCGCGCTGGTCAACTCTTTAGCCGCTTCGCCCAACCCCTTCAGTCCTAACGGAGACGGAATAAAAGATACATCCACGATAACCGCAACTTTCAACGTGGCTGTCAATTGGAATCTTCAAGTAAGAAGTTCATCGGGTACCGCGGTGCGAACTTGGACTGGGACGGGTACTAGAGTCTCTGTCGTTTGGGATGGAAAGAACAGCTCGGGCTTTAGGGTTACAGACGGCACTTATACGGTGAGACTCAGCGGAGCCGACATGTCAGGCGTCGCCTTCACAACAGCATCGGTTACTCTCACCGTTGACGCGAAGCGCCCAACGGTCACCAGTGTTTCTGTGAGTTCAACATCATTCAGTCCCAGAAGCGGACAAACCACAAAGATAACTTACACGCTTTCTGAGAGCTGCTACGTAACCATCGCTGTCTACAACAGCGCGGGAACCCTGGTGAGAACACTCGTGAACAATGTGCTTCAGTCCAGTGGTGCACAAAGCTTGACGTGGAATGGCAAAACCAGTTCAAGCACAGTAGTTCCTGCAGGTACATACACAATCAGAATATACGTCACCGATAAAGCAGGAAACAAAGCCATTCCATACCCAACCACCAAAACAGTAAAAGTAACCTAGCGCAGGCAGCACTATCCAATACGAGAATCTAAGCGCAAGATGAAAAACTTCACCTAGCACGTGCACGCTAAATGTTGAGTTCAGCGCGCGCATGTGATTTCCGAATGAAAAACAGTTTTGTCCAAACCTTGGAGCGCGCGCACCGGTGGCTCTTGTAATTGTCACCCGAAATACATGTCTGCTTCAATACCGCTTGCGGGTTGCGTTTCTTGTTTTGCGTGGTCCGTGAAGATGGGATATTCTACATTTCCTGAGGTTGGGAAGGGGGTCACGGACGCTTTGAGTTGGCGAGATACGCATTGACTGAGGGAGGATCAGTTGTTCCGCTAGCGCCGTTCTGTGCTGCCAGGTTGTAGCTAGCTTGCATTGAACCTTGGGACAAGGTGTTTGAAAGCCTTGACTGCCCGTCTGCGAAGCTGTCATTCGGGGTTATCTGGCAGGTCCAGACGTCTCCTGTTTTTATTTCTTGTGAGACTATCGTGGATTTGCCACCTAGTCGACCTTTTGTCTCAAGGTAGTCTTGGAGAACTTGTGTTGACGAGAGGGCTCTGCTATAGATGTGGATTTCATCGAGGATTCCGTTAAACCAAGATGCTTGTGAATTACTTCCGTCGGTTCCGATGAACAGGGGTGCGCCGAATAAGTAGAGACCCTTACTTGCGGAGATGTTGCCTGCCAAGGGAACGTTGACTTTTTGGGTCCCATTCATATAAATGGTTAAACCTGTGCCCGATTTGTACGTACAGACAACATCGTACCAATTCCCAATGTTCAATAGTGTTGCACTGCTGGAGACCTCTTGCCATCCTGATCCGTTGTTTATGCCCCAGTAAAGTGTGTTCGATGGGCCGCTGGTCTCGAAGCCCACCAGGTAGCTTGAGTTGGCATCTGTGATGGTTGGATCTCTCTTAGCGATTATTCTTGCTCCGTTTTGGCTTGCCATGGGTTCGATCCAGAATTCTATTGAGATTTGGGACCATGTGCCGTTTCCGCCTAAGCTTGGATTATCGTTTACTCTGACGTAGCTGTTGATGCCGTTGAAAATGTATGCTCCTCCTTGGATACCATTGGGCGTCCAAGTCACATGGTGCACTGTTCCATAATTGTTGTTCCCTGAATAATCTTTCGTTCTTGCTGGACACGTTACTGCAAAATCATCCAGCCAGAAGTCTCCGGTTCCTATTCCTGAAGCGCTAAATCTCACTCGAAAGTTACGAATCAAATATTGCGGGCTGAAAGTTTGAATTGAGTACCATTGCCATGTGTCTGAAGGGTTGGCACTCGTGAAGGCGAAGATGTTGTTGTAGGCGGTTCCGTTCCAGAATTGCAGAGAAAGACGGTTGCTGCTTCCGAAGCCATGATCTCTGTACCAAAATGACACTGTAACGCTTTCCGCGCTGGAAGTGTCCATATTGTTTGATGTGAGGTAAGTATCTCCGGCCCTTGCATGCGCTGAGTACGTGCCAGAATGTTTCTGGCTTGTGTTGAGATCCCAGTTTGTTATTCCATTTCCACTCCAGCCGGAAAAACCGTTCTCAAACCCGTCTGCCGTTATATTATCGTAGAATATCGGATTGTTCGTCGTGCGCGTGTCGAACGGCAGGTTAAGCGTATCCATTGACGCCCCATTCACTTGCCAGTTGTATATGTTGGTTACAGGGTCATTGTTTGGATCGCTCGTCGTTTGATTGGAGCAGGTTATGTTGCCACTTGCGTCACTGCTGAGGATCGGCGTTCCCTGAGTTGGGGGATTCGAGTACGTAGTGAAACTGTAGATGTTGTTGGTAACAGTAACACCATCAGAGCACGAAACATTCCAGACGTAAGTAGTGCCAGGAACATTCATGACCGTAGTCGAAACGCTATACACTCCATTTGGACGGTTGTTGAAACTGCCCAGATTCTTCCAAGAGCCGGTGGCATTGGTTCCGAAAGTGATGTTCATTGGTCTATTCTGGAAGCTGGTTGCAGTAATCGAAAGCTGCGGGTTAAAAGTTTGATTCACCGTTCCATTTTGAGGTTGCTCAGCCCTCAGAACAGGAGAAGAGGGTCTTGGAGGCTGCACATAAACTGCAACTCCGTTCCTGAGCTCGCTGTAGAATTGCACTCCACTGCGAGGCTGCGGAGATTGTGCCTTAGCTGGCGTGTTGAAACAATATACGTATCCTGCCCTACTGGTAGCGACCAGTTCATTATAGCCGTCATTGTCGAGATCTTCCACCAGCGTGAAATCATTCGCGCCTGGCATGTGGACAGTGGATTTGTATGCCTGTCCGTATTTGCCTGGCTGGCTCGGGTCATACTGGAAAACATACATGTAGCTGTCATTTTCGTTCATGGCGATTATATCCATCTTGCCATCCGCAGTTACCTGCCCAACCTTCGGAGGCTCATGACAAGTAATGTTCACCAGATTATTGATTGGAAGGTAGCCGTCTGGCTGCCAGGTGACCAAATCCCACACTTTGACCTGGGAATCATAGCAATCCATCAGTTCAAGGTTTCCATCCCCGTCAAAATCATAAACAGTAGGCTGTGAGTGGCAAGTCATGTTCGTCCAACCTTTCCGATATACCCCACCAGTGGTGACAACGCTTCCGTCGGCACTATTAAGAACCGCAATACCACCCTGAGAATTGCTGCTATTCCGAACTGGCGGAGCCAAGTTTTGCATAGCAACTATCACATCTAGCACGCCGTCATGGTTAACATCAGCGAGTATTGGTATTTGGCTGCTGCAGAGGATTGATGGATCGCTCCATATTTCTTTGAGCGAGAACGCATCATATGCGTGCACTCCCATGCCTCCACCCGTATAAGCATCAGGCGGAGTGTCGTAAAGATCCGCGTAAGAGTAGCTTCTGTCCCCCTGGAAAACCACAAAGTTGCCGTTATGGCCCGGATCAGCCACGGTGATTCCACCCCAGCAGTCGTGCCAGCTCCAACCCTGATATAGCACGTTCCCGTTGTAACTCAGAACGGTCGTGTAATCGTAGCCGTTGGCAGGGCCCAATCCACGGCTGACAAAAATTTCTGGATGCCCGTCACCATTAATATCAGCCAACGAAAGGTAAACGTTTCCGCCGCTTATGTCGGTTCTTCGCCAGTAGACGCTGCCGTTTCCAAATAGAACGAGTGGGCCGTTCCATGTGGGCACAATTATTTCTTGTTTGCCGTTTCCGAGTAAATCTGCGGTTTCGGGAGGACAGTGTTGATCTATGCCTATGTTTGAAATGTTGGCCGACGTATCCTGCCACAATATGCTTCCGTCAACCGGATTCAACACCGTAACAGACCCTGAGGTTCCAGTTGCAGGACCCCCAGTCACGATAATCTCCTTCTTTCCATCACCGTTAAGATCAGCGGCAACAGGCGCAGAGGTCATGAGCGCATTCGGCCCAAGATTCTTCTGCCACCTGAGACTGATAGCAGTGGGAGCAGCCAACGCAGGCAGCACGAAAGCTAAAGAGGACAGAACACTTAACATGAACACTATCAGAACAATTAGGGTCAAACCTTTATTGCATATCCGTTTAGGGGATATTCTCACGTAGAATCCTCTCCTTATCTCCGCGCGCCATCTCCAACTATAATCATGAGTGCATCTCATTCCCGTTAATTAGTCTTTTCATAGAGCCAAGTTCTAGCAGCTAATACACATACTGACAAATCTGGGCGCGCCTCAAAACTTTACCCCCTCAACCCAAATTCCACTGGTTCCGATACTGCTACAGAAGTGAGTCGCTTCTGCATTACGTCCTTCAGGAGATTTCAGAAAATTTTTGAAGCATATTTCCTGAAGAATCTGGAGAGCAGGATCGCCCAATTTCTGCTGCGCTAGATAGTTTCCATTAAGCGCGCTAGATTCATGATGGCGATGAATCGAATTTCGACATATTGTTTCCGCGAGCTTTGCAAAGAGCGATTGACTATTTGCTAAACTGCGCTTTACAAGAACCTTTAACGTTCTTCCTGAGAATAGCGTCATGGGATAGGTAGTTGCGTCTTCTATTCTGTCTAAATAATGTGTGGAGAAAAATCCTGCTGGAATGGCTATGATAAAGGATGGTTCGCTCGATAACAAATGTGAAACGACTGATGGTCCATGAACGTTCAAGAGCTTATTACTGAAACGCGTGAAGTCGATACTAACCTTGAGCTCCTAGTTATCAGCAGAAAATTCTTACTTAGAATCGCCAAAGATCAAAGATGGTATGAAAGAAGTATCATCCCGACCGCAGAATTTCTCCAGAGACTCAGAGAAAGAAGAATAGACATATTCATGCTCCTAGAGAGGAGTTGGACCTGCAATATTCATAGCCCCCAAAAATCTTGGGCGAAAACCGAGGACAACGTCGCACTCCTCTATCTCAAAAGTTATGATGAATGGTGGAAAAGCATATGTAAGAAAACGCGCAACGTGATTCGCAAGGCAGGAAGGGAAGGGATAAGAACAAGCATCGCTGAACCAGATGAAAAACTGGCTGAAGGTATATGGAGAATCTACAATGAAACGCCAATACGGCAGGAAAGAAGTTTTCTACTTTTCGGAACCGATTTGCAGGAAGTGAAAACAAGCTTGAATTCGGAACAAAACTGTACATACGTCGGGGCATACCTTCAAGATGAGCTTGCGGGATTCATGCGGCTCATCCATGGCGATAATATAATAATCATATCACAGATACTTTCACTTAAGAAACTTTGGAACAAAGCAATAAACAATGCCCTAATAGCCAAGGCGATTGAGGTCTGCGCAAGTGAGAATGTGAAATGGATGCTGTACGGCAGAATGGGCGACTTCAGTAATCCATCGCTAGATAAGTTCAAACAAAGCAACGGATTCAGTCGGTTCCAGGTAACTCGTTATTATGTACCCATAACAAGAAAAGGGAAACTAGCTATCAAGCTGGGTTTGTACAAGGAAGCGAAGGAAATGCTCCCCAGATCCATGAAGTGTTTTTCTATCCCTATTTATAATTGGCTAAGCAGATGCAAGATTAGAACCAAACTGTACCTGAGACCCAGAGCTGCAGATTAGCAGCCATGAAAATAATTTTAGGAAGCAAGTTAATCAAATTAGCACTTGTTCAATTCTGGGCAGATATAGCGTCAAAATCTGAAAAGAATCGTGAGTTACTTTTCAACGATTTCACAGAGGAGGTGGCGGAGAAGCTGGAGGAGGTGGACCCACCGGCCACGGATACTGTTCTCCGTAATGTAGCGCTAGTGTTACAAGGTCTGACAGGCCGACTATTTTGTTGTTGTCGAGATCAGCATTCGAGTTCCAGTTGGCACTTCCTGGTTCGGAGCCATAGGCTTCGGCGAGGATTGTCACGTCCAAGGATGTGACTTGGTAGTCACCGTTCAAATCTCCTGGGAGAGTAACTTTTACGATTCCTCCTGATAGTATGTTGTCGGTGATGTGGGTCTCTCTCAAAGATGGCTTGGCGTAAGCGCTTATTATGTACTGGCCGTACAGATAACCAGTCGTGTTCCATGAGGCTTTCAGTGTTACGCTCTGATTGCTGTCCAATTGCACGTTGTTTATGTCCATTTGTGCAAGTTGGCTAGGCTCAGGATTTACGATGAAGGAGCCGAGCATGGTGTTTTCGTGGTAGGCGTCATAATAGGTGAAATTGCCGATCGTGGATGCTGTAAAACTCAGAACTACCGTGTTATTAATGAAAGATTGTGAAACTGGGTCTTCGCCTTCTGCGAAGGAATCGTTGTTGTAGTCTACGAAGAATTGATGATGGAGGTCGTCGGCGGAGATGAGAGTAAGATTTACTGCGTCTCCTTGTATGACTGATATGGTTGGACCTGAGATGGTTTGATTCCAGCCTTTGGCAGCGTCTGCTTGGAGGCAGAAGCTTCGTTCAACTGGAGTGTAAGTGTATTCAGCGGTGAAAGTGAGGTTCCATGTTGAGGCGCATCCGCCGTTATTTTCCGCTGCAATTTCAAACTCGACTTGTGTGTCTGCCGGAATCAAGGTCACTTTAGGCCCAACGTCGACGATTTCTATGTCTTCGAAGGAAACTTGCACAGGATTCATCAGAGGATAGTTGTCATAATTGTTTGAAGCTAGAAGGTATGGCGTGTCTGCTATTCCATCACTTCCAGTAATGTTCTGGTAGGGACCACTATACGAGTCGTTGAATTGATAGCCGTTCCAGTAGTTTCCGCCTGATGGGTAGCCGTTATCCCAGTTGTTCGTTGAGTTGTCGGCTTGAACAACAATGATTGGACCTCCAGGATCATATGTTCTGTACCAAGAATAAGGGAAGGATATGCTATTGTGGTAGATGGTGTTCTCTGATGAAGATGATAGATTGAAAAGCGGACTCGGAGGCGAATTCATGTCCAAGGAGAGGCTTATGCTGTTTTCGCATATTGTATTGTTAAACGAGTCAGAGAGAACAATCGTTGGACCGTATCGAATTATAGTTCCCCCATTCAGGATGTTTCCTGCCATGTAGTTGTTTGAGGAATTCTCAAACATCATGGTAGCCATCACGTTTCCGAGAATGCTGTTGTTGTTGGATGAAGATAAGTTGACTGACCAGTCATCGGTGAATCCAAGCAATATGCTACTGTTCATAATGGTGCAGTTCGTTGATTGATTCAGAGAGACAGTTCTTGAGGAAATCCCGGTAATTGTAATGTTGCTTCCCTGAGATACTGTGATTCCCACTCCATCATCAGGATTGTTGTAGAGCTCCAAAGCATGGCCTCCTCCATTGAGAACGATGTTGTCTTTCTCGACTATCAGCCCGCCGCTAGAATCATTAAACATCAAATCGTCAGTGAGAATGTAAACACTTCCGTTCTGTCGAATCGGCGCATTCGCCGGATCAACTGTACCATCAGCCTCGATGTGGATATTTGAGAAGACGACGGTTCCAGTTTGGCCACTGGTCTGATGAATCCTGAATGTATTAGTCAACATAATGATTGACAATAGGAACGCTAGAATAATCGTAGTTTTCCTTTCCAATTAAACACTCCACAACTTGAGTGGTTGGGAGGCTGATTTATGGGTTATGTTCCTGTTTGAGCTGTACATTATTTGTGCGACCTCCGACGGAGCAGAAAAACTCCTGATAAAAGAAATGCAGGAATGAGACTGAAGACAAAAAAAAGAGCACGGTTACGAGTGTTTGTTACGAATATTGCTCTCCGTAGTGCAAAGCAAAGAGGACAAAGTCTTCTAAGTCGACTTTGCCGTCACCTCTGATATCTGCCAGAGGGTTCCAATTCGGTGAAGTTGGAGTTGAGCCATAAGCGTTGGCAAGTATTGTCAGATCTTGGAGATCCACTTTGCCGTCTTGGTTGATGTCCCATGGATGTATTCGCAATATCTGGCATGAGTCTACGTAGACTGTTGTCTGGTCACTGTTGTAGATTTCGGCCAGACCGTAGCGAACCTGAGTTACATCGCCGAAGGCGGCTGTGTTTTGGTTTTGGAGGGAGCACATTTGTGTTCCGTTCACGTAGAGTCCACTTTGGCCTTTTGTTGCGTCTTTGGTCCAGTTGAGTTCGAGTTTGTACCAACTGTTGGTTGCGGGACTTGAAGTGGAATAGGCACTCCTCCAACCTGCCGCTTCTCTTAATGTAAGTTCCCAAATGTCAACGCCTCCAACGCGACGCCAACCAGCGTAGGCGACACTCACGTTACCTGCCAAGAATTTGATCAGGTAGAATCTGTCATCATTCGCAGTGATTCCTGACTGGGAAATATAGAAGTACCCGCTGGCGTAGAGGTCATTTGAAGCTGATACAGATTTATAGCAGTAGGCCGCTTCGAAGCCGCCGGTGCCGTTCGAAGCGAATCTGGCGCTGAAATTGCCCTCGTAGGACGTTGTGTTGACGACGTTTGCCGTTTCATCCGGAGTAACACTGGTTCCTGTCCAAGCGCTGAAGTCGCCTGTTTCGAAACTGTCGCTAAACCCTCCTTGGACGGGTATCGCAGATTGTTGTGCGAAGATTATCAGAAAAGGCAGCAAATCAGGCAGCAAAACAGATTCTATTTGGTTGTAGTGAGGAGCAGGCCAGTTGCCTGATTCTAGAAGGTAGGAGGTTGAATTGCATGAAACGTAAGCTTGGTCGACAATGCATCCGCTTATTCCTAGCTGTCCATACCCGTACACGTTTACCCCTCGAGATGTCGCCAGGGAGATAATATCGTTCGCGATGGCATCATGGTACTGTGACATGGCTGGTGTCATCTGTGCATACCCTGAAGGTTTGGCGAAAACCATCCCGCCGCCATAATGGTAGTTGAGCAGGAATTTGGGCTTGTAAGTCGCGAACAACTGTATCAAGGCTTGACTTTCAGGTTCGCTTCCTGGGCTCGGACCCGCATAGGCCATGTTTGTTACGTTGCTACTGCTTTGACTCCCACCCCATCCTACAGGCATGTTTCTGTTTAAGCAGACTCCATACTCGTTTGGGTCCGCACCGCCAGTGTAGCCGTACAAATCCATGTTCTTTCTTTTGACTCCGTAGGAGTCGACGTTCTCTATCACTATCATTATAAGATTGTTCTGGAGGATGGAGTTCGCTATGACTGGTTCTGTGCGTTGCAGAATCCATTCGGCCATGAAATAAGCGACCTCTGAACCCTCAACCTCGTCACCGTCGGTTGTAACAACGAATAAGACCTTTCCGCCGTTAGGATTGCCAATCTTAAACAGTGGAATATCCCTTCCTTGATAGGATTTCCCGATACTTTCATAAGTTATTAGGCCAGGGTACTGATTCACGAGGTTGAAGAAGTCCTGGAGTAAAGTGCCCAGATCACGATAACCTTGGGGAACCGCAGCAGACGCTTGGCTCGAAAAAACAGGGGAAAGAAAAGCGACGATCAGCAAGAACAATAGAAAAGCTGATGCTGGATGCGTTTCCTGCTCTGAGAAAAACAGATAGAATCTCCTGCCCATGAATCTCCCCACTCTTTTGTAATGCATATTGAATGATAAAAGCCTTGTTGAAAAATCTCAGATATGTCATCGGATAGGTTCACACCAGCTTGGTAGAGACCTGTAATCCCCATTGCTGTCAATCAAATCACTCTTTGACAGGGCAAAGTGCATGACTTTCGTTTCGTCGTTCAAAAGAGGCTGTTTCTCTGGGGCGTTTCTATGATGGGCACTAATCCTTTGGCGTTTGATGCCGCCAACTACTGGGGTGTGGGGTTGCGGTTGATGGATGATCTTCCTAGCAGCGCTGGAACACCTCAACCCCGCAAAATAACCCTGACAAAAACGAGATACAAATCTTCACAAACCGGCTTGGCATATAAGGTAACAGGGTATCAAACGCCCCGCGTTCTTTGTGTATTTTTGTTCTTCATTTTTGCAGCAAGGCTTATTATCGTGCGTCGTCAGACATAATATTCAAGCTATGCTTAGAGATGTGCAAATTTGATCACTCACAAATCATTGATATTAGGGGTCAGCATAATACTCATTATCACGTTGACCGAGGCGATGGCATCAGGGGTAGCGGATGTGGTTTCTTCCAGCGCAATAGCGACAAACGGGATCATCCAATACGTGCCAGTGACAGGGGTAGCCACTTATATTCCTGCAGTTTGGGGCGACTATAACCAGTGGCATAGTTCAACTCTTGGAACATACACGTATAATAGCGCTTATGATTGTCAAATGATTGCTCAAGAGAGTACCAGTGGCAAGAACTTAGACGTTCTGATGGGAATGCTTAATGACACAACAACATGGGCTCGAGGAGGTCCTGCAAACGGCATTCAGATGATGGGCAGAAACTTGACTATTGAAGCAGAAGTATCTAATATTGCAGTCTCCGCCTCTGCTACATGGCTTAGAATCGCCGTCGTAGCCTGCGTAAACTTGAACAGCCCTTTTCATGACCCGATTTACGGTTCAAACTGGAGCCAAGTGTACATGGAGTTCGATTGGTACTGGCATAGTGGAACACAAGCAGGCGGAGGTGGCGACTTCAGGTTTGTTAAGGTGGGCCAGTTTGAACCTGGAACAGGCTACCACCATCTGAGCTTGGCTTTCACTCAGACCTTTGTTCAAATGTACGGTCAATCTGCTTATGATGACGGCACACTCTTCTATGTGACCGCATCGACAATCGAACTCACCAACGCTAACGCCACTATCGCAGTTAAACCAATTCAGGTATGGGAATCTCCATAGTGCGCGCTCAACGTTTGCATATGCACGCGTGGTTAATAGAAATGTTCGTTTGAAAACACGTCTTCGAGAGTTTGCAGTTCTGCAAGACGTCTTGTCAGGGTGTCTTTGCATAACTCTCTGGCTTCTCTCTCCCCTTTGAGGCGCGCTTCAGGTTCAGTTTCGAACTCCTAGTTAATTAAACGCTTTCTTCTGGTCGGGTTGGTCTATGTCTACGACTGTAGTGCCTGCGAATTTGTCAAAGTACCTGAGAAATCTCTGATCCCTCAGTCCGCGTCCGACGAGTAAGTCAAAAGGCAGCACGGGAAGGATCTTGCCGAAGTTCCGCACGGCAGCATGATCATAGGACGGTTTCTTTCCGTTCACCATTACGACCATTAGCCTCATGATTCGTTTACCTAGGCTCTGCCCTGCAAATCCTTCCAAAAGTGTTGAGTAAACCCAGAAAACGATTAGGAACAGGATAACGTCGTTGCCCCCAAAATTTATTCCGCCCCCCGCAGCAATTGAGAAAACGCTTATGGAGATACTGATTATCAGGAAAAGCCCAAGGACGGCAGCGAAATCTATCAGAAAAGCCACTGTTCTCCTCTTCCAATTTGCCAAACCTGAGATAGGAGCTTTTCTGGCAGCGCTACCATCTTCGACCCACGTTTCGAGGCCCTTGATGAGGCCTATCGCATGCTCGCCCATTCTGGTGAGCTTGTATTTGCCAGCATCCGTGGACTCTATGAATCCATTTAGATTTCGGATGTGAAAGCTCAACTTCCCCGTGTCCACCCCCACAGAATTCATGATTTCTGTAAAGGAGAGCTCGCCTTTCTCATCGAGATTTGAAAGAATCTCTCTTCTCAAAGGATGAGATAAGACAGCCAATACTCGTGACACTTCGTCTTGATCCACTGCCATTTTCCAAACCAGAATGTGTCTGAGCTAACGGTGACCTTGGCAAACATCATGACTCTTCTTGGAATTAACGGTTTCGCCAGTTTTAGGTCGAACAATAGCGAAACATCGACGACGATCAAGAAGGAGGATTCGCTCATCACGATACATATGCATCATAGCCTGCGCGCGTATAATTTGAAGAATCTGCTACCCAATAAATATCAATGGAAACACCACTGATTGGAGGAAGGGACTGACTCACCCAGGGCAGCTGCCCACAAATCCCATCCATGACCAGCAAGTTGCATTCCAGAAACGCCTCCAACCATGCGTCAGTGCGCGCTGATCTAAGGCATAGCACCTTGAAGAAGCATTACGGTGTAGCCGATCATCGAAATGGGTTTGGTCGGGTCAACAGTGCCGGTTTGCACCCGTGGAGTCTGCCATTGAACAGAATTGTCAATCTTGGTGTAGTTCAAAACCCCCTGCAGGCCTTGTAGCTGAACGGTTTGCGGTTGATCAATTTTGGATATCAGAAGGAGATACAACTTTGTCCCTTGTTTCCATGCAATCGACCTTATATTCCCAGACGAGCTTGATGTACTTAGGATTGAGTCGCCCACAGCCAAGCTAGTACCAATCATTTTGTTCACATAGTATGGGTACCATGGTTGATTATTGTCAGAGTTAATCAAGCCGAAGCCGACTCCTCCTGAGCTCTTTGTTCTCTTCTCGTTGGAGGCACTGCTGGAAAGTGAAAAATAGCAGTTGTAGCTGAGGCCTGCCAGCATCTCAGTTCTTACCACGAGAGCCGTCCACACGGCACCCACCATTTGCTGGAGTTTTGGATCTGTTCCAGTTGAGTATGCACTGTTGAAGTTCGACTCAGAGTCAATCACAGGAATCAACTTGCCTCGAGCCCTAAAGTATGCTTGTTGCGCGTCAGCTATGCCGTAGTATGATGAGTCGGATTGGAGCAGGAAGGTCTCGGCTTTGCTGAGCATCGTGGCATCACTATACCTTCCTATCGTGTCTGAATCATATTTGTGAAAAGAAATAAAATCTAGATTAGCCCCACCATTACTAAGCCAGTATGTTAAGACTGGCTTTCTATCTGTCCCGTCGAAACTTGAAAGTACGTTCGGGTTGACAGCTTTCATTGCAGCGGTGGCTGCATTGAAAAGTGTTTTGTAATAGCCAATTTTCGTGTAATCGTTCCAGCCAAAATAGCTCCAGGGTTCATTGATTATCTCGTAGAAGCGCACGTTCGCTCCTGTACCCTTAAAGTGTGTGACCCACTGGCTACAATACGCGGCAAAACTGTCATAGTAGGGCAGTCCAGTGGAATGGTTGAGGCCCATACCAGGCGGAAGCTTCCAACCGCTATATGAATTATGATAACCCAAGGTTATTAATGGTTGGGCTCCCAAGGCAAGTATTGCCTTAATTACTTTGTCTACCGTTGCCCAGTTGAAGCTTCCCGTCTTAGTGGTATCGCTCCATCGGCTGCAGGGTTCAATATCACAACTCATAAGACGAACCATTTTCAAATTGGCGGCCGCTGCCAACTGTTGAAGGGTTGGGTCATTGATAAATGCGGATACAACGCACACACCTGCACCCAGTGAGAGGCTGTTGGTCGCGACATTACTCGAACGTACACTCACGTCTACCTGTGAGGCGGCATTGACAGATCCAACCATCATCATTGAGCCCCATATCAATAGTGACAAGACCACAAATAACAGCACGGATTTGGAGCATTTTTGAATTGCCATGGAAGACATGAAACAGCATGGCAATGTTATTAGCCTTGTTAAGAAGCCAACTTGAGTAACTAGTAAAATTGAATAGGCATGTCCATTCAATAACGTTTTTTTTGCAAGATTCGATGGAACCTTAGCCTCGCACTATCCCCTGAAGCTATATGCATCATAATAGAAGCCGTTCTGCCCGTTTAGTATTCGGCATTGACCTTGTTTTGCTGGACATTGCCAGTGTCGAGTTATTTCGGAAGCGTTTATTCCATTTATGGGCCGTTGTATGTTTTTGAAATTATGACGTTGTCGCAGTAGACTGTGGTTGGACCGCAGTTGTACAGTTCAGGAAGACCAACACGTACAGTGTCAACA
>Ga0209039_10001946_pt1 | contig 18317 bp, 15 predicted proteins | sample BogFormECP12_OM1_FD_188238 | JGI IMG/M metagenome (GOLD analysis project Ga0209039, IMG submission 188238) | Bog forest soil microbial communities from Calvert Island, British Columbia, Canada - ECP12_OM1 (SPAdes) (version 2) | ecosystem: Environmental > Aquatic > Freshwater > Wetlands > Bog ...
TCGGCTCGCTGATTGTGTTGAGCGCCGTTTGCAACACCTTGAATTCCTGGAGTTGAACCAGCAGTGGGGCGATGTTCTCTCGTTCCGGTCCGCGCCACTCAACACCAGCACCCGCAGCGAATCGTACATGAGCGTCGACCCATTTTCCAAACTTCATGACGGGTGGTACGCCGATGCGCTCGACAAAGGGGATCAACTGTTCGGCGCTTTGAGTCTTAGCCAACTCGAAAATTGTGTTGTTCGTCTTCTCAAGATCGTGAGCAGTAAAGTTCGTGATTTGTTTGGTTGGCAGAGTCGTCGCAACGATGCAACTTCTTGGGTTGGTTGTGGCTGCCACTGAGCCATTCTGCCACCGCGCGTTGCTCGTCGGTCCCGTTATCGTAGAACCGCGAAGGGACAAGGGCGACCAAATCGACATCCCCGGGATCAATTTTTTCGGTGAGGAAACTGCCGTCTATCCACAGGACGCAAGAAATCCCGCTTTCGGTAATCCGCGCTACGACTTGACGCAAGCCCGTCATGATCTCTCTTCGCGTTGCGGAAAGAGGAAAACGGTCCACGCAGAGCGCCTCCAAGTCCGCTAGCGACAGGGTATGCAGCCCCGCAGGAAGCAACGGCGGAAATTCTGGTTTCTCGTACACACGCTAATCGAAGCGGTATTCTACCATGTCTGGTTCACTGTACGGGCCTCAACGATCATGTCCCAAGTATCGGCCGCGCGATGGTCGTCTGAGGTCGCCGGCAACCCCCAGTTCGCGACCTGGAGCTTCGCATTCATTACGGACCCGAGACCGGAAGTGGAGGTAGAGGTGGAAGGCGACTAAGACACAAGAGAGCAATAAAAAAAGGCAGTGCAGCCGAAGCCACAAAGCCTCCAGGGGTAGTATACCAACTCCCAGTCAACTCTATTCCACCGTTTCGAGCGCATATGTGCCTCATCCCGCGACCGCCCGCCAGCAGAGTTGCCCGCCCATCGACATCAGCCACAGCGAGAGCGCAACGCGCAGCGGGCGTGGCGGCAGAATGGAGAGCAGGTGCGCGCCGATGAACGCTCCGGCCACTCCGCCGGTGGCCAGCTTGAGGGCCAGCGCGCCATGGTAGTTGCCCATTCCGAGGCTGATGCCGCCGCCACATAGCGACAGGCCGAGGCCGAAAAGCACGTCCGTGCCGACTACCTGCGCGGTCGAGATCCGCGTTAGGGTCATCAGAACCAGGGAGCCGATGGCGCCGGCGCCGGCCGAAGAGAAACCGACTTCGGCGCCGATGGGAATCGCCAGCCACGGCAGCCATCGTGTGCGGTCTTCGGTCGATGGGCTGGGCCAGGGCGCAAAGAGGCGATAGAGATTCGCCAGCGCCATCAGGATAATGACGGCGCCCAGCACGGCGTACAACGGGCCGCGGTGTTGCGCCGAACTCAAGCGCGCGAGCAGGTATGAGCCGGCCAGAACGCCGGGCACTCCTCCGGCCAGCAGCCTCCGGAGAATCCGGAAATCCACCTGTTTCCGCGCGATGTAAATGGGAGCGGCCACCAGCTTGACGATGCCCGTGAAGACCAGCGCGGTTCCGACGGCTTCGGCCGGCGCAACGCCCAGGAACAGCGCCAGCGCCGGCGCGGTGACGGAGCCTCCGCCGACTCCGGTGAGCCCGATCAATACCGCGATCGCGAATCCAAGCAGATATTCCATGACGGGCTAGCCCTGGATGTGAATGCCGCATTCGAGCTTCTGGCCCGACCAGCGGCCCGATCGTGGATCGTTGACATCCAGCGGCAGCGATGTGCACGGCTGGCACCCGATGCTGGTATAACCCTCGTCGTAAAGCGCGAGCCTAGGAAGGTCGTGGAGTTTGAGATACTGCCAGACCTCGCGCGCGTGCCACTTGGCCAGCGGGCTGATTTTACTCAGCACGTTGCCCGAGGGCAGCTTGAATTCGGCGGAAACCTCCAAATTGGCGCGCGATTTCGATTGCTCGCGCCGCAGGCCGGTGAACCACGTGCCGTAGTTTTCGAGCGCCGCGAACAGCGGCTCCACTTTGCGCATGCCGCAGCAGCGGTCGGGCGCCGTCCGGTAGAGGATTCCAAACTGCGACTCCTGTTGGATGACGGTGAGCTTGGGTGGGAGGTTGATCAGGTTCAGATTCCATTTGGCGGCGAGCTGGTCGCGAAAGGCGAGGGTTTCCTTGAAGTGATAGCCCGTATCCAGGAACAGCACGGGGATGCGCGGGCGGCGCGAGACCAGCATGTGCACCAGTACCACGCATTCGGCTTGAAAGCTGGCCGTGACGCATTCCGGCGCCGGGCCGGCTGCCAGTGCCTGGTCGATCCATCGATGAGCCTCGGCGACGGCGCGATCCATATTCAGATGCCTTCCCCCGCGGAAACGGAATCGCGCGAAACCAGTACGCCTAGTTGTTCTAGGTGTAGTAGAATGGCCGGAATGCCGCGCGGCGGCGCGGTGGGCGTTACCAGAATGGCGAGCATTCCCGCATCTTTGAGACCGTATGCGGCGGATTCGCCGGCGGCCACCGCTACCGTGCAGCCGTGGTCGAACAGTGCGCGCTCGAGCGCCGCGGCGGCGTCCTCGCTATCGGTCTCGATCACCGCGCCGCGGTGTCCCCAGCGCGCCATACGTTCCGCGGCCGTGACGGGACCGGCGCCGCGCGCTTCCACCGGTTGCCGGATCAGCGCCGCGGCCACCGTGGCGTTGGTCTCGGGGTCGATCAGGATCAAGCTGCCGGTGACCCGATTGCCTTCGTAGGAATCGAAGAACAGCGGTTTGGCGGTCGCGATCTCCACCACGCCGATGGCGTTCATTTCGAGCGTCCGCGCCGGCTCGGCGTCGAGGGTGTGGATGTCGATGCGATGGCGAAGGGTTACTTCCGCGGAGACGGTTTGCGTGGTATGCTTCAGCAGGTAACGGCGGCGCACGTCCATTGGGCGCGCGTCCATCCAGACCAAGTGCGCTTCCAGACGGCGCGCCACATCGGGGGAGGCCGGACCGGCAAAGAGCATGTCGCCGCGGCTGATATCCAGCGGATCTTCCAGCTCCAGCGTCACCGACATGCGCGCGAATGCCGCGGCCAGGTCGCCATCGAAGGTCACGATCCGCTTGACGCGCGACCGCAAGCCCGAGGGCAGCGCGGTCACCACGTCGCCCGGATGAACGGCGCCCGAGGCGACCTGCCCGGCGTAGCCGCGGAAGGTATGATCGGGCCGCGAAACGCGCTGCACGGGCATGCGGAATCCCGTGCCCCCGCCAAGGCCGCCGCGGCCGACGGTCTCGAGATGCTCGAGCAGACTGGGGCCGCCGAACCAGGGCATGTTGCGGCTGCGCTCCACCACGTGGTCGCCGGCCAGGGCGCTGATCGGCAGGAAGTACGTCTCGGGCGAGCCGAGCTTGGCGAGAAAGGCGGAAAACTCATCGCGTATGCGCCCGAACACGGCGCGGTCGTACCCGGCGAGATCCATCTTGTTGATGGCCACCACGAAGCGCGGAATCCCCAGCAGCGAGCAGATGAACGCGTGCCGGCGCGATTGCGGCAGCACCCCAAGCTGCGCATCGATCAGTAGAATGGCTAGGTCGGCGGTGGAGGCGCCAGTGGCCATGTTGCGGGTGTACTGTTCGTGGCCGGGTGTATCGGCCACTATGAACTTGCGGCGCGCGGTGGCGAAGTAGCGGTACGCCACGTCGATGGTGATCCCCTGCTCGCGTTCCGCGCGCAGGCCGTCGGTGAGCAGCGATAGATCCACCTCGCCCGCGGCGCGGTTGCGCGTGGCTTTGGCGGCGGCGTGCACCTGGTCTTCGAACACGTTGCGGGAATCGTAGAGCAGGCGGCCGATGAGCGTGCTTTTGCCATCGTCCACGCTGCCGCAGGTGAGGAAGCGCAGCAGGTCCTTGGCCTCTTCCTGGGCCAGGTGGTCTTCGAAGGGGGATTCCACCAGCGCGCGCGCGGCAGCCATCAGAAATAGCCCTCGCGCTTCTTGACTTCCATGGAGCCATCCTGGTCGTAGTCGATGACGCGGTTTTCGCGCTCGGACCGCCGCACGGCCACCAGTTCCCGGATGATCTCGGGCACCGTGGCAGCGCTCGACCGTATGGCCCCGGTGCACGGGCTGCACCCCAGCGACCGCATACGGCACCGCACCAGTTGCGGCTTTTCGCCCGGAAGCATGGGGATGAATGGCTGTTCCACCGGAATCAACGTCTCGCCGCGAACCAGCATGGGCCGCTCCCGGGCGAAGTAGAGCGGAACGATGGGGATGTTGTCCGCGTGGATGTAGTGCCATACATCCAGCTCGGTCCAGTTGGAAAGCGGAAACACGCGGATGCTCTCGCCCGGCCCGGTGCGGCCGTTGAAGAGATTCCAAAGTTCGGGCCGCTGGCTTTTCGGGTCCCACTGGCCGTGAGCGTCGCGGAAAGAATAGATGCGTTCCTTGGCGCGCGAGCGCTCTTCATCGCGGCGCGCACCGCCGATGGCGGCATCGAAGCCGCCCGCGCTCAGAGCATCCAGCAGCGCCTGGGTTTTGAGCAACCCGCAACATCGCTGAGTGCCGATGCGGAACGGCTGCGCGCCCTCATCCAAGGCCTGGCGATTGGTGTGGACAATCAGGCGCACGCCGACGCGCGCCGTGTACTCGTCGCGGAACTCGATCATCTCGCGGAACTTGTAGCCCGTGTCGATGTGCAGCAACGGAAACGGAATGGGGCCGGGATAAAAGGCCTTTTGCGCCAGCCGCAACAGAACCGAGGAGTCCTTGCCAATAGAATAGAGCATAACCGGCCGTTGGAATTCACCAGCCACTTCGCGGAAGATGTGGATGCTCTCCGCTTCCAGCGCTTCCAGGTGGGTCAAGGAGTGCAACATGACTTGAAGTCAGTATACACCATATTTTCGATGGACAATAGGGTGATTGTCTGGTAGGCTCTTTTTATGCATACTTACAGATAGTCCGGAGGGAGCACAATGAAGAGCGGGCGCAGTCTCTTATTAGTCGCTGCCCTGGCGAGTGCGGCTTGGGGCCAAACCGATTCGGGCCTCTTTGGAATTGTGAAGGATCAAACCGGCGCCAGTCTGCCGGCCGCGGTGGTCACCATTCGAAACGTGGAAAACGGCGCCGTCCGCAAACTGGCGACGGACCCGGCGGGGCGCTATACGGCGGTTTCGCTGGCGGTTGGTCACTATGAAGTGCGCGCCGAAAAACCGGGTTTCGCGCCGCAGACCAAGACCGGAATCTACTTGGTAGTCGGGCAGGAGGCCGCGGTCGATCTGACGCTCGAAGTGGGGGAACTCAGCCAGCAGGTCGATGTGGTGGAAACGCTGTCGGCCGTGAACCTTTCGACTTCCTCAACTTCGGGGTTGGTGGGCGAACGCGAAGTGAAGGAACTCCCTCTGAACGGGCGAAGCTACGATGGCCTGCTGAGCCTGAACCCGGGCACGGTGAACTACTCTTCGGAGCGTTCGGGCGGAATCGGCACCTCGAATTCGGCGGTGGGGAGCATGTTCGCCGTCTCGGGCCGGCGGCCGCAGGAGAATCTGTTCCTGCTGAACGGCATCGAGTACACCGGCGCATCGGAAATCAACGTGACCCCGGGCGGCGCCAGCGGCCAGTTGCTGGGCGTCGAAGCGGTGCGAGAATTCAACGTGGTCAGCGAGAACTACGGCGCGCAGTACGGCAAGCGGCCGGGCGCGCAGATCGGCATTGTGACGGCGTCGGGAGCCAACCGGGCGCACGGCAGCGTGTACGAGTTTCTGCGCAACAGCGCTCTGGACGCGCGCAACTTTTTCGACTTCGGAAATATCCCCCGCTTTGAGCGCAATGAATTCGGAGCGTCTGCGGGCGGGGCCATTCAACGCGACAAGACCTTCGTGTTTGGAAACTATGAGGGCTTCCGCCAGCGCCTGGGCTTGAGCGACGTGACTCTGGTGCCCGACAACAATGCGCGAGCCGGGTACCTGCCGAACACCAACGGCACGCTCAGCTACGTGGGAGTGGCGCCGGGCGCGCAGCAGTTGCTCGGGCTATGGCCGGCGCAGAATGGGCCGAGCCTGGGCGGCGGCATTGGCGAAGCCTACAGCCATCCGCTGCAAAGCATCCGGGAAGACTTCGGCACCACCCGGCTGGACCACAATTTCTCGGATAAGGACAGCCTCTTCGGCGTGTACACGGTGGACGACAGCCAGGACCACACGCCCTCGGCGAATCCGCTCAGCCTGGTGTTTGAAGCGCTGCGCGAGCAGGTGGGAAGCGCGCAGGAAACGCACATCTTCTCAGCCAGCGCGCTGAACTCCGCGCGGGTGGGCTATTCGCGAGCGTCGTACTTCTTTACCGGTTTGACGCCAGTAAACATTCCAGGTTGGGTCGAGGGCGCTCCCATCGGGACGGTGGTGATCGGCGGAGGCACCGCATTGAACGGCGCCTCCCAGATCACCGCGGCGGGGACCAACGCCGGCAGCAATCTTTCGGCCGTCCGCAATCTGTTCACCTACGAGGACCACGCCAGCCTGACGCATGGAATTCATCACCTGGAGGCCGGAGTCTGGGTTCAGCGCATTCAGAACAACGATAACCTGGCGCAGAACCAGTACGGGCAGGCATCGTTTGGCAGCCTGACAACTTTCTTGCAGGGCACGGTCGGCACATTTACGGTGGTGCCGGCATCGACACTGATGGGCTGGCGTTCCCTCGAAGCGGCGGAGTATGTGCAGGACTCCATGCGGCTGGCGAAGCGCCTGGAAGTGTCGCTGGGATTCCGCATGGAACACTCCAACGGAATGCACGAAGCCCACGGCCGCGCTGCGAACTACGGGTTCGATGCCAATGGCGTGATTCAAACGCAGCCGGCGGTAGGCGATTCGGTCTTCACGGTGAATCATGGAAAGTTCCTGCCGGAGCCGCGCGCGGGGATCGCCTGGGACCCATTTGGCCGCGGCAAAACCGTGGTCCACGCGGGATTTGGCATCTATCACGCGCAGTTGGATTCATTGAGCTACCGCCTGGACCAGAACGGCCCGTTCAACACCACGGTGTCGCTGAAGAACGTTTCGTTGAACGGCCTAACCATCGTGCCGGGCGCCGCGCCGCCTTCCGGCAGCCTGGTTTCGCCGAGCGGCATCCAACCCAACGCCATGATCCCCACCGTTCAGTCCCAGACTTTCAAGGTGGAACAGCAGTTGGCGCCCTCGTGGAGCGTGAGCGCCGGGTACATGAGCTCGCGCGGGTACCATGAGATTCTCTCCATCGACGCGAATCTGGCGCCGGCGGCGATCTGCCCGGCGTCGTGCCCGGCCAGTCTGCCCGCGGGCACTCTCTACATCGCGCCCGGCACACCGCTGGCAAATCCCAAGGTGGCGAATACCACCACGTGGTGGTCGAGCGGGCACAGCAATTACAACGCGCTCCAGGTGGAGGTGAATCGCCGTATGGCGCGCGGCTTCCAGGTTCGCGGCGGGTACACGCTCGCGAAGAGCCTGGACGACGGCACGGCGTGGAACAGCAGCGTGGGCGCCAACGCTCCGGGTTTCGTGATGTATCCGCCGAATTCCCGGCTCGACTGGGGACCGTCGACCTACGACGTGCGGCAGGCCCTGACGATTCACGGCTTGTGGGAACTGCCGGTTGGGCGCGGCCACGGAACCGCGCGCAAACTCCTCGGCGGCTGGACCCTGAGCGGGATTGCGGCCATTCAATCGGGCTTCCCGTTCACGCCGCAATTGGGCTACAACCCATCCAACGATGGCGACAGCCGCAACCCCGTCCGGCCATCGTGGAATCCGTCGTTTCAGGGGCCGGTGATCGAGGGCGACCCGAGCCAGTATTTCAATCCGGCCGCATTCGCGGCGCCGGCCAGCGGCACCTACGGCAATGTCGGGCGGGACACGCTGGTGGGGCCCGGAACCCGTACCATCGATCTGTCGGCGGTGAAGAACACGGCCATCTCCGAACGGCTCAAGGTGCAGTTCCGGGCCGAAGTTTTCAACGTGCCGAATCACGCCAACTTCGCGACGCCCAACACGGTGGTATTCTCCTCGGCATCGGCTGCGCCTTCGGCGACGGCGGGATTGATTACGGCCACCTCCACCGCCTCGCGGCAGATTCAGTTCGGGCTGAAAGCCCTGTGGTAAACGAGCTAAGGTGGGGCAGGCGGTGCCGCCTGCCCGCGGCCGAGCGAAGCTCGCCGTGTCCCGCGCAGCGGGACGCCGGCGAGGGCAGGCGGCACCGCCTGCCCCACCACGGCGGTAATTCCGAATCAGAGTGCTCAGGGGGCGGCCTGAAGCCGTGAGATTCGACCAGGCGGAGTTCGAAGTTCGTTGCGAGTGGGGCCTTCAGGGACTCACCGAGCTCGAGAGAATCTCCGATGTCATCGTGATTGTCGACGTCCTTTCCTTTACTACCGCGATTGATATCGCAACCGCACAAGGCGCCGTAGTCTTTCCTTATCCGCTTCAGGGCGATTCCGCCGTGGATTACGCCGGCTCGCTCAACGCGAAGCTGGCTTCACCCGGCCGCGCCGGGGACTTTTCGCTGTCGCCGGCATCGCTGCGAAATCTGCCCGCCGGATATCGGCTGGTGCTGCCTTCTCCCAACGGCGCTGCCTTATCTTTCGCGGTGAGTCATAGGGCCGTGCTGGCCGCCTGTCTGCGAAACGCCGCGGCCGTGGCCCAAACAGCGGCCGGCCTGGGCTCGACCGTCGCCGTGATTCCAGCCGGGGAAATGTGGCCTGGCGGCGTGCTTCGGCCGTGTCTCGAAGATTGGATTGGCGCAGGCGCGGTGATCGCCGCACTCCCCGGGCGCCGATCGCCCGAAGCCGTGGCCGCGGCCGCGGCTTTCGATCGTTTCCGCGACAGCCTGCCACAGGCGCTGCGCGATTCGGGTTCGGGGAAGGAATTGATCGAACGCGGCTTCGGACTGGACGTTGACCTCGCCGCCGAACTGAATGTCAGCGCCAACGTTCCCGGTCTCGTCAATCGGGCCTTTGTCGCGCTGGAACGCCGTTAGCAACCGCCTACGACTGCAACACAACCTCGGCGGCGCCTTCGCGGCGTCGGTGTCGTATCTTTCCGCCGAGGCTGCGGAAACGCTCCATGTAAATGTAGAACACCGGGGTGATGTAGAGCGTCAGCGTTTGCGAGACCACCAGGCCGCCAACCACGGCCAGGCCCAGCGGGCGGCGCGCTTCTCCGCCGGCGCCGAAACCGAGGGCGATGGGGAAGGTGCCCATGAGCGCCGCCATGGTGGTCATCATGATGGGCCGGAAGCGCACCAGACAGGCTTCGTAGATGGCCTCGGGCGGCGGAATGCCCTGGGTGTGCTGGATTTCCAGCGCGAAGTCGATCATCATGATGGCGTTCTTCTTCACGATCCCAATCAGCATGATGATGCCCACAAACGAGTAGATGTTGAGCTCGTTGTGGAAGATCAGCAGCGTGGCCAGAGCGCCCAGGCCGGCCGAGGGCAGGCCGGAAAGAATGGTGAGGGGATGAATGAAACTCTCATACAGAATCCCCAGCACCATGTAAATCACCAGAATGGCCATGACCAGCAACACTCCCATGCCGGTCAACGAGGATTGGTAAGCCGCGGCGGTCCCTTGAAAACTGGTGCGGATGGAGGCCGGCAAGGTTTCGCGCGCCAGTTCCTGGACGTGGTCGACGGCGTCGCCGAGCGAAACACCAGGCAGCAGGTTGAACGAGATGGTGACCGCCGGCAACTGGCCCAGATGCGCGATCGTGAGCGCACTGACTTCCGTGCGCAGCCTGGCTACGGAATCGAGCGCCACCAACTTGCCCTGGTTTGAGCGAATGTAGAGCAAGGGCAGGCGATTGGGGTCGCGCTGGTATGTCGGCATCAGCTCCATGATCACGTAGTAGGTGTTGGTGGGCATGTAGATGTTCGAGATCTCGCGCGAGCCGTACGCGTCGTACAGAGCGTCCTCGATCTGGCCGGCGGTGACGCCCAGAGTGGAGGCGCGGTCGCGGTTGATATCCACGGTGATCTGGGGGCTGGAAATCTGGAGGTCGCTGTTGACGTCGGTGAGGCCCGGCATGGTCTGAACGCGTTTTTCGAAAGCGTCGGCGGAACGGTAGAGTTCGGCGATATTGGTCCCTTGCAGGGTGTACTGGTAGAGGCTCCGGCTGACAAACCCGCCGATGCGCACCAGGGGCGGATTCTGAAGATACGTTCGAATGCCGGGAAGGGCGTTGAGCTTGGGCCGCAATCTCTCGATAATCTGCTCGGGCGTGGATCGCCGCACGCTGCGAGGCCGCAAACGCATGGTTAAGCGCCCCTGGTTGCCGGAGGTAGTGCCGCCGCCCTGCCCGACGCTGGAGGCGAAGGCCTCGATATCGGGATCGGCTTGAATCACGGCAGCCACCTCCTTCTGACGCTGCACCATGCCATCGTAGGAGATGTCCTGGGGCGCCTCGGTGGTTCCGCTCAGTTGTCCGGTGTCCTGGTTGGGAATGAATCCCTTGGGAACCAGCCCATACAGATACATGGTGGCGGCCAGCGTCCCGGCGGCGGTCAGCATGGTGAGGAAACGGTGGCGGATGACCCCGCGGAGCGTCCACCCGTAGAGGTCGCGCATGCCGTCGAACACCTTTTCCGAGGAGCGTTGGAAGGCGTTCTGCCGTTCCCCCGGAGGTTTGAGGAACCGGCTGCACAGCATGGGCGTGAGGCTCAGCGAGACCACGCCGGAGATGATGATGGCCGCCATGATGACCACCGCGAACTCATGGAACAGCCGGCCCATGATGCCGCTCATGAAGAGCACGGGGATGAACACCGCGGCCAGCGAGAGCGTCATGGAAAGAATGGTGAAACCGATCTCGCGGCCTCCCTCGAAGGCGGCCTGCATGCGCGGCTTCCCCATCTCGATGTGGCGAACGATATTCTCCAGGATCACGATGGCGTCGTCCACCACAAAGCCCACCGAGAGCGTCAGTGCCATCAGCGAAAGATTGTCGAGCGTGTAGCCCGCCAGCGCCATGACGGCGAACGTGCCGATGATGGACATAGGCAGGGCGAGCGAGGGGATCACGGTGGCGGAGACGTTGCGCAAGAAGAGAAAGATCACCATGATCACCAGCGCAATCGTCAGAACCAGGGTGAACTTCACGTCGTTCACGGACTCGCGAACGGCTTGCGACCGGTCGTAGAGAATATCCAGTTTCACCGAGGGCGGCATCTGCTCTCGGAAGCTGGGCAGCAGCTCCTTGATGCTGTCCACCACCTGCACGGTATTGCTGCCGGGCTGGCGTTGCACAATCAGGTAGATGGTGCGCGTGTCGTTGTACCAGGCCGCGACCTTGTCGTTCTCCACGCTGTCGATGACCCGCCCCAACTCTTCGAGGCGAACCGGGCGGCCGTTGCGGTAAGCCACAATGAGGGGGCGATACTGGGCGGCGGTGTCGAGCTGCCCGGTGGCTTGAACAGTGTAGGCCTGCCGGGGTCCCCAGAGAGTGCCCGTGGGCATGTTGACGTTGTGCGCGCCGAGTGCGACCTCCACTTCGTCGATGCCGATGCCGCGGGCGGCCATGAGGTTGGGATCGAGCTGCGCCCGCACGGCGAACTTCTGCGCGCCATAGACGAACACCTGCGCCACGCCCTCGATCATGGAGATGCGCTGCGCCATCATGGTCTCGCCATATTCGTCGATCACCGAGAGGGGCAGCGTGGGCGAGCTGAGAGTCAGGTTCAGGATGGGCATGTCCGCCGGGTTCACCTTGCGGAACGTGGGCGGGTTGGGCATGCCGGCAGGCAGACGGCCCTGGGCCGTGACGATGGCGGCTTGCACGTCGAGCGCGGCGCCATCCAGGTTGCGGTCCAGCGCGAATTGCAGGGTGACGCTGGTGCTGCCGCGCGCGCTGGTGGAGGTCATCGAGTCCAGGCCCGGAATGGTCGAGAACTGGCGCTCCAGCGGCGTCGCCACAGACGCGGCCATGGTCTCGGGGCTGGCCCCGGGAAGGCTGGCGCCCACCTGAATGGTGGGAAAGTCCACGTTGGGCAAATCGCTCACCGGCAGTGTGCGATACCCAGCTACTCCGAACAGGAGAATGCCCATCATGACGAGCGTGGTCATGACCGGCCGGCGAATAAAGATCTCGGTAATATTCATCGCTCAGCTTACAGCATAGCTGCTTGCGCGAATCGCCGCAGGGGGCCGGTTTCCGGATAGCATATGGAGCAGGACCCAATGCCACGCTCGACAGACCGGAAGTCTCCCGTGCGGCAGCTTCTACCCGAGCAGGAGCGCGAATTTTACGACGCGCAGTACCGCCAGTTTCTGGAATTGCCGGATGCCGACCTGGTGTGCAACCGGAGCACGCTGGTGGCGGGCTTGGCCGATCCCGCCAACCCGAGCTACGAGCGCCGGGTGGTCTATCTGGCCGCGCTCGAATACCTGCTGAGCGAACCGCTCACCGGCCGGACCGCGCTCGATTATGGCTGCGGCACCGGCGATTGGGGCCTCATGCTGGCGGGGGAAGGCGCCGCGGTGACGCTGCTGGATCTTTCGCCGGTGGCCATCCGGCTGGGTCTGCGGCGGGCCGCGGTCAGCGGCCTGGCGGAGCGCGTGCGAGGCGTGGCGCGCGATGCCAGCGACCTTTCCTGCTTCGGCGACGGCGAATTCGACCTGATCTTCGGCAGCTTCGCCCTGCATCACACGCTCAAGTATCCGCGGGCGCGCGACGAGATGCTGCGCGTGCTCAAGCCTGGCGGGCGGCTGGTGCTGGTGGAAACCTACGGCAATAATCCGCTGCTCAACGCGGCGCGGGTTTTGCGGCGGCGGGTGTCGAGGGAACCGGCCGAGCAGGGTGAAGGGATCATATTGAACGACTCGGATCTGGAGGCTCTACGCCCGCTGGTGGGAGCGCTCGAGGTATATCCGGTCAACTTGCTGGCGATGGGGAAGCGGCTGCTCCGCGGGCGATTCCAGCGGCGATGGGCGCGCCGTGTCCTGCGAACCTTGGAATGGATGGACGAGCGGCTGCTCGCGGCCTGGCCGTCGCTGCGGCGCTACTGCGGGGAAGCGCTCATTGTGGGGCGGAAAGCGCTTCGCTCCGAGCGAGATGCGCATCCCGCATAAGTGATCTCCCGGATCCCCAAATCCGCGACCACCGCGGGCAGATCTTCGTACATCAACTTGGCCTCGCCCCATCCCTCGCGGCGGCGTACACGCAGAAAAATCCACAGGCCGCCGAAGATCGCCAGGAAGAAGGGGAAGAGGAATAACACCTGTATGGCCACCACAATCACAACCGCGAGTATCGGCGCCATCGCGCCGAGCAGCACAACGTACTGGGCCACCACTCCCACCAGCGGCCGCTCCGCCGGCACGTACGAGCAGGTGAACGGCAGTTTCTGCCAGCTATAGAAGAGCGCTTCGAATATGGAAAGCGACACCAGCAGTTGCAGAACCGTCATGCGGAGCGCCATGGGCCAGCCCAGCACGCGTAGCGCAATCGGAAACAGCACCACGGAAGAGGCCAGCGGCCAGTACAGCACCAGAAATCGCAGCGCCTTGCTCCAGCCCTGAGAGCGCGCGAAGAGAGCGCCGTCGATGAGGGAGCTGTTCAGCAGCACGGCCGCGGCGGCGCCCAAGTAGACCAGCCACATCAAGCGGTGCGTGCGGCTGCGAGCCAGGGTTTTGGCCCTGAAGTCCATCACTGCTTCACGGCGCGGCGACCGGGCCAGTAGGGGCCGGGCACGCCCGGCGCCTACTGGCGAGGCATGCCCCGCCCGGCGGCACTTCATTGCGCCGCTTGGACGCAGATCGCCGCCCCGTCGACCGAAAAGTCGCCAATCACGCTGATCGTCAGGTTCGACTGAACAACAGGCGAAACGCACGAAGCTACGTCCGGGAATGTCGAAGGGAGTTGAACGTTCACCTGGTACAACCCGACAAACCCCGGCGTAAGCCAGGCCTTGGCGTATGACCCCGTGGGGAAGTATCTCGACGCAGCGGCATTTGGAGCAAAATCAAAACGCACGCGGGGCCCCAAGCGTAAACCACCACCGTCTCGCCCGGCGCCGCCGGTGACCGAGCCGAGACCAGAGTGCCGTCCGCGTGAGCCACGGTGGACGGGCACCCGGTCTGCCAGGGTTGATTCTCACAGGTGGTTATGACGTGAATCCGGTCGTACTGAACGGCGAGCAGGAACACCTGGCTGTCAGTCCCGTTTTCGGAGATTACGATCTGACTCTGAATAATGGGTGGGCTGGTCGGATTCGCCTGCAGCTCATACGGCATCTGAACCGCGATATACGTCATGAGACAATCGGACGCGGTGCCCGTGTCGCACAAATTCATTTGATTCAATGAGAGGATCGGCACCTTATATGACGTCACCACGGGCGTTTCCATGGTGAAGCGTTGTATCCGTTGGGTGACCGTAACTGAGATCCCAGCCAGCGTGGCCGGCAGCGGGACCGATACCGCCTGTTGAAAGCTGGGGGATAGTACCGTCTTGAGCCCAGCCACCTGCAACAGAACGACTTGGCCGGGCGCGACTACAGGATAAGCGGGACCGAAACCATCACCTGCTCCAGCCAAGGTAGGGCCGCTCTGGCCGAAGGCACATGCCGCTCCAAGGATGAGCCATGCGGTGATTCTTACCTGCATGCGACGATTCTCCCAAATGCGATCCTTCAACTTCGCATATAATGAAGACAAGGAGAAAACTGGGATGCTGAACCTTATGCGTATGGCGGTCGTCGTGTCGGCGGCTGCTTCTATCTCGTTGGCTGCGGGGCTTCCGGCCCGCGGCGTTTCCGGAAATTACATTGAAGCCCGCACCGCGGACGTCTTCACCGGGCCGTGTTTTGCCAACGGTGAGGTGGAGATGAATGGCAAGGAGGCGGTCTTCGGCTGGAAGATCACTGGGGGCAATTGGCAGGGCGTGAGCCTGGATGGCCTTTCGGTGGTCGGGGTGATTCGCTCCGAGCACACTTTGGGCAACGTCTATGAGCCGGTCAACCCGGTGAAGGCGGTTCTCATTGTCGATAGCCGCGCGGATGCCGAGCAGCGCCTGGCGCTCCAGAGCTTCGCCAAGCACATGGGCGGCGCCCTGCTCGGGGACATCGTGCAGGTGGACTACGCTCCCATCGAGCTGACCATCCAGGACGGCAATATTCACGGCGGCGCCGCCAAACTCACGGCCGGCTCGCTGGCCGCCATCCAGACGCGCGCCATGCAGGCCACCGACCACACCTGCGGCAACGAAGACGTGTGGTACCCGCCACTGACCGATCTGGACCACGCCATGCCGGCCTATGCGCTGGCGGATTCCTACACGGGCGATGGCTTAGGTGAAACCTGGAACAACGGCCCACGCCGCAGCGGGTTCCTGGGGACGTTCCACGTGGCGTCGGAATAGTGGCCCCTACTGCCGGTGCTCTGTTGCAGCCGTAGCGCAGGCACTCTTGCCTGCCGCGCCGAGACTCATCTCGGCGCTCTTCGCCGCGCTCGACCACTGGTAATCTTCCGCCCGTACCACCAGCCCCGCTTTCACCGGGTTGTCCTCGATATAGTTGGCAATCTTGCGCCATTCAGCCTCGTCTCGTACCCAATGGTCGTAGCTCTCCGCTTGCCAGAACGCTTCACCCGTGCGCCCCAGTATCCGGTTCGCCTCACGCGCCGTCGCCCCTTTCACGGAACACAGCAGCCGCGAGGGTGAGATCTTCGGCAACAACAACACGTGAACGTGGTTGGCCATGATGGCATAAGCGCCCAGTTCGTAGTGGCCCAAGAGCACGCCGCGCTGAAGCGATGCGACAAGTAACCGCGCGATTGGCTCCCGAACCAGATACATGGGCCCACTGCGGGCCCGGTCGAGATACCGGTCCATCCAGACGAAAGCGGCTCCCGATGAAAGCTTGCCCGGAGGAGGATACATGGCTTGGGGGAGACTGCCATGAAGATGCCAGGTGATGAAAAGCCACTTTCCTTCGGGGTAGCGGTGGGGGAGATGGCGGCGGGAATCTGGCATGTGGAATAGTGGGGGCGGGTAGGGGAAGTTCTCAGGTTTGCGGGGAAGCGCCGAGATGAGTCTCGGCGCGGCAGCCAGGAGTGGCTGCGCTACGGTAACTCGCCGAAGTCGTAGTATTTGTGGGTCACGCCGGCTGGCGTCACCGTCACGATGCGGAGGCCGGATCGCGCGGGGGGGACGGGCTTGCCTACGGGGCCGGTGATGACCATTTCCAGAGCGCCGTCGCGCGCTTCGGATGTGGCGTGGTAGTGGCCCGCGAATACCTGCTTCACGCCGTACTCGTGCAGCATCTTCAGATAGCGCTGGCGGGTTTCGGGCGGGATATTCTCATACCGGTCCTCTTCGTTCGCATCCTTCAGGAAGAACGGAATGTGCTGGAACACAATCACGTGTTTGTCCCGCTGCGCTTTGGCCAGCTCGGCTCGGAACCACGCCTCCATTTTGGCGGCTTCCTCGGGAACGTTGTGCGGGTCCTTCTCCAGGCTCGAATTGAGCACGATCCCGGTAATGTCTCCCACGCGAAACGTATAGTAGTCCGGCCCGAATTGCTCGCGGTATTTAGCCAGCGATTCCTTGGTCGGCTCGTTACCCAGGTCGTGATTCCCCGGCATCAGGAACAGGCGGATGCTCTTGTCCAGCTTGCCGGCCACGCGCTTGAATTCCGCGATTTGCGCCGCGTCGCCGGCCGCGTTGACCAGGTCGCCTGTCAGCACCACGAACGCGGGTTTCAGGCGGTTGGCCGTCGCAATGGCAAACTCGAAGTTGGCGGTCTCGTGCTCGAACCCTTTGTCTTCGGTGTACATCCCGAACTGCGGGTCGGACATCTGGATAAACGTCTGCGCCACCAGCGTCGCCGCAAACGCCAGCGCCAATAGAATGCGACGTATCATTCCGGGAACCACCTTCGCAGGGTGTTGACCAGTGCGCCGAACGTCTGGCTCGTTTGCCAATCGTTCAGGCTGGCCGTCATGGCAATTCGCTCAAAATCTCGCGGAAGAGGTCTGCGCTTGGCCAGCCGGTAGAAGATATCCTCAAATACCTCTTTCGGATACCGCAGTTTGCAGGTGTCGCAATCCAGGTCTCGCTTCGAAGCAAAGTCCTGAACCAGCGCACTCAATTGAGCCAGCCCAGTTTGCAGGTGGCCGGCGAGCGAGATCGGGCTGTGCCAGAGCCTCTCCTCGATTTCGGGAACCACGGCCACCGCTTCAGAGCGACCCTCCCACGTGACCTGTTTCAATCGAGTTCGGATTTCCTCCCGCGCGCGATCGGCCGGTTTCTCTTCCCAGCCGCTACCCTCGTGATCCCAGATCGGCACGAGCTTTTCGAACGCGGTCTTCGGAACCCGCATCCAGGCGAGTTCGGGGCCATTCTTCACCATTCCGGGATCCCTGCCTGTATGCCGGTCCACCTCGAACGTAACCGGCCGGATCCCGATGGCAAGCGGCCGGGCCAGCACGCTCCTGATCACCGCCAGAGCATCGGCATCGGCGGTGAAAACGAACAGGTCCTTCATCCAAGCACCCGCGAGGAGAAGATGGTTGCGAGGTCGGGGACGCCCTTCCAGTCCTGCAGGGCGGGATGCTTGTTGCCGGGGACAGTGTGAACGCCCTGGTCGTCCCTGGAAAAGCACAGCAGAACGTCGACACCTTCCTCCTGCACAACCAGGGGTGAGTGCGTAGCGATGAACACCTGGGCTTCGGGGATGGCAGCCAGCGCCTCGAGAATAATCTCGAGCGCCTTGGGATGAACGCCGTTCTCCGGCTCCTCCACCATGTAGATGGTCGGAGACGCAGGCAGAAATGCCGGAAGTGTGAGCGCGAGCATGCGGAGCGTTCCGTCGCTCAACAGCCAGCTTGGGCACTCCAGGCCGGCGGCGTACTTCAGAATGATGTATTCCGCGTTGTCGGGCGCTCGCGCCGCCCAACCGATTCCTTCCAGATCGTCCAGGGCGTATTTCAGGTGGTCCGTCCAAGCCTCCAGAGCATCGGCATGCCCGGAGAGTTGCGAGGCAGGGTGGTTTCCATTCGCGCTCCGGATCAGCCGCCCAACGACACGTGCGAGGTTCGTACCATCCAGTTCCAGATCGGTAGATCGGGTTGCGGGGCAGGGATCTCGCATCGCGCGGCTGTTCAGTTGCATGTAGCGGATTCCCCGCATGAGGAACGCCTTCGCCGCGTTGGCGGTTGGATAACGGGACTCGTCCGGCGGGGTCAGCGAAAGCGCAAGCTTATCCAGCCCGAAGTCGAACACGTCTTGATAACTGCCAACTTCCCTTTGATAGAAGTACTTGCCACTCGCGGTCTTTGCGACAAGGCGGCGAGCTTTCGCTTTCG
>Ga0209039_10001947_pt1 | contig 18312 bp, 20 predicted proteins | sample BogFormECP12_OM1_FD_188238 | JGI IMG/M metagenome (GOLD analysis project Ga0209039, IMG submission 188238) | Bog forest soil microbial communities from Calvert Island, British Columbia, Canada - ECP12_OM1 (SPAdes) (version 2) | ecosystem: Environmental > Aquatic > Freshwater > Wetlands > Bog ...
GTCGGCGGCACTCCCTGTGCCACACGCACGGGCAAGAGCATCGTCACCAGGAGAAGACCGATCGCCCGGCTGGCCAGCCCCATCGCGTCCCCCGCGGCTTCTCTGATCGTTCTTGCATTCCCGCGAAAAGCCCCGTTCCGCAAGGCGGCTTCCGCGCGCACACGCAAATACCGCAGCCTTCGCAGAAAAACCACACGGCGAAGTCCCTTGCGGAGCGAGACCAAAGTGCTCGTGAGCGGCGTCACAGATGTTCTCGGCGTACCTGCCGATCCAAGAATCGGCCAAGGGGGGAGGGAAGGGTCATCGCCCAATCGAACGACGTCCTCTTGCTCGGCGCCTCTGCGCCCTCGCTTGAGCTCTTGCGCGAGCGGCTCGTCCGCCTCGGCTATCGCGCCGTGCCCGCGAAAACCCCGGAGCAGGCGCACATGTTGCTGCGGATCTCCCGCGGCGCGATCGGCGCGGCGGTGCTTGCACCCGATCTGCCGGTAGTCGATTTGCGCCGCACGCTGCGTTTCCTGTGCGATGTCGCCACGGGCGAGCTGTGGTTTCTGGCCGCGGGTCCGAAACCCGACCGCGCGGACCTTGCACGACTTCGTTCCGCGGGCGTCACCTTCCCGCTCTTCGAGCCACTGCACCAGCACACGATCCGCTTTCAAATCAACCGCGCCCTCGCAGGCTCGTCTGTGGTGCGCGGCGAGAGACGGAGTCTGCGAGCGCCCACGAACTGGGAGATTCCGGTCTTCATGGAAGGCCGCAGCAAAGCGGCTTTGGTCTACACCGTGTCTTCTTCGGGAGCCTTTCTCGGTACACCAGCGCCCTCACCTCGGGGCGCCCGGATCGCCATCGAGCTTCCCGTGCCAGGCTTGCGCGGCCGACTCACGGCGCGCGTCGTGATGACCAACGTGCCGGGCAACTTGCAACACAAGAATCTGCCCGTGGGGATGGGCGTGCGCTTTGAGAACCCGCCGGTGGACGCCGAGGCGCTGCTTCATGTGTTCGCCCAGGAGCGGCTCTCCGAGCTGATGCTCTAGGTCGAGCCCTCTCTCCGGCTCCGCGAGAAGTCTCCCTTCTCAACCCCGATCCGTGTCAGAATGCGCGCACAATCTCGGGAGGGCCCGCGTGATGACGACCCCGTTTCTCTGTCTCGCGATCGCCTGTCTTCTCCCCTATGTCTGGGCGCCGTTCCAGATTCCATCTCGCAGAACGCAGTTCGGTACCGTGGACAACAAGCTTCCCCGAGTTCAGCAGGCGCAGCTCCAAGGTCGCGGCGCCCGCGCGCTCGGAGCGCATCAGAATGCGTTCGAGGCACTGATCACATTCGCGCCCGCCGTCCTGGTCGCGCACCTCGCGGGCGCTGACGCTGTCTGGTCCGCGCGCCTCGCGGTGCTCTTTCTGATCTGCCGCGTGCTGCACGGCATCTTCTACCTGACGGACCTTGATCTCGCGCGCAGTGGCGTCTTCACTGTCGGGTTTGGCTGCGTGGTTGGGCTCTTCGTCCTGGCTGGGATGGCGCCTCACTAAGCCTTTGGGCTGCGAGAGAAGATCTCCACACCGCTCGGCCTACACGGCCTAGGATAGAGCACGTGCGACGATCTGGCGCCGCTGCGTTCCGGCAGGAAGGGCTCCGAAGAGGAGCCCGGCCTCTCGTTGAAGTCGGGCGTCGCAGAAGGCGTCGGCCACGAAAGACGGCGCGCAGCGCACGAGGAGCGAGCCCTGGAGTGCAAGCGCCATGCGCTCGACGAGGCCGCGAGCGCGCGGCTCTGAATCCGTGGGATCCGCGATCTCGCGCTCGAGGGCAGCCACGGAGGCGTCGAGCGTTCGGTTCGCTCCCCGCGCGAGACGCAGTTCGTCCAGGAAGGCCGGAAGACTCGACGGCTCGCGCACCACCGCCCGGAGGACGTCGAGGCAGATCACGTTGCCCGAGCCCTCCCAGATGGCATTGACCGGCGCCTCCCGGAAAAGCCGCGGCAGGATGGACTCCTCCACGTACCCGTTCCCACCGAGGCATTCCATGGCCTCGGAGACCATCGCCGGCGCGCGCTTGCAGACCCAATACTTCGCGACCGCGGTCGCAAGGCGCGCGAACGCACGCTCTGGCTCGGAGGCCGGTGCCTCATCATAGGCGCGAGCGAGCCGTAGCATGAGCGCCGTTGCCGCCTCCGACTCGAGGGCGAGATCGGCCAGAACGGCTTCCATGAGCGGTTGGTCGACGAGGCGCCGCCCGAATGCACTGCGGTAGCGCGCGTGGTGGAGGGCCTGGGTGAGCGCTTGGCGCATGAGCCCCGCGCTTCCAGACACGCAATCCAGGCGCGTGTGATGAACCATTTCGAGGATCGTGCGTACACCGTGCCCTTCTTCACCCACCATCCGGGCGAGCGTGCCGCGGAACTCAATTTCGCTCGATGCGTTCGAGCGGTTGCCGAGCTTGTCCTTCAGGCGCTGGATCTGGAAGGGATTGCGTGTGCCGTCGGGGAGAATGCGGGGCACGAGAAAACACGACAGTCCACGCTCGGCTTGCGCGAGCGTCAAGAAGGCGTCCGACATGGGTGCGGAGCAGAACCACTTGTGTCCGATCAGCGTGTACTCCGCGCCGGACCCGCCCGCACCGAGCGGATGGGCGCGCGTCGAGTTCGCCCGTACGTCGCTGCCACCCTGCTTTTCCGTCATGGCCATGCCGACCAGCACCGCGCTCTTCTCGCGCGCCGGCAAAACACGCGGATCGTAGACCGTGCCGAGCAGGAGAGGTTCCCACTCCTCGGCGACTTCTTTCTGGTGGCGCAGCGCGGGCAGGCAGGCGAAGGTCATGGTGATGGGACAACACGTGCCGCTCTCCACCTGCGAGAGGAGCGACAGCATCGCGCTGCGCGCGACGTGCGCTCCCGGCCGCCGCGCACGCCAAGGAAGATTGTGCACCTGCGCCGCCATCACGAGCCGCAGCATCTCGTGCCAAGCCGGATGGAAGGCCACCTCATCGAGACGGTGACCGAAGCGATCATGACTGCGCAGCTCGGGCGTGAAGCGGTTGGCGTCGCGCCCGAGCGCGAAGACGCGTGCACTGCCGAGGGTCGCGCCGAACTCACCTACCGCGTCAGCGAAGCTAGTCGCGCCCTCCCGGGCAAGCCCCTCGCAGAGCGCCGCATCCGCCTCGAGAAGGTTCACGTCCTCAAAGGACGGAGGCTGGTTCACCACGTCGTGAGTCGTACCGAGACCTTGCAGATCGTGCTCATGGGACATCATCGCGTCCTCCTATCGCAGCTTGCCGATCACCGTCTCTGCGAAGCGCTCCAACGCGCGCTCCTTGGTCGCCAGCGGGTTTGGATCTCCGCCGTAGAGATACCAGGGCATGCTGATCAGGTCGGTGACCCCGGCCTCCTCGAGTCTGCGGTAGCCGTCGAGATCGAAGACGTCGGTGCAGACCACCTTGATCTCGAACGGCTCCCCGGCGCGGCCGGCTTCGCCCCGCAGGCGGGAGAGCTGCGCAATGAAGCTGCGCAGCTCCGACTCGCGATTCATGACCGAGATCCAGCCGTCGCCGAGGAACGCCGCGCGACGCAGCGCAGCCTTCGAGAGCCCTCCCACGTAGATCGGGACCGGCTCGCTCGGTGCCGGGCTCATCGCAAGCCGTTCGAAGTCGTAGTGCACGCCGTGATGCTCCACCATGCCGCCCCGGAGAACGGCGCGAATCACGACAATCGCCTCATCGGCGCGCCCCCCGCGCGTCTCGTACTCCTGGCCGCAGAAGCGGAACTCCTCGGGGATCCAGCCGAGGCCCACTCCGAGTGCGACACGATTGCCCGAGAGGACGGCGGCCGAGCCCACGGTCTTCGCGACAAGGAGGGGATGGCGGATCGCGAGCTTCAGCACATTGGTGTAGAAATGCAGGCGGCTTGTCACCGCAGCCATGGCGGGAATGGCGACCCAAGGCTCGATCCACGGTGTCTCCGCGCTCCAAAATCGGCTCCCGTCTTCGGTGTAGGGATAAGGAGCGGAAACGCGCTCGGGATAGAACACGGAATCCGGGACGGCGACGGCATCGTACCCGCATCGCTCGGCGGTCACGGCGAGCGGAAGCATCTGCGAAGGCTCAAGCAGGGTGAGTGCTACCGAGAATTTCATGCCGCTCTCCTCACGGGTCTGTAAGCTCTGCCAAAACACAGGGAGGACCCCATGATCCTGGATCGATTCCGACTCACGGACAAGGTGGCGATCGTGACCGGTGCCGGACGCGGGATCGGCCGCGGGATCGCGTTGGGCCTCGCGGAGGCGGGCGCTTCCGTCGTGTGCGCGGCCCGCACCGCGGCCACGATCGACGAGGTGGCACAGGCGATCCGGGGGGCTGGGGCCCGGGCGCTCGCAGTCCCCTGCGACGTCAACGACCACGCCCAGCTTGAAGAGGTGGTCTCGAAGACCCTGAAGGAGTTCGGCCGCATCGACGTCGTGGTCAACAACGCCGGGGGCTCACCACCGAGCGGCGCGCTCAAGACCAGCGAGCAGGCCTTCGAGCAGGCCTTCCACTTCAATGTCACGACGGCCTTCGTGCTTACGCGCCTGGCTGCGCCGCACATGTTCGAGGTTGGCAGCGGGGCGATCATCAACATCTCCTCGGCACTCTCTCATCTCGTCGAGAAACCCTTCGTCGCCTACGGAACCGCGAAGGCGGCGCTGAATCACATGACGCGTCTGCTGGCTTACGAGTTCGCACCGCGCATCCGGGTGAACGCCATCGCTGTAGGATCGGTGGAGACAGACGCCCTCAGCCCTTTCCTCAAGGCCAGGCCGGACTTGCGGGCGAAGATGGAGGAGCTGACGCCGATGAAACGCATCGGCACACCCGAGGACATCGCCGCGGCCGCGCTCTACCTGGCCTCGCCTGCGGCGGGCTGGGTCACGGGCAAGGTGTTCGAGGTGGACGGGGGAACCTTCGCCTCGAACTGGCCGCTCGATCTCTCGGGGATCTAGGATCTATTCCGTCCAGGCGAAGCGCACGCCCTCCGGCGTGGTCTCCTGCGCGAGGGCGCCGAGCGCGAGCACGCGATCGATCTCCTCCGCCACCACCGGAGGGGCTCCGTCGGTTGCGAGCGCTACGGCCTGCTTGAGCTCGCTCACGGGATCTGCGCCTTCGAAAGGTCGCAGACCTTCTACCACGTCGTCGAGGAGCAGCTTCCAAAGGAGAGATTGACGCCTTCGCCGCAGGTACATCTTCTTCTCGAAGCCCTCGAGCTTGCCCTGCGCGAAGAGATAATCTTGGTATTTCAGATACCGCTCCATCGTCGCGTCGTATTCGTCCGCCACGGCCTGGATGGCCTTTGTGTTCGCGCCTTCGGTGCGGGTCACCACGTGGTTCGCGTCATACTTCGTCCAGTCGCTGCTCAGGATCTCAAGGCCATACTCGCCGGCACGGTCGCGCACCTCCGTCCCAGGGAAGGGAGAGAGGATGTGAAAGCCATAGAGCGAGCCGAACTCGGAGTGCAGCTCGTTGGCGAACTCCACGGTCTTTCGCAGCGTCTCCTCGGTCTCGCCGGGCAGCCCGATGATGAAGGAGGCGAGGGCGCTGATGCCGACCTTCTGCGTCATGCGCATGGCCTCCTTCACCTTGTGAAGATTCGACTTCTTCTTCACAAGATCGAGCACCTCTTGGTTGCCGCTCTCAACTCCGAAGCAAATCGCTTGACAGCCGGCTTCGGCCATCGTTTCCACGATTTCCGGCGTGATCGTGTCGACGCGCGAGAACGCATTCCAGCCGATCCCTGTATTGCGCCGGATGAGCTCACCGCACACAGCCATGAAGTGCTTTCGGTAGAGCGTGAACAGATCGTCTTCAATCGTGATCTCTGTGAAACCGAGCCCGGCGAGCTCTTCAATTTCGTCGACACATAGGCTCGGGTTTCGGTAGCGCACCTTGCGACCGGTCCACTGAGGCGCCGAACAAAAGATGCACTCGTAGGGACAGCCGCGCGACGTCACGATGCTGGCGTGACTGTCAAAGGCGAGATAGCGCGCGAGCGGCACGAGCTCGCGCGCGGGATTCGGGAGGGTGTCGAGGTCATCCTCGAGGGGCCGAGGCGCTGTTCGTACCACGCGCTCGCTGCTGCGGTCGCGGTAGGCGAGCCCCCGCACGTCGCGCAGATCCATGCGACCCCGAAGGGCGCGTGCGAGCTCCACCATCGTGTGTTCGCCTTCTCCAATCCCGATGAAATCGAGGGCGGGGAGGTCGCGAAAGGAGCCTTCGATTTCGAAGGAGACGTGCGGCCCTCCCATCGCGATCGGCACCTGGTCGTCGCACTTGCGCACGATTTCGGCGATGCCGTTGGCGATGTGGTGGTTCAGCGTGACGGAGGTGATGCCGACGAGCTCCGGCCGGAAGCGCGCCATGCGCCGCTCGATCTTGTCCGGGGTGGTGCGCGCCAGCAGGAGGTCCAAGATCTCGACCTCGTGCCCCTCCGCGCGCAGGGCGGAGGCGAGGTACGGCAGCGTCACGAGCAGGCGCGGGAACTCTTCGAACGGGTAGGACGGATTCACCAGCAAGATGCGCACGGGGCCCTCCGGCCTCGCCCGAGCCGGGAGCGAGGTGGGCGCATTCTACGCGGCTCTGCGGTGCCGAGTCACGAGCGCTCCCGCGGGGCTCAAGGCCCATCTGCGGGCCTCCGATCTCTTCTTCGGGAGGTCCGACGTGGCCGCTACCCGCAGCGTCCTCCTGCTCGATGGTGCAAGTCGCCGCCTGGCCGCGGTGGCGGAACGGCTGCCCCTTCTGGGGTTCTCGGCCGTGCGGGCAAAAACCCCCGAAGAGGCGCTTCAGCTTGTCGAAAGCCCGCGTTACGACTTCGGCGCCGCCCTCCTGTCTCCCGACCTGCCGGTCGCGAATCTTGCGGGGGCGCTTCAGGTCCTGCGGGAGCGAGGCGCGCGCCGCCTCGTATGCATCGCGATCGGCTCGAAGCCGGGACCCGAGGGACTGGATCGGCTGCGCTCCGCCGGGGTCGAACTGGCGGTGTGGAACCCGATCGACGATGCCACCCTGCGCTTTCAGATGAACCGGGCGCTCTTCGCCTTCCAGGGCGAGTCCCTGCGCCGGGAGGTGCGCGCGCCCACGGACCTGCGCGTGCGCTTCTCCGCCGGGGGGCGCCAGAAGGAGGCCGCGCTCTACACGTTGTCCGCGCGCGGCGCCTTTCTCGCGACCCCGCGCCCGTCGCTGCGTGGGGCAAGCGTAGCGGTCGAGCTCCCCCTGCCGGCGGAGAATCTCGCGGTGGGGGGGCGTGTTCTCTACACCAACGTCCCTGGAAATCTCCAGCGCGCGACCCTGCCCCTCGGCATGGCCGTTGAGTTCACGGCACTCACACGAGAAGCTGAGGTTTCGATCCGACGCTCCGTGGCGGAGCGAGCCCTCACCCTCGTCGTCTAGCCCAACTTCGTCAGTTTCGAACGAATTTAGCGCGATTGGAGCGCGCGCGCGGGCGTAAGTGCGCGAAAGTGCATGCCCGAAGTTTCGGATCGGCGTGTAGTGCCGACCTCCCCTCTTGATGCGGTGTGGAGTTCCTGAGAGAACTGTGGCGGAGGACCTTTTCCGAGCGGCTCAGCACCCGCACGCGGATCGACGAAATGTAGTGCCGACTTTTGAACCTAACTCCGTGAAAAGCCACGAATCCGCCCCGTCAACTGGCGAAGTTGGGCTAGCGCCCGGCGGGCAGAATCCAGCGCAACTTCTTCGCTGAATCAGAGCCCAACACACAATCCCTTCCCCAACTTGTTCCTCGTCCGGCTATTCTCTTCCCCGTCGGGGCAGCTCGCTCTCCGCAGTGGAGGCACGGCCGGCCCCTCCCGCCACTTGCGGCGGGGGTCCGCGGCAGCGGCCCGAGAACTTGGAGGACCCAGAGCGATATGGCGGCTCGCACCAAGACGACCGCGAAGAAGAAGGTTTCGCGTACGAAAAAGGGGAAGGCGGCGGTCTCCCGGCTTGATCGATTGACGAAGGACCTTCCGCCGACCTTGCGCGAGTTCTCGAAGCAGGTTCAGGGACGGCTCAACCGCCTCGAGAAGGAAATCGATCGGGTGCAGGCCAGCTACCGCAAGCAGGTCGCCCATCTGATCCGAGTGGCGAGCCACCGCCTCGGCCAGCTCGAGGCCCAGGGCGAAGGGCAGTGGCGGCGCCTGGCCGAGCCGGCGCGCAAGGAAGTCATCCGGCTTCTCTCGCAGCTCGAGAAGGCCATCAGCCCGCAGACCAGACAGGCGAAGAAAGTCGTCCGCGAAGTGAAGAAGGGCGTCGAGCAGGCGAAGCGGGACGTGAAGCACACGGCCGAGCACCTGAAGCAGAACGTCCAGAAGGCTGCTGCCACCGCGGCCGCGGCCATCCCCCGTCCGTCCTCTGTACCGAGTCCTTCGCATCCCCTTCCGTCACACGGATCCGAAACAGGTGGAGGAGCCTCTTAGCCCGAGTGTCATTTGACCCCAGGAGTGAGGCGGGAGGGCCCACCTTTTCCCGGCGGGATGCCCGGAGAGGTTCTCCTTGCGGCACGTCCGTTGCACAACTCCTTTCTCGCGTGCCCGTGAACCGCAATCGCGAGCCGCGTGAGGAGGGGTCATGGCGATGTTCGCCGCGGGAAGCTTTGGGGTGGGGGCGCTGGGCAGCGGCGCACGGTGGTGCGAAGTCGGTGTCGGAGGAAGAAGGCTGCGCGCGCACGGCCTCGCCGCGCGACTTTATGGGCGTGGCGAGATCATCTTCAGCCCGGGTGCCGAGCACCAATCCGTCTATCTGCTCGAGTGCGGCCTCGTCCGCATCTTCCGGCTCTCGGCGTCGGGCGCGGAGACCACCTTCTACTACGTATCGCCGGGTGAGATGTTTGGCGCGGAGTCGCTCCTGGCGGGCGATGGCGAAGAGAATTTCGCCCAGGCGCTGAGCCCCTCGCGGGCATGGAAGGTCCCGCATGGGGTCTTTGAGGAGGCCCTCGGTCGGGACAGCTCCGTGCTGCGCGAGGTGGCTCGCCAGCTCGGCCGCCGGCTCAAACTCGCGGAAAATCGCCTCGAGGATCGCGTGTTCCGAGACGTCGAGGCGCGCGTGGCCCGGATTCTCCTTGAACTCGCGGAGCGCTTCGGGTCGAGCGCGGACGAGGGATGGATGCTACTCGACCTGCCCGTGACACAATCCGACCTCGCGACTCTCATCGGCACCACACGTCAGTCCGTGAACGCAAGCCTGCGGCGACTGGGAGATGCAGGGCTACTCACTCGCGAAGGCCGGCGCGTCTTGCGCATCTTGCCGGCGGCGCTGCGAGGCATTGCCAACGCGACTCTCGCCTAGGGCGAAGGCCCGGAGTGCAGCGCAGGGTTGCGTTCGCGGCTTGCCGCTATGCGCGAAGTGCGCGCCAAGATCGAGATCGACGGACTTCGTGCGCAGGACCAGGACCCGGCGGCCGGGCTTCTCGCACGGGCCTTCGAGAGCAATCCGCTCAATCTCGCGGCTATCCGGTCGCCGGACGCTGCGAGGCGCCGACGCTGCAACCTGCAGGGGATGCGCTGCCTCTTGCCCGTCGCGAGGGTACACGGCCTCGTGCTCGCCGCCTCGCTCGAAGGCCAGCTTGCGGGCGTGCTCGTAGCGGCCCCGCCTTTTTCCTACCCCTTCCCCCCCGCGCCGCTCTGGCCGCGGATGCGCACGGTTTTCAGCCAGGGGCTCGCGGTTGCCCGCCGTTGGCGTGAAGCGTTCGAGAGCCTTGACGCGTGCCATCCGACCACCCCGCATTGGTATCTCGGGACGCTTGGGGTCGAGCCTTCGCTCCAGGGCCGCGGCGTCGGGACAGCCCTCGCGCAGAACTGGCTCGCGCGGGTCGATCCCGATGGGGTCGCGGCCTACCTCGAGACCGACCGTCCGGAGAACCTGCTCTTCTACGCGCGGCTTGGCTTCCGGCCGGTCGCCGCGTTCCAAGTCCTGGGCGCCCCCGTGACCGCCATGGAGCGCGCGCCTTGCGCCGAAGTGAGGTAAAAGATCCCCACTATGTTTGGACGCCGTGCCGACGCCACGCTCGTGCGAGATGCCGCTCCCGTACGCCGCTTCATGCCCTTCCTCTCACCCGGTCGCAACGAGTCTCTTGTCTACTTCGCCCAGGAGATCGACGTCGAGCGCGCGCTCGCGTTCGTCGAGGAGAAAAATCGCTCCCGGCCGCCGGACCGGCCGATGACGCTCTTTCACCTCGTGCTGCGCGCGATTGCACGACGCCTCGACGAGCGGCCCCGCCTGAACCGCTTCACGGCCGGCGGGAGGCTCTGGCAGCGCGATGGCATCTGGCTGACCTTCGCCGCGAAGAAGAGCTTCAATGACGATGCAGCCGTCGCCACCGTCAAGCGTCGCTTCGATTCCGCAGAAACGCTGGACGAGATGTGTGACCGGCTGCTGGACTCGATCCGCGTCTCCCGAGGGGACAAGAAGAGTGCCGCAGACCACGAAGTCGATCTTCTGTTGCGGCTGCCCGCAAGCGTCGTGCACCTCGTGATGCGGCTCGTGCGGCTTGCGGACGGGCTCGGACTGCTGCCCCGCGTGATGATTGACTCGGATCCGATGTTCACCTCCGTATTTGTGGCGAACCTCGGCTCGATCGGATTGGAAGCGGCGTACCACCACCTGTGGGACCACGGCACGTGCCCGATCTTCTGCGTCGTGGGCCGCATCCACGAGGACGACAAAGGTAGGCGCAAGATGACACTCAAGTTTAGCTTCGACGAACGCATCGAGGACGGCTTCTACGCCGCAAGATCGCTCGACGGTCTGCGCGAGCTGCTCGAGTGCCCGGAGAAGCTCTGACGTGGCGGACGCCGCCGGCGGGGGCAGCCGCCGCAAGAATCCCTACGAGGTGCTCGGAGTCGCGCGAGACGCCGACGAGGACACGATCCGCAAGGCTTACCGCAAGCTCGCGCGCAAGCACCATCCCGACGTGAATCCCGGAGACAAGGCGGCCGAGGAGCGCTTCAAGGCAATCTCGGAGGCCTATGCGACCCTCTCCAACGCAGAAAAGCGTCGAGCCTACGACGAGTTCGGTGACGTCTCCCTCGAATCCGGCTTCGATGCCGAGGCCGCGCGGCGCGCCCGCGAGGCGTTCGGCCAGCGCTTCGGTGGTGCTCGGGCCGGTGGGGGAGGGGGCTCTGGCGGCGAAGAGTTCGCATTCGGCGATCTGGATGATCTGCTGGGTGACCTCTTCTCTCGGCGTGGCTGGGCCGGCGGAGCGGGCGGGGCCCGCGGCGCCCGCGCGGGGCGCGCGGGCCTGCGGGGCCCCGACATGGAGGCCGAGGTCGCGCTGGATCTGCGCGAGGCCGCACGTGGGGGTGAGCATCGTTTCACGATCACGCGCCCCACAGCGGACGGCACCGCCCGAACGGAAACGCTGACCGTGCGAATCCCGTCCGGCGTCGCCGACGGCGGGCGCATCCGGATTCCCGGAAAGGGTGGCGAGGGGATCGGCGGCGCTCCCGCCGGCGACCTGCATGCCACCATCCGCATCCGACCTGACCCGGTGTTTCGGCTGGATGGGCGCGATCTGCACCTCGAGCTGCCGATCACCGTGCGCGAGGCCGTGTTGGGCGCGAAAGTCGAGGTGCCGACCCTCGAAGGACGCGCCACGCTGCAGGTGCCGCCGGGCACCGACAGCGGGAAACGGCTCCGGCTGCGAGGCAAAGGAATGCCGAACCCTGCGGGTGGCGCGCCGGGAGATCTGTATGCCGTGGTCCAGATCCGCGTGCCCAAGGGACTCTCCGGCGACGCCAAGTCGAAGCTCGAGGCGCTCGCCAAGTTCGACCCACCGGATCCCCGCAAGGGGCTGTTCCGATGAGCTCTCGCACGTCCGTCAAGGAGATCTTGAGGTTCCTCGGCGTGGACGACGCGGAGCTTCTGCCGGAGCTGCGGCGCGAGGGGCTGTTCGAGGCGGAGGAGCTCTCGCCGGAAGAAGCGGAAGAATTGCGGATGGCGGCAACCTTGATTCGTGAGCTTGGAGTGAATCCAGCCGGTGTCGACATCATCTTGCACATGCGCCGGCGTCTTCTCTTCCTGGAGGAGCGGATGCGCGAAACGCTGCGTCGGCTGCTCGAGGAGCGGTGAAGAGCCACCGCAAAGTCCTCCTGCTCCACGTCCCGCAGCGGATGGATTTCGTGAACATCACCCGGGAGGTCGAGACGGCCGTGCGCGAGAGCGGCGTACGGGAAGGACTTTGTCTTGTGAACTCCATGCACATCACCTCGAGCGTTTTCATCAACGACAACGAGTCCGGCCTGCACGAGGACTACAAGCGCTGGCTCGAAAAGCTCGCCCCGTACGATCCGAGTGCCGAGACCTACCACCACCACCGCACCGGCGAAGACAACGGTGACGCCCATCTCAAGCGGGAGGTGATGGGCCGCGAAGTCGTCGTGGCAATTACCGGCGGGAAGCTCGACTTTGGGACCTGGGAGCAGATCTTCTACGGCGAGTTCGACGGGCGCCGCGAGAAGCGGGTGCTGATCAAGATCGTGGGAGAGTAAGGCGTGGCTTCTGCAGGAAGAAGCCAGGAGCCGGGCCTTGCGCCGCCGGGTTCTCCCGCCCCCTGGCGCGCCCTCGCAGCTACGTCCCTCGGCCCCGCGCCCAAACGCGTCGAGGCCCGAGCGGCGTATCGGTCCTGGCCCCCGGTAGAGGTTGTATGCGATCTTGTTTGCGCACACGCGCTTCGGCCGGGGGGGGACCGCGACGCCCGTGACCACCACGCCGACCACGCCGCACCATCCGGCCTCCCCGCGCAGTCGACGTCCGCTGCGGCCCGACGACGGGCGGCTCGTGCGCGGCCGCAAGGCCAAGAGCCGGATCCGTGAAGCCGCGCTCGCGCTGTTCCGCGAACGGGGCTTCGACGGCGCGACGCTGCGCGCGATCGGTGCCCGGGCCGGCATGGGCGCGAGCTCGATCTATCGCCACGTCGAGTCGAAGGAGGAGCTCCTGATCGAGGAGCTTGCGGCGCGGCAGGAGGAGGCGTGGACGAGCTTCCGCAAGGGCGATGACCGCCGCTCCACGACGCGCGAACGTCTCGGCCGGTTCCTTGAGCTCGAGCACGCGCTGCTCGCGCAGGACGCGGATTTTACGACGATCGCGCTGCGCGCGAGCACGCAGCCCGAGGCCCGAGTCGCGAGGAGGGTGCTCGCGCTCCAGGACCGCACGATCGGACTCGTGGCCGAGATTCTCCAGGCCGGCAAGTTGCACGGAGAGCTCGCGCGCGATCTCGACGTGCTCGCCGCATCGCGGGTGATTGTCCACATGACGACGGGCGCCCGTATCCCCTGGGCCAACGGACTCGTTTCCGCCGAAGGCTGCCGCGCGTCGATCGCGGCGGCCCTCGACGTGCTGTTTGGCGGCATCTGCGCGCGTTGACCGTCCGCGCTGAAAAGGGCGAGAATCGCCCAAGGTTCCCGAGGAGAAGAACCCGCATGGCTGCCGCGCTCCCCGAAGACCTCCTGACCGTTCACGCCGCACAGCGTCCCAGCAAGATCGCGGTGATCGACGATCGCCCCGCCTCAGGCCATGCACCCGCACGCTGCGTCGGGCGCAGCTTCGCCGAGCTTGAGTGTGAGGCAAACCAGCTCGCAAATCTCTGGCTCGAGCTCGGCGTTCGGTCCGGCAACAAGGTCGTGTGGTGCGGCCAGAACTCCTTGGCCCTGGTCCGCGCGATCCACGCCGCACGCAAGGCGGGCGTCATCGCAGTGCCGCTCAACTACCGGCTCACGCCTGAGGAGGCGGCGTACGTCGTCGACAACTGCGATGCGGTTGCCGTCTACACCGACGCCGAATACGCGGAGCTCTTCGAGAAGATCCTGCCCCACGTACCGAAGGTGCGGCATGTGCTGGTCTTCGATGGAACGCCGGGAAAGGACCAGCTCGACGCGGACGCCCTCCTCGCACGAGCGAGCAGCGCACCCCCGGTGGGCCCGTCGGAACACGACGAGGGATCGACCATGATCTATACCTCGGGCACGACGGGCCATCCGAAGGGAGCGCTCCGGCGCGGCGCGGGTCATCCCGATCAAGTGCGCGCCCTGATGGCGTTCATCGGCTACGTGCCCGAGGACGTCTATCTCACGACGGGCCCGCTCTATCATTCCGGCCCCGGCGGCTTTATGGGCCTCGCCCACAGCATCGGCAACACCGTCGTCGTCCAGCACAAGTTCGACGCCGAAGACTGGCTCCGCCTGGTGGATCGCTACGAGGTCTCGACCACCTTCTCTGCGCCGACCCCGATCCGTCTGGTCTGCAATCTGCCCGCCGAAGTGAAGGCAAAGTACGACCGGACGAGCCTGAAGCGGATGATTGCCAACGCTGCACCGTGGTCGTTTGCACTGAAAGAGGCCTACCTGCGGGACTTCCCCGAGGACTCGCTGTGGGAGGTCTATGGCTCGACCGAGCTTGGTGTGAACTCGATCCTTGAGCCAAAGGATCAGCGCCGCAAGCCGGGCTCGTGCGGGAAGCCCTCACCCGGCGTCGAGCTCAGGTTGCTCAACGAAAGTGGGGAGGAGATCTCCGAGCCGCGTCGGCCGGGCGAACTCTACGTGCGCAGCAAGAGCGTTTTCGCCACCTACTACAAGGCGCAAGAGAAGTACGAGAAGAGCCGACGGGAAGATTTCTTCACGGTCGGCGACATCGCCTACCGCGACGAAGAAGGCTTCTATTTCATTTGCGATCGCAAGAACGATATGATCATCTCGGGCGGCATGAACATCTATCCCGCGGAGATCGAGGCCGCCCTCGAGCGCCATCCCGCTGTGCTCGATGTGGCGGTGTTCGGTATCCCAAGCGACGAGTGGGGGGAGAGCGTGCACGCCACGGTTGCGCTGCGGGAGGGCCACACGCTCGTCGATCGCGATCTCATCGCCTTTGCGCGGGAGCATCTGGCCGGTTACAAGCTCCCGCGCTCGGTGTCCTTTGTATCGGAGATACCGCGCACTGGTTCGGGGAAGATCCTGAAGCGCGTGCTGCGGCAACCCTTCTGGAAGGGCCACGGGACGAGCGTTCTGTGAGCGCGGGCGGCAAGAGCGCGAGCGAGTTCCGAAACTACGGGGCCGAAGCGCGGGCCGGCGTGGCGGATTTCTACCGCGAGAACCATGTGCGCCAGACGCTCGCGTTCGTGCTTGCCAAGAAGGCGGAGTACTTGCCGCTCCGCCGCCGTCGCATGGGCGTGTGGCAGGCGGTCGAGTACCTGAGCCAGCTCGTGGACGCGAGCGATCCCGATCTCGAGCTCCCGCAGATCGAGCACGCGCTACAGACCGCGGAAGCGCTGCGCCACGAGGGGCGGCCCCAGTGGATGGTGTTGGCCGGCTTTCTCCACGACCTGGGAAAGGTGCTGTGTCTTTTCGGCGAGCCGCAGTGGGCGGTGGTGGGGGACACGTTCCCTGTGGGTTGTGCCTTTTCCGACAAGATTGTCTATGCCGAGTTCTTCTCCGCCAACCCCGACACGGCGGTGCCCGAGTACACGTCCCGCACGGGCATCTATCACGAGGGCTGCGGTCTCGACGCTGTCCACCTTTCCTGGGGGCATGACGAGTACCTCTACCACGTCCTTCGCCCGTACCTCCCGGAGGAGGCGCTCGCGATCGTGCGCTGGCACAGCTTCTATGCCGCACACCGCGACCGAGAATACGAGTTCTTGATGAATGCGAGCGATCACCGTCTGCTCGCGGTGGTGCGTGAGTTCAACCCGTACGATCTGTACTCGAAGACCCCGGAGCGGCCGGATTTCGATCGCCTTCGCCCGTATTATGAAGACCTGGTCACTTCCTTCCTGCCAGACACACTTCAGTGGTAGAGGCGCCCGTGGCTAGAAGCTCCGCCACGCGCCGATCGCAACGACGACGCAGCCGAGCAGGGTGACGAGAAAGCCGGCGGCGCCCGCGTAACAGAAGCCGAGGACGAGGCGCCGATCGGCGCCGGGAATCTTGTCGTTGAGCTGCGTCGGCTGCAGCCACCAGCGCGCGGGAAGCGGGCCGTGGCGCAGAAGGCTGCGCCGCAGCGCCAGGTGGTAGAGAAGGCCCGTGGGTACGCCGAATGCGAGCCCCCCCAAAACGAGCCAAAAGCCTGCCATGAAGACGGTCTCCACCGCGACGGTGGCGCTCGCCAGGACCCATCCGGCCATCGCGACGAAGACGCAGAGCACGACGAGGATCTCGAGCAAGGAGCGCTCCTACCGGCCTTCTCCACGTTTCGGAGGACCGCTCGGGCGACTTTCCCCGCGCCCCACGGAGGCTCTCCGCGCGCGCAGGGTCGCCCGACGATCCGTCGCAAGGCACGTTAGGCGACCGGGCTCGCCCGCGTCCCCTTGGCACGGGCCGGAGCCTGGATCCTGCGCGAGGAGCCTGGCGCGCGAGCCAGGCCATGATCGAGCTTCCACAGCGAGTAGAATGCACGAGTCGATACGAGGAGGCCTGTGATGCGCGCCATCGTGGTGGACCGCTGGATGGAGCCGAAAGAGCTCAAGGTGCGCGAAGCACCCGAACCGAAGCTCGTTGCAGGACACCTCGGCGTCGAGGTGAAGGCGGCGGGCTGCAACTTCTTCGACATCTTGATGGTGCAGGGGCGCTACCAAGTTCGTCCTCCCTTCCCGTTCATCCCGGGAGCCGAGCTCGCCGGCCTGGTGCGAGAGGTCGGCCCCGGCGTAGCGGGTTTCGCGGTGGGCGACCGCGTGCTCGGGTCCGTCCCGCTCGGGGCCTTCGCGGAGCGCGCGGTCGTGGCAGCGAAGGCGGCGTGGAAGATGCCGGCCGGGATGTCGTTCGAGCAAGGAGCGGCGCTCCCGATCGTTTATCCCACGTCCTACGCCGCGCTGGTCTTTCGGGCGCACCTTGAGCCCGGCGAGAACCTCTTGGTGCACGCCGCTGCAGGAGGTGTTGGCCTCGCCGCAGTGCAGATTGGAAAAGCGCTCGGTGCGCGGGTCCTAGCGACCGCGGGCGGCCCTGAGAAACTCGAAGTCGCGCGCAAGGCCGGGAGCGACGTCGTGATTGACTATCGAGATCCGAACTGGGTGGATGCGATAAAGCAGGCCACGGGCGGTCGAGGAGCGGACGTGATCTATGACTCCGTCGGGGGTGAGATCACGGACCAGTCGCTCAAATGCATCGCCTGGAACGGACGGCTGCTGGTCATCGGATTTGCAAGCGGGCCGATTCCTGCGATCAAGGCCAATCGCATTCTGCTCAAGAATATCTCGGTCGTAGGGCTCCACTGGGGCGCGTATGCCCTGCACGAGCCGGAGCGGATTCCTGAGACCTTCGACGCGCTTTTCCGGCTGTTCTCCGAAGGGAAGGTCGAGCCCGTGATCTACGGCAGATACCCGCTCGAGGAGCTCCCGCTCGCGCTCGAGGCGCTAGGCTCCCGCAAGACCCATGGCAAAGTGATCGTGGTGCCGGTGGAGCCTTAAGTACGGGGCGTCCACGAGGCGCACTACCCGCCGTGGCTCTAGCCGCATGATGTGAGGGACCGAGCGGAAAAAGAAGCCCACCACGCGGTCGCCAAAGCCGTACTTTGCACGAAAAGCGTCCTTGACGCGCTGGCAAAGAGGGGCGTCCTCCACGGACACGGCGCGCAGCGGGTATTCCTTGCTCTCGATGCGCAGCACCACATCGGGGTCGCACTCGATGTTGCTCCACCACCCTGTCGCGTGCGGATGTAGCCGTTGCCGTCCACCACGGCGAGCCAGATCGTGGTGTCTCTCGGCGTGCCGTCTCCGTTTTTGACGGTGTCCACCGCGGCGACCGCATTCCAGTCGGGTCGCGCTGTGTTCTCCACGGCGCGAGCCACAAAGAGTGCGCCTGCACCCAGAAGGAGTACGGCGCAGAGGAGCCTCGAGGCGGAGCTCATGGGGGAGTCCTTTGGGCGCGCCACGACCGCATTCTACCGCGCGCCTCGGGAAGCCCTCGCAAGCAAGTCCGGCCTTTTACGCTGCGAAACCTCGTAACCGGCCCCTCGAGCCTATTCGGCTCGGCGTGCGGGAGGTCGTGGCCCTCGCACCGGGGCGCTCTACGAACGCGGCGCATAGCGCTCCCAAAACAGGCACTCTTCCACGGGGCGGCGCGGCGGTCGGCCGTATCTGCCGAGGGGCCAGCCGATCGGCAGGAGTGCGCAGCTCGGGCAGCCCTCGGGCAGGCCGAGCCACGCGTCGATTTCCGCGCCGAACGCGCGATGCACGGTCGTGAGAGAGGCCCCAAGACCCACGGCGCGGCAGGCCAGGAGCACGTTCTGGATCGCGGGAAAGAGCGCTTGTGTCTGGGGTTCGCCGCGCCGCGTCCAGCCTGCCACAAACAGGTGCACGGGCACCTCTGCCAGGTGATCGGCGAGAT
>Ga0209039_10001949_pt1 | contig 18306 bp, 19 predicted proteins | sample BogFormECP12_OM1_FD_188238 | JGI IMG/M metagenome (GOLD analysis project Ga0209039, IMG submission 188238) | Bog forest soil microbial communities from Calvert Island, British Columbia, Canada - ECP12_OM1 (SPAdes) (version 2) | ecosystem: Environmental > Aquatic > Freshwater > Wetlands > Bog ...
AACGGAACTGGCCGGAAGCGAGTCTATTTCCGCGTAGCCGGTGATTCCGCCCACTCGCTAATTCCAGTGGTGCGAGTGCCACCAGATTTTCTGGATGTCGAAGAGGACGCCGCGGCAGAGGTAGATCGGTGCGTTTTCTTCGCCCATGCCAAAGCGCTGGTAGTGCTCGAAGGCCTGAAATGAAGTGCAGTTGTCGCGCACGTCGTCGAGGCTCCACTGGATCACTATGAGGTTCTTGTAGACCTGAGGCGGCGGACCCCAAAACCAATGGTTCTGGTGGCGAGAGTAGGCGCGCGGCAGGCCGAGCTTGGGACCAAACAAATTAATCGCGCCGGCTTCGCCATAGTTGCCGGCCCAGATGCCGGTCTGGGCGCGGTCATCGGGCGGCAACGAGTTGTAGATGGCCGCGACTTCACTCACCATCTCGGGCCATCCGAACTGGTCGGCAACCGGTTGTGCCAACAGCGACTCGTGGTGCACCTCGGCCTTGGCGGGTTTGAGGCCTATAGCATTTTCATAGGCGAGGAGGCGCTCCGGCGGCAGAAACCAGGTCACCGACGGGACTGCGGGAAGCGTCCCGAGTGCGACGATGGCGACCACGGCCGCGCGTGTCCAAGTAGCGGGGTTTGCCAGCAGTTGTTCGATGGCACGCTCGATCGCGACCGCGCCGCCAGCGAAGACCATCGGATAGATCGGGAACACGTAGTAGTTCTTGGCGTGCGCGACTTCCATCAATACGAAGAAGACGGCAAAGGTCAGGCCAAGCACGCGCCAGCAGCGGTCACCGAGAAACCAGAACAGGCCCAGGAGCCCGACTGGCACCAGGATCGGGCGGATGTCGAAGATCTGCTCCTTAACGAACGCGAGCGGGCCGAGCACGACGTTCTTGCCTTCGCGGCGGACGTTGGCTAGGTCTTCGATCGTCGGGAAGTGATGGCGGATTTGCCAGATAAGGTTAGGCAGCAAAAGCGCCACCGCGATGGCACCGGCGATCCAGATCCACCGCCGGGCGAACTCGCGGCGATGCTCGGTCAGAAGCAGGGCGACGGTGACTGCGAATCCGAAAGACAGCGTGGAGTACTTGTTTTCGAGCCCAAGTCCGGCGAGGACACCGAACCAGAGCCAGAGCCGCGAGTCTGCGGTGCGCAAGATACGAGCGACGACCCAAATGCAGCCCATCCAGCAGAGCGGCTCGAAGGCATTCATGGTCATCAGGCTGTCCATGACCAGAACGGCGGGGCAGAGCAGCACGCAGAAGCCCGCCAGCAATTGGGCGTAACGTCCACCACCGAGTTCACGCGCGATAAGGATGGTGAGCGCCACGAGTGCCGCTCCCGCCAGTGCCGGCAAAATGCGCAACGCCGCCAGCGAACCGCCCATCCCCAGCGCGATTTTGGCGTAAACGGCGATGAGCGGCGCGGCATCCACGTAGCCCCAATCGAGATGGCGGGCCATATCCAGGTAATAAAGCTCGTCGCGGAAGTAGCCGTAGTGCCGGACGCTGGTGAAGATGTGCAGCAGCAGCTTGGCGGTGCAGAGGCCGATCAGAATGCCGATTGCGAGAGGCGGAAGCGCCTGACCGCCGCGCTCCGGGCGTGGCTGATCGGAGCCGGACTGAGCAGTGCTAGCGACGGCCATAAACAAAATTGTGCTCCTCGCCCGAAGCGCTTCTATCGTGGCTTCTTCCAGAATACTTTTTCAGAAGACTTTCGCCGAATCCAGCAGGATCGTCACCGGCCCTTCATTGACCAATTCCACCTGCATCGTCTCCTGAAACCGCCCGGTTTCGCAGCGCAGCCCCGCCGCGCGGACTTTCTCCACAAAATATTCGTAGAGTTCGCGCGCCTGCTCGGGCGGAGCCGCCGCATCGAACGACGGCCGCTTGCCGCGCCGCGCGTCTCCATAGAGGGTGAACTGCGAGACCACCAGCAGCGCGCCGCCAACCTCCGCGACGGACAAATTCATCTTGCCGCCCGCATCTTCAAAAATGCGCAGGCCAATCGTCTTCTCGGCAAGGTAGTCCGCGTCAGCGCGCGTATCTCCCACGCCCACCCCGAGCAGGACCAGCAGGCCGAGGCCGATTTCGCCAGCGATCTCGCCATTCACCGTCGCCTTGACCGTAACTTTGGCGCGGCTCACGCGCTGCACCACGGCGCGCATTTAGCGGCTGACCTCGCCGAGAAGCGTTTCGTGTCCGGCGAGCGCCTGCCAGCGGCTATCGCGGTAAGTGAAGACGTCGGTGAAGCGGACGCGGGCCACGACCTTGCCCGAAGCGTCCACCAGCGTGGCAAGTCCGCGCGTAAATCCGGAGCTGCCCTCGACGTGCGCGCGCATTTCCGAGAGGTGGTTCGTGCCCGGCTTCCGTTGCGGGATGTGCTCCAGCATCTGCCTGCGGGTATGCAGCGAGCCATCGACATCGGCGTCTTCGAATTCCTCGGCCACCATGCAGGCGATGGTGTCAGCGTCCTTGCGGCTGAGAGCCGCGGCCCAGTTCTGTTCGAGTTCGATGAGCGCGGCCTCGGTCTTCGGCTGATTCTTGGGGCAATCGGCGGCGAATGCGGACAACGCGAACGCCAGCAGAACAGCAAACAGGTTCAGGATTGTCACGCCCAGATCGTGACATGATTCCCGTGAAATGAGCAAGAGTGCGAGTGTCCTGATTAAACACAAAGGTATGAATAGGTTTCCTTCGTGCTCCTTCGTGTCCTTTGTGGTTGATGAATTTAGGACACTCCCAAGCCACGCCCAGGTTTGACCGCTCTCCCCGCCGCCAGTTAGGATTCCGTAGTGATCTCCACACATACGAATTTTCTTTCGTTACTTCCTTTGCATACTTTTCCGATCCCTTTTAGACTACTGGTTTCGACTTCATTCGATCGCTTGAGCAACATGCAGTCGTAAATCAGCAAACGCCGGCCCGGAACCCGGACCCGCGATTCCACAGACTTGGAAACGAGGAGAAACATGGCAGCCGTTGATGAAAAAGTGAAACAGATCATTGTCGAGCAGTTGGGTGTGGACGAGGGCGAGGTCACGCCCAGCGCTTCGTTCGTGGACGACCTGGGCGCCGATTCGCTCGATACCGTCGAGCTCGTGATGGCCTTTGAAGAGGCCTTCGATATCGAAATCCCCGACGAGGATGCGGAGAAGATCCGCACCGTGTCGGATGCCGTCGACTACATCGGCAAGCACGCGAAGGCGGGCAAGTAATTTGGCAAGTACTTCGGCAAGACGGGTCGTCATTACCGGCATCGGCCTGATCTGCTCGGTGGGCAATACCACCGGCGCGGTGTGGCAGGCCCTGCTCGCGGGCAAGAGCGGCGTCGATCGCATTACCCGGTTCGACGCCTCCGCCTTTGCCTGCCAGATCGCAGCCGAGGTCCGCAACTTCGACCCCTTCGACTTCATCGAGAAAAAAGAAGTCAAGAAGATGGGCCGCTTCATCCACTTCGCCATCGCCGCCGCTGATGAAGCGATGGCGATGTCGCAACTCAAGGTCACGCCCGATATCGCCGAGAACGTCGGCGTGCACATTGGCTCCGGCATCGGCGGATTCGACGTCATCGAACGCGAGCACAACGCGCTCCTCGAGGGCGGGCCGCGCAAGATCTCGCCTTTCTTCATTCCCGCCGCCATCGTCAACCTCGCCGCCGGACACGTTTCCATGCGGTTCGGCGCCAAGGGCCCGAATGAGGCAACGGCCACGGCCTGCACCACCAGCGCCCACTCCATCGGCGATTCTTTCCGCATCATCCAGCATAGTGACGCCGATGTAATGATTGCCGGAGGCGCCGAGGCTGCCATCACTCCCATGGGCGTCGGCGGATTCGCCGCCATGCGCGCGCTTTCCACCCGCAACGACGACCCCGCTCGCGCCAGCCGTCCCTGGGACAAGGACCGCGACGGCTTCGTCATGGGCGAAGGCGCCGGCATCCTGGTTCTCGAAGAACTCGAGCATGCCCGCCGCCGGGGCGCTCCCATCCTGGCGGAAATCGTCGGCTACGGTATGTCCGCGGATGCGTATCACATGACGCAACCCGCCCCCGAGCACGAAGGCGGCTTCCGCGTCATGCGCAACGCGCTGCGCGACGCGAAACTCGACGCCGGCGTCGTCGGCTACCTCAACGCCCACGGCACCTCGACGCCCATCGGCGACACCCTCGAAGCGCACGCCATTCGAAATTTATTTGGAAAGAAGGTCCCGGTCAGCTCCACCAAGTCCATGACCGGCCATCTGCTCGGCGGAGCCGGCGGATTAGAGGCGGGAGTGACGGTGCTGGCTCTGCGCGATCAGATTCTGCCGCCGACCATTAACCTCGAGAATCAGGACTCGGAGACCGATAACATGGATTTCGTTCCCAACCACGCCCGCAAAACCGAATTCGAATACGCCATGTCGAATTCCTTCGGCTTCGGCGGCACCAACGGCGCCCTGCTCTTCCGCCGCTGGAGCGAATAACAAGAATTGCAGAGGTGAGAGGTCAGATTGCAGAAGTTAACCTCAGCAATCTGACCTCTGACCTCTGCAATGGGTTCTTACCTCTGCAATCTGACTTCTAACCTCTGACCTTTAACGGTCAGATTGCAGAGGTAAACCTCTCGCGGTGCGCACGGAACTGACAAAAATTGAGACGAGTTCGTTCGCCTCTTGCACGAGATCGTGCAATTTTTCCGCCGGGAAAATATTTCCTTCCTGAAAGAGTTCTAGCCAGAAGACTGTCTCGTCTGCCTCTTCCAAGACGATTCCCAGTTTGGCTACGAATTCAGCCCGAGATCTTCCGCGGCACGCCGCTCGGTAGTTTGCGCCGATCGATGTGCTGGAGCGAAGAAGCTGGGTACCCAGGATTCGCGCTTCTTCAGTGCGAGAGAGGGAGCGATACAGTCGTAGGACTCGCAGCGCAAAATCCTTGGTGCGGAGCTTGAGAGCCTCAGAGTCCCGCTTCATGCCAAGCCTCGTGAGGCGATTCTAGTGTTTGGTTTTCAATCTTGACCGTGATGATCCTCACACCAAGAATGTGAGGTTTTCACCTCTGCAATCTAACCTCTAACCTCTGCAATCGGTTCTGACCTCTGCAATCTGACCTCTAACCTCTGCAATCAGCTTCTCACCTCTGCAATCTAACCTCTAACCTCTGCAATGGCTTCTCACCTCTGCAATCTGACCTCTGACCTCTAACCTCTTCAATCTTTCTTCATGGCGTCGATCAACACATAAAGCTGACTCGTGTCCGTCACTTCCACGTAGGGCTTGCCGTTACGTTTGTTGCTGACGACCCAGATCGTCGGCGTGTGCTCCAGGTGCAGACTCATGCCCAACTCTTTGTCCGCCCTCACCAGACCCGCCAGCTTGCCCTCCGGATCCACCACGAACGGCAACCCAATCTTGTGATCGGCGGCAAACTTCTCCGCAAATCCCCGCAAATTCTGCGGGTTGATCTCCAGTTGGTGCGCGAACACACTGTCCCGGAACGCGTTCCCCACCTCCTTGGAATGCGTGTCGAAGTAGCGCGCCAGCACCGCCGCATCGAACGACCAGTTGTGCATCGGCAACGGAAAATCGTGCTGCACCAGGGGAATCTTGTAGGTCCGCGAGGCCTGCGCCAGCAGCGGCGCGACGCGGCCGCATTGCGGACATTGCAGGTCTTCGAAAACGACAAGTGCAACTTGCGCACCCTTCGGCGGACGCAGAGCCTCCGGCGCATCCTGCGCGAAAACCGGCAGGCAGAGCAGAACCAGGCACGCGAGGACCAGGCTCGGCAGAACAAGGGACGTCATCACTAAGGGCACCAGTCGTTGAATCTTCATAGTTTTTATTTGGATGCGCATCGAACCGAGAATATCCCTATGGTAGCGAATTCACCCCATTCGCGCACCTGAAGAGAAAATGCTCGCGTAGGGGCAGGTGCCCCCACCTGCCCAGCCGAGCGCAGCTCGGCAACTGTCTGAGGTCACCGCGACTCTAGGACTCTTGGGAACCGAGCGTCAGATTCCGCAAGCTTACTTCTTAAAATCCTCGCCGGGGTTGAGGTTATAAAAATAATAGAAGCGCAGGCCGAGGATTTGGCCGGGAAATTCTTTTGGCAGCGGTGGAAACGGGGTGGATGCGGTGATGCTCGCCCACGCGGCCCGGTCGAGCGGCACGTCGCCGGACGAGGTGCGAATCGCCATGCCGCTCACTTTGCCGTCCTTCAAAATGACGAATTCAAGCGCGAGCTTGCCCTGCTTCAAGATGGGCGGGTACACTGACGGCGGCATCAGGTTATACCAGTTGCGTTTCACAATTAGGACGATCTGCGTCAGATAAGGCCCAAAATCCACCCCCATCGTGTCGGTCAGGATTTCCGCCTGATCCAGCGCCTTCGCCCCGCTCCTGCCCGGGCTCCCGTAATCGCCCGCTTGTCCAGGGCCGCCGTAGTGTCCGCGGCTCTCGGCGGCGGCCCGGGTGGCTTGTTCGATCGCCGACCCCGCCGTCATGGCAGCATTAAAATTCACCTGCGGCCGGCTCTGCGGAGGCATCCGCAACTGCGCCGTCTGATCGCTCGGCGGCGGCTGGGCAAATCCCGAACTCTCCTGCGGCGCTGGCGGCGCCTGATTCTGCGCCTGCTGGCCCTGCGCCGGTGGCTGCTGCGCACTCTCCCCCGGTCGTCCCGCACGCGCGCTCTGCAGTATCTTCTTCAACTCTTCGCGATTGATCTGCGGCGCTTTGCTGGTCGCGATGCGGTCCTTATCCGAAATCACCTTCGCATCGGGACGCCGCATCAGCTTCTGCGCGTCGGGCGGCAGCTCCAAAAACGTCGCGTCTTTCGACCGGTCCGCATCCGTCCGAATCGCCAGATCCACCGTCCGGTGCGGTAGCAGCATCATCAACTTCTCGCTGTTCCACAACAGAATGATCACAAACAAGTGCAGGATGACCGACAGCCACAGCGCTTCCCGCTTGCGCGCCCGCGAGAGATCGTCCTGCAACTGGATAAGAAGATGCGGAACATCGTCCGGATTGAAGCCGCGGTAAGCCGTCTCCCAGTGCTGCGCTTCGAACAAATCGCGCTGCTCCGGCTGCTCGGCGGGAGTCGGCGGATCGCGAGGCGGAATTTGGGTGACCGGCATCAGGCAGAGACTATAAACCTTAGAGCCACGGGCAGCCTCCTGGGTTGCGTAAGATTACGCGTAAAGTCCCTTCGTAAAGTTACGTAAATTATGGAGTTGCGACCGTCGAATCTATTGTCGCATTTTTTGCGCAAGCAGAGTGAGTACCTGAGTAATGGCCGCGCTACGAGAGAACCGAGAATGCTCGCGTAGGGGCGGCCGCCCCCGCCGGGGTTCCCAGACCGCGCGGTTTTCGCGGGCTGGGGTGGTCGGCCGTCCCAGCCGAGCGCAGCTCGGCCTCGCCTTCACCACCAGGCAGCGAGACCAGATCACCAATTTCAATTCGTCAGCATCAAAACTTTCTGTTACACCGTCTAGTCCTGTAGTCTCGTTCCAACCGGAAAATGTTCTTGGAGATCTAGCAAATGTTCCACCAGGGAACTCCCCGTCCCGGCGTAGCTGTACTCATTGTCGGAATCGCTCTGCTCACCAGTCCCCGCACAATGCTCGCCCAACACGGCGGGGGTGGCGGACACGGCATGCCGACCGGCGCCGGCGGCGGCGCTCGCCGTCCCGCAGGGGTAAGCGAAAAGGACGATCTCAAGGACTTTCATCGCGCCATGGCCCTCCAAGCAACCGCTGAGCAGCGCGCCGCGTTCGCCAAAGTCGCACTATACGCCCAGGCCGCGAGCGATCGGCTGCAAGCTTTTCGCGAATCTCTGCCGAAAGTCCCCGCTTCTTCACCGCTGTCCGATCGCGAAACCGCCTTGGATCAGGCCATTGAAAAAGCTCGCGCTGGCAACCAAAATTTTCTCGCCTCGTTTTCTTCCGCTCAAAAGTCCGGTTTGAAGGACTTCACCAAGAAACTGGCAAAAGCGGATTCCGCCCTCGACAAACAAGTAAAGACGCTCGATCAAATCGTCCAGACCCCCAAACCAGCCGGCGATCAGATCGCCAACTCCGCCGCCAGTCTCGATAAGGCGCTCGCCAGTTTCCAAAACGAGCAGCTCGCGCTCGCCAGAGAAATGGGCATCCTCCTCCCCTCTGACGGCCAGGACCTCACCTTCAACCTTCCCAAGGTGACAAACTCGATCAACGTCGCCGGCCAGCCCATCTCCATCCCAGCTTCGGGCGCCCTCTCCCGGACTTCCGCCGAGAACGGCCACAACCTCTTCAGTCTCAAGCTCGTCGCCGATCTCTCTGACCTGCAGCAAAATATCACCGGCATTCTCCGCTCACAACTTACCCGCGCTCCCCGCTGCGGCGAGCGCATTGAGGTTCAACAAGCCACGCTCACCCCGCTGGTTCCCGCCAGCGTCGTGGTGGCGAACTTGCACTTCGAGCGCTGGGTCTGCCCGCCGGGCCAGCAAAGCCCCATGGAAGTGGCCGCCGGCGACGGCGCCATCGAAGTCAAGCTCACTCCGTCGCTCGAACCAAACGCAGGCTTGGGCCTCGTCTCCGAAATCACCCGCGTCCGCGCCGAGGGCTTCCTCCGCGACTTGCTCCGCTCCGGTGACCTCGGCGTCACGCTGCGCGAACAAATCGCCGCATCGCTCCTCTCAGTCTTGCAGAAGGCCGCGGACCTCAAGGTCGCACTCCCGCCCGCCGCGCAGGACTCCGCTACCATCCAGAAGGCGCAATTCCAGGATGCCGGCGCCGACCAGTTGAGCTTGGTCCTCGACGGTCAGCTGCAATTTTCCGACGAGCAGACCCAACAATTTGCCACCCAACTCAAGCAACGCCTCTCCGCGCAAGGCGCGCCACCGCCATAAATCCCAAATCACTCGTGTGGGGACGGGGCTCCGCCCCGTCCAGGTTTGCGTAGGGCCGCCCCCGCCGGGGTCCCCAGACCGCGCGGTTTTCGCGGGCTGGGGTGGTCGGCCGTCCAAGCCGAGCGCAGCTCCGCCCCGCCTCAAGCATCAGCACCGGCACGACTTGAAGTCGGAGCTGCGCTTCGTAAAGTTATGCAAAGATTTGTCCGAATCCTCTTCGTCGCGCAACTTCCGGCTCATAATTCCATTCATAGATGTAGACACCTCGTCTGGAAAATGGAGATACCTATGCTCAAGCATTGCCTTCTCGTTCTTCTCGCGGTCGGCCTCATCTCGATCGCCGCGCCTTTCGTGGCGGCCCAATCGTCCGCGCCTCAATCGCCCAACGATAGCCCGCCCAACAATCAGCAATCCCCACCCTCGCAGGACAACGGTCGCTGGCGCCACGGACCACCCGATCCCGCCCAGCGCACCCAGGAACTGAACAGGAAACTCAACCTCACCTCCGATCAGCAAACCAAAGTGCAGGACATCCTTCAGTCCCAACACTCGCAGATGGAGAGCCTGCGCCAGGACAATTCTCTTTCCCCGCAGGATCGCCACACCAAAATGATGGACATCCACAAGAGTAGCGACACGCAGATCCGCGCGCTCCTCGACTCTACCCAACAGAAAAAGTGGGACGATATGCAGGCCAAGCGTGAGCAATGGGGACAAAACCGTCGCCACGGCCAGCCCGACAACGGCGACGACCGCGTGCGTCCCCCCCAGGGCCCACCACCCCAGCAATAACACTCTGTAACCCGCTCGTGGAGGGACGCCCGTGTGGGGACGGGCGCCCTCGCCCGTCCAAGGTCACGTAGGGACAGCCGCCCTCGGCTGTCCAGCCGAGCGCAGCTCGGCAGCTGCCTGCGGTCACGGCAATTCTGGATTCGCTACAGGCTCTTCCACTTCTGCAATCTAACTGCTCCCCACCCCGATCCGCCCCGCGTGCCGTCCAATCTCCCCGAGGATCGCCAGCCCAAGCTCCAGCGCTCTCCGCCCATCCTCCAGCGAAATCACCGGACGCGACCGGTCCCGCACCGACTCTAGAAATGCCTTGATCTCCGCCAGCAGTGGCTCCTCCGCCGTGATCGGCAGCTTCGCCATCTGGATCTGCGGATTCACGCTCGGCTGGGTGCCCCATCCTAACGTCGCGTTCTTTGCGACGTTAGGGTGCGCTCCGGCTTCACCCGCCACCGAGAACACCAGCACATCTTGCCGTCCATAATCGATCGAAATATATTGCCCCGCCTGGAAGAAACGCAGCTTGCGCACGCGCTCCGTCGAAACCCGGCTGGCCGTAAAGTTTGCCACGCAGCCCGATTCGAACTCGATGCGCACATTCGCAATATCCACCTTGCCCGAAAGAATCGGCAGCCCCACCGCCCGGATTTCCTTCACCTCCGACTTCACGAACGTCAGCACCACGTCGAGGTCGTGGATCATCAGGTCCAGCACCACGTCCACATCCAGCGCCCGCGGAGAGAACACGCTCAGCCGGTGCACCTCAAAAAACATCGGACGCTTGATCAGCGGCAGCGTAGCCCGCACCGCCGGATTGAAGCGCTCCAGATGCCCCACCTGCGCCACCCGTTTGTGCTCGACCGCCAGGCGCAGCAGTTCGTCGGCCTCGCCCAGCGTCGCCGCCAGCGGCTTTTCGATCAGCACGTCAACCCCAGCTTCCATCAGAGCGCGCGCCACCTCCAGATGCAGAACGGTCGGCACCGCGACCGAAGCCGCCTGCACTTCGCTGTGCGTAGTGAGCATCTGCTCGACCGAACCGAACGACTTGCACCCGAACTCGCGCGCAATCGCGTCGGCCCGCGCCGTATCCGGATCGACCACCCCCACCAGTCGCACGCTGCCTGCCTGCTGTAGTTGCTGATAGACGCGCGCGTGATTCCGCCCAAAGGCGCCCACGCCAATCACCGCAACATTAATCGGAGATTCCTTGCTCAGATAAGTGCTCCGCAACGAAGAAATAACGCGCTATTGTCGCAGTTCCAGCCCCAGCTAGGAAAGCGCAAACGTAGGGACGGCCGCCCTCGGCCGTCCAGCAGGGCGAAGCCCCGCACAGGCTGCGGAAAAAACCTGGCTTCGTATCAGGGCATCGCTTTAGCGATGCCGAAAGGTCTCAAAATCAGATGCCCCTTTAGGGGCTGCGTATCGATATCCGACTATTTCCCGCACCCTGGCAAGCCGCAGGTTCTTCACATCTTCTTCAGCAGCGCGATCTGCCCCGCATGATAAAGCTCGTGCTGCACCACGCCATGAAGCATGTAGTAGAAAGTGTAATGCGCGCCTTTCTTACCCGGAACGATATCGTAAAGCCGCGAATCCGGGAAAGCAGCAACAGCCGCGATCAGTTCCTCGTGAACCCGCCGCACCTCCGCCAGCACCGCGCGCCAAGCCGCGTCGCTAGTGTCCGTGACCGTCGGAAAGTTCTTCCGAGCGGAAAGAGCCACCGCGACCCCGCCCAGCCGCCGCCGCACCGCACCATCCCAAGCCGCAATATGCAGCACCAGCTCCCAGATCGTGTGCGCTCGCGCAATCGGACGCGCCGCCGCCTGCGCCGCCGTGACCCCCTTCAGAATTTCAAACAAAGAATCGCCATGCCAAGCTTCGCCACCAAACGCGCGGCGAAGTTGGTCGGCAATGCGAGCCGCTTCAGACATAAGTGGGTTTCCTTCGTGATCCTTCGTGATCCTTCGTGTCCTTGGTGGTTATCGCTTTGAACCGAACGCGTGCCCAATCACTCCGCGCACACCGCGATCCCCGCCGCATCCGCCGCCCGCGTCATCGCCTCGCCATCCAGCAACAAACATCGTCCCGCGTCTACTGCCAGACAACTCGCCCCGGCGCGCGCCATTGTCTCAATCGTCTTCACCCCAATCACCGGAACGTCAAACCGCAGATCCTGCCCCGGCTTCGCCACCTTCACCACCGTCAGCGCGCGGCTCAGCGTCGAAGCCTCGCCCCCCGATTCCAAATCCGATTCCAAGTCCAAAGACCGCATCAGCAGCCCCGCCCGCTCGATCGTCGCATCCGTGCCTTCCATCGCCTCGACCGCCACGCAGGCCGCTCCGGCGATCACCACCGTCTGCCCAATGTCGTACTCCGCCAGCCGCCGCCCCACCGCGCGTCCGTATTCGATGTTCCTGCGTTCCTGCGCGCTCGGAGCCCGCTTCGTGAGCACGCCCGTTTTCGCCAGCAGCGGTTCCAACAGCGCCGTCGAGTTCTCCAGCATGATGCCTTCATCCGCCAGAACCTTCGCGACCGCGCCCAGCAGCGAGTCCGTATTGCGCGTGCCCAGCGAGAGCAACAGCTTCGCCAGTCGCCAATCCGGCTTGATGGCGGAAAAAATCTGCTTGTGCTTAACCTGGCCGGCCATCACCGCGCGCGTGACGCCCGCAGCCTTAAACGTATCAATGAGCTTTGAGAGTTCGCCCAGTGAAACCCAGTGAACCGAAGCCGCGCCGTGCGTCTCAATCTCCGGAAAAGTCTCTTCTTTGATGGCGGCAACTACCACGTCGTACCCCTGCGTCCGCGCAGCGTCCAGAACCAGGAAGGGAAATTTGCCGTTGCCAGCGATGAGTCCAAGACGTGTCATAACCAAAAACCACGTAGGGGCGGACGCCCTCGTCCGCCCAGCGGAGCGAAGTTCCGCAGAGGGCTTCGATTGCACCGCACCATCGCTGCCGCGCTCCGCGCGGACGGACAGACGAATGCGCCCGTCCCGACGCAAGCAGCGGAGCCTACCACTACTTAATCACTCCGCGTTCTGACGCTTCGATAAATCGAATGAGCATGTCGATGTCTTCGCCGCGATCTTCCTCTGCGCGCAGCCTCTCCAGCGCCTGCGAAGTATTCAGCTTGGAGGCAAGCAAGACGCGATACGCGTGATGCAGCTTCTTAATCCGTTCCTTAGTGAACCCCCGTCGCTCCAACCCCACGGCATTTAATCCATAGGCGCGCGTTCCGCGCTCGGCGGACGTCTTCGAAAACGGCAGCACGTCGCGCGTTACGGTGGTGCCCCCGCCAATAAAAGCATGCGTCCCAATCCGCACGAAGTGATGCACCGGGCACAGCGCCCCGACCGTGGCCCAGTCTCCGACGGTGACGTGCCCGCCCAGCGTGGCCGCATTCGCCATGATGATGTGACTCCCAATCTGGCAATCGTGCGCAATGTGCGTATACGCCATGATCAGGTTGTGGTCGCCGACTCGCGTGCATCCCCCGCCCTTCACCGTGCCGCGGTTGATGGTGACAAACTCGCGGATTTTGTTATGGTCGCCGATCTCCAGCCGCGTCGGCTCGCCCGCATAGGTAATGTCCTGCGGAGCCATGCCGATCGATGCGAAAGGGAAGAAGCCGTTGTCCGCGCCAATTTTCGCGGGTCCTTCGAGGGTGACGTGCGATACCAGATGGCAGTCCTCGCCAAGCTCGACCTCGGGCCCAATCACGCAATAAGGCCCAATCTTGCACGACGGATGTATCTTGCTTTTCGGATCGACGATCGTCGTAGGATGGATAGACATCTGTAATTTCGCAATTTCGTAATTTTGTAATTTGGATCAAAACCTGGAAGCCGCCAATACAAATTGCAAAATTACCAAATTACCAAATTACAAATTCTCTTCCGCCTCCGCGCTTCCCGCGCCCATCGCACGCGGCACCAGCCGGCAAGTCACGGTCGCCTCGGCCGCCACCTTGCCGTCCACATACGCTTTGCCTTCCAGACGAGCCGCCGTGACGCGCCAGGCCTTCACCACCACTTCAATCCGCAACTGATCTCCCGGCACCACCGGACGCCGGAATCGCGCCTTCTCAATCCCCGTGAACACCATCAGCATCTCGTCCCGGTTCGGAACCTCCGTCAGCAGCAGCAGCCCGCCCGCCTGCGCGATGGCTTCCACAATCAGCACGCCCGGCATGATCGGCTTGTCCGGAAAGTGTCCCTGAAAAAAAGGCTCGGTGATGGTCACGTTTTTCAACGCGACAATGCTCTTCATCCGCACCAGTTCGAGAACCCGGTCGATCAAGAGAAATGGATAGCGATGGGGCAGGATCTTGAGAATGTCGCCAATTTCCATCGCGATTTTCGCCGGTGCCGGCGCTTCAGTCGCCGCCGCTTCAGTAGTCTGGTTCGTGTCAGTCATGCCGTTTCGTTCAAGGCGAAGATTATACTGTAGCGCACGTTACTATTTCCGAAACTCTGATTGAGTTCGTTCTCGGCCAGCTTTGAAGGGGCGCAGCTTCAGGGAACATTAGGCTCGTGACGTTGTTTTGAAGGGGCGCGGCTTCAGCCGCGCCGTAGGTATTGCAAATAAACCGCGGCTTTAGCCGCCGAGGGTCGCACTGCCATGCTTGCCGCACCCCGTTCCACGAAAGGATCGCCCATGAGCACCACAAACTCTTCGCTGCGTAATGTCATCATTCTTATCCTCCCGATCCTTCTCGCTTCCATCCTCTGGTCGCAGCAACCACCCCAGCAGTCCGCCGTCCCCGCCCTTCCCGCCGACATTCCCTCCACCGCCGACCGCTATTCCTTCCTCCTGATGGGCAACCTGGCCGGGCAACAAGCCGTCTGGACCGCCTCCGACGGCACTCTCCACATCTTCTTTCAGTTCAACGACCGCGGCCGCGGCCCGAAGACGACCAGCATTCTGAAACTCGATGCGAAGGGCGTCCCCATTTCCGAAGTCATCACCGGCAACGATTACCTGAAATCTCCGGTGACCGAAAATTATTCGCTCGAAGCCGGCACCGCCCGTTGGAAGAACGACGACGAACAAGGCGAAAAGAAAACCTCCGCCCCCGCCTACTACATCCCTCTCAATCCCGGACCCTCCGAGTTCGCTCTCCTCGCCCACGCCGCTCTGCAAAATGGCGCGGAGATCGCTCTGCTCCCAGAAGGCGAAGCTCGCGTCCAGCGCGTCACCGAACTAGACCTCGAAGCCGCCGGACACAAAAAGCACGCAGCCCTGTACGCCGCCACCGGCTTGGATTTCGCACCCACCTACTTTTGGCTAGAGTCCGGCGACAAGTTTTTTGCCTCCGTGGACCAATGGGGCTCCGTCGTTCCCGAGGGTTGGGAAGCCTCGATCCCAACTCTGCTCGCCGCGCAGAATAAAGTCAAAGAGTCTCACTCCGCCGACCTCGCCGCCAAACTCGCCCACCACCCGGCCAATAACGGAATCCTGTTCACCCACGCCAATGTCTTCGATGCCGAGACCGGAAAAATCATTCCCCACCAAGACGTCCTGGTCCTCGGCAATCGCATCTCCGGAGTCGGCGATCATATCGGTCGGATCGGAGCTCCCGGCGGGCCGAGCGTACCAAACTGGCTCACCGATCCCGAGGTCATCGACGCCACCGGAAAAACGCTGCTCCCCGGCCTCTGGGACATGCACGCCCACGTCACCGATAACGACGGACTCCTAAACCTAGCCGCCGGAGTCACCACCGTCCGCGATCTCGCCAACGACACCGACTCCCTGCTAGCCCGCCGCCAGCGCATCGCTGACGGAAAAGAAATTGGCACGCGCATCGTCCTAGCCGGAATTATCGACGGCCGCGGCCCCTACCAGGGTCCAACCAAAGTTCTAGTCTCGACCGTTGCCGAAGCCCGCGCTGCCGTCGACAATTACAAGCGCCTCGGCTACGTGCAGATCAAAATCTACAGCTCGGTCAAGCCAGAACTCGTGCCCGCCATCATCGACGAAGCCCACAAAAACGGTATGCGAGTCAGCGGACACATCCCCGCCGAAATGACCGCCGCGCAATGTGTCGAACTCGGCTACGACGAAATCCAGCACATCAATTTCCTCATGCTGAATTTCATGCCCGACATCAAAAACACCAACACCATCGCTCGCCTCGTCGAACCTGCCAAGCGCGGCGCCGATCTCGACCTCACCTCGCCCCAGGTCCAGTCCTTCATCAAGCTGCTGCAGGATCACCACACCAAGCTCGATCTCACGCTCAGCATCTTCGAAGATCAATACCTCAACCGCGCTGGCCATATTCCCATCGGCTTCCAACCGATCGCCAGCCGCCTCCCCGCGCAGGTTCGCCGCGGACTGCTCTCCACCGGCCTGACTCCGCCCGCCGGCATGGACGACACCTACCGAAAGTCTTTCGCCAAGATGATGGATTTCGCCGGCCTTCTCTATCGCTCCGGAATTCCCATCGAAGCCGGCACCGACTCCATGGCTGGATTCGCCCTCCACCGCGAACTCGAACTCGACGTCCAAGCCGGCATTCCCCCCAGCCAGGTCCTGCAAAATGCCACCCTGAACGCCGCCCGCATCATGAGCCTCGATAAGGATCTAGGCTCCATCGCCCCCGGCAAGCTAGCCGACCTCATCCTGGTCGACGGCAATCCCGCCGCCAACATCAGCGACATCAGAAAGACCACCCTGGTAGTAAAAGACGGAGTCCTCTATAACCCCGCCGAACTTTATTCCGAACTAGGAGTAACGCCACAAGCCGTTCACGGAAAACTCCTAATTCGGGAAGAATTCCGGGCTTGGCCCCGGACGCTCCCGTCCGTAACGCTTCTCTGTGACGCCCGCCCTAGACTCGCCCAACCTCAATGCCGATGATCGGCTTAGGGGCCGTGCAAGCACCCCCCTCCGCCGAGCTCCCGGAGCCGATCCATGAATTCGCCCGACGCCCAGCCCTCTACCCCCGCTCCAACCGAACCCGATCGCCGCCTCCATCCTCGCTACACCGTCCAAGTCCAAATCGAACTCCGCCAGGACGGCAGCGACGTTCCCTTGCGCCTCGTAACCACCGACCTCAGTCGCGGCGGCTGCTACGTCCAGATGATGATCCAGCTCCCACTGGCAGTCCGCCTTCAAGCCACCCTCTGGCTCGACGGCTGCCCCATCGTCATCCAGGGAGTCGTCGTCACTCGCCATCCCCAATTCGGCAACGGCATCATGTTCATGAAATTCGAAGGTGAGGCAGAACAACTCCTGACCCGATACCTCGACGCCATCTCCACCACTTAGGTTTCGCATCAGGTTATCGCTTCCGTTTGTAGAGACGGGGCTTGCCCCGTCTCCGAAGTCGCGAAAAACCGCGTCTTTACGGGAGATCAAACGCCCCTTTAGGGGTAGGGCATCGCATATCGACTTTGTTCGTAGCCTATTCAGCCGCGCCGCAACCCGAACTCTGTCCTGCTCTTCCCCATCCGCACAATCGGCAGCGTCAACCCATTCCCCAGCGGCACCTCCTCGGCCTCCAACTCCACATACCCCTTCGCCCGATAAAAAGGAACCCCCGTCAACGTCGCTCCCATCTCCAGCCGCCGAAACCCCGCCGCCCAAGCCGCCGCCTCACAAGCCTCCAGAATCATCCCGCCAATCCCCCGCCGCGCCCACTCCGGATGAATAAAAAATGCCCGAATCTTAGCCGCATCCTTCGCCGGATCCAGCAACGAATCCTCCCGCCCCGCCCCACGCTCCTTCCCGCTCTCCTTCCAAAGATCGCCGCCATACAAAGTCGTCCGCTTGCTCCACCCGCCGCAACCCACCAGCAACGCCCCTCCCGAAGATTCCGTCTCCTCGGCCGCAAAATAAGTTCCATCCGAAATCAGTTGCGTGTCCACTCCATACACCGTCCCCAGCGCCTTCTCCAATTGCGCCGCGGAATAATCCCCCGTCTGCAGTCCCCGCACCGAAGCCTCAATCACTTCCCGAAGCAACGGAACATCGCAAGCCTCCGCCAACCGAATGCGTATCTTCAATAACCGATTACGGAAGTTCAAACCGCACATCGCTGCAAGCCCTTGCACGAATTTGTCATCTGCAACCTCTACCTGAATTTGTCATCCTGACCCTGAGCTTGTCGAAGGGGAAGGACCTGCTTCGTGCCAGCGTCGAGCACACTGCAAGGGATACTCCAGACACTTAGCTTCGCAGCGCGAGCCCCACCGTCACTTCCGCCCCGCCGCGCACTCCCCGCAAGGACAAACTTCCCGCAGGTAGAACCACGAATAAATTCCCAGATCGTGTTTATCGTTCCACGAAAACTTCAGCGCATACTTGCCCACTGCCTCCGCCGACAGCGCTTTCACCGCCGGCTTGAACATCGGCAATGCCCCCGGCGCCAGCTTCGCCGCCTCGCCCGCCTTGCGTCCCGACTTCGACCGCTCGTCCTCGCAAAGCGCGCAAGGACAAGCATCCCGCAGAAACGCAAACGTATAGACGGACCGGTGTCCATCCTTCCACTCAATCTCCATCCCCGTCCCCGTCGTCAAATGAATCAACACCGACTTGGGATCGTTCCCCACCCGAGGCGAAAAATCCGGCAGCGCCATAAATTTCAGTATCGCACGTGCAAAGCCCGTGTGGCGCGGACACCCCTGTCCGCGTGCAGATAGCCAAATTGCTCACGT